>Ga0207057_1272_pt1 | contig 9539 bp, 11 predicted proteins | sample Alteio_BWMinCont_33_FD_153265 | JGI IMG/M metagenome (GOLD analysis project Ga0207057, IMG submission 153265) | Enriched cells from forest soil in Barre Woods Harvard Forest LTER site, Petersham, Massachusetts, United States -... | ecosystem: Environmental > Terrestrial > Soil > Temperate forest >... | reverse complement strand
GCCCGGACGGGGCCGAACCGCTGGTTTGAGACGCAGCCATAACCCGCCGCAGCAGGTGCCGGAGGCCCGCTCACGTCCCGGACTTAGCTGTGAAGGGTGATTGCCTGGATTGCCTCAGAGCGCCTTACACGCCCGTCGGTTCTCCGGTAGGCAAGCAGGACGATAAGGCCCTCGGTTGCGCGTGGCTGATCGAGAATCTTGACGTTGATTCCCGAGCCGCCACGGTCGCCGATGACGTAGCCCTGCTTGAAATCTCCAAAGAGAACCGGAGTCGCACCCGCCGCAATCGCGGGCATAGCCGTGCTGTACACGACTGGACGCCCGTGGAGGTAGTCTTTCCCACCAGAGGTAGTGAAGACCGGCTCAAAGAGGTTGGCCTGTTTCTGAGCCTTCCTCAATACGATTGAGGTTGCGCGGGACATGAGCCACGACGCGTTGTTGTGGTACGCGGTCTTAAGCGTCCCCATCACATCGAACGTGGAGTCCAGCAATTCGGACGCATAGTTGTCTGTACCCACGAGGACGCCAGTTACGCCCGCGCCCGTGTTACCGATGAGGCCTTGGGCTTGACCGCTGCCCGTACCATTTACGAAAAGATTTTCCTCATAAATGGATTGGGCGAGGAGCATATCGGTTATCGCGAACGCTTGGAAAGCCGGAACATCCTGGGCGAGTTCCCAACTGACGATATGCTGCAATCCCGCCATAAAAGCCGATAGCGTGAACTGATCGAGGGTTGGCTCGGACTCAGTGAAGAGGTTGGAGCCGTTGCCGGTTCCTTCCGCCTTCGTCGCCGCCGTGCTGATTGTTGTTGCGCGAGGGACTTTGATGTCCATCGCAGTTGGGATAACGGTTGCGACTTCGCGAACACCAGCGTCCGGGGGAGCCAAAGAAACGACTTGACCCTCCACGGTAACGGGGACAACAAATCCGCCCGTAGAACCCCCACCAGACTCATACAAGGCCGCGCCGATTTGCATACCGCCGCTGCCTAGCCACGCATGAAAGTCGTTGAGATAGTCTTGCGAGAGAATCACCCGAGGTGTGGACATCCGAACATTTCCGACCATCTCGCCGGTGTTCCGCGTCGCCGCAGAACTTCCGGGCTGTCCACCGCTACCGAGGAGAACATCCCGCCCGCTCAAGGTGGTTTGTGAGCGCCTCTCGGCGATTTGCTTGTCTAGCGCGTCAACTTGCTCCATGCTTGACGCGATAATGGATTCCTCATTTGGCGTGGTAGCGCGGTTTGCGTGTTTCGCCGTGCTCTGGATACTGTCTGCATAATTGAGCAGTTCAGCGCGTTTTCTTAACATATCTTGCAGATTCATAAAAAAAATTTCCTTTTACCGTCGCGTGGACGAATTTGTTTGGCGCATTGCGCCGTGGCTGCGTCTCCCCGGAGTTGAACGGCCCGTATCGCGAATAACGAATCAAGCAACTCACGCAACCGCACAGCGTTTTCCGCGTCTAACGTCCGAGCTATATCGGCAGATTTCGCGGGCGGCCCGACCCATCTCAACCGGGCGTCACTTTTTTAAGCTTTGGGCAAATTCGCCCGAGGGAGCGGCAACACACGGAGTCGTCCGCGTGAAGAAATGGTCCGCTCCCGCAAACTTTAGTGAAGGTACTTTCGGAGGTCCCACGAATACGTGGGGTCGCTCGCCGGGGCGCACAACGCCTCAATGTGCTGTCGGTAGGCTTGCCCAATCGCAAAGGCGATAGCGGGTGACACGATGCCATTTGGCCCGAAGTCAGGTTGCCCGTTGGGCATCATTGCCATTACGCCAAGTAGCTGGAATCCGTCCGCTTTGAGTTTGTCGCTTTGGGCGTCAGTTAACCCAACTAGGTCGTAAAGGGCGAGGCTTCCATCCGGCCCGCTGAAAGCGGCTACATGATGGCGTCCAAAGTCTGTGACGAGGTCCATGCGGTCCATAAATCTTTCCTTTCCGTGAATACCCTATTTATCCAACAGCGCCTTAATCTTCTCAGTTTGAGACTGCGTAAGATAAATAAATCCATCTAGACTATGCGCAACGATTTTTGGGTTGCGGTCTAACGCTTGACGAAGCTCGGGAAGAGTCACGTCCAGCGTTCTTGCCACGAATGACAAGGGTTGTAACCGTTCGTACTGCATATTTCCTCCTCCAACGATTCTTATTGTGCAAGACTTTGGACGAACCCGACAAGATGCTTATTGAACAATTCAACGTTTGATTGTTGCGTAAGATACGATAAACTAGGACCTATGAAGAATCCATCTCTCAAACTCTGCCAAGCATGGATGAAGGCAAGCCCTAACGACGCTTCTGTACGGCGTATTCAGAGCATTCTCGACTTAATCGCTGAGAAAGATGTGGACGGCCTAAATAAGGCTTTGGCGCGCTATGCGTATCGGCCCCGGATTGAAATGTCACGCAACGGTTTGTCGAGCAGACTAGGGGTGCACACCAAGAGGTACGACGGCGTGATGGAAGCTATGACCGTTCATCTGCTCCTATTTAATGCCGGGTTGCTGGAAGGGCGGCCCGTGCTTATCCGCGAATGTGAAACATGCTTCAAGCCGTTCACTTGCACGCTAGACCGTCAGCGATTTTGCTCAAACGTTTGTCGCCAGAAAGACTATGACCGAAAGCCCGAGAATGCGGACCGCCGACAATCGAATTATCAACACCGCAAAGCTAAGCCGCGCCGGGCGTAGGCGCGGGTTTTTTGCTGAAGATTTGCAGAACCGATGTGCGATTTCTGCGTTTTTGCCTGATCCTGAGTATCCTTAAGCCTTTTTAAATGAATTAAGTGCTTTGTTCTCAGACTCGGTGAAAAAATTCAATAGATTTTATCAGGTTTGAAACCCTCATCCCCGTTGCTTCTGCGATATTCTTGGCTGAATTTTCAACCGGGAGGATCGAATGATTCTTCGCCCGAGACGCCTCCTTATTTTCGCCGCCCTGGCATCTTCGATGCTCGCCTTCGGCCAAACGCAGAATAACGAGCAGCAGGAAAAATTCGCCGCGATGACGAAGACCATGCGGGTCATGGGAACATTTCGCGGTACAACTCCGTGCGCCGACTGTAGCGGCATCATCACCACGCTCACGCTCTACCAGAAAGAACCGAATAACTTCATCGACGCTGTTTACCGGCTACAGTTGAGATACATCGACCGCGGTAGTTTCACCAAATACGGCGAGTGGACCATTCTTCGCAGCCGCCCCGGCGATGACAACACAACGGTTTACCAGCTCGATCCGGATGGACCGGGCAAGCAGTACTATCTGCGCGTGGACGACAATACGCTGCAGCAACTCGACGGCGACATGAGGCCGATCGACTCAAAGCTCAACTTCACCCTCAAGCGCATCGGCGGGTCGCAAAGTAAAAACATCGGCATGCCGAATCCCGCTTCGGTCAACTGCACCAAACAAGGCGGCACTCTGAAGATCGAGACGGGAAAAGATGGCGGCCAGATTGGCATTTGCACCTTTCCGAACGGGAAGCAGTGCGAAGAGTGGGCGTTGATGCGGAATGAGTGCAGCCCGAATGAGAAATAGTCCTCGGACAGCTCTTAGTCTTACCTTTGCAGCACGATAAATCGAAGGCACGTTTCTCGGGGAACTTCCCTCGAACCGGAAGCGTACTTCAAAACGCATGCGCCGCTCATTTCGAGACTTGCGGATCTGGTTATGGGCTACTTCGTTCGCCCTGTCCCTTTCAATGTCTTCTGCGATGGCGCAGGAAACTGTTTTCCATTCAGAGGTCCATCTGGTCAACATGACCTTCAGCGTTCGTGGTCCTGACGGAAAAATGGCAGCAGGTTTGGGAGTCGACGATTTCGAACTTTTTGAAGATGGTGTGCCGCAGAAAATTCGGTTCTTTGCACGCGAAGATCAGCTGGCGCTTTCGCTGGGGCTCATCGTGGATGTCAGCGATAGCCAGGACAAATTTCTAAAACGCCATCAACACGATATCGAAATCTTTCTGAAAGGAATTCTGCGCCCAACCGATCGGGCGTTCGCTGTCTGTTTTGGGAATCATCTCCGCCTGGTCAGCGATACCACTTCTTCGGTGGCGCAGATCATGGATGGTCTGAAAAGTTTCGACAAAGGCGACATGGATTTTCCGGAGATTGGGCCGAAAGAGGAGCGAGAACTTGGCACGGCGCTCTACGACGCTATCTATTTCAGCGTGGAAGAGAAGCTTCGGAGTGACAACAATCGACGCCGGGCTGTGATTCTATTCACGGATGGAGAGGAAAACTCCAGCGAGCACGATCTGATCGATGCCATCTCCGCGGCACAAGATTCCGATGTTTTGATCTTTGCGGTTCGCTACACGCAGACAAAACATGGGACGATGAATGCACGGAATAAATACGGTATGCGTGTGCTGGGGCATCTTGCATCGCAGACTGGCGGTTCAGATTTCGATGGACTCCACACCGATCTGCCGGAAGCATTCCAGCAGATCAGCGACGAGTTGCACTCTCTTTATTCCATCGCCTACCAGTCCACCAACAAAACTCAGGATGGAACATTTCGAAAAGTGGTGATTCAGCCGAAACAGAGCAATTTGACGGTTCGCGCTAAGGCTGGATACTACGCCCGATAGTCGTCAAGCCTACCTTATGACACCCATATTGTCCGCCGGCCAGTAGATAAATGCTGCTTTGCCGTAGATCAGCTTCCGGGTAACGGGGCCGAAGTCGCGGCTGTCACTCGAAATAGAGCGGTGGTCGCCCATCACGAAGTACTCGTTGGGCGGAACGACCATGTCGGCCATGGAGCGCACATCGCGGAAGCGCCTCGGGACATACGGCTCGTCGATTCGCTGGCTGTTCACGTAGACGCGGCCATCGTCGATGCGGATGTCGTCGCCGGGCAGCCCGATGATGCGCTTAATGTAGCTCTTCTGCGTGTCGCGGGGATAGTAGAAAACGACCACGTCGCCGCGCGAAATCTTCTCGAAGTTGTAGGCAAATTTATTGACGAAGAGCCGGTCCTGGTCGCGCAGCTCGGGCTGCATGCTGGTTCCTTCGACCTTCACGGGCTGGTAGAGGAAGGTGATGATGAAGAATGACGCCATCACCGAAATAATGAAATCGCGCAGCCACAGTTGAAGATGTGGGCGCGGGCTGCCTTTTTCCTGTTGTACAGTGCTTTCTTCGTTCATCAATTTCCTGGGTTCAGATACCCCATTATGGGCAGCCCAGCCCGCCCAGCGGGCACAGAATATTCGACTTCGGCTTCGCCATCGGCTGCTGCGCCGAGGGAACGATCGTGGCCTGTCCCGCGACGTCGGGGCCGGTCAGGTTGGCCTGCGTAATCGTCATAGGACGCTGCAGGACCATCTCAACTCCCTCTCCCGTGTTGAGGACCACCTCGTTGCCGCGCGTAAAGAGCGTATAGATCAACCCGGCAGCTCCGCCGGCGAGCGCTCCGTATCCTGCACCAGCAACCGGATGACCTGTCACTGCTCCGCCGATTGTGCCTATGCTGGCTCCTTCGATCGTGCCCTGTGCTATCGTTCCCGCATCCTTTCCCTTGCTGGACGCCTGTTGAATCGTGCCTTCGTCATCTTGCACTCGGGGCCCGTCGGAACCGGGCAGGCTGTTTACGACGCCAGGGATAGTCACGACCGATCCGTTCGGGAAAATCATCGAGGTAAAGTGCATGCGGACAGCGGCGCGCCCCTTGACGCGGCCTGGACGGACGACCTGATCGATCACACCCTGCACGTAGACTCCGGCAGGGATCGCTACATGACCGTCAACTACGACCGGGAAGCTCGACAAGAGATAGACTCCGTCTCCCGGCTTCGCGGTCTTTGTGTTCACAGCCGACCTGAGCGCCAGCAGGACCTTGGTTCCCGAGGGTATCTCCGTCGATTTGGCTGCAACATTTGCCGGCTGCGTGCTGTTGCCTGCAGGCGAAGGCAGCGGAGCCGCAGTTTGCTGCGCCATCGCTCCAACCGCCGCGAACAAGCCCATTGCGACAGCTGTCAATATCTGATGTCGAAGCTTGCGCATGGTCGCTCCCCTTGTCGAAAATTCCAGCAAGTGCACTGAGATAGATGTCACGGTTTGCTCAAAGGGAGGGAGATTCTTATGCTGCGGGCTAACCGCGATCCAGCTCTTCCCGAAACGAGTTCGGCCTTACAAAAATCCTTCCAGACATTATTGTAGACGCTTTTCCCGACCTGGATGTTAGCTATTGCCAGCGATCGAAGATCGCCTTCGCCAGCCTTGCCATCAGGACTTCCGCCTCGTTATCCGGCGTCCAGCTTTTGTCCTGATTGCCATAGGTAAATTCCGAAATGACGACGGGACCGTTCTTGGCGAAGACCACGCCCACATCGTTGCGGACTTCATCCAAAGCTCCGGTCTTGTTGGCGATCTTCGACTCGCCTTCCGTCGTGTCGATGGTTTCAAGGTAACGAGGAATACTGTTGCGGTAGAACTGGTTCCTCAACATATGCATAGCCGCCGTGCACAACTGCTGGTCCTGTTCCGTCGGCTTGGCCGTGTTGCCGGGAGCATTCAAGTTGCACGTCGCGAAGCGTTCCATGATGCCGCCCATCTCGCGGGCGGTGGTTTTGCCCAGGCCGAACTGCTTCTGGTCGGCGGGAACAGGCCCCGCAGGCGGCAGGGAGACCTTCTTATAGAGCCACGTGTCTTTCAGGCCCAGCCACTGGATCCGATCATCGATATTCTTGAGGCCCAGGTCGTCAATGGCGACATTGGTCGCGGTGTTGTCGCTGACAACGATCATCATCGTCAAAATATCTTTCAGGGTAAGGGTTTGCGGAACGTCAAAGAACATCAGCACGCCGGAGCCTTCCACCTGGTTGGCTTTCGTCAGCGCCACCTTGTCGTCGAAGTGCACTTTCCCTTCCTGAATCTGCTTGAGCGCCTCAAACAGGACGGTCAGCTTGATGACCGAAGCCGTCGGCACAGGCGTGTCAGCATTGATGGCCACCGTCTTCCCGCTGTTCAGGTCGCGAGCGTAGAGTGCCACGTGGCCCACCTGGCCATAGTGGGTCTGGATCAGCGCCTGCAATTGGGTCTCAAGCGCCGTGTCTTCCTGCGCGTGCAGCATTGCGGAAGCAGCTATCAGAAGAAAGATCGCAGCAAGGAATCGCATTCTCATCCTTTGTTTCTCTCAAGTTCGCTTACTATAACTGCACCCGGCTTCGATTGCCATGACACCGTCTCTCGCCATCTCGAACATGCGAACACGCTTTGCCGCCGCGCATACGGTTCTGGAGCAGGCCGTCTGTGACCGCGCCCTTCCCGGAGCGGCCTACGGCATCCTGCTCGATGGTCGCGTCGTTGCCCTCGATGCAGTGGGACGCTTTACCTACGAAAGCGATTCTCCGGAAGTAACTGCGGAAACGGTCTTCGATCTGGCCAGCGTGACCAAGGTGATGGCGACGACTGCGGTCGCGATGCTGCTCTTCGATCGCGGCATTCTCGATCTCGATACCCCCGTTGGCGAAATACTTCCTGGCTTCGTCATCGGACGCGCGCCCGGAAGCCACAAAGAGCGTGTGACGATGCGCATGATCCTGGCCCATTCCTCGGGATTGCCTGCCTATGCCCGCCTCTTCGAGCAGCACACCTCTGCAAATGCGTTGCTGCGGGCCTGTCTGCAGATGCCGCTCGAAGCTGAGCCGGAAACGCGGGCCGAATACTCCGACATCGGATTCATTCTGCTGGGCAAAGCGCTGGAGGTGCTGGCCGGCGATCACCTCGCAAGATATTTTCAGCGGGAAATTTTCGTACCGCTTGCATTCACCAGCGCAGGCTTCTGTCCGCCAACGTCGATGCGCTCGCAGATTCCCCCGACCGAAAACGACACAACCTTCCGCAAGCGCGTGATTCAAGGTGAGGTCCACGACGAGCACGCCTCTGTGCTGGGCGGATGCGGCGGCCATGCGGGATTGTTTGCAGGAGCGCTCGATGTTCTGCGTTTCGCCGCATGCATATTGGCCGAAGGGCGAACAGCCACAGGCGAGCAGCTGTTCCAGCCCGATACAGTGCAGCTTTTTGGGACAAGACAAAGCGAACCGCCCGGCACTTCGCGCGCGCTTGGATGGGACACGCCGACCGCTCCTTCATCGTCGGGAAAAAAATTCACTGCGTCTTCGATCGGGCACCTTGGGTATACGGGGACATCGCTCTGGATCGATCGCGAACGCAAGCTGGCTGTGGTGTTGCTGACCAATCGCACCTGGCCCGACCGTTCCAATAAATCGATTCAGCAGATTCGTCCGACCTTCCATGACGCAGTCTTCGTTGGCCTGTAAAACTGCCTTTCCATATCAGGAACGACATCGTCAAGCCAGATTCCACCCAATAAAATTTGCAAGCCATTTCCATTCCTTAGCGCTACAATAGGAGATGGCGAATTGTCGAGATTAACCACACCAATGGCAACCATCACACCTGCTCCACCGGCCGAGACACACCGCACAAACGGACACTCTTCACACACCTCACCTGTAACCAGCCTTCAGGATCTGATTACCGAGAGTCCCAACGATGCTTCGCAGGGCTTCGATACAAAGTCTGCGTTGGAGATTGCTCGCATCATCAATCATGAAGATGCCAAGGTTGCAGCCGCTGTAAAGAAGGCACTTCCGGAGATTGCTCTCGTGATCGACGCTGTTGCGCGCAGCCTGCGAGACGGTGGACGACTTATATATGTAGGGGCAGGATCGAGCGGCCGCATCGCCGCGCTCGACTCGTGCGAGTGTCCTCCCTACTTCTCGAACTCGCCGCAGCAGATTCAATACATCATGGCTGGCGGCCCCAAGGCTTTGGCGTCGCCCGTCGAGGTCAACGAGGATTCTGAGGAACTCGGCCAGCGGGACATCGCGCGCCGCCGTCCCACCAGGAAGGACGTTGTACTCGGGCTTTCGGCCAGCGGACGTACGCCTTACGTCGTCTCCGCCGTCGCCTATGCCCGCGCCCGCGGAGCGAGGACTGCCTGCATCACCTGCAATCACAACGCGCCTCTGGAAGGCGCAGCCGACATCGCGATCATCGCTGACGTGGGACCCGAGGTCATCTCCGGTTCGACACGCATGAAGGCCGCAACCGCGCAAAAGATGATCACCAACATGATCACGACCGGCGCGATGACGCGTCTGGGTTATGTGTACGAGAACCTGATGGTCAACGTGCACATGCAGAACTCGAAGCTGGTCGAGCGCGGCATCAGCATCCTGATGCGCGCCTGCAAGATCGACCGCGAGACTGCCGTGCGCACCATCAAGTCTGCCGGACGCAGCGTCCCCGTCGCTCTCGTCATGCTCAAGGCCAACGTCGACAAGCCTGAGGCAGTGCGCCGCCTGGCTCAGTCCGATGGCAACGTCCGCCGGGCAATTGAAGATTCGGTGATGGATCTGTAGTAGTCCTGTAGTAGACCTCTAATTCACTCTTTGCGCGGCACGCTCACCAGCGTGCCGCTTCCTCCAATAGAAAACGGGTGCGCGGACCTAGTCAGATTCGGACCTGAACAGATTCACCGGCAATATTCCCT
>Ga0207057_1271_pt1 | contig 9580 bp, 5 predicted proteins | sample Alteio_BWMinCont_33_FD_153265 | JGI IMG/M metagenome (GOLD analysis project Ga0207057, IMG submission 153265) | Enriched cells from forest soil in Barre Woods Harvard Forest LTER site, Petersham, Massachusetts, United States -... | ecosystem: Environmental > Terrestrial > Soil > Temperate forest >... | reverse complement strand
GATAGGACTCAATGGCCTCGGGGAGATGCTGCAGCTCGTCGAGTACATTGCCGAGGTCAAAGAAGGCGAGTGCGTATTCGGGATCGACAGCGGCGGCTTGACGGTACAGGCGCTCGGCTTCAAGAAAATGGCGCTGGTTGTAGTGGATGGTGCCGAGGTTGATGCAGGCGGGCGCATGCATGGGGTCGAGCAGCAGGATTTCACCGTAAAGGGTGGTCGCTTCGGCGATCTTGTGTGCCTCTTCGCAGCGGACGGCATCGAGGAAAAGGCGGTTGGCCCGGGCCTCACGCTGGACCGCGTGGAGGACGGTTGTGCCGAAGGTTGCCGGGTTGCGGGGGCTGCCTGCGTCGAAGTCGAAGACGAACTGGCGGGCGATGGGCTCCATGGTCGCGCCGGAGTGGCGGAAGAGCAGCCTTGATCCGCGTCTTGCCGTTCCTGCTTCGACCAGGGGATTGGACATGCCGGAGACGGAGCGCATCGCGGTTACGGATGCACTGATCTTTGCCGCGGTAAGGCGCGTGGCGCGCAAGTCGCGCAGCTTGCTTAGCTGGACTAAATCCTGAAACGAGTAAGATTCGGAGGGAGCAACGAGGCCGCTGCGCTCCCATCCGCGCAACTGCTTGGGATGGATGCGCAGGATCCGCAGCACGTCCTGACGGTTATACGGGTTCACAGGGCGAACCGTTTCTCCTTGGAGTCATTGAGACCCGCCTCTTGAGGCGATTATGCGCATCGAGGCGTGCCGGTACAAGGGGTTGTGTGTGAAAATCCGTGGATAAATGGTACTTAATTCGATTCCGGGTGTGGATTTCGGCCCCAAGGGCGAGTGTGTGGGCGGTAAGTCGTGGAGCCGACGACCGGGCTTGAAGCGGTGATCTGCCGATCACGAATCGATCCGGCCTTGCGTAAGTTGTTGTGTAACGAAGATCGTTTTGGGGCGTTCCGGGGTGTTTTCGGGCGTCTCGGGAGTCCTTTGTACGGAAGTTGTACAACAGAAAAATGGGCGATGGAGGAGCCAATCTAGCGTGGTCACGTAGTTCTTGCAGGCCTTACGCCGTTGACTGGGAGAGCGACAGCTGGCTTGCCAGCTGTCGACCTTTTCGCCTATGAAAGCTATCGGATGGTAAAGGCTAAGGAAATATCCGAGGATGTATTGTCGGACTCCTGAGACCATCGAGAGGATTCTCGCACGACGAAGCCCGCTACCATGGAGTAGAGATGGAACTACATCAGCTTCGATATTTTTGTTCGGTTGTGAAGGCAGGAAGCTTTACCAAGGCCGCGGAGGAGGAAGGTATTGCGCAGCCTTCGCTGTCACAACAGATTCGGCGTTTGGAAAAAACGGTTGGATCTGACCTCTTCGTCCGCCTCGGTCGATCTGTGCGTCTCACACACGCGGGCACGGTCCTCTATCCGTACGCACGCGACATACTAAACCAGGCCAAACGTGCCTCCACCCAGGTGCGCCAACTGGAGACCGAAATCAGGGGGCCGCTGCGGGTTGGGGTGATCCCGACCGTGCTGCCTTACCTGATTGCGCCAAACTTGTCGGAATTTTCCAAACAGTATCCGGAAGTAGACGTAATCCTGGTAGAAGATCTGACCAACCGTTTGGTTGAAGGTCTTCAGACTTGTGAGCTGGATCTAGTTATCGTGAGTCTGCCGCTGAAGGGTGCGGACCTCGTTTGCAGCGAGCTTCTTCGGGATCCACTTGTCCTCGTTACACCAAAAAACCACAAGTTGGTCTCAGGACCGCTCGTCACAAGTCACGATCTCTCTGGAGAACGCTTGTTCCTGCTCAAAGAAGGACATTGTTTTCGCGAAGATATGCTGACCGCCTGTAAACGTGGTCATGCAGAGATGTCGCCTGCCTTCGAGTCGGATCATTTTGGGTCTATTTTTCCGCTGGTCGCGGCCGGCGCCGGTGTCAGCATAGCACCGATGATGACGGCCGCTCATGCAAAAGACTGTTCCATCGTTCCTCTGACGAAACCTCAGTTTCGCCGCATTGGGTTTGCGAGATTGAGGGGTGCAGCGAACTTCAAGCCTCTTACAGCTTTCGCCAAGTGGTTACGGACAGTAGCCGTGGAAACGAATCATCCGAATATTTGACCAACAACGTAGTCGTCTCGCCGCAATACTGCTCGTGTGATGTTCACGGCCTGGCCTGGTCGAGTTTCGCTCTGGTAAGAGCAGCTTACTGCTTGCCTGCATTCTCGAAACTTCCTGCACATCTATGGTCGACTTGCGGTCCCCGCCTTTGGATTGGCGATCACTTATTGCCCATGGCCGGGTCTATCGCTGGTATAGGTTTCACTGTCTACCTCACGCCTGACGAAATAGATACGTTGAAGATGATGAACGCTCCTGTACACGCATTTCAAACGAGGTGAACTATGAAATCTCAAGACTCTTCTTCCGACGCTGTAATCCTGCTCGCGCATGGAACACCGGATGTGCTCGGGGAAATGGATGCTTATCTGAAGCTCGTGACTGGGGGACGGGGCGTACCTGTAGAGGTAGTTCATGAATTGCAGGAACGGTATGCTCATATCGGTCTAACGGATGAGCCATCAGCTCTCGGGCCGCATCTGACCCGCTGGACGTTACGGCAGGTAGCGTTGCTCGAAGAACGCCTGGGCCGGAAGATCTATGTTGGGATGCGGAACTGGAAACCTTTCATTAGCGATGTTGTCGGGCAGATGAAGCATGATGGGATCAAGAGGGCCAAGGCGATCTGCCTGGCTCCACAGAACTCGCGTACCAGCGTCGGTCTCTACAAGCGAGCCATCGAGAACGCTGCCAGCGAATCCATAGAGGTGGAATTCATTGCAGGATGGGCAGACCATCCCATCCTGGCGAAGGCGTTCGCACAGCGGCTGAGGGCGGCACTGAGCCTGGCTCAGACGGTATCGGGCGAGGGTCGAGTGGCTGTTTTGTTTACGGCCCATTCGGTCCCCAGCCGCACCGTTCTACCCTCGCCCAAACCTGTTGAGTACCACGGCATGATCCTGGCAACGGGACCCGACACGTATGCTGACGATTGCAGACTAACGACAAAGCTGGTGGCTGCTGAGGTTAAGGACATCCTGAGTGACCGCGATTGGCACTTCAGCTTCCAGAGCCAGGGAATGAGCGGTGGACCGTGGCTTGGGCCGACTGTTGAAGATACGCTCGCCGGCTTGAAACACTATGGATACGACACCGTCGTGATCCAGCCCATCGGCTTCCTGTGTGATCACGTCGAAATCCTCTACGACATCGACGTTGTCTTTCAGGAAGCAGCGCGGAACCTTGGTCTTTCGCTCATTCGAGCTGAGAGCCTGAATGACTCGCCGCTTTTGATTGACGCGTTGGAAGATCTGGTGCAACCTGGCAAAACTCCGTGCTATGCGATCGCCGGATAGTGTTCGACTCGCCAGGGCGGCAGAAGAATTTAGCCGTCTTCGCAGCCCCGCCTTGGGCATGCGCGAAAACGCGGCTGGATTCCGTGCTTAGGGACACGATGCAATGAACATACTTCTTACTGGTATCAACCATAGAACTGCTCCCGTGGAACTGCGTGAGCAGATGGTTATCGAGCCCGGCCATCTGGCTGATGCCACCGGTTCGTTGCTCCGGGTTCCCGGTGTGGATGAAGCGATGATCCTCTCCACCTGCAATCGGGTCGAGCTGCTGATCTCCCATCAGTCGGGCAGACCGGATTTGCTGGGTTTCCTCGGCGACTACTTCGGAGTCGATGCCCTATCGTTACGTTCCCACGTCTATGAACATCGTGACATTGATGCGGTACAGCATCTCTTCCGGGTAGGATCGAGTCTCGACTCGATGGTTGTCGGAGAGCCTCAGATCTTAGGTCAGCTCAAGGAGGCGTATGCTGCCGCGCGCTCGATCGGCGCAGTGCGGGCGCATCTGGAGAAACTGTTACAAAAAAGCCTTTTTGTTGCCAAGAGAGTGCGCAGCGAGACTCAAATCGGCAGCTCGTCGGTTTCGATTGCCTCAGTGACTGTCGATCTGGCAAATAGTATCTTCGGTTCGCTGGAAGACAAGCATGTGATGCTGGTCGGAGCGGGCAAAATGAGCGAGCTGGCCGCGCAGCAACTCATTAAGCGAGGCACGAAATCAATCTTTGTGGCGAACCGCACACATGAACGTGCCATCCAGCTGGCGAACAGCTTCAATGGCTGCGCGGTTCGCTTCGAAGATCTCCATGCAACAGCAGATCAGGCCGATATCATCATCACGTCCACCGGCTCCCGGGGGTACATCTTCCGTCCTGAGCATGTTCGGAAGCTCTTACATAAGCGCCGCAACCGACCGATAATCTTTATTGATATCGCCGTTCCGCGCGATGTTGCTCCCGAAACGAGGGATGTAGATGGCGTCTTCCTCTACGATATTGATGCGCTGCAGACTATAGCTTCTTCCCATCTCGCAGATCGGACAGTCGAGGCAGAGCGGGCTGAGTTGATCATCGCAAAAGAATCAATTCGCTTCCAGCGTCATGAACTGGCTCTTAATGTAACGCCGATGATCTCGGGGCTACAGCGCTCAGCCGAGGAAATGCGGCAGACGGAGCTACGCCGTGCTCAATCCCAGCTAGAATCGCTCACTGTTGAGCAGCGGGCGGCTGTCGAGGCGCTGACCCGCAGTCTCATGAACAAGTTTCTGCATCTGCCAATGCGAACTCTCAAGACCGCCGCGGAAGAGGCAGACATGGCGGTCCTGGACGCAATGCGTTCCGCTTTTAACTTGCCACCAGCGGAAGAAATTGTGCCGATTCGAGCCGCTATTGCCGCAGAAGGCTCGGTAACTGTTTTTCCAGAGGAATTGGCTGCTGTGGGCTGCGATGTGGTTTATTCGTGATCCGCAGGGGCTCTCGCGGTTCTCCGTTGGCACTGTGGCGAGCTGATTCAATAACTGTTGAAGGTTACAGCAGATCGGTGACATTGTCCGTACCATCTGGCGGTTGCCAGATAGCTATCGGTTTTTCTGTGAACCTTCAGCACCAGGCTATGCGGCGATCGGCGCAATCGCGCATCCTGACTGGCTGCACTATGCCTTTTAATATTCACGCACGCCGCTGGACATATGCCTCCAAGTCTCTGCGAGATGCCTTTGCAAGTACCGGCGAGACCTGAGCAATCTGCTCTTTACCGCGGTGACGCTAATGCCCAAGCTCTTGGCTGCTTCCTCGGTCGAAAGCTCCTGGACATAACGCATATGGAACACCTGCCGGAAGCTGGAAGGGAGAGTGTCAATTTCGCGCCCCAGGTGATCCGCAAGCTCACTATTCGCGCACATTTGTTCCGGATCTGGTCGCGTTTCCTGCGGCTCTGCAAAAACAACTCCGTCCTCAAGTTCTATGGAACTATCGAGGGACATGAGCTTCTTCCGCCGCGCACGCAGACGCGATAGCGCTTCATTGACTCCGATACTTACAAGCCACGTACTGAAGCGGGCATTTCCTTGAAATTGCTCCAGGCGGGTATACGCACGGAGCAAAGCATCCTAGTGCGCGTCCTATAGCAGCCATAGGATCTTCTTGTGGTATTCATATCAATCGCAGGCAAAGGAAGCCTGAATTGGGTTTTGTAAATCTTGCAATGGACAAAGAGCGAATCGACACGCAGCCCGTCTAAGCAATCAAGACCCAGAGCATAAAAGGAAGGTGACCTTGGCTAATCTGTGGCACGACCTCAAGCACTCCCTGCGCAGCCTCTTCAAAAACCCGGGCTTCACTATCGCAGCGGTCGCAGCCCTGGCCCTCGGCATCGGAACCAACACCGCCATCTTTACCGTCGTCAACACCGTCCTGCTCAAGCCGCTCACTTACCCTGACGCCGACCGCATCGTCCAGTTGCTCAATATATCGCCAACCAACAAAGGAGTCGTCGCCTCTCCCACCAAGTTCAACACCTGGCGGCAACAGACCAGCGTCCTGCAGGACGTCGCTGCCTACGACTTTGGCGGCCCCGGCTTCAACCTAACTGGCGACCATCCCGAGCAGGTCCACGGCATCCACGTCAGCGAAGCCTACTTTCGCCTCTTCGGCGCGCCTGTCATGCTGGGCCGGACGTTTACCCCGCAAGAGGATTCGCCCAACGGCGGCAAAGTAGTCGTCCTCAGTTACGGCCTGTGGCAGCGTAAATTCGGAGGAAACCCGAACATCGTCGGCACCGCGCTCTCGCTCGGCAACGAGCCCTTCACCATCGTCGGCGTCATAGGGCAGTCCTTTGTGACTGATCCCGAAGCTGATATCTGGGTCCCCTTCCAGATCGACCCCAACAGCACTAACCAGGGCCACTTTTTCCTCGCCGCCGGACGCCTCAAGCCCGGTGTAACTCTCGCGCAGGCCAACGCCCAGCTGAAGCTCACTGCCGACCAGTTCCGCCGCCGTTACCCCGTAGGCGTCATGGGCCCGAATGATAGCTTCGGCGTTGAGCCGCTGCGTGACACCATCGTCAGTGACGTACGCTCTTCGCTCTTCATCCTCCTCGGAGCCGTCAGCCTCGTCCTGCTCATCGCCTGCGCCAACGTCGCAAACCTGCTCCTCGTGCGCGCCTCTGGCCGCAAGCGTGAATTCGCCATCCGTGTCTCCATGGGAGCTACACGCGGCCACATCATCCGCCAGCTACTGACTGAAAGTGTTCTCCTCGCCTTCACTGGCGGCGTTCTCGGACTCATCCTCGGCTATCTCGGCGTGCGCGGCCTGCTCGCCCTCAGCCCCGGCAACATCCCCCGCATCGGCGAACACGGAGCCTCCGTCGGCATCGACTGGCGTGTTCTCGCTTTCACCGTCGGCGTTTCCCTGCTCACCGGCATTCTCTTCGGATTGTTCCCCGCCATCGGCGCCTCGCGCCCCGACCTGAACTCCACGCTCAAGGAAAGCAGCAACCGCGCCGGCACCGGCTTCCGCCAGAGTAAGGCCCGCTCCCTGCTCGTCATCAGCGAAGTCTCGCTCGCGCTCGTGCTTCTCATCGGTGCCGCGCTGCTCATCCGCACCTTCCTCGCTCTGCGCAGCGTCAATCCCGGCTTCAACCCGCACAACATCCTCACCATGGAAATGTCCCTCACCGGCGACCGCTTCCAGAAGACCGCAGGCGTCGCTTTACTGGCGCAGAATGGCCGCGAGCGTGTCAACGCTATCCCTGGAGTCGAAGCTTCGGCGTCAACCTGCTGCCTGCCTCTTGAAGGCGGCTTCGGCCTGCCCTTCAACGTCGTAGGCCGCCCGCTCGGCAAAGAACCCTACACTGGCGGAGCAGGCTGGATGAACACCTCACCCGGCTACTTCGACGTCTTCAAAATCCCCATCCTCAAGGGCCGCGACTTTAAAGACAGCGACACCACCGGAGCGCCCGGCGTCGTTCTCATCAACGAATCCATGGCGAAAAAATACTGGCCAAAAGAAAATCCCGTAGGCCAGCAGATCATCATCGGCAAAGGCGTCGGCCCGCAGTTTGAAGAGCCCGCGCGCCAGATCATCGGCGTCGTCGGCGACATCCGCGACGGCGGCCTTAACCGCGACCCACGCCCTCTCATGATCATCCCGCAGGCCCAGGTGCCCGATGGCATGACCGCGCTCAACGCCAGCATCGGCCCCGTCGTCTGGCTCGTCCGCACGCATACCGACCCGCATCAGTTCATGACCAGCGTGCCCGAACAGCTCCGCCAGGCCAGCGGCGGTTTCCCTGTTGCTCGCGTCCGCTCCATGGAAGAAGTGGTCGTCCACTCCACCGCGCGCGAGGACTTCAACATGCTCCTGCTCACCATCTTCGGAGCATCCGCGCTCGTTCTCGCCGCCATCGGCATCTACGGCCTCATGGCCTACTCCGTGCAGCAGCGCACACAGGAGATGGGCATCCGCATGGCCCTCGGCGCCGACCGCTCCCGCATCCGCAACCTCGTCGTCTGGCAAGGCATGCAACTCGCCCTCATCGGCGCAGTCATCGGAGTGGGCGCAGCCTTCGCCCTCACCCACCTCATCGCCAGCTTCCTCTTCGGAGTCAAACCCTATGATCCTGTCGTATTTGTAACCGTGCCAGTGATATTAAGCGCCGTGGCGCTCTTGGCCGTATGGCTTCCCGCCACCCGCGCCTCAAAACTAGACCCGATGGAGTCCCTGCGAGTCGAGTAAGGGGGCTCGACTTCTCCCGTTCCAGCTGCATGACAGCTGGCTGTGTGGCTAGGGCCTGTTAACAGGCCCTAGTGCATCTTGATGTAGCAAGCATTGCAGTAATTTAGCCATCAAGCGCGACACCTCACGTCAGCCAACCACGGTTTAACTATGGATTCATAAGCGGGCCACTGGCCCTTTGTTTGCGGGAAGTTTTCATTCGCGAATGAAGCACATTGCGTCACCGAATTTCGGTGCGCCGACGGCCGTTCCAAGGTAAAACATCGGGTAACTTGACACCAGCTCTTCAGCCTCAATACTATGGCCGCGCTGCAATCAGCTCCTTAAACAGCGGTCCATCGCGCCGGTTTTAAACGGGCGCAACAACGTCTTGAGGAGACCATCGATGAAACCCAGTGTCAGAACGCCCCGCTATCTGTCCGGGAGTACCTCCAGCATCCTCATTCTTCTGCTATGCATCTTCGCATCGGCTCAAGCCTTCGCGGCGCCTATACCAGCAGGTCACATACGCATCCACTACCACCGCCCCGACGGCGTCTACACCGGCTGGACAGTCTATGCCTTCGACACCACGACCGAAGATACTGGCAACTACGGCGGCGGCCCCGTTCAGGTGTCTGGCACCGACAGTTACGGCGCGTATTTTGATGTAGGAATAACGACCGGGGCGCAAGAGGTCGGAATCATTATTCACAATCCAACCGCGCCGGGCGGCGATCAGAAGGACCCCGGCCCCAACGAATTTGTCGATCCGGCCACGCAAGGCATCGAGTACTGGGCGTATTCCGGCATCGGCAAGCTTTACAACTCGGCACTCGATCTCAACAACCCGACTGCGCTTCTACCCGGATACGTTCGCATTCATTACCATCGAACCGACAATAACTACAGTGGCTGGACGGTGTATGCCTTCTTCGATACGACGGAGTACACGGGAGACTACAACAATGGTCTCGTCGGTCCAACCAACTACGACTCCTACGGCGCGTACTTTGACGTGGGCGTCACCTCAGGCGCGCAGAATGTCGGCCTGATCATTCACAACCCATCCGCGCCCGGCGGCGACCAGAAAGACCCCGGGCCGAACGAGTTTGTCGACCCCGCGACCGAGGGCTTCGAATATTGGGGATACACCGGAGTTGGCAAGCTCTATAAGAGCGCGGTGAGCGTCGGCAATCCGAACGCGTTGCTGCCCGGATACGCCCGCATCCACTATTTCCGGCCCGACGGCAATTATGCGAATTGGACCGTCTATGCCTTCAACGACACCGCGGAGTACACCGGGGACTACAACGACGGCCTGACCGGCGTCACAAGCGTTGACTCCTACGGAGCGTACTTCGACATCAGCCATATCCCAAACCCGCATGATCTCGGGCATCCCCTATCTCCATGGGCGCGTGCGAGAGACCTGCCATCAATCATTAAAATCCCGTCGGTCCG
>Ga0207057_1188_pt1 | contig 9652 bp, 8 predicted proteins | sample Alteio_BWMinCont_33_FD_153265 | JGI IMG/M metagenome (GOLD analysis project Ga0207057, IMG submission 153265) | Enriched cells from forest soil in Barre Woods Harvard Forest LTER site, Petersham, Massachusetts, United States -... | ecosystem: Environmental > Terrestrial > Soil > Temperate forest >... | reverse complement strand
ACAGCCAGCGCCGTGGCCAACAGATAATTCATCGCCATTGCGATCAGGATGGCCAACCTCGCAACCGTTTCACTATGTTTTGTGGCCAATTATCTGGCCAGCGACCGCTGGGTATTTCTAGGCGAGCGGCCGATCGCGCATCAGCAACAGCGTGCGTTGCGAGAAGGGAAGATAGATCAGGGCCGCGGTAGCAGCCAGCGCCAGGCCCAGTCCGATCTGCGGCGCCAGCAGAAATGGCGAGAGGGCCCAGAGTTGATCGAGTACAAAGATTCCGGGAAACAGGCGGAGAAATTTTCGACTGAGACCTGTGATGTCGAAAGAGACAGCCGAGAGCAGATACAAGCGCACCGGAATGCCAACCGCCGCGGATACGACCAGGATGGCGGTAATCCAGGCGGGCCGACCGAAAGCATGCTCCAGCAGTTCCTCAACCACGCCAAGCCGAGCCAGCGCGCCGATGTAGAAACTGAGATACAGAATCTGAATGAGGAGAAAAAGCACCCGTACATAGCCCTGCGGGACTGCCGGCAGGTCTTCAGAACGAGTGAGTAGGGATCGGCCCGAAGAAGACGTGGCAATCGGATCTTGGGCTTGGGGCGAAACGGTGGCTTCGGGCTTGCCGTTGGTAACCGTCTCTACCGCGGGAAGAAAGCGATAGCCACGCTTCGCCAAGGTCTCGATGAAACGCGGATTGGAAGCTGAATCGCCCAGCACTTCACGGAGCTTGTTAATGATGGTGTTCAGACTGTGGTCAAAATCGACGAAGGTATCGGCGGGCCAGAGTTTCTGGCGCAACTCGTCGCGAGTTACGACATCGCCCGCCCGCGCGAGAAGTACCATCAACACCTGGAAGGGCTGGTCCTGGAGCCGCAGCCGCACTCCAGCCTTGCGCAGCTCACCGCTGGCAGCATCGGCCTCGAACACGCCAAACCGGAATATTCTTCGCGTCTCGTCGGCCATCGCAGGCCATCATAACGTAGTCGAAGGAATTGCTATGGATGCGACCGTCCCAACTGAGGGGTGCGCCATCTTTGCGTGCTTGTTGCGCAAGGGTGGGAGGCAAGGCTGCGGACAGCGGATCGCGACTGCGGTGGTGATTCTAGCTCTCGCTTGCCTACCCGCCTCCGCCGAACAACTCAAACCCGAAACCGACGCCGCTTTCAATCGTTATATCGAACTGAGTGAACGGCAAATGCCCTCGACGCCGTTTCTTTACATTGACGGACTGCGGCTGCCGGAGCGCGATGCTGGGGTCGCACGATTGAAGGCAGGCGAGGTGATCACCGACCGGCTTCAGACTCGGGATCATGGCCAGCCGATTCCGGTTCCCGGCGGACTGATCCATCACTGGATGGGTACGATTTTCATTCCCGGCGTCAGCCTCGCTCAGACCCTGGCTTTTCTTCAGGACTACGACAATCAGTACAAGTTCTACACGCCGGATGTGCAGCGATCGAAACTGGTGGAGCGCCAGGGTGATCGCTTCAAAGTATTTCTCCGATTGCGCAAGACGAAAGTCGTGACCGTGATCCTCAATACGGAGTACGACGTGAAGTACACCCGCCTCGATGGAGACCATGCCATTTCCGATTCCCGAAGCACCCGCATCGCGGAAGTCGAAAATGCCGGCAAGCCCAATGAGTCCGAGAAGCCAGTCGGCAACGACAGCGGCTTTCTCTGGCGTTTGAATTCCTATTGGCGATTTCAGCAGCGTGACGGCGGAGTGTACGTGCAACTCGAGGCCATCTCGCTGACTCGCGACATTCCCACTGGCCTGGGCTGGCTCATCAGCCCGTTCATCTCCAGCATTCCGAGGGAATCTCTCGCATTCACGCTTATGCGTACGCGGGAGGCGTTGGTCCACAAACACGGAGGCGAGAAGGGACGACAGTAATGGGTGCGAGAGGGAGGGGGAGAGTATTAGTGCATTTTCAGTGACGTCTTACCGGTTTCGGGCCCAAATCTTATACCCGTTGGAGAAGGTTTTTTCCACGTGGTAGTGGCCGAGCAGGTAGAGTCGGACGGCAAGTAGATTATCGTGTGCGGGCGTAATATCCAGAGCCGGGTACCAACTGATCAGGCCGACTTTGTGTTCCTCGAGTGCCTGCACAAGGTTTTGTACTTCCTCTGGCCGGGTGTAGTCAGTCGGCCGAAGCGAGGGAATCCGGGCGGGATTGCGTAGAGTCAGCAGGAAACATATGAGTTCATCTCCAAAGAAATAATCTGACGGGTGCTCGCGTTCTGCGACCCATTTGGTCTCTTCAAATTGGGCAACGTCGAGAAACGCGGTTCGCCCGGCGGGCAAATCCAGAAACGCCCTCCAGCGTGTCTGGGCCACCGCCGGCTTCAGGCAGGCCAGCGCCAGCGCGGTTGCAGCTAAAGCAGCCACGAATTTCGGGCCCATTCGCGGCACGCGCGTGGCCAACCAGACTAGAGTGATGATTGCAGGAACCGAGACCGTGCACAGACGATTGTATGATGGGGCAGGCGCCACCGAAAAAAACAGAGATACCCCAATCACATTGAGCAGCACAATTCGATTCCACGATTCGTCCCGATGCAACCGCCGCTCGTGGCGATAGCGCAGAAAGAACAATATGTAGACGCCGGGAATGAGCGCATGAATGAAAAGGTAAGTCGGGATATCCGGCCAGTTGGCCCGGTTGTCGAGCAGCGCATGCCAACCGTGAAGATAGACTCGCCAGGTATTGAACCAGTCGGAAGGAAAGTATTTGGCAACGAAGACCACTGTGTAGTAAAGGAAGTCTTTCAGTCCCGCCTGCCAGATGAAATACGCGTTAAACGCGAGCAGCACCGCGAAAAAGCTGCCGAAGAGCGCAACCTGTTGCTTGAACATGAGGACGCTAGACTCATCCTGCGCGTGCTCCCAGACCAGAAATGCCGCCAATCCCAAAACGCCCAGGGCTACGGACTGCGTAAAGCAAGTAGCGATGCCCCACAAGGCTCCCGCCATCGCGACCCGAACCACGCTCCTGCAATCCATCACGATCGCGAGCGCAGCCGTAGCAGCGATCGTGCTGTACCAGTGGTGGGTGGCGTTCAAGTACCCACTAAACGGAAGCGTCAGAAACAGCAAAGCGGGAAGGAAAACAACCGGCCCAGTCAACACCTTCCTGGAGATCGCGATGATCAACCAACTTATGCCCAGCCCGAGAAACACCAACATGGCTTGAGGGATCCAAACTCGCACCGAAAAAAGTCGAAACAGGCAAAGATAAAGAAGATCGGTTCCGGGCAGGGTAAAGTGGTCATAGTCGCGGTAGATGAGCTGACCTTGCAGCATTTTTGTTCCGTGCTGCAGATAAATCGACTGGTCCCCCGCAGGCGCCCATGGAATGTTGGGAAGAACGAACGTTTCCAGATAAAGGAACCCACAGCTCCACAACAGGAACGCAAACAACAGCGATCGTCGACTGTACCAAAGGTTGACGTGCTCGATCTCGAGCGTGCAGCGTTCTGGTTCTATTTCAATGTTCGCGCGAGGCATATCGAGAGTTTCAGTCGACCAGCGTAATGACGAACGTTGCACGCGCGCTATTGTAAACGTTTCCGCCGATGGTTTTAGCGTACTTCCAGCGATACCAAGTCTCCGCCTTCCGTTCCGACAGCCTTGTAGTTCACAGCGACCTGGCGGTTTGCCCATGCGCAGGAGAATGAGTCGGCGCCGATCAGAGTCAGAGATTTGTAGTCCGCAGTCTTCAGCTTCAGGGTCTTCACTCCGGAGGAAAACGCCACGACTGCTACGGGAGGTTGAGAACAATCCACAGAAATCAGCTTCCCCTTCAAGTAGTGAATGGGCCTTTTGTCAATTACCGGCTCAGACGCGGTCTCTGACATCTCATCGCTCAAGTCAGCTGTGCTTGACTTCGCAGCCGGCGTAGTCGTACCACCCGGTTTGTTGGTTGGCTGCGGCGCCACGGGCGCAACTGACTTGGACGTCGGCGCAGATCCAGCAGTCGATGTGGCAGAAGGTGCAGCCGCCTTGTGCACTGGCGGAATGCCATATTTCTTCAGATAGGGGAGGTCCTGCAAGTCGTTGTGCGCGGCAGTGGCCACTAGTGTGTCGGAACTTGTGTTGAGCTGTTGCAGCAACGCCGTGCCGGCATCCCAATCTTTGGCTGCAAGATAGAGTCGTGCCATCTCCAGCAGGTACCTTTGATTTCTAGGAGCCAGCCGTATCGCTGCCGGCACTGTATCCATGGCGGCGTGGACGCTTCCGCCCGACCGTTGCGCCCATCCCAACATGAAATAGGCTTCGGCGAATTCCGGTTTCCATTCCAGGACTACATGCAGGTCCTGCATCATGTTGGCTAATCCTCTGACTTCCTGCCCGCCGGACTGGGCCTCGCGGTACCGGGTCAACGCCATGTAGTACCGTGCCCAGATGTCTCGATTGTCCAACTCTTCTGCGGCACTGAATTCCTCCGTGGCCTGGTCAAACTCCCCTTTTTCCAGGTGATCCCAACCCAGGGCGCGATGGGCGATGGAGTTGTCGGTTGCGGGCTGCTTCGCGATCGTCTCGAGCAGTTGGCGGGCCTGGTCATGGCGTTCAGGCAAACGCAACTCCATCTCCCCCAGCGCCGAGCGGGCACTCGCTTCGGGAACATCAGAGGTGGTGATGCCGACATCGTCATATGTAACCGGAGCCGCAGTGGCAGCCATCGGGCTCCCGGGCGCTTTTCCACTCGTTGACAGGAACAACGGAGCAACCGAATGGAAATAGTCTTTCACCGCCTGATCCAATTGGACCGCTGTCATGCCATAGGCTTTCTGGATCGCTTCCTCCACCGGGAGCTTGTCGTTTTGTACCAGGCCGAAATACGTCCCGGTTTCCGAGAGCTTGTTCTTGTTGATGAGGTAATGCATCACGATCCAGGATTGCGCGTAAAACAAGGTCTGCCGCTTGCTTCCCGGTGAGCTTTCCGGTTTCGCAGCAAAAAGCGCGGGAAGAGGCATCCAAGTCGATTTGCTCAACAAGTCAACTAAAGCCTGCGGCGCATTGCCGGTGCGCGTTAGCGTTCCCAACAGACTTTGCCGCACTGCCGACATCGGTTCCGGATCATCGCCGATTTGCATCTGCTTGTTATCCAGATGGAGGCTGGCAAAGTACTCGCTGAACCCTTCATCGAACCAGGCCTGAGTGGGCGGATAGTTGTAGTTCAAGAGCATCCAGCCGAACTCATGGGAAATGGCGCGCCAATGATCCGCTTCGGCCAGATCCAGGACATAGAATTCCCGGTCCTCGCCAGCGATGGAGAAAGCGGCTTCAAAGATGGGCTTGCCCTGCGGTGAAGGCGCGGCGTTGGCATATTCATCATCGCCCTTGAGGGCGATGATGTCGATCGGCAACGGCATGTTCACGCGATTCCGAGCCAGGAGCTGGCCGAAGACAGCCCGCATCTGCTCGAAACGCACCACGATTTCTCGCCCCTGCTTCTCGTCACCATCGGTCAGGACCAAGAAATGACTCGACGCAACTCGAATCCAGTGGGGTTCAGCAGCGTACGCGGATGAGGCCAAAGCCGACACAGTGAATAACAGGACCACGAACAGCCGGCGGATAGGCATGATCATGTCGGCGAACCTGAAGTTATGCTAGCACGGGTGCTATGGAGCGTCCGCCCTCCTCATCATGACGTAGAAAGCTTTCTCACCGCCCACTTTGCGTGGTCTGCAACTACGGGGTCCTTATCGGTTGCGAGCTTCTCCAGGATAGAAAGAAAGCGCCGATTCCCGCTGTTGCCCATGGCGATCACCGCATTGCGGCGGAGCCCAGTGCGCTTGGCGCGCCGAATCGGTGATCCGCGAAATGAAGCGCGAAATTCTTCCGCGGTCATTTCGGCGAGCCACTCCAAGGCAGGATTGACCAGTCCTTCGCGCGGCTGAAATTCGTGGTTCGCAGTGGCGGGGGCCTTCCGATTCCACGGACATACGTCCTGGCAGATGTCGCAGCCGAACACGTGCCGCCCCATTCCTTCGCGCATTGCTTCGGGGACTTCTCCGCGCTTTTCGATGGTCAGGTAAGAAATGCAGCGACTGGAGTCAAGCTGGTACGGAGCGATAAGCGCGTCAGTAGGGCAGGCTTCAATGCAACGCGTGCACGTACCACAGCGGCCAGGAGCTGGGAAGTCGGGAGTCAGTTCGAACGAAGTTATGATGACGCCGAGAAACAGCCATGACCCAATTTGCTGATTGAGGATACAAGTGTTCTTCCCAATCCATCCCACTCCGGCGTACTTGGCGTAGACCCGTTCGACGAGTGGCCCTGTGTCCACGTAGCACAGCGTTCGTAGCGCAGGTGTCTCGCCCATCATTTTCCGCAGGCGATCCTCGATGACCTGCAGGCGGCGCCGCGCCGAGTCGTGGTAATCGTCTTTGCTCCAGGCGTAGCGAGAAATCCATCCCCGATCAGAATCTTGCGCCTGGGTTGAATAGGGATGTGCCGTGTTGTAGTTGACGGCGCAGACGATCACACTACGCGCCCAGGGAACCGTCGAGCGCAAAGAAGCGCGCTTCAGCTTGCCATTGGCATTACGCGTTTCCAGATATTGCATTTCGCCCGCGTGGCCGGCGGCGATCCACTCGGAGAACTGGTCGAGTTCAGGGAAGTCAGCGACGGGAGCGACGCCAACCAGATCGAAGCCAGCATCTTTCGCCGCTTGTTTTACGAACGCCGTTATTTCTTCGACAGGTCTCAATCCGGGCGTTCCCCCGTTGTGAACTACATTATTCCAGCGTCGATGGCTTGCGTCACTGCACGGCTCAATCAGACGGACCCTTTGCCGATCATAGCCTCGACAGTCGAGGAGAAGACAGAGCGCAGCTCATGGGCGTGCTCACCGGGGATAGATTTCGAAATCAAGATCATCGCCGTCCCGTGGGTCACCGCCCACAGCGCAAGCCCCAGGCGGGTGTGATCATGAGGAGATCCGCCGAGACGTCCAGCCAGTTTGGTTTCCATCAGTGCCATGGTGGGCCGATGCTCCCTGAGTGGAGCCGTTCGTCCGGTGTGGGGCGGACGAGGAAGCTGGTAGGCATGCTCATAGAAAAGTTCGTACTCATGGGGATGACTCAAGGCAAACTCAAGAAAGCGCTCGCAGGCTTCCTGCGGAGACTGGCAGGGGCGAACCACATCGGCGACATCCTTTTGCAAACGTCGTAAGAGAGCATGCAGAATATCCCGCCGGTCCTTAAAGCGGCGGTAAACCGCGGGAGTGTTGGTGCCCGCAGCCTTCGCGACGGCCCGCACGGTGAGGGTTTTTTCCGCGCCCCTCCTCCAAAGTTTGAGGGCGGAGTTCAAAATACGCTCTTCGAGATCAGGATCAGGGTGCCGTGGCATGCCTATGTCCTCGGTCACTAAAACGTTTAAATATATGTTGACATCGTAAACGTAACACTGTATACGTAATAAGTATAAGGCCTTCCCGCCGGTTTGCAAGCTCAATTTAGGAGTCCGCGGATGTTTTCCTGGGAAAATCCTGACGATAGGGTGGCTATTGTCCAAATGAACGGGGAACTACGCCATGCACAATTGGAACTGCTGAGTGCGCAATGCGCCACTCATCAGCTTCGACTCCGCTTTTCGGCCGACGACCTTGCTCGCTACGGCCAACCGGAAATCCTGCGAAAAGCCATCGCCGCCGCCAGCGACCTCAACGATTATTACGCTTCCATCGAAAGACTCATCCCGCATGAAGCCGCGGACCCTGACACGGGTGGGTCTACGTTGGGGAAAGAACAGATATTCGAAGCTACGACGCGTGTCTTGGCCTACTTGCACGAGCACCGCAACCGCTTTTATGCGGGTGGCGAACCTCTCAGTGCCGAGCATAAGACGCTTATGCGGCCCTTCTTTTCCCCCGGTATCCTCGACCGTGTGAGGGTGGTGGAATTGGGCGGGGCACGACTTTCGAATCCATCGTTTTATTCCGAGGCGAAGACACGCGGTTTCGTCAACCTGCCACAGATCCCGCACCTGCCCTCTCTCACCTTCATTGATGTAGTGGTATTCAACGAGAAAATTACGGAACGGGTGCTGTTTCACGGGTTGGTGCATGCGGTCCAATTTCAAATTCTTGGACCTGAACGCTACACGCTTGCATTTGTGGATGGGTTTCTCAGGACGAATTCTCATATCACGGTGCCGCTGGAGGCCCACGCCTTCGTGCTGGAATCGAAGTTCGCACAAAGACCCGCGGAAGGCTTTTCAGTTGAAGAGCAGGTCCGTGCCTGGGTGAAGGAACGGCGGTACTAGCAATAACGGGTCCAGTTGCTAGGAAAAGGCTTGAGCTGCCCGCGGTTTAAAAATCATCCCCTGGCTGGTTTTTCCATTCATCACGACGATTAGTGGTTGCTCAAATCGCAGGTGCCGGACGCAGCCTCGCTCCTCGACTGCGGGTTGTGCGCCACAGCCAGTCCACAAAGCCTTCTCCCACGTCCGGGTTCACGGTGAAATATCCCACCTGAAATGCGGTCAGGTTCTGGAAGAAATGGCTGCCCTGGGATGGAGTTACCCGGAAATCCCGGAACCCGGCTTCAACGATAACCCGGGCTCCAGAAATCTCGTCCCACTCCACCGGAATTCCCAGCCAAGCGTCGTTGGATCCCCAGCGACCCACACCGATCAGTAAATAGGGCTTACCAGCCTCGCTCAGCTTTGCGTTCAGTTGAGCCACGCCCTCGGCCACTTCCTGACTGCGCGCCCGTTCGAAGCGATGGAAATCGACCAACACGACGTCGTGTAAATCTTCGAAGCGTCCGTTCCCCAGGACTTTCATGCTCTGACAGACCAGCCGGTCTGGACTTACATCTTCCATGCGCAGTTCTTCGCTCTCGCGCGAGAGCACCAGCGGACGAACCTGGAGGAAGCCAAAGTCGGCGAACGCATCGGGATGCTGCGGCAAACACACCGCAAACTCGATCTCTACTGGCCGTCCGAAGGCATCTTCGCCGATCTTGGTAAGGCGTTCCAGGATTCCGGGCAGGGGAAAGACATCATGCTTGAGAATCGGGGCAAAGCTGACGATGCGGGTCCCGGGGCGGCTCAGCCCGTCATACACGATCTGATTGTCGGCGGAATAGGTAGAAGCAACGTTGTGCAGGGTTTCATCGCTCTCTGCGGCATCGAGGCCGAACTGCACTTCCCGTAAGTCGGCCAGCGGGTCCTCGCGACGCTTCGCGTGATCTAACTCCAGCGCCCAGAACTCGCGTTGCGAGTTGGCCAGGATGTCCTCCACGGAAGAGAACTGCATGAGGTTCCGCGGGTAACGTGGACAAAAGGTTAAACACTTGCCTCCATCTACCACCGCGCGGCCCAAACCCAACGCTACTGCCGCGATTCCGTCGCTGTAGTTCATAGGCGGTATGGGATAGAAATTATGTGAGCGCACCACGCCGGAGAAATCGGGATAAAACCGTTTCCCATGAATGGCCCCCACCACTTGTTGCAGGATCACCGCCATCTTCTCTTCTTCCAGGCGATACGGTGTAGCGCGCACGTAGGCCTTGGCATGCGAACTGAACGTGGAGGCGTAAACGCGTTTAATCGCCTCCATGAGCTGCTCCAGGCGGATCAAAAGATCTGGATGCTGGTTAGCCAGCATGAAGGTTTCATAAACCCCGGTGAACGGCT
>Ga0207057_1170_pt1 | contig 9655 bp, 5 predicted proteins | sample Alteio_BWMinCont_33_FD_153265 | JGI IMG/M metagenome (GOLD analysis project Ga0207057, IMG submission 153265) | Enriched cells from forest soil in Barre Woods Harvard Forest LTER site, Petersham, Massachusetts, United States -... | ecosystem: Environmental > Terrestrial > Soil > Temperate forest >... | reverse complement strand
ACCTGATTAAGGTGATGACGGCTGTCGGCATGATCCTGATTGTGCTCGAAGATGAGCTGGCGCAGAACAAGGCAGCCAAGGAACGCGATCACCGCGCGCGCATGGAGATGGAGCGGTATTCGGAGATCGACCTGTCGCTGCTCTCTGATGTGAATGCGGAAGCCGCATATCAACATGCGTGCGAAGTGATTGTGGAGGTGAGCCGCTTCAGCCAGGCGCTGCTTCTTCTGCGGGGCGTGGAAGGCCATTTCTCTGTGGCGGCGCACGCAGGCCTGCCCGACGCGCTGGTTGCCGGGCTGGACGCGCTCGGCAAGCGACTCACGTATGAGCAGATCGAGCGCTTCCGTCGAAGCGACAGCATCGTCGTCGAGATTGGCAATACGCTGCAGGTGGATATGCGGCCCCTTTTTGTTCCTGATGATCCGCTGGAGCACTTGGGATATATCAGGAGTCACGTGATTCCGATGCGATCGAGAACTGGTCCGGCGAGTGGTCATCTGTTCCTCAGCGGGTTGAAGCAGGCGGAACAGGCGCTGCAGGCCGATGACCTGTTGCCGCTGGAGCTGCTGGTGGCGCGCCTTACTGCAATGCGCGAGCACAATGCGTTGATGCAGCGTGTTGCGCGGTCAGAAAAGCTTGCCGGGCTGGGCCAGCTTGCAGCGGGCGTTGCGCATGAGCTGAACAATCCGCTGACGGTCGTGCTCGGCTACTCGCAGATTCTGGAAGAGACGCTTGAAAATCATCCGGCGATCGAGGGCATCTCGCTGATTCGCGGCGAAGCACAGCGTATGCGGCAGATCATTGAAAGCATGTTGCGCTTCTGGAAGCCTTCGCCGGTAGAGCATGCCGGCGTTTCGGTGGCGGAGATTCTGAACGACATCTGCCAGCTACGACGCGCGGAATTCAATCGCCGGCAGATTGACCTGCAGCTTCTTCTTGCTGACAACCTGCCGCTGGTTGACGGCAACCGGAACCAGTTGCAGCAGATGTTTTTGCAACTGGTGAACAATTCGCTTGACGCTTTTGACACATGCAGCAGCGAACAGGCGAAGACTCTTCGCGTGGACGCGAGTCGTGATGAGGATGGAGTCCGGGTGCTGATCTCCGACAATGGTCCGGGCTTTGCCGATCCGAACCGCGCCTTCGATCCCTTCTTCAACACCAAGTCTCCGCGGACCGGAGCGGGAAAGGGCTTGAGCGTGTGCTATGCCATCGTGCGCGATCACGGAGGCGAGATCACGGCGCACAATCTGCAGCCGCACGGCGCGGCGCTCGTGATCCAGTTGCCGCCTCCCAGGCGGCGGCACGAGGACGCGTTGAGCGGCGAAGCTCTCGCGCGCTGATCGATTCCGGCTACTATAGTGAGTTGCTTTTTGAGGAGAACCATTTCCCGAATGGAAAGACCTATTTTGTTACGAAGCCGTTTACCTTTCCTGCTCTTCTTTGCCTGTGCGTGCGCTGTCGCACAGAGCAAACGCCCCATGACCTTCGAAGACATGATGAAGATGCGGCGGCTGGGGGATATTGCCGTTTCACCCGATGGCCACTGGGTTTTGTTCGGCGTGACGGATGTCGACCTGGCAAAGAACACGCGCACTTCGCACGTCTGGATTGTGCCTGCGACTGGCGGCGATGAAAAGCCGCTCACGGATTCGCTGGCAGGCGAGAGCCGCGGCCGCTTTTCGCCGGATGGCAGGCAGATTCTGTTCGAGAGCCCGCGCGACGGAGGCCAGCAGATTTGGCTGGCTCCATTTGACACAAATGCAGGCACGATTGGCGACGCGCGCAAGCTGACGAGTATCAGCACGGAGGCGGATGGCGCAATCTGGTCTCCGGACGGGCAGAATATTTTGTTTGTTTCGTCCGTCTATCCGGACTGCAAGGACGACGCCTGCAACAAGCAGCGCGACGAGGAGCAGGCGCATTCGAAGGTGAAGGCGCAGATTTTTACTCATCTGTTGTATCGGCACTGGAATGCTTTTGCCGGCGACAAGCGCAGCCACCTCTTTCTGGTTTCAGCCAATGGCGGCACGCCGCGCGACCTCACTCCGGGCGACGAGCACGATGTGCCGCCGTTCTCGCTCGGGGGCCCGGATGGCTATGCGTTTTCTCCTGACGGGAAAGAGATTGCATTTGAAGAGAACCTTGATCCGGTTCCGGCCATCAGCACCAACTCGGATATTTTCACGCTGCGGCTCGATGACCCGAATGCGAAGCCGGTGAAGATTTCGACCAGCCCCGGCGGCGACCACTCGCCTGCCTATTCGCCGGATGGGAAGTATATTGCGTGGCGCTCACAGGCTCGGGCTGGATATGAGAGCGATCGCTTTCGCCTGATGCTGTATGACCGCGGGGCGAAGCAGGAGAAGGAATTTCGCTTTTTTGTGAAATCGTCTCCGGCCAAGGGAGGTGCTGCAAAAGAAACACCCATTGACCGTTGGGTTGATGAGTTCGCGTGGGCACCAGATTCAAAGTGGATTTACTTTGTAGCGAGCGATGTAGGTCGTGCGCCCATCTTTTGCGTCAGACTGCAGGACAACGAACTGGTTGAGATCGCTGCGAGAGGGGAATATGGGGCGTTGACGCCTACACTAGACGGTCAGCGTTTACTTGCATCGAAAATGACCGTACGCTCACCAGGGGAAATCATATCCTTGAATGTCTCTATGATAGATCACACAATGATTTCGGCGGCGTATTCAAATCTACCGCCGGGAAGACCTGATCTTCTGCCTCTTGTTCTAGAGCCGAATGAATCGCAGCTTAGCCGGTTAAATAGCGACATCTTGTCTCAATTGGACTTACCTGAGATGGAGACTTTCTGGTTTCCAACCGTTGGAAAAGTACAGGCGCAGGGCTTCCTGATCAAACCGCCCGCCTTCGATCCCAGCAAGAAATACCCAGTCAAATTCCTCATTCACGGAGGCCCGCAGGGCGCATGGGGTGATAGCTGGAGCTATCGCTGGAACGCTGAATTACTCGCCGCGAACGGTTACGTCGTCATTATGATAAATCCGCGCGGATCGACGGGCTATGGACAGGCCTTCGTCGATGGCGTGAATGGCGACTGGGGCGGCAAGCCTTTCATCGACCTGATGCGCGGGCTCGACTATGCCGAGCAGCACTACAGCTTCATCGACAAAACACGCGAGTGCGCGCTGGGCGCAAGCTATGGCGGCTACATGGCCGACTGGATTCTTGGTCACACCGACCGCTTCAAGTGCATCGTCTCGCACGATGGCATGTTCAATCCGGAATCGGCTTACGGGACGACGGAAGAGCTTTGGTTCAATGAGTGGGAGTTCAAGGGCACTCCGTGGGCGAACCGCGCGCTCTATCGGAAGTGGTCGCCGATGCTGGCGGAGACGAATTTCAAGACGCCGACGCTGGTTGTGCACAGCCAGCTTGACTATCGCCTCGATGTTTCAGAAGGCTACCAGCTCTTCACGACACTGCAGCGGATGAGAGTGCCGTCGAAGATGCTGTACTTCCCAGACGAAGGGCATTGGGTGCTGAAGCCGCAGAATTCGCAGCTCTGGTACAAGACGGTGAACGATTGGGTGGACCAGTGGACGAAGTAATTTTCGTGGCAACGCAAAGCGAAAAGCAGGTCCTTCGATTACCCCTTCACTGCGTTCAGGGTTCGCTCAGGATGACAATCGTAGAGAGTGATGATGAGCTTCGGTCGCGCTCCTAAGAAGAAACAGCCGCTGGATGAAGCTGCTCTCTATGAGTACGCCATCGGCGCGCTCGGACGCCGCATGCGCACCGTGGCCGAACTGAAGCGGCTGATGCGCTCGCGCGTTGAAGAAGGTGATGCCGGAGAAGCGAAAATCGACCGCGTCGTCGCGCGGCTAAAAGAGCAGAGCTACCTTAATGACACGAACTACGCGACCGACTACGCGCGGCTGCGGCAGGAGAACTCGAGCTTCGGCAAGCGGCGCGTGCGACAGGATTTGATCCAGAAAGGCGTGCACGCCAACGTCATTGCGCGCACGCTCGACGCGGCCTACGAAAATGTCAGCGAAGAGGAGCTTATACGCCGGTTTTTGGCGCGTAAACGCGTTCAAAAGCCAGCAAATGACAAAGAATCTGCGCGCGTTATACGGATGCTGGTGCGCGCAGGCTTTTCGACCGGAGTGGTCTTCAAGATTCTCAAGAAATGGGATGTGGATGAAGAAGCGCTGTCGGCGTTTGAGTCGGCGGATGTAGACGAGAGCGGTTCAGAGTAAATCCAACGGTAGTGTCCTAAGGGAAAGGCCGAAGCGACTAGCTCCGGCCTTTATGCTTTTCCGTCTTGAGAATGTGATTTTCATTGTCTCGCTAGAACTTCACCATGATGGCAAAGGTGAACTTCTGTTCGTCGCGGCGGAGATCCGGCTGCCACAGCGTTGTGTAGCCGGGAATGCCGGCGCAGACCGCCTTGGCGGTAGCGATGTTGGCGGCGTACTCCTGTGTGTAAGAGAGTCCCGGCATGGCTGTATATCCGATCCCTGCATCGACGGAGCTGCTTCCGTTGGTGCAGGTAAAGTCGCTTGGGCTCCCAATGGATGAGTTCTGCGAGCCGCCGGGGGGTGTTGAGCCTCCACGGCCGGCCCAGTAGGGTACATCCGAGTGACGGTAGCCGTATTCCGTACGGAAGGTGATGAACTGGCGCGGCATAAAGTCCCATGTGATGGTGCCGTCCGTGCCGTGGTAAGGCTGGCCTGGATCCGCAGGGAAATATGCGGTGCCGGTGAGAGCCGTGGCGCCGTTGATAGCCGGAACCAGTACGAGATAACGGCCGGGGTTGTTGATCTGTCCGCCGCCGATGGTCAGGGCGTAGCGATCCTTATTGAACCAGGTGCGGTCGTAGGCCATCCACCCCAGGAAGCTCTGCTTCTGGTAATAAACGGCGGGCGAAGTTGGGGTCGCCGGCACAAAGATCTTGTGGTTCGATGAACCGCTGCAGGCCACTCCGGATCCGGATTCGCAGCCAGCGTCGCCAGTAAGCGAGAAGGCCATCTTGTCGAGGACATTCTCCGGATGGTCGTAGTACTTCACTTCCACGCTGTCATCGGTATGGAAGCGGGTGCGGCCGGGGATATTGAGGTCGTCTTCACCATAGCCGTAGTTATTGCTGATGACGTTGATGAAGTTGTTCGGCGTCCACTTGATCTGGCCGCCAAGGCCGGGCTTCGTGTTGAACCGGGCGTAGGATTGCCATCCGTTGATGAACCAGGGCTCGATTTTCAAATGCTGCGTGACGAAAAACTGCCCGCGGACGCCGTTGAAGAACCATGGCGTATTGGATGAAACAAACGAAGGCTGGTAGGCCCAGTTGTCGAAGTTGTAGTAGCTGAACAGGCCGATGTACGACATGAAGATGCCGGCGTCGAGGTTGATGCCGTGCATTTTGTCCCAGTGATAGCCGCCATAGGCCTCTGCAAGGTAGCGGTAAGCATTGTTCAGCTGCCATTGTCCGCGGCCTACGCTGGCATCGTTGCGCGGCGTGGTCACAGAGTACATGCCGAACTGCGTCATCAGGCGGGCATGCACGTGGTCGACGAGCAGATCGCCGCCGATGCCCAGCTGCTCCACCTGAACTTCCTGCGCGCGAAAGATTTCGCTTGAGCCATTGATGGTGTCATCCGCGGGATGGTTGAGATCGAGGTTGTAGTTGGTGTCCACACGGATTTCCGGCGTGAAATACTTGGTGGCCAGAGGAAAGTCCTTCGTGCGCGGACTGCCATTGAGCCACGTCCAGTCAGCATCAGCAAACGGAGTCTTTTTATCGACAGTGGGTGCCAAGGTCCCCGTGGGCTCAGCAGCGGAAACCGAAACAACGGCAGGCGGAGGTGACGCCTTGGCGGCAGACGAAGCCGCAGAAGTCAGTAGCGCCTGCCGTGACGCCTGCAGCTGCACGGCTGCATCGGCGGCCGACACATCCCCGTGTACAGCAGACTGCGCCTTCAGCTGCGCCTCCAATTCCTGGATGCGCGCACGCATGGCGTCGAGTTCCTTCAGAATGGCCTCGGTGTTCGGATTGACCGGTATTGTGCTTGCACCTCCAGCAGTATTGCTGTGGTCCTCGCTCGTGAGCTGCTTTGCGGTCGTCGACTGCGCCGGAAGCTGCGCTGCTCCGGCACAGAGAAGAGCGACAGCGAGCACGCTCCATCCAGACTTCGATATTTTCCTGATCTGCATCATGGCCCTCATAGTTTCGCCTGCGGCGCATTTGGGCACGACTGTGCCCGTCTGCGCGGCGCAAACATTCCAGACTAAGAAGGGAGGCATAAAGGGGCGATAAGCGGAATAAAAGAAATTTATAAGGGTGGTTAAAACAGCTCGACTTTCTATTCCGCTGCTTCCATTTTCATTCCTCTCGTTTCGTGCGTGTAGATCCTCAATAGCCGAAGCCCTGCGGTTAACGGATCCAACTTCGTGCAATCCCGAGGCCAAACAGGATGCTTGCATGAAAAGGGGCCACGAAAGCAGAATGAAATCTTCGAGTTACGATGTTCGATGTTTAATGTCAGCCATAACGAGTGTCAAAATATCGACAGCCCGTGTCCGGTCCGTAACACTAAGGGCTGGGCGGTGGACTGAGAGTCAGTGAATCGACGGGGCGGGTTCATTGGTTTCAATCGGCGGCGCTTCCACCAGAATGTGCGTTGGAAGCTTCGTCTTCACGTTGAAATGATCCTTTAACTTGTAGCTCACACGCAGGACCGGGGCGCAGGCAGTCGGCGGCGCATCCTTGGGCCAGCTGACGCTCCAGCTCTCGACAAAGCGCTTCGCCGATTCGGCGAGGACGGGAGGGCCGGAGACGATATCTGCCGTGACGGTCCCGTCGGCGGCGATGTGGATTTGTACTGTTACTTCACCCTGGGTTCGAGAAGCTCTTGCACTGTTCGGATACTGGATATCGTTCTCGTACTTCACTTCCATCCCTTTGCACTTTTGCGCGCCCGATGGAACAGCGACGAGGGCAAACACGAGGAACAACAACGAAAGACAGCGCGGCGCCATGCGCGAAATCATAGCGTGCCCACTGCTAAACTTAAAAGATGCAATACCGTTCCGGCTCTGAAATACGTGAGATGTTCTTGAAGTTCTTTGAGACGAAGGGGCACCGTCGCGTGCACTCGTCTTCTCTGGTTCCTGCCAATGATCCGACGCTGCTCTTTACCAACGCCGGCATGAACCAGTTCAAAGACGTATTTCTGGGCCTCGAACACCGGGATTACTCGCGCGCGACCACTTCGCAAAAATGCGTGCGCGCGGGCGGCAAGCATAACGATCTTGAAAACGTGGGCTTTACGCGCCGTCATCACACGTTCTTCGAGATGCTGGGCAACTTCAGCTTCGGCGATTACTTCAAGAAGGACGCGATTGCTTATGCGTGGGAACTGGTCACGTCGGGGGAGTGGTTCGGGATTCCGAAAGACCGTCTCTACGTCACCATTTTCAAGGGCGAGAACGGCGTTCCTCGTGACGAGGAAGCTTATGACCTGTGGCTCGGGCAGGGAGTGCCTGCTGACCGTATTCACGAATACGGCAGCAAGGACAACTTCTGGCAGATGGGCGATACCGGTCCCTGCGGTCCGTGCTCGGAGATTTTTTATGACATGGGGATCGAGGCCGCCGAGGTTCCGGGCGTAGACAAGCCGTTCGGGCAGGATGAGGCTCGCTATGTCGAGATCTGGAACCTGGTCTTTATGCAGTTCGACCGGAACGTGCAGGGCGAGTTGAATCTGCTGCCCAAGCCTTCGATTGATACGGGAATGGGGCTTGAACGCACTGCGGCTGTGTTGCAAGGGAAGATTTCGAATTTTGAAACGGATTTGTTCACGCCGCTGATCGAGCGCGCAGCAGAGCTTGTGGGTTTCACACTCCAGGAACCACCTATACCTCCTGCGAACAGTATGCCGTGGAATGCTGAGCAGCGAAAGCAAGCACTAGCCATCCAAATGCTTGGAAGCGCATCGCTCCGAATTATTGCGGATCACTCTCGTGCAGCCACGTTTCTTATTTCCGATGGTGTAAACCCTTCAAATGAAGGCCGCGGCTACGTTCTGCGCAAGATTCTCCGTCGCGGCATCCGTCATGGACGCCAGCTCGGCCAAGACGAGCCGTTCATGTACCAAATGGTTTATGCTGTGCGCGATGAAATGGCAGGCGCATATCCGGAATTGAAGGATGGTGCGGATCGTGTTGCAAAGGTCGTCGAGGCGGAGGAGCGTCAATTTGATCGAGTAATAAAGCTGGGATCAACGAAGCTGGATGACGCCATCCGAGATGCAATGCGACAAACACTTCCAGCAGACATAAGTCCCACTTCCACTTTGGGGCAGGTTTATAGGTCAGACTATATCGATGGGAGGCACACGGAGCCATTGGAGTCTGCCCCAATCCAGGCTCTCTATTTGTCGCACAGAGAAAATAGATTCGTGGCGCCAGGTGTGAAGGGAGTCCTGGACGGCAGCTCGGCCTTCCATCTCTACGAAACCTATGGCCTACCTCTAGACTTTATCGAGGACGCGTGTCGAGATGCCGATCTCGATTTCGACCTGACAGGCTTCGAAAAAGCCCGCGCTGAAGAACAAGCACGCGCTCGCGCTTCATGGAAAGGCGGCACGAAGCAATCTGCCAGCCCTGTATTCCGTGAGCTGCCGAAGACGGTTTTTGAAGGCTACGGCAGGCTGCGGGTAGATGGTGCGGAAGTGCTGGCTATCATCCAGGATGGGCAGGGTGTGCAGGCGGCGCATCCCGGCGACGCGGTTGAGGTTGTGCTTGATCACACCAGTTTTTATGCCGACTCGGGCGGACAGATCGGCGATACGGGCTGGCTCTATTCCGATGACCACAACTCGGTCGTCGCCGATGTGAGCGGATGCATCAAGCCGGTGCAGGGTGTCTTTGCGCACAAGGCGATTCTGCGCCAGCCGCTGAAGCTCGGCGACAAGGTGGATACGGTGGTCGATGGCGGCTTCCGCAACGCAACGCGGCGCAACCATACCGGGACGCATCTGCTGCATGCGGCGCTGCGCGAGGTTCTGGGCACGCACGTCAAGCAGGCCGGGTCGCTGGTCGAGCCGAACCGTCTGCGCTTCGACTTTTCGCATTTCACTTCGATTGCCGATGAGGAATTGCAGGACATCGAGGACCTCATCAATAAAGAAGTGCTCGGGAACACGCGCGTTGAGACGATCGAGGATGTTCCGATCGATGTGGCCATCAACGAGTATCACGCGATGGCGCTCTTCGGCGAGAAGTACGGCGAAAAGGTTCGTGTCGTAAAGATCGGCGACTTTTCGACGGAGCTTTGCGGTGGCACGCACACCGGGGCTACGGGCGAGATCGGAGTGGTCAAGCTGCTGGGCGAGGGCAGCGTGTCTTCGGGAGTGCGCCGTGTCGAGGCCGTGACCGGTCTCGGCGCTTTGAATGAATTCCGCCGCGATTTCGCCGTTGCGCAGCTTGCTTCCCAACTTTCGCCGAGCGCGGAGCTTTCCCCTGCGGATGCGCTGAAGCACAAGCTCAACGCACAGGACGAGGAGTTGAAGAAGCTTCGCCGCGAATTGGAGCAGATTCGCATGAAGTCGGCGGCTTCTGCGGTTTCGAATGCTGCCGATGAGGCAGTTGTGATCAAGGGCGGCATCAAGGTGATTACGCA
>Ga0207057_1201_pt1 | contig 9799 bp, 7 predicted proteins | sample Alteio_BWMinCont_33_FD_153265 | JGI IMG/M metagenome (GOLD analysis project Ga0207057, IMG submission 153265) | Enriched cells from forest soil in Barre Woods Harvard Forest LTER site, Petersham, Massachusetts, United States -... | ecosystem: Environmental > Terrestrial > Soil > Temperate forest >... | reverse complement strand
TTGGACACCAACTTCAACGGCACCGGCGAGCTAATCAACCCCAATTACGGCGAGGCCGTGGTGGCCCGGGTTCACAGTACCCACGATGGAATCAACGGCGGCTCCGCCTCTGATCTGTACATCGTGTACGGAACGGCCGGCACCTACGCCTCCGCATTTGTAGACTACCCCATTACCAGCGGGGTCCCGAACATCGCCAATCCCAAGATGACCCAGACCGGGTTCTTCACCCATAAGCGCTAAGATAGGGAGTCGAGCTGCGGCCTTCGTTTGCTGCATGGTTCGCTCAATGCGTCGGTGATTTCGTTCCAGCGGTGCATGACTGCAGCGAGGGGCAAATTGGGCGTGATGGCGGCAAGTACCTAGTGAAGTGCGAACTGAAACTCACACCGTGAACGGGGTGTGGGCGGGTTGAGGGAGGAGATAGCCCGGGGGAATTTGTCTTTCCGACTCGGGCTAATCTCTGACTGAGTAAGGCGACGAAGAGCTTTCCGTAGAACCATGCTCTACTACTTTGGTCATCGCGCTGGTTGGACTGCGTATTGATCGAACTGACCATCCTCCACGCAGCCTTGCTGCACAACACCGCGCAAGTTCTCCGCGAGGCCGCTGCCGTGGACAGGGACGACGGTATCGCCCTCAAGGTCAAACAGGAGTTTGCGGCTAACGTTAGAAGGCAGCGATGAAGGAGGATGCCACCAAAGGGCCAGCTAGAACTACGAAGAAAGCGAAAGTGGGCCTAAGTGTTCAGCGCATCATTTCTCAAGAGCCTGCTATCCAGCAGGTTTTTTGCCGGTCTTCCGCCCTCTAATGTGCCGGCGCTCGGCGCGCCGGGCGATGCATTTGCCCACCCGGCGGGCTTGAAACTCACTCCAGCGTTCAGGAAGTTAGACCGACGTTTCGTGTGATGGCAAATGCTGTAATTCGTTCAATATGGCGTTCGCTATTCGCAGACCGTTAGATTCGTTGCCGCTGGGAAAGGAAGAAATCGTGCTGCGGAGCAGAATCTGCGCTTGATCACGGCGGTTATCGCTGATCAACAGACGAGCGAGGGTGACGGCGACTTTCAATTCCCAAGAGCGAGCACCGCGTTCGTGAGCGAGCGCGAGGGCGTTTTCCAGGCGATGCTCAACTGTCAATTCAGGCCGTCCAGCGTTGTGCTCTAAATCGAAATCCGCTTCGATCCGGAGGAACTCAGGCATCGCCCAGTGGCTGTCCTCGCAGTCCACAGACGGATGGAACGAAGTCCACATCGACCCCACTGGTGATGCGCACGAACGAAGAACGTCAGCGACAAATGGCGTGTACCAAAGGTTGAACTGCATTTCGTCCAACAGTCGTATGACCGAGGTGACGCGTCCCGACGCCGGTTTCTCTTTGTGCTGCATCATCGCCCATAACTCGAATATCTCACCATATGCTTTCCAAAATTGCAGGCCATGATGGGAGGCCGTACGAGTTAATGTCTGTGCTGCTGTCTCTAGTGCGTCGAGGTCTTGGTTCAAAGCGGACACCATACATAGCCCTTCGGCTAACACGCAGCACAGAGTAGAGGCGTGATCTAGTGCGAGGGCGCGTTCGACCGCCAGATTAGCGGTCTTGACAGCATCGGTTGTGTAGCCTTGGACCCATAGGATGCGAGCAAGAAACGCAAGGCCAGCGGCGTGCTGATCAAGACCGAATCGAAATGTTGACTGCGGGTGCTCAAACCAAATGAGCGCCCCCTCAATAAGGGCGCGTCCCTCAGCGTGGTCGCCCAGCGAATGACGGGACACTCCTGCGATCCGCTGCGCGGTTGCGAATGCCTCATCATCCTTTGCTTCTGTTGCGAGCGTCATCATCTCCGTGGCGAAACGCAGCGCCTCGGAGTGATGGCCCCTTCGTAAGCTGTGGAGCCAGAGGCCATACCGAGCCTGAAGTTCAATCTCAGTGTTGCCGAGTTCCCGTGCAAGGTCCAAGGCCCGAGACCAAGCAGCTCTCGTTTCTGCCACCGGGCCTCGCACCCAAGTCAGTGATGTGCCGAGCGCCGCACGCAAAACCATTTCGTCATGCGTGCCGGTTGTTTCCGCGACTCCGTGCTCATCTAAGGCAAGGGAGACCCAGCGACGACATTCGTCGAGCAGAGAGAACAGTACCCAAAACGGAATGGCATTCTGCAGCATCCGCAGCCCCATCTCTTTATCTCCGTTTTCGGAGAAGGCCCATTTCAGAGCGGCACGCACATCCTCGACATATCCACGGTGGACCTGACGCCAATCCCCCGTCGATTGTCGTTTCCAGTCAGCGACGGCCTGCTCACCAAGCCTCTGAAAATAGGAGGCGTGACGTCGGGCCGTCAGGTCTGTTTCGCCACTATCAGCAAGCTGCTCCAACGCATAGAGGCGAATTGTTTCGAGAAAGCGATAGCGCGGCGTCGGGGCGGACACATCCAGATGAAGAAGCGATTTGCCGACAAGATTTCCAAGCAGGTCAATGATTCGCCACCGATCCTCTATGTCCGGGCCGCTGACACAATGGGCGGCCTCCACTGTAAATCCGGCAGGAAAAACCGCCAGCCGGCGGAAGAGTGTACGCTCAGTCTCATCCAGAAGGCGGTAACTCCAGTCCACAGTCGCCCTTAACGTTCTGTGACGGGGCAGCGCACTGCGCTGGCCTGCGGTCAGAAGCCTGAACCTATCGGACAAACCATCGAGTACGCCGCGAACGCCGAGGGTCGGCACCCGTGTCGCGGCAAGTTCGAGAGCCAGCGGCACCCCGTCGAGTTGGCGGCAGATCGTGGCAATCTCGCAGGCCGTAGCATCGTCGAACTGGGAATCACGGGTGTAGGACAGGGATCGCTCGACAAACAATTGAGCCGCCGCATGGGTCAGCACCACGTCCATGGTCGAAGCATCTGCCGGAGGAACCGCCAGTGGGCGTATGCGATAAATCTGTTCCCCTTGGGCGCCAAAAGGCTCTTGGCTCGTAATACAGATATGTAATCCCTCTCCGATCTGAAGAAGGGTCTCAACCGCCCTGGCTATATCCTCGGTGAGATGTTCGCAGTTATCGATGATAAGTAGAAGACGCTGGCTCTGAAGTGCAACACGCGATTCGGCCGTGAGGCCCACACCGCCCGCTTCCACGCCTACCGCTCGGGCAATGGCTGGCCAGATATTGTCGCGTTCTCCGATCATTCCAATCTCGACAAGGTGAACTTTTCCTGAAAAGGAGGCCAGGAGGCGACGTCCGACCTCGACGGCCAAGCGTGTCTTGCCGATTCCGCCGGGTCCGGTGATCGTCGTGAGCCGGTTTGCGGTGATTAGCTGTTGGAGATCGCGCAATTCGCTGTCCCGCCCCAAAAGCGTAGTAAGTGGGCTTGGTAGATTTGGCGATTCGATCTTTTTCGTCGCTGGACGTAGATTGGTTCTGGCTGAAGCAGGCAGCGTCAGGCGATAACCTCGACCGAAATCCGTAGAGATGAAACTACGGTCTTGCTTGAGAGCCCTTCGGATCGCCGAGATATGGGTTTGAAGGTTGTTTTCTTCAACGATGTAGCCAGCCCAAACCTGTTCGATCAGTTGATCTTTGGTTACGACTTCTCCGCGAGCCTTGACCAAAACCCATAGGACATCGAAGGCGCGAGCGGTAAGGTCAACTTTGTTCCCGTTTCTCAGAAGAAGCTTGAGTTCGGGAAAGATACGGTAGTTCCCGAAAACAATCCCTTCGCCACCTCGGGAGTCCACCCGCGTACCATCGTCCGTCGTTTTCAGGCCGAGGAAATCCATCAGAGCAGAACTCCTACGCCGCCCAGGGGAGCCTACTTCATTGGGCCTTCCTGGACTGCCACCGATGCAATGATACGCCCACTTTCACACTCCGAGGAGGGTCTCCAGAGTGGGCGAGCCATGCGAATTTGAGTGAATTCAGACTCCTGAATTTCGCGCCCAAAGACTCTGGAATGCACCCCATGCGAGCATCGAGATCGTGGAGTCAGAACAGCGAACTCCATATGGATCCCCCTGATCTCAGGGAGCTCGCCCAAGGGGTGAGTCGTCGGATCAAGAATAGGAGAGAAAAACAATGATTATTGATGAAGAGAAGGAGAGTGAGCTCGTAGAGAGTCCATCACGGCGAAGTTTTCTAGGGGCCAGTTCTGCCGCCCTCGCCGCCGCGGCGTTCGTTGGATTGACTGCAAACGCACAACAACGCGACGACACGCATAAAGCTGAAAGCGATCATTCTTCGAGCAATCCAGGGCCGGAGAATATGCCCCTTCTGGCCGAGAACCCGAACTCCAACACACCTCCTCCGACGGATCATGGAGACATAGGACCAATCTGGTATTCGTTTGATCTGGCGCGCAATCGCATGCAGGAAGGCGGCTGGGCGCACCAGGTAACCCAGCGCGAACTGCCTCCCTCAACAGATCTCGCCGGGGTCACCATGCGGCTCACCCGCGGCAGCTTCCGTGAATTGCATTGGCACACGGCAGATGAATGGGCCATCATGCTCAACGGGAATGCTCGCGTCACGGTTCTGAATCCCGATGGAACGATGTTCATCGATGACGTGACCAAGGGCGACCTCTGGTTCTTTCCCGCCGGCTATCCGCATTCCATTCAAGGCCTAGGGCCGGGGGACGGTTGCGAGTTCCTGCTTGTTTTTGATGAAGGCATGTTCTCGGAAGACAACACTTTCCTCATCTCCGCGTGGCTCGCACACACGCCGCCTGAGATATTGACAAAGAACTCCAACCTCGATCGAAGCGCCATTGGAAGGCTACCGAAAGATGAGCTTTATATCTTTCCTGCCAAACTACCCGGATCTCTGGAGCAGGACAGGGCGGCCGTTGGCGGGAAGAGTGTAGAGTCTTTAATCCGATACACCTTTAAGATGTCGGCGATCGCCCCCACAGTGAAAACAGCCGGAGGCGAAGTCCGTATCGTCGACTCGCACAATTTCCCGGCCTCTAAGAGCATCGCCGCCGCACTGGTCACACTCAAGCCAGGAGGTATCCGCGAGTTGCACTGGCATCCAAATGCCTCCGAGTGGCAGTTTTACCTCGCGGGCAAGGGGCGAATGACTGTATTTATGCCCCCGACGAGGGCTCGCACGATGGACTTCAATGCCAATGATGTTGGCTACGTTCCACCGGTTGCCGGTCACTACATTGAGAATACGGGCAATACCGATCTGGTCTTTCTCGAAATGTTCAAGGCCGACCAATACATGGACTTTTCCATGAACAACTGGATTAGACGTCTCCCTCCGGAAATGGTGACTGCACACCTAAACATCGATGAGGCAACCATCCGGAAGATCCCTGCAGAAAAGCAGGTCGTGATCGCAGGATAGCCGTTCGCCCTATGACGGTGCTGATGGATTGATAGTAGTCATTCCGCACTGCAGTTATCTACTCAAGTATTAATGCACAACTCTAAAAGAGGATTCCCACAATGGAAACGCAAACATTCACGTTTGCAAGTTCTCCCTTCGTGCCGGTCGCCATTGGTTTCTTTGGCTTGGGTACCGGCTACTTTATCTGGGGTGGTCAGGCCCTGTTTGGGTTTCCTAAGACCAGTCCGGAGGTCAACCGATCCCTGGGGTTATGGGGTTTCTGGATGCCGGGCTTCATGCAGTTCCTCACCGGCATCTACCTGTTGACCGGATTGACGTGGTTCAACGTCTTCCGCAATGCGGCACCTTTGTATATGGCAGGCCTCGCGTTTACGGCTTACGGCACCCACTGGTTCGCGATGGCCCACAGGCGGTATATCGATTCCACCGCACAACTGGATGGTTGGATGGCCATCGCATTCCTGTTTCTCAGCATTCTGGGCATTGACGTTTTTTGGCGGTCCGGAGACATCCCCGTGATGATCATCTTTGTCGGCCTGACCTTGATCTATGCCACCGAAGTTCCTACTCGCTTATTGTCCTGGAATTCTGGTACTCGCCTTATAGGGCTGTTCCAATTTGTTACTGGTGTCTGGCTGATGTACTGCACGTACGCGATGACTGTAAATCTGGCATTGGGCGCCAAAGCCTGGATTTAGACGGTCGCATTGCAGTCGTGTCTATCCATAACTCAGTCCAAACCCGCAGTAGATGCGCGCCTGGGGAAAAGACTGTCAGGGAGGAGTACGCCACTCTTCATCTCAGCCCTGCTGGTCCGCCGGAGTTCTCCGTGTAAGAGGATTTCACCTGTCTCGATGGCAGCGATGAGGACAACTGCGATGCGTTTACCGATCCAATGAAAGGTAGAGTATGTTGTACTTCCCCCAATTCACGATCTCATCAAATGACAGCAGAGCCGCCACGGAAGGGGCAGAGTCATTTTTCTCACAGAACGTTTCAACCCCGACCAGGCTGCATTTCTCTAAGCGAATCCGCATGCTCGCCCTGTTGGGCGTCTGCTTGGGGCCGTGCTTGATGTCATATGCTCAGACAAAACCCTACGCGGAGTACCCACAAACTCGAGGCAAGGTTGAGCCATGGAAACTGAGAGACTTACCGTCCTGGATGAGTCTGGATGGGCAGATCAGGCTCCGCACCGAGGACTTTACCTCCTATAATTACACCCCAGGCAATGACCGGATCTACGAGCTAACTCGCATTTATGGCGGACTAACAGTCCGCCCTACTTCCCACCTCACCGGCTATATGCAGTTCATTGACGCGCACGCTTTAGGGCTGCCAGTGAACAGTGTCGCAGGGAATATGCGCGACACCTTCGATCTGCGCCAGGGCTATCTTGAATACCACGACGAAGACAATAATTTTCGGCTGTACGCAGGCCGAAAGGAGTTGCGGTTCGGCAATGAACGTGTCGTTGGAATCAGCGACTGGACCAATGTCAGTAGAACCTTTGATGGATTCTTTGGGCATTTTGGTGACTCGATCGACAAGAACAGCGTCGATGTCTTCAGCTCCTCGGTTGTTACCGTTCATCCCACTTCGCTGGACACGCACGGGGCAGGACTGACCTTTCATGGCGCCTATGGGACCATCGGTTCGTGGATTCCAAATACCGTGCTCCAGCCATTTGTTCTGGTCAAAGCCTGCCCGCGTGTGAGGAGCCAGCAGGGGATCTACGGCTCAGAGGTAGAGACGACATTCGGAGCTGAAGCGGAGGGCCGTCTCCCTGCAGGGTTTGACTACGACGTTTTAGGAGATTTGCAGCGCGGCAGCTACTCCAACGACTCGATTCATGCTGGCGCAGGCATTGTAAAGGTTGCCCGCGTGTTCGATTCTCTTCCGTGGAAGCCGCGGCTCGGCGGAGAGTATGACTATGCAACGGGCAACCCGCATCAGGATCCCAACCGCATCAGCACCTACGACCAGCAGTATCCCAGCGACCACAACGCTTTTGGACTCTTTGATCTCTTTGGGTTCCAGAACATCAAGGAGGAAAGAGTCAATCTTGACCTTGGGCCGACGAAGAACCTCACGCTGTTGTTCCAGGGAGAAGCCATTAGCGTCGCTTCACGGTTTGATGGTGTTTATAACAGTGGAGGGGGAGTTACTGTGCAGGCTCCAGCTCATGGCTTTGCGACGAACAGCATTGGCAATGGCTTTGATGCGTCAGCAAAATATGTGTTCCACAATTACTGGACCGTAAATGCCGGAGTTGGACACTTCTTTCCGGGGAGCCTGATGTCGGCCAATAATCATGGCGCGCCCCTTACGTATTCGTATTTCGGCATTACCTACCGTTTCAGAGTGGATAAGTGATAAATGAGGTCTTATTAAGGTTGAGTTATGAAACAGCGCTGTCGCATCACCCACACGTAAGGTCAACTTTGTTCCCGTTCCTCAGAAGAAGCCTAAGTTCGGGAAAGATACGGTAGTTCCTAAACACAACCCCTTCGTCACCTCGGGAGTCCACCCGCGTACCCCGTCCGTCGTTTTCAGGCTGGCGAAATCCATCAGAGCGGGACTCTACGCCGCCCAGGAGATGCCTACTTCATTGCGCTTTGCCCTGGACTGCCACTGATGCAATGACACGCCCGCTTCCGCACTCCGATGAGTTCTGTATGTGTGCGAGAAATATGAAGTTCCGCGATTTCAGGCTCCTGAATTCCGCGCCCAAAGACTCTGGAATACACCCCATGCGAGTATCGAGATCGTGGAGTCACGAGAGGAGAACTAGACCAATGGCGCGAACATACACAGATTTCACTATTTCTCGTGATCCGAGCTTACAGCGCGAAGCTTTGCTGCGAATTCTTTCTGCATCCGCTTTTCTCGTATTCTTTCAAACTTACCTTGTAGCTCCACTGATCCCGGCACTTGCGGTTGAGTTTCACGCGTCTACAAATGTCTTGGGCATGCTCGTACCGGCGTACATGCTGCCGTATGGGATATCGACCTTGTTCTACGGCCCGCTTTCGGATCGAGTTGGACGGAAACCCGTCATTCTGACACTGCTGGTAATGATGGTTGTGACCACCGCCGGAGTAGCGACAGCTGGCACCGTACATCAGATGCTGGCCTGGCGGATATTAGGTGGCGTTGCAACGGGTGGAATCGTACCGATTGCACTGGCGCTTCTAGGCGATCTTTTCCCTTACGCCGAGCGGGGGCGACCGATCGGATGGATGTTCGGCGCAATGGCTGGAGGAATGGCGTTCGGATCTTCCGTTGGCGCATTCTTGAATCCAATCATCGGCTGGCGGAAAGAGTTCCTGATAACCGCCTTTCTTAGCGGGATCACGCTTGCATTCGCCATCCGCCTCCGCCACAGCTTTGAAAGCAAGCTCCCTCAGCATCCCCTAAGCGCCAGTGAGGTGATCTCCGGATATATGAAACTGTTCTCTGATCCCCGTGCTGCAAAGGGATACATCTACGTCCTTCTTAATGGGATCTTCCATTCAGGAGTTTTCTCGTGGCTTGGTCTGTACTTCTCGGAGCGGTATCACCTCGGCGATGAAGGTATCGGACTGGCCCTGCTAGGCTATGGCGTTCCAGGGATGCTGCTGGGACCAGTAATCGGATATTTTGCGGATCGGTACGGAAGAAAGCGCATCATCCCACTTGGAATTTTCGTCGCTGCTGTCTCCGCTGCTGCGCTCATTCCTCATTCACCTTTACTTTTGCGACCCATTATCATAGCGGCTCTGTCCCTCGGCTATGACATGAGTCATCCGCTGCTGACCGGGATCATCACATCCGTAAATCCAGCACGACGCGGACTCGCGATGGGCATGAATGCGTTCGTATTGTTCAGCGGCTTCGGCTTAGGCACATTGATCTTCGAGGTAGTCCTAAGAAGCGGCTTCACTATATCGCTCGCTGTCTTTGCTGCCGCTCAGCTTTGCATTGGATTCTTGGCAATACCGCTTTTCAGCGGCGAAGACTCCTCGGTGGGCGATCAATCACAAACTGTTCGGATGGTCTCTTCGAGCCATTAAATCGCCGTGGACGGAATACGCGGTACGCCCCCTGTGGGCAAAGGTTAAAAACTGCCAGAGATTGAGGAAACTGAAATGTGGATTGTCAGAGTTGCGCTAAACCGCCCCTATACCTTTATCGTACTGGCGCTGCTCATACTCATACTGAGCCCGATTGTGATTTTGCGTACGCCGACCGACATCTTTCCCAGCATCAATATTCCTGTCGTTGCTGTGGCCTGGACCTATAGCGGCCTAAACCCTGTGGAGATGGAAGGGCGAGTCACAACCGTCTATGAGCGGGCGCTCACAACGACCGTCGACAACATCGAGCACATCGAGTCCACGACCGTAAACGGGACTGCGATTGTAAAGATTTATCTTCAGCCGAATGCCAGTATTGATCGCGCGAATGCGCAGATCAC
>Ga0207057_1267_pt1 | contig 9809 bp, 7 predicted proteins | sample Alteio_BWMinCont_33_FD_153265 | JGI IMG/M metagenome (GOLD analysis project Ga0207057, IMG submission 153265) | Enriched cells from forest soil in Barre Woods Harvard Forest LTER site, Petersham, Massachusetts, United States -... | ecosystem: Environmental > Terrestrial > Soil > Temperate forest >... | reverse complement strand
AAAGCTGTCTGAACGTACGGTGCAGAGAAAGTGGGAGAAGGCGCGCGTTTATCTCCACCACAACATTTCCACAGAGTTTTATCGGTCTGAGGAATCAATGGCTGGACTGAACCGGGACATAGGCTTCCTTTTTTCTGAGGGACTGGGGGATGGCCAGAGGTCGAACCATGCATCAGGACAAATCTGCTCGCCACTCTGGCCGGGCAAATCATGGTCGAGCTTCATAAACTATGTTGAAGGGCGTTTCCGTCGCGCGCCGAAAGCGATTGAATCCGGCCGAGGCCACAACCTCCCGTATGCGTGTTTCGCCGGCCTGGGCACCTAAACACAGTCCGACTTCCTGCGACCGCGAGCAAGGCGTGCACAGCAGCGTTGAAAAGGAGTAGTAGACTCGGCCAACAGGATTCAGGTTGTCCTTCAACTGGTCATTTGCAAACGGCTCAACGATCATCCACACTCCATCCCTGGACAGGGACTGCCGGACATGTTGAGCCGCCCCGATCGGATCTCCCATGTCATGCAAGCAATCGAAGACTGCCACGAAGTCGTAATCTTTTCCTGGAAAATCCTTCGCGCTTGAAACATCGAAGGTGACGCGATCGGCGACACCGTTACGCTCAGCAGACTCGCGGGCAGCTTCAATCGACTTGTCGTGGTAGTCGAATCCAAAGAATTGAGATTTAGGGAATGCTTTTGCCATCAATAGCGTAGAAGCCCCTTTCCCGCAGCCGACGTCGGCCACTCGGGCCCCTGCTTCCAGCTTTTCTTTGACGCCATCCAGCGCAGGAATCCATGAACTTACAAGATTGGCGACATAGCCGGGGCGAAAGAACTTCTCGCACCCATGGAAGACGCCTTCATCATGTTCATGCCAGCCCATACCGGCGCCGGTGCGAAACGATTCCGCGATCCTGGGAACAGCGGCAAGCGATCCGACGGCGAGTTCAAATGCACCGGGAACATATGCTGGGCTGTCTTCTGTTGCCAGAGCGAAGGCTTGTTCGTTGCTCAGGCCGAACTTGCCACTCTTTTCATCGTAGGTGATGTAGCCGCCTGCAGCCTGTGAAGCCAGCCACTCGCGCACATAGCGCTCATCGGTCTTCGTCTTGGCGGCAAGTTGTGCCGCAGTCATTGCATTCCCGGCGAGGGCTTTGTAGAGTCCCAGCTTCTCTCCAATGACGACCATGCCCGCGTGAACCGCAGCGCCAAGATCGGTCACAAATTGACCGATAAAAGCGTTCAGTTTGTTCATGTCTATGGTAGGGGTTTGTGTTGTGCTCATGTTGACCTGTCTCCTTCTTTACGTCAGTGTTCATTCTGTTTTGCTGCTGTGCCCGCGCGGCTTGTTTGGTCCCGCGAGCACAGCCAAGAGGCTGTCATTCCCGATTTAGGGGATTTGGCCGCCAAACTGCTCGCACGAAACGTTGGGGTGCCAGTTCACGAACGCGCCGTTCGGATTGTCTTTCCACGCCCAGACATGCAGCGTGTAGAACGCCGGGAGACCAAAGCGGTTGGGAGCCTCGAAGTAATGAAAGAGCTGCCCCATGAGCTCGGGCGCACCCTGGTTCTTCTTGTCCCACGCGTCGGCGAGAACCAGATAGTCGGCGCCGATCAGTCGCAGGCCTCCGTTTGGCGTCGGCTCGTAGATCACGATCTGGGGGCGTGTGGCGTCGATGACGCCGGCGTTTACCAGGGCCCCATTCACAAAGTGCAGGCCCATTGCGCCCGAGTCGGGTCCGCTCACGCAGCCGAATTGAAGGGCATATCCATCGGCCTCAGCTGCCGAGACGTCCTTATAGCGCTCGGTCGATTCCCGGACAATCTTGATAAGGGCGCTCGTCCTGCTCCTCTGGTCCGGCGTCAGTTCCTGACGTTGCGATGTCATCGTATGCGAGTGGCCATCTTGCGCCAGGGCGCGCAAAGGACAAAGGCTCAATAGAGCGAGAGCAATCACAAAATACTGCGTTGGGAATTGTCTGACTCTTACATTCATTGTGCGAATCTGTCTTGTACTCATGGGACTGGTGTCTCCTCTTTCTCTCTACATGAAGAAATCGGAAACCGATGGCCAAAGACGACAGGCTCTGGCTTGATATTTTGCAAGATCGATGAAACGGTTCAAAGACGAGCTGCCGGAAGGACTATAGGTAGGCCCTGAACACCTTTGCATTTCGCTTTTATAGTGCTGATGCACACGTGTATATAATCGATGCACACGTGTGTTAGCCTGCCGACTTCAAAGCGCGTACGACAGTTAGATTAAAAAGGGGTAATCGGCGACAGAAGTATCGACGCGTGCATGACGCTTATCAAATAGAGGAGACTTCCGCAGTTTTGAATGTCATGAGGAAACCGATCTCTTTAAAAGAAATTGCGCGACTTGCTCATGTGTCCCATCCCACCGTTTCCCGTGCACTCCAGAACAGTCCGCTGGTCAGCCCGAGTACCAGAGATCGAATTCGCAAGATAGCTGCCGAGTATGGGTACCGACCGAACAGGAACGCCCGAAGTCTGGTTACCCAACGATCGAATTCCATCGGTTGCGTTGTAACCGATATTGCGGACCCCTTTATCGGCGAAGTGATCAGTGGCGTTGAGCAGATTGCGGCGGAGCATGAGTACTCGATCATCCTCACAAGTTCCGGAGGGGACCCAGATCGAGAAACGAGAGCGGTTCGTTCCCTGGTAGAGAGGGCCATCGATGGCGTTCTCGTGATTGCTGCGATGGCGGGCGGAGCACCGTCTCCCTATTTTTCAGAGAGGGAAATACCGATTGTTCTCATCAATAACCATCACCCCGGCAACTTCGTACATTCCATCGGTGTAGCGAATTTCGAAGGGGCACAACTGATGACGCAACACCTGCTGCAACTAGGCCATCGCCGAATCGGATACATCGGCAATCAATTCGGCGGGCAAGCTGATGAAGACCGTTACCGCGGCTATCGAGCGGCGCTCAAGAAGGTGCGGGTCCGGTATGCATCGGAGCTTGTGGTTGATTCTGAAAGCTCGCTGGAGGGAGGCTGCCGTGGCATGAAGCAGTTATTGGATTCGCCGGCACGGCCAACTGCGGTCTTTTGCTACGACGACATAACCGCTCTCGGCGCATATAAGGCGATTCGCGCTGCTGGCCTTCAGATATCAAAGGATATTTCAGTTGCGGGTTTCGACGATCTTTTCTTTTCCTCGTACCTTGAGCCGTCGCTGACAACGATCAGTCAACCGATGCGGGAAATGGGAGAGCGTGCGATGAAGCTGTTGCTCGATTTGGTGGCGCCCTCTACCAATGGGAAAAGGCCCAAAAAGACTCAGATAGTAATTCCGGGCAAGTTAATGATCAGGAACTCCACCTCGACTCTTCGTTAAGGCAGCAAAAATCTCCGGGTTTTTTATCCACCTTGGGCCAGATGTTTACAGCATGGGCCGAAAGAACTCACAAGAATCGGAGAATAGAAGATGTTTCTCTCGATCGAGAATGCCGCGGGCAGTGGAGAAAATACAGCCAAAGCTGCACTGTTCAGTACTTTGTACTCCGAATTCCTCGGCTGGCAAAACGGGAATTAGACAGGCATTGGGATCCGTTGAGCCTGCGTGTCACCACGCTCTTGCCCGAAGCTTATCCAAATATTGCTTCTACGGAATCACGTTGAAGTCTGCTCCTTCGCTCGCGAGTGAACTGCCGCCAACCCACACGGTGTAATGCGTTGGCTCGATGACAGCCTTGCTCTCAGCGCTATAAAAGGAGAGTTCCGGGAAGCCCAGATCGAAAGAGACCTGTTTTGATTCGCCCGGCTGGAACGTAACTCTGGAAAAGCCCTCGAGGCTACGCACGGGCTGTTCCACGCTGGCTCCGAGGTTGCGGACATAGCATTGAACGATTTCCGTGGCGGCGCGGCTTCCCGTATTTGTCACCGTCACGGTTGCAGTCAGCAGCTTCTTCGCGCTCTCACGATTCGCCTCACGCAAGGGAACGGCAGACCGGGAGAGGGCTACCTTTCCATACGAAAATTGCGTGTAGCTCAAGCCGTACCCGAAGGGGAAGAGTGCATCGTTCGGTACGTCAATATATCGCGAGACGAAGCGGGAATCGGGGCCGGGAGGCTGCGTAAGATCGGCGTGAAACGGAGGCCGTCCGGTCGGGAACTGGTTGTAGTAGAGCGGCTCTTGTCCTACGGCACGCGGGAAGCTCATGGGCAGCTTGCCGCTGGGAGAGACGTCGCCGTAGAGCACATCGGCAATGGCGGAGCCGGCTTCGGTCCCAGGAAACCAGACTTCCATAACGGCGGCAACGTGCTGCGCCGCCCAGTTCAAAACGAGCGGACGGCCGGAGAAGACCAGCAGGACAACCGGACGATTAGTAGCGGCTACTGCTTCGAGCAGCTTTTCCTGATTTCCCGGCAGGTCGAGATGCGCGCGCGATCCTGCTTCGCCGCTCATTGCGCCGGATTCACCTAGAGCCAGCACTGCGACATCTGATTGTTCCGCGGCATGCACGGCCTCGGCGAAACCGTTTTCGGATGTGCCGGTGATTTCTGTGCCCTTTACGTATACGAGTGATCCGCCATATTGCGTTGCCCTCGCTTCGAGCGCGCGCTTGATGGTGACAACATCCGCCAATTCCGGGCCACCGCTCCAGGAACCCATCATCTCCCCTGGGTTGTCGGCAAGCGGACCGATGAGAGCGATTTTTTTCGCCTCGGCCGCAAAAGGAAGGATTGGATGGCCTTGAGTGGCGGAGTCATTTCTGAGGAGCACGAAAGATTCTTCCGCCGCTTTTCGTACGAGCGGGCGGTGCTCCGGCACCGCGGCGGTAATCTCTGTTCCGCGCGCGTAGGGATGCTCGAAGATGCCGAGCGCGAACTTCACGCGAAGGACTCTGCGCACAGACTCATCGACCACGCTCATTGGGACCTGCCCGGTGCGAATGAGATCCGGCAGTTGCGTGTCGTAAAAGTGCGACATCATGTCGACATCAACGCCGGCGAGAATTGCCTGGCGGGTTGCGGTTGCCGCATCGAGCGCGATGCCGTGATTTACAAGCTCCATGACCGCCGTATAGTCACTGACGACGAAGCCGTTGAACCCCCACTCATCGCGCAGAATGCGCTGCAAAAGGAAACGATTCGCGGTGGCTGGAGTTCCGTTGAGAGCGTTGAATGCGCTCATGACCGTGGCTGCGCCTGCTTCAACGGCAGCTTTATAGGGCGGCAGATAGACCTGCCGCAGACGAATCTCCGACATGTCGGTCGTGTTGTATTCGCGGCCTGCTTCTGCCGCGCCGTACGCGGCAAAGTGTTTCACGCTGGCGGCGACGCTGTCGGGATTGGAAAGGCTGCTTCCCTGATATCCGAGCACGTAGGCGCGCGCGATGGCCGCACCGAGATAGGGGTCTTCGCCGGCGCCCTCGGTGGTGCGCCCCCATCGCGCGTCACGGGAGATGTCAACCATGGGGGAATAAAACCAGCGCACGCCTGCTGTCGTTGATTCTTCGGCCGACATGCGCGCCAGCGATGTCACCAGATTGAGATCGAAGGTCGCGGCGAGCCCAAGCGGCTGCGGGTAGATGGTGCGAAAGCCATGGATAATGTCCGCGCCGAAGAGCAGTGGAATATGAAGCCGGCTCTTATCGACGGCTGCGTGTTGGAAGGCGTTGGTACGCTCGGCCCCGACGGTATTGAGCATCGAACCAAGCCTTCCTGTTGCAGCTAGGTCCATCGCATTCACGTTGTTATTGGCTGTGGGATTGGCCGCAATCTGGGCCGCAGCTGTAGCAGATTGGTACCCGCTGTCGTTGTACTGCACCAGTTGGCCTAGCTTTTCTTCGAGCGTCATCTTTTTGAGAAGTTCGTCCACGCGCCGCTCAATAGCGGGAGATGCGAGCTGCGGGCTCGATGGAGCGGCTTTTCGTTGCGTGTCCTGGGCGGATGCCAGCAGGGCAAGGTTCATTCCGACGGCTGCGAGTATTTGTGTTGCTGCGAGTGATACGGAGGCGAAGTGAAAAGCTTTGAGAGCCACCTTAGTTCCCCTGTAGATAAAATTCTTCGTTTAACGCGACGAGGCGGAGCACACTATGTATGCACTTGCGGCGCCTCGGCCGTGGATTGCCGTTCTACAAAGGCCGGGAGCACGCGAATGGGATGTTTCGGCCATTCCTGTTTTTCGCTGTGAATCATTTGCAGCAGCGTGCTCGCAGCGACGCGGCCCATTTCCTTCATGGGTTGCTTCACAGTCGTGAGCGGCGGATTGTTGGTCGCCGCACTCAAAATATCATCAAAGCCCACAACGGAGACCTGCGCTGGCACTTGTATGCCTGCTTCCTGCAGGACCGTAATGGCGCCGATTGCGGCAAGATCATTGAAAGCGAAAATCGCAGTGAAATGCACACCGCGTTCCAGCAGCCTCACTGTTGCGGTGCTGCCCGGATCTGTGCCGAGTCCATGATCCTCCAACTGGGTTACCAGACGCGGATTGATTTCGATTCCAAGATCAGACGCGACTCTGCAGATGGCGCGCCAGCGCGCGCGCGTATCTGAGCTAAAGGTTTGCCCTTTGATGAAAGCGATTGCGCGGTGCCCCAGATGCTTTAAGTGCTCAAGAGCATAGCGCGCTGCCAGGATGTGATCCAATTCGATGTTGATGACCTGCGGGCGCCGATGGTGACCGGACACAGAAACTACTGGTATGGGCAAAACTTCTTCGAGCGCAGAGTCGACGGCGATGATTCCATCGACAGCGCGCGATAGCAGGAGCGAGGGATACTCGTGCAGAAGGTCCGCGCGATGCCGATGGCTTACGACGAAGTAGAAGAATCCGGCGAGAAGCAGGACTTCTTCGATGCCTCCCAGAACTGCTGTTGAATAACCTTCGCTGATCTCCGGAACCATTACGCCCACAGTTTTGCTTCGTTTGCTCCGAAGGCTCCGCGCCAGAGCGTTCGCCTTGTAGTTCAGCTTCGCAGCAGCGGCGAGAACGCGCTGCTGAGTTTCTTGTGAAATGCGGTAGTCCTTTGCCGAGCCGTTCAGTACACGTGAGACGGTAGTCTGTGAAACCCCGAGGTGACGAGCCAACTCCTTAAGGTCCGTCTTTGCGCCTGTTCTGCGGGATGGAGTTTCACGGTCCTTCGAGGTCATAGAATATCCTCTTGGTCATTGGGTGAAACTCCACTCCCTACGGCTCTCAATGTGCGCCGACCTTGATGAGCAGGAGAGCGTTTTTGTCCAGCTTGAGATTCAGCTTTCCGTCTGTAAGCGCGAGTTGCTGCGGCGCGCCGAGTGAGGTCTCCTTGTTCAGCTGTTCTACCTGTGCTTCAGTTGGATCGAGCGGGCTGCCCATGGCCTTGTACGCGGCCAACGTGTTTCCGTGGGTATCATCGACTCGGCTGATGGAAACTGGGGCGTTCGCGGGCACGCCCTGAAAAACGAGCTGAACATCTTTTTCGCTCCCGGTCTTGTCGGGATCGACGAGATTCCATACCGCGATGGCCAGCGCCCCATCGCTTGCCTTTGTTGCAATGACGTCGGTAGAGGGGTTGGCGATGCGCTGATCGCCAAGCTGGTGCAGCAGCGCGAAAGCGTAATAGCTGGGCTTGTTGATGCCTCCTTTTGCGCGCAGTCCAAATTGTCCTTCGAATGGCTTCGGAATTGGGCCGCCCTCTTCAAAGACATCGGAAAAAGTCCAGAAGGACATCATGTCTACCAGGCCATCGCACTCACGAATTGTATTCGCCAGCCCGGTGCCGACAAATGAGGTGTCGCGCGATTCATTCATCCCCTGCACGTTCCACTCGGTCCAGAAAAGCGGCAGGTGGGGCATGGCCGAGGCTTGAATCTGCTTTCTCACTTTTCCGATAGCACGGCAGACGCGGTCGTCCATCGGGATGTCCTCATTCGTTCCGAAGAGGTTCTCTACAGTATCGTCGGCGTAGCCGTGGCTGGAGACGAAGTCTAACGGCACGTGATTTTCGGCTGCGTATTTCAGAAAGTCGTCGACCCATGATGCCGCGGCGGTTGCAGGGCCTCCCATGCGCAGGCGCGGGCTTACGGACTTCAGATCACGGGCGGTGTGAGCATACAGCTCGAAATAGCTCTTGTCGCGCGGGATGCCGTTCCAGAAGTCGATGTTCGGCTCATTCCAGACTTCGAAGTACCACTGCGAAACTTCATCGATGCCGTAGCGGTCGACGAGATGCTGCGCAAAGTGCGTCATCAGGCCGTCCCATCCCTCCATGCTCTTCGGCGGCGAGACATTCTGCTTGTACCAGAACGGGTGAAGTGCGTCGGGATTGAATGCGAGCTTCTTGGGCATGAAGCTGATTTCGACGACGGGCCGCACGCCGTTTTTCAGCAGGCCATCGTAAATTTGGTCGACATACGAGAAGTTGTAGACGGGGTTTCCGTGCTCGTCTTCGGTGTAAACGCCGTTTTCGTCGTGAAGAATGGCGTGGAAGCGCACATAGCGAAAATCGGTGACCTGCTTTACCGCGCGGAGATCATTGCGATAGCTCTCGCGCAGCGACAGATTGGCGCGACCGGAACCGAACATCTCTTCCCAGAAGTGCGGGAACGGCGTCGCCTGTGCCTGCGCGTTAATCTCGATTTTCTCCTGCGCGAACACGAATGGGCACGACGCCATTAGCGTTCCAAGAACCAGGCCGACGCAATACGAATATCTCAATCGCAAAGTATGACTCCCTCTGAGAAGTGCGGAAGCTTGTGAGAAAACTTACTGCAACAACGCCCGCAAGACGCTCCTACGGGATCCAGAATCAAAGAAAAGAGGGTACGCCCGCACACAGGCGCACCCTCAAAGGGAGGCAGAACTAGAAGCTGAAGCGCCCCTGGAAAGTGATGATTCTCGCCCCCAGCGCGTTCGTCACCTGACCGAGGTTGGCATTTGCGATGTTGGTCGAAATGCTACTAGGATTAAAGTTCAAATTATTGAACAGGTTGAGCATGTTGGCTTTGATTTCGAAGTTGGCGTTTTCCCCTATCACTGGAATTCTGGGTAAGCCGAAAGCTTTGCCGATGTTGAAGTCAACATTTCTGTATCCAGGACCGGAAAAAGTGTTGCGGCCGATTCCCGGTGGAGGAATGAAGGTAGTACTCGACTGTCCAGGTTGATCAGTAATCGCGGCCGCATAGTTTGGAACTTCAAAGTAGTTATTGATGAACTGATCAAAGTTGGTGCCGTCGGTGTTGGCGTTGCCGGAATTGGAAAAGTTACTCCCTGTCTTGAAGGCTGTTTTGCTCGTGCTATTGCCCGCTTTGCCGTTATAGATCGGGCGCAGATTCTGAAATCCATAGTTACAGCTGAAACAATAGATCTGGTGCGGCGCATTGTAGACCGGAGTCCACCCGTAGCCGGAGTGAATGGTCAGGATCCCGCTGAGCGTCCATCCGCCAACAAGCTTCTCCGCCCAGTTATTGCCGTGAAATATGACCGGCTGCCAGACGCCAAACAGCTTGAAGTATGAGTTAATGTCGAAGTCCGACCTGCCGTAGGCATACCTGGTGTTGTACACGTAGGGGTCACGAAAATATGGACCCGAATTGGTGTCCATGCTGCGAGCCCAGCTATATTGCGATTCCAGGGAGAAGGTGTGTGAGAACTGATGCTTGAGGTCAGCAAGCATCATGTTGTTGTTTGACTTGCCCTGGCTGCCGAACGTATTGACACTGTTCACCAGAGGATTCAACGGCGCGCCCATGACTTGCCCGAAACCGTTCCCGTCATAGTTGTACAAGGTGTGATGACTGGAACTGCCTACGTAACCCAGGCTCGCAACCCATCCTTGTCCCAGGTCCCACTGC
>Ga0207057_1265_pt1 | contig 9826 bp, 6 predicted proteins | sample Alteio_BWMinCont_33_FD_153265 | JGI IMG/M metagenome (GOLD analysis project Ga0207057, IMG submission 153265) | Enriched cells from forest soil in Barre Woods Harvard Forest LTER site, Petersham, Massachusetts, United States -... | ecosystem: Environmental > Terrestrial > Soil > Temperate forest >... | reverse complement strand
GATATCCCAGGCCCAGGGCGACGGCATAGACGATGAATGGGCTGAAACTTCCGGCCCCGGAGACCATGGCCAGCGCACACAGAACCAGCGGAACCATGACCTTGGCACCATAGAGCATCTTTGGCGCGGAGTCTGAGCGCAAGCCGGCGCGGATCAGCCGTTGCTGGACTACTGTAGTCTCTGCCTGGCTCCTCGGCAGGAAGCGCTCCAGCGAGCCCATCGCGCCGCCAATTGTCGAACCCGTCTGCTGAATGGCTGTCTTCAGCCCGCCTTGCCGCTTTGCACGTGGAGCAACCACGTCGGAGAGGCGCCTCATCATCGCTTCGCGATAGAAGAGCAGCAGGCCGCCGCTGGCGATCAGCAGGAAGATTACGATAAAGGTTATTGCAGCAAATCCCATCAGTTCACCGTTAAACGTCCATGTTGACGATCTTCCGAATAATTAACGCCCCAATGATCGTCATTGAGCCGGAGGCGTAGAGCATCTTCACGCCGATGGAGCGCTTCCACAAAATGCTCATCGTTTCCGGGTTGACCATATACAGAGCAAGTCCGAGAACTACGGGCAGAAAAGATAGAATCCACCCGGTCATGCGTCCCTGTGCGGTGTGTACTCTGATCTGGCGCCGCATGCGGAATCGCTCGCGGATTACGTACGACACCTTGTCCAGCACCTCGGCGAGATTCCCGCCGCTCTCCTTCTGTATGAGGATCGCGGTGGCCATCATGCTTAAGTCCTGGATCGGCACCCGGGATGTCAGGTTGTGCAGGGCCGTTCGCAGTTCAAGGCCGTAATTCTGTTCCTCGCAACAGATTCGGAACTCCGTGCCTACTGGATCGGGTGATTCCTTTGCCACGAGGTCCAGAGCAGAGACCAGACTCTGACCCACCCGCAGGGCGCTCACCATCATGTCAAGCGCCTCGGGCAGATCCTGCTCAAACTTGCTGAATCGCTTCTGCCGCTTATGGAGCACAAAGGCGAATGGCGCGCATCCGGTCAGTAACCCGAGCAGCAGAGCTAATATCGTCGTTCGGCTCCGCAGGTAAATCAGATATCCGGGCACGATGAAGCAGACCACAGACATAAGGATCAGCGTGCCGGCAGTCCATTTCAGATTGGCCTGATAGAGGAGCCTGCTCAGGCGCGGCGCCACGTCAAGCTTCAGCAGCCAGCGGTTTATCCAGGGAACGGCACTGAACAGTTCCTGTTTGCGGATATCAACGATCTGGTCTTTGACGATATCGGGCTTGTCGACCGCCAATGTCGACTCGAGCACTGCGAGGGTCTGCTTGACCTCCTTGGAGACACCGACTCCGCTCCCGGCGAGAACCAGCACCAGGATGAGGAACACGCTCGCAAATACAATCAGCATCGGTAATAACATATCGATCGACCCTTGCCTCTCAGTTCACTTCCAGCGTGCGTTCGAACATGCTTTGCGGGAAAATAATGCCCGCTACACGAAGTTTTTCGAGGAATTTGGGCCGTATTTGTGTCGGTTGGAAGACGCCAATAACCTTGCCATCCGGCCCAATTCCTTTCTTTTTGAACTGGAAGATCTCGTGCATGCTGATCACGCTTTCCTCCATGCCCGTGATCTCCGAGATGCTGACCACCTTACGTGTACCGTCGCTCATGCGCGAAACCTGGACGACTAGAGTGACAGCGGAAGCGATCTGCTGGCGCACGGATTTCTCCGGCAGATTCATGTTGGTCATCGCAACCATGGATTCCAGGCGGGACAGAGCATCGCGCGGAGTGTTCGCGTGAATGGTCGCCATGGAGCCCTCGTGACCGGTATTCATGGCCTGGAGCATGTCAAAGGCTTCCTCACCGCGGACCTCGCCAAGGATGATGCGGTCGGGGCGCATACGGAGGCTGTTGATCAGCAGCTGACGCTGACGAATGGCTCCGACTCCTTCGATGTTGGGCGGACGCGTTTCCAGGCGCACAATATTCTGCTGCGCCAGCTGCAGTTCGGCTGCGTCTTCGATGGTGACAATGCGTTCTGTCTGAGGAATGTATTGCGACAGGATGTTGAGAAATGTTGTTTTTCCGGCACCCGTGCCTCCGGAAATCAACACGCTGAGACGCGCGCGTACCGCACCGGAGACGAGTTCCAGCATCTCCGCCGAAATGCTCTTCAGCTCCACCAACTGATTGGCACCAACCGGGCCAGTTCCGAAGCGACGGATCGACAATGCGGGCCCGTCGAGCGCCAGCGGCGGGATGATGGCGTTCACACGCGAGCCATCGGGCAGGCGCGCATCGACCATCGGAGAGGACTCATCTACTCTGCGGCCCACCCGCGACACGATGCGGTCGATGACCTGCAGGAGATGGCGGTCGTCGCGAAACGAGGCTTCGGTTCTCTCCAAACGTCCGCCGCGCTCGATGAAAACCCTGTCCTTACCATTCACCAGAATGTCGGATATCTTCGAATCGCGGAGCAGCGGTTCCAATGGGCCGAGGCCAAAGACCTCGTCGAGCAGGTCAGCCTGAATCTTCTCCTGCTCGCTGAAGTTGAGCGGCACGCGCTGGTCACCGATAATCTCCGTCACCATCGCGGCGACTGCCTGCCGGGCCTGGCTGGAATTCACGCGCGACAGCTTTTCCAGATCCAGCTTGGAGATCAGTGTCCGATGTACTTCTGTTTTGAACTTCTCAAGTGTCGTATGTTCCACGCTATGCCATCCGTTTGATCATTGTGAGAAAACTCACTCGTTGCGCTATCCGAATATGCCGAATTTCTTTTTCTTCTCCGGAGTAGGGGGTAAACCACACGCTGTTCTGGCCATCTGCCGGATCACCTGGGAGATGGGCGAATCCTCCATCGCGAGCGGTGTCGCCGTGTTCTGCGCACGCCTTGCGGAAAGGTAGTCGCTGGGAATCTTCCACTGGACCGGCCGGGTCAGCGCCTTAGTAATGTTCTCTTCGTCGATGCCCAGTGAGCGGGGCAGAAAGCGATTGAGGACGATCTCGAGTTGCGGCCCACCGCTTGAAAAGAACTCTGAGATGACGCGGTTTGAATTGCGCAGCCCGGAGATGCTCACCTGCGTAATTAGGTAGACGACACTCGCGCCTTTGAAAAGCGCTTTGCAGCTTGAACCAACGCTTGATCCCGCGTCGACCACCACATAGTCAAATTCCTGCCGGGCAACGCTTAACAGTTTTTCTATCGCCTGTTCCGACGCGGTTACCGACGTATATCTGTCAGGCGCCGCCAGCACAAAAAGTCCCGAGCTATGTTTGGTCAGGAGCGTCTGGAGAAGGTTGACATCCATGCGCTCATAGCTCTCAATCGCATTGACGGTTGAAAACTGAGCGGTGATTCCAAGATCAATTGCCACGTTGCCGAGAGGGAGGTCGAGATCGATCAACACGGTGCTCGAACCGGACTCGCGAGCAAGGGTCAACGCAAAATTGCTGGCGACGGTAGTGACGCCGGACCCACCCTTGGCGCTGGTGAATACGATGAGCTTGCCTCCCGTTTTCTTAGAACGAGCGGCGGGGCGGCGAACGGATGCCCGGACCAGAGCCTCGGCGATTGTGCCGGGGACAATCGGGGCGTTGAGAAACTCACGAGCTCCCGCGCGCATGCAGCGGACCAGCAATTCAGGATCCGCCTGGGCCGAATAGACCATTACGGTGGCCACGCTATTGCTGCAAATTGCTTCTACAAGATCGAGTGCATGCTCAGGATTGCTGTCCAGTTCAATGATGATGACGTCGCATTCGGCATTCAGCAGATCCTGGAGATCATCCAGGCCGGGATAGTCAACGAATTCCAGGGTCACATTCGCCTGCGATCCGGCGAGAGCACCAGCGATGCTCTTGCGAAATGATGCTTCGCGGCCAATCAACGCAACAGCTAAGACGTTGGTGCCGAGCGAGTCTGAATCCTGGGTGAAGGTCGATATCATCGATTTGCGGCTCCCTGCTGTTCAAGACTCTCCCCCGGGTGAATCTCGGACAGGTATGTCGTGAACAAAGCAGTCATAATTTCCGTTTCCAACCTCAGTGCGAAAAGAAAGAGATGAGGGTCCCGATGGCAATCGCCGGCGCGTATGGCATTTTGCGCGTCAGAGGATTGCTGAGAACCAGTTCCGGATGGGGGCGCAGTCCACGCTGCTTGATGCCGAAGAGCAAGTCGCCTGTTCCACTGAAGAGTTCGCCAAGAAACCCTCCGCAGGCGGCCCAGATCAACGCCATAATGCCTCCGGCCATGCCCGTCAGGACCAGCGCAATGATCAATTGCCCCGGCCCTACCCAGGCCCCAATGGCGGCACACAGCTTCACATCCCCCATCCCCATGCCGCCCATCCAGCAAAGAATTCCAAAAAGCAATCCACCCAAAATAAGCCCGGTTAAGCTGTGCCCGATCCCGCTCCACCCTTTGAACCAGGCGGAGACGGCCAGTCCCGCGATCGTGAACGGGAACACCAGCCAGTTAGGTATGCGGCGGCTGCGCAGATCAGTGAACGTCGCGATGACGAGAGCAATGACGGTTGGCCACCAGGCGATCGAGTGCATTGAGAAGCTCTTTCTTGGTCCATTCGGGGGAAGAACTGTTCACCAAAAAGCAATTCCTCGTCCAAATCCAACGAGACCTTCAGGTGTCTGAATTCAGCCCCTTAGCTGCCTTCCCGGGAAGCGGGTGTGCACGTCCGTTTACAGGCAGCCTCTGTGGGTGAAGCGGCACATATACACCCCTGTTTGGCCTGTATGTCGATCCTGCTGAGCAGGAAACGGCAATCTAAGTTATCGGTTACGCCAGGATAAGTCGGGGTTGGGTGGAGACGTCCGGGAGCCCTTAGGCGCTCATGGCTCAACACCGGCAGGCAGCACCTGGCCTGAAAACGGAAGGAAGTGAATGGAAAGAAGGCCTGCGGCGCGGTGGGAGTGAGATGTCCGACGGCAACTGAGGGGCCTGAAGCCTGGATGTTATGCGCGCAACCTTAGGTGGATAGTTTTGGCTTTGGAGGCGTCAGCAGCGGATGAGGTTGAGGGGGAAAGCTGTTTCAGATCCGGACACTCCCTCGATGGAGTTAAAAAGCAGGGTACTTTTTGGTAGTATCTGCAGTGCCATTACTTCTATTGTTCGAGAAAGTTACGAAAGTACTATCGACCTTCCCGGAACAATCCGATATGAATCTAAGCACACCATCTAAATAAGTGAATTAAAGGAGCGCATAGTCTCCATCACCTTAGATGAAGTAATAGTGCTATACAGACAAAAACTTTTTGCATCGTGACCCCCGAAATACCTCCCCCAAGTGCGATGCTACGAAACGCAGACACCACTTATAAGTGACGCTGGCATTAGTTTCGTTGCATCTTTTTAGCGCAATGAAGGAGCATGCTCTCTCATGATGAGGATTGGGGTTTTCTCCGAAGACTATAAACTGCAGCCTCTTCTTTCTTCTGCCCTTGGTAAGGAATTTCAGGTAATCCTCGAATCACACGAGGATGGAATCGCGCAAATGCTCTCCGCGGAGAGATGCGATGTTGTGATTCTGGATCTGGACTCGAATTATCACTCGGTCGAACAGCGAATGGCCTGTTGCCGGCGTATTGCTGAGCATCCGATTCCGTCTGTGGTGATGGCTGATGACAGCCTTCGCCCCTGCGCCATCGAACTCGTGCAACTCGGCGCTCACGGTCATTGTCGCAAGCCACCTTCGGTTCGCGAACTGAAGGCAATGCTTTACAGGGCTTACGAGAATGGCGCTTTCAATCGAGCACCGCAGCCTGCACAACGGCCAAAAGAAGATACTGCTCCAAACGATCGCATGGTCGGACGGGCGCAGGAAACGCCCGACGGCGAGGCGAGCATCAGCAAACTCGCCATTCAATGCGATCAGATGATCGGCCATTCCCAGCCGATGCAGCATGTCTATGACCTCGTGAATCGCGTTTCCAATCTCAACGCCTCCGTGCTCGTGACCGGCGAAAGCGGCACAGGCAAGGAGCTGATCGCGAGAGCCATCCACAACACCGGCGCGCGCTTCAGACGCCCATTTATTGCCGTCTCATGCGGCGCCATCCCGGAGACTTTGATCGAGGCCGAGCTGTTCGGCCACGAAAAAGGTGCTTTCACGGGGACCGTCGGCGCACGCGAAGGCTACATGGAGCAGGCATCCGACGGCACGCTCTTCCTCGATGAAATCGGAGAACTGAGCCCGAATACCCAGGTCAAACTGCTTCGCGTTCTGCAGCAGCGCGAGTTCTCTCGCCTTGGCAGCAGCCGGCTGATACCGCTGCGGGCACGGCTTGTTTTTGCCACGCATCGGGACCTTAGCGAGATGGTGGCGCAGGGCAAATTCCGGCAAGATCTCTTCTACCGCATCAATGTTATGCGAATTGACGCTCCGTCTTTGCAGGAGCATCCGGAAGATATCCCATCCATCGCCACGCATTTTCTGCGGCGGTATTCAGAGGAATATGACAAGCCAATGGACCAGGTTGAACCAGCGGCGATGTCGTTCCTGCAACGCTATTCGTGGCCTGGCAATGTACGGGAACTCGAAAATGTGATCCAGCAGGCAATCATCCTGGCCAAGACCCAAAACATTCGCGTGGAAGACCTGCCGCAGAATATCCGGGAAGAAGACATCGTCAGCATCGGTGACTATCATCCCGATGGCTCCTTCGAGCGGCAACTGCGCGATTACAAGATCAGGCTCGCTGCAACGGCAGTGCGAGAGCACAACGGGAACAAGACGCTAGCAGCACGCAGCTTGTCTATTTCCCGCGCTTATCTGCATCGGCTAATCCGGCTTGCCGATCAACCTGAACACGATATCCTTGTCGCACCCGATGGGCAGGAATTCGGTACGGCATGAGCACGGCATCGCTTACCGTCGAGCAGACGACGGAGGCAACGCGTGTCGGCGCTTTGCGAAGTGTTTTCTCGTTTCCGGTTATGCTGGCGAGCCTTCTCGTGGTGCTGGGAGTGCTGACTGTGCGGGCTCGCTTCGACGACCCGGATATGTGGTGGCACCTCAAAACGGGTGAAGTGATCTGGACTACCCACCACATCCCTACCACCGATCTTTTTTCCTATACGGCAAGTCACCAGGCTTTTGTCCCGCAGGAATGGCTCTCCCAGGTGCTGATCTATGGCGCCTACCGACTGGGCGGCTATCCAGGGATGATGCTCTGGCTGTGCTTTTTTACCTCCGCCGTGCTTATTGCCGGATACGTCTTGTGTACGCTGTATTCGGGAAATGTGAAGGTAGGTTGGGCGGGAGCTTTGGTCATCTGGCTCTTTGCGACCGTCGGGTACGCAGTGCGGCCGCAGATGATCGGCTTTCTCCTGCTCATTATTGAACTGATCGTGCTCCATCTCGGGCGCACACGCAATCCGCGCTGGTTTTTCTGGCTTCCACCGCTATTCGCGATCTGGGTGAACTGTCACGCTTCATTTTTTCTGGGATTGGGGCTTGCGGGACTGTTTTTTCTCTGCTCCTTCTTCAATTTTCAGATGGGGCTGCTGGAATCGTCGCGCTGGGAGCCGCGCCGTCAACTGATTTTCGGCATAGCGTTAGTCCTGTCGGCGGCGGCGCTGTTTCTAAATCCAATTGGCGTCAAGCTGGTCTTGTACCCGCTGGATTTCATGCTGCATCTGCCCATCAACCTGAGCGCCATAGATGAATGGAAGCCGCTTGCGATGAACTCAGTGCGCGGGGTTGGCCTCCTTGTGGTGTTCGCGTGCATTTTGCTAACGGTGATCATTCGGCGTTCACAGTTGTTCTGGTCTGAACTCGTACTGCTGTCCGCCGGCACGTGGTTCGCGGTCCACCACGAGCGAATGACGTTCGTCTTTGGCATCTTCGCGGCTCCGATTTTGGCGCGGCTTCTCGCAACTGCGTGGGACGGGTACAACGCCGAGCAGGATCGAGTATGGCCAAATGCTTTGGCGATCACGGTATTTCTGTCGGTCTCGTTTTTCGCATTTCCCAGCCGGCAATCGATTACGCAGCAGATGGAAGCTTCGAATCCGGTAAAGGCGGTCAAGTTTATTGAAGACCACCACATCTCCGGACATATGCTGAACGAGTATATCTACGGCGGATACCTGATCTGGGCCGCACCGGAGCACCCGGTTTTTGTGGATGGGCGCGCGGATCTCTTCGAGTTTGCGGGTGTTCTTAAGGAATACGGAGAATGGGCGACCCTCGAGAGCGATCCAAATGCGATGCTTGACAAGTACAAGATCGACTATTGCCTGCTGGAACGTGGCGCTCCCATAGCGCGAGTCATGCAACTCCTAAAGGGCTGGAAATCCGTCTACTCGGACGAAAAAACGATAATTTTTGTTCGAGCCAACGCATAGAGCCAGCCTGTATTCAGCTCCGGTTTAGCCCTGCCGGGACCGCTTAATCCCGTCATTTCCTCTTATTCCCGCCTTTCATTGGTGACCTTTTCCTGATCTCACTACGGCATCTCTGACGCTTGGGCATTGAACCATGTAACTTGCTCAGTTAGTGTATTCAGGGCTCCTAAATGGGACACGAAACGAACTTCAGTGGAGAATCGAAAACCATGAACAAAGCTGTTTTCTCGCGGCGCAAGTTCCTGCAAACAAGTGCGGGAGCGGCAGGTGCGTCCTTCATTGGCGGGTCTACGCTCCTCGATCCAGAGCCCAGTTGGGCCACATCTCAGACGGTTGCGCCGAGCGACCAGGTTCGTTTCGGAATTATCGGAGTCGGCATGGAGGGCTCGTCACTGCTGGCGACTGCGATCCAGCTAAGTGGGGTGGAGTGCGTGGCGGCAGCTGATCTCTACGATGGGCGCCATGAACTGTCGAAGGAGATCGTGGGTAAGCCAATCCGGACGACCCGGCGCTACCAAGAGCTGCTGGACGCCAAGGATATCGACGCCGTCATCGTGGCGGTTCCCGATCATTGGCACAGGCAGGTGGTTGTAGATGCACTCGCCGCAGGCAAAGACGTGTACTGCGAAAAGCCTATGTCGCACAACCCGGCGGATGGATTGGCGATGGTCGCGGCCGCAAAGAAGACGGATCGCATTGTGCAGATCGGCGCGCAGCGTACCAGTTCTGTTCTTTGCGCAAAGGCCAAGGAGCTTTTCGACCAGGGCGCTATCGGCGATATGAGCCTGATCGAGGCCACGTATGGCCGCAATGACCCAAATGGCGCATGGGAATATCCACCACCGCCCGATCTGTCGCCAGAGAACCTCGATTGGGAGACGTGGCTGGGAACGGCACCGAAGAAAACTTTCGATCCCTATTTGTTCGCACGCTGGCGCTGTTGGAAGGAGTATGGAACCGGTGTTGCGGGAGATCTGCTCGTCCATTTGATCAGCGGCATGCAGTTTGTTCTTGGGATCAACGAGCCACCGAAGCGCGTGTCGGCGTTTGGAGGCATCTACCGCTGGAAAGATGGGCGTAATATGCCGGACGTGCATCCTGTTCTGTTTGAGTATGACAATGTCCCTGTCTATATGCGTTTGACCCTGGGGACAGAGTCGACGGAAGTGACGCGCTTCATGGGCTCGAAGGGCGTCATTGAACTTCGCGAATTCAGCGTGAGCTATACCCCGCAAGCAGGAGTGGACACAGCTCCAAGCTACTATTCGGGTTCTTTCCCGGCCCGGCTCAGGAACGCCTACGTCAAGCAGTGGCACGCAGAACACGATCCTGTGCCGGGTCAGGAGCCTGCGCCGGAGACGATCACCTACAACGGAAATGATTACGACGACCTGCGGCCGCATCTTTGGAAGTTCTTTGAATCGGTCCGGTCGCGAAAGCCGGTTGTGCAGGACGCCGTTTTTGGTCACAACGCTGCGCTAGGTTGT
>Ga0207057_1264_pt1 | contig 9905 bp, 6 predicted proteins | sample Alteio_BWMinCont_33_FD_153265 | JGI IMG/M metagenome (GOLD analysis project Ga0207057, IMG submission 153265) | Enriched cells from forest soil in Barre Woods Harvard Forest LTER site, Petersham, Massachusetts, United States -... | ecosystem: Environmental > Terrestrial > Soil > Temperate forest >... | reverse complement strand
CAAGATCATGACCGGCGACCTGCGCATCGGTCTGAAAGAAAGCCTGGTCGAAGAAGCCATCGCCAAGGCTTACGGAACGACTGTGGTGCAAGTCCAGCGTGCCAACATGTTGCTCGGGGACATCGGTGAAACCCTGCGGCTCGCGGCCGAAGGCCGGCTCAGCGACGCCCGCATGCGCCTGTTCCATCCCCTCGGATTCATGCTCGCCAGTCCGGCAGCATCGTCGCAGGAGGCCCTAAGTTACTTTGAGGATGCTCTGGTTGAAGACAAGTACGACGGCATTCGCGCCCAGGTGCATATTTCAGGCGATGAGGTACGGATTTTCTCGCGCACCCGCGATGAGATCACTGAGTCCTTTCCGGAATTGCCGCATGCCCTGGCTGGTCTCGAGCACGATGCGATTCTCGATGGCGAGATCGTTGCCTGGAGTTATCTCGAAGAGCAGCCAGGCCGCGCACTGCCGTTCAGCGCACTCGCACGCCGCCTGGGACGCAAGAAAGTCAGCGACCAACTTATGCGCGAAGTGCCGGTCGCATACCTGGTGTTCGATGTCCTCTACGCCTGGAACGAGTTGCTGATTGACCACCTGCTACGGGAGCGAGCGGGCATTCTGGATGAATTATTGGCGAGCCGCACGTCCGGCCGCCGGGCCCGGTCATCCGGTCAGGCCAGGTTGGCGCTCGGACCAGAAGAACCTGTGCTGAGCGCTCCGGTGATTCGCGCACCGGTTTTTCAAGCTTCTTCGGCTGCGGAACTCGACCAACTTTTCGAAGCAGCACAGGCCCGTGGCAATGAAGGACTGATGATCAAAGATCCCGAGTCAGCTTACACGCCGGGGCGCCGCGGCAAGGCGTGGCTGAAGTTGAAACGCGAGTTGGCAACCCTGGATGTAGTCGTGACCGCGGTGGAATACGGCCACGGAAAACGCATTGGAGTACTGAGCGACTATACCTTCGCAGTGTGGGACGGAAACCGGTTGGTGAATATCGGCAAAGCCTACTCCGGCCTCACCGACGCCGAAATCGCCGAGATGACCAAGTGGTTTCTGGAGCACAAATTAGAAGACCAAGGCTTCCGCCTGATCGTCGAACCGAAGATTGTTCTGGAGGTTGCCTTTAATAATATGATGCGGTCCGATCGCCATGAGAGCGGCTATGCGCTGCGCTTTCCGAGAATCGTGCGATTGAGACCCGACAAGCTGGCGGAAGATGCGGATACGATTGAGACGGCGCGAGAGATTTACGAAAGACAGTAACCGGGAAACTGGGGATACCGGCATTAAGTTGTCGGTGCCTTTGCGGGACCAGTTGCGAATCAATGACTGTGCCCGTGGTGCTCCGCTTCCGCCACCGGAATCACGCACCCATGCGCCACTTCACAGACCACGTTTTCGAACTGAATGGTCGTGTGGTCAATGTGGAATTCTTCGTGCAGCCGCTCCTTCACTTCGCGCAGAATGCGCTCGCTGACCGAAGGTGGGATGTCCGCAATCGAAATGTGGCAGGAGAGCGCAGCTGTCTCCGAACCGATGCTCCACACGTGCAGGTCGTGAACATCGTTGACCCCATCGATGGCACAAATCACGTTTCGCACGCGCTCCAGTTTGATTCCCTGTGGCGTGCCTTCAAGCAGAATATTCAGAGTTTCCCGGACGATTCCGAAACCTGACCACAGGATCAGTGCGCCGATGCAAAATGAAAGCGCGGGGTCAATCCAGTATCGTCCGGTCGCCAGGATCGCCCAGCCGCCGGCAATGACCGCCGCAGTTGATACCGTGTCGCCGATTTCGTGCAGCAAGGCGCTGCGAATATTCACGTCGCGCCCTGAGCGGTGGAGCAGCAGCGCAATTCCCCCATTCATGACCACGCCAACCGCCGCCACTCCCATCATCAATCCAGCGTGCACCGGCTCGGGGTTTCGCAATCGCCTGAAAGCCTCATAGAAAATGAAGAACGAAATCACCACTAGAGATCCGGCATTAACAAGCGCAGCCAGCACTCCAGCGCGATGCCAGCCATAGGTCTTGGTGGGGCTGGGCGGCCTGGCCTGTAGATAAACAGCCACCAGTGAGAGCAGCAGAGCTACCAGGTCAGAGAGGTTGTGCCCAGCCTCCGAAAGCAACGCCAGAGAATGGGCGCGAATGCCGGCGATCACCAGCAGCGCGATGTAAGCCAGAGTGATGACCAGCGAAACCCGCAGGACCTTCGAGGTCCGCTCTCCCCCGTGGCTGGCATGGACGTGCATCTACCTCAAGTTTAAGGGGAAGCTGAGTGGGGTTCAAGGCACTAAAGAACCTGTGTTCCTCTGCGTCCTCTGTGGTTAAATCGGCTTCTCATGCAAACTGCGGAAGTTGTCATCATCGGCGGAGGGATCGTTGGCTCCAGTATTGCCTATCATCTTTCTGCGGCTGGCTGCAAAGAAGTCCTGGTGATTGAACGTGAAACCGCCCAGGGCAAGGGCTCGACCGGCAAGAGCATGGGCGGAGTGCGGGCGCAGTTCTCGACACCGGTCAATATCCAGATGTCGCTGTATTCCATCCCCTTCTATGCCAGCTTCGACGAACACTTGGGATATCCCGCCGGCTACCGGCCGCAAGGCTATCTGTTCTGCGCCACCCAGGAAACGCATCTCGCCTATCTGCAGACCAACTATGAAAAGCAGGTTGCGCTCGGACTGAAGAATGTTCATCTGATCACCAGCGGTGAAATTTGCAGCATGTTCCCGCAACTTCGCTCTGACGACATTGTGGGTGGAAGCTTCTGCTCGACCGACGGCTTTGTCGATCCCTACAGCGCGATGAATGGCTTCATGAGTTGGGCTGCCGACCATGGAGCCAAACTCTGGAAGAACACCCAGGTCACCGGCATTCGGGTCGACGCTCAGGGAATTACCACCGTCGAGACCACGCGGGGTCCAGTGTCTACGCGGAAAGTGGTCAATGCTGCAGGGGCTTGGGCGGCTGGCATCGCTCGCATGGTGAATCTGGACTTGCCCGTCGAACCGCTGCGTAGAATGCTGGTTCCCACTGAACCCTTCGACCAGTTTCCCCACACCGCACCCATGATCATCGACATGTCAAACGGTTTTCATTTCCGTCCGGAGGCTCTGGGATTTCTACTGGCGTGGAATGATCCCGAAGAAACGCCGGGCTACAAGACCGACTTCGAACCCGCGTTTATTGAGAAAATCCTGGTTCGTGCTGCCGGTCGCGTCCCGATTTTCGAAAATCTGGCCGTCAACCCCAAGCGCGCCTGGGCCGGGCTATACGAAATGACGCCCGATCACCATCCTATTCTGGGCGAGGCGGAGATTCCCGGTTTCTTTCTGGCGAATGGTTTCAGCGGCCACGGTGTAATGCATGCCCCTGCGACCGGGAAAATTCTGTCAGACTTAATTCTCAGGGGAAAGACTGATCTGGTGGATGTGTCTCTACTCAGCCTTTCGCGCTTCGCCGAGGGCCGGATGATTGAAGAAACAGCGGTGCTTTAGGCGAACTCGATTTTCTCTGCGATCTCACCGATATTTTCTCTGCGTTCTCTGCGGTTAAAATCTTAAGTATCGTGCTCCTCAAAGCTGCGTTGAATTCGGCCATTGCCAGGCTCACCGCTGCCCAGGCCGGTTCTCCGCGCCTGAACGCCGAGACGCTGCTCATGTTTGCCCTGGATTGCGATCGTGCCTATCTCTTCGCGCATCCCGAACGAGAACTTACTCAGCAGGAGCAAGGCCGCTATCAAGACGCAATCAGCCAGCGTGCCAGCGGAGTTCCCGCGCAATACATCACCGGGCATCAGGAGTTCTGGGGCATGGATCTGATCGTTTCTCCTGCCGTGCTTATTCCCCGCCCCGAAACCGAGCATGTCATCGAAGCGGCACTAGAACTCGTCAATTCACGCCGTGCGTCCTCCGCCTGCATCGTCGACGTCGGCACCGGCTCAGGATGCATGGCTCTGGCTCTCGCTAAAGAACTCCCGCAAGCTGAAATTCACGCAACTGACACCTCTGCCGCAGCGCTCGAGATCGCCCGCGCCAACGCGGCCCGCCACGGGCTCGATAGCCGCATTCATTTCCATCAAACCGACTTGTTGCACGGATTCGAACCCGGCGCTTTTGACCTCGTCGTCTCCAATCCACCCTACGTGGGCGAATCCGAAGAAGACCAGGTCCAACTCGAAGTCCGCAAGTTCGAGCCTCGCGACGCCGTCTTTGCCGGGCCTACAGGTCTAGAGGTCATCGGGCGCCTCATCCCGCAGGCTCACGCCGCCCTTAAGCCCGGTGGAGTTCTGATTATGGAGATCAGCGGCACCATTGCCGAGGGTGTCAAAAGCCTGCTCGCAAACTGGTCAGAACTTCGAGTGCTCAACGATCTGCAAGCCATCCCTCGCGTGGCCGTGGCCACCAGGAATCTTTGATCACTGACTCAAAGCAGGGATTGCTATGGAACGAGCACGATCCGACGACCGTGTCCATCACGTTGCCACGCGTTCTCTACTTCATCCAACGGAACCCGTTCGACATCGATGCGCAGTTCGCCACAAGCCGTGCGTGTCATGACTTGTTGGAACGCATCCATCAGCTTGTCCATGGGAGGGATGCCAGCGGTTCCCATGATGGTCAGCGGCGTGCTGCGCAAAACAGCCGCAGGAAGCGAGATGGTCGCGCCCGCACTTTCTCCAACCTGCACCAGACGAATGTCCGACTTCGCTGCCGCAAATTCCTTGCGCGTCAGGGCGGCCAGCAAGGCTTCGGTCGGACTTCCCCACACATAGTCGATGATGACATCGAACCCGGAATCCCCGGCTTCGTGAACGAACGCGTCCTTAAGGCTTTGGCCGGGTTTGTCGAAACGGATAATTGCGTCCGCCCCAAGATCGCGCAACTTGTTCAGCACCTGTTCGTTCCGTCCCGCGGCCACCACTCGCGCCGCACCAAGCAACTTGGCAGCCTGCACCGCAAGTTTGCCGGTGACCCCGGTTGCGCCAAGGATAAGCACGGTCTCGCCTTGCATCACTTTTGCCCGTTCAGCCAGCGTAAGCCATGCGGAAACGCCCGGATTGAGCACGGCAGCAGCGGTCAGATCGTCGATCTCTTCTGGAAGCGGGAAGCACCGCTGTCTAGACATCACCGTGCGCTCCGCCATTGCACCATAAGGCGATCGAGGACCGCCGAAATAAACTCGCGTTTCGTCTTCGAGGCAGCCAACGCCGTCGATGCCGCAGACTACGGGCAGTTTGCTGGGGCTCGCGTAGTGAGAGCCGCTGGCGATCTGCTTATCTACCGGTTTCAGCGCAGCCGCCCGCACGTGCACAATCACTTCGTCGTCTTTAACGCTTGGGTCGGGAAATTCGTCGAACCGGGGCGGCTTGTTAAGGGCATGTAACACGGCGGCGTTCATGATCGATTTGCCTTTCTTTGCTCTGCAACGTACTCTAGCTTGCTCTGCAGTTGCCTGCTAACGGTAATGTGGCTATTTATGCCGGAAAAGGGTCAACCTCGCAAATCCACGTTTTCAGTGCCACGCAATGTAGAAGAACTGCGCCGGCTGGTCGAGAGCGATGTACCCGTGCTGGCGTTCGCGTTCGAACGCAGCGGCGCAGAAGCCTGGGCGCCGGAGCATAGTCACGCGCGCGGTCAACTCTTTGCATTGACTCGCGGGCTGCTGGTGGTGCAAGCCGGAAGCCAGCGTTGGATGTTTCCCTCATACCGTTGCGCCTGGATTCCTCCTGACTGCATTCACGCGGCACGCTCCGTGGGAGGCGCGTCGGGATCGATGGTTTACCTGTCTCCCGAAACTTGCCGCGGACTGCCGGCGATGCCCTGCATGCTCAGTGCATCCGACTTGTTATTCGCTATCGTTCAGCGGGTTCTCACCTGGGATCCCCGGCGCTCGCTCCACCCGGCGCAAAAACGCTTGATTGCTACGCTTCGGGATGAAATTCGCCGGCCCCAGCGGCAGCCGTTGCGCTTGCCCATTCCCAAGGACAAGAGGCTGGCCAAAGTCGCTCACGCGCAACTGGAGGATGTGGCTGACGACCGCACATTGGACGATTGGGCGCATTTTGCTGCGATGTCCCGGCGCAGTTTTATGCGTTCATTTACCGCCGAGGTTGGGATGCCGTTTGGACGATGGCGACAGCAGGCGCGGTTGTTCGCTGCGCTTGAGATGCTGGCACAACGGAATTCTGTCACTGAAACAGCGATTGCGGTGGGCTACAACAGCGTGAGCGCCTTTATCGAAATGTTCCGCACCACGTTAGGCAGCACGCCGCAAGCATATTTCCGAAGTAAGCGGGAACGAGAGCCCGAATAAGAAGAGACACACAACATCGACGGCAAGTTAGCGTCTTGCAACGAAGATTCGCTTACTAGCGCTGGTAGTAACCAGTGAGTCATAGCTACGCTCGTGTCCAGATGCCGTCCAGGAATATATTCGCTATCCTGCTTCGCGCCAGCCTTCTGGTTTGTTCCTCGTTGACTACTCTCCCTCTACTGATTGGGCAGACTTCGACGGGATCGATGCGCGGCGTGGTGCAGGACTCCAGCGGCGCGCGGCTGCCACATGCCGAGGTCGTCGCCCGCGCCCGCGGCTCTGCTTTCGAACGTAGGGTGACCGCCGACGATCGCGGAGAATTCCGCCTGCTTGACTTGCTGCCCGGAGACTATCGCTTGACGGTAAGCGCTCCCGGCTTTGCCGAAGCCCATGCCGATGTCGAGCTCATCGTCAGCTCGGTTCGCGATTACGTCATCACGATGAAGCCGGGCGGAGGCCAGGAAACGGTCCGAGTCGAGTCACAGGCATCTTCCATCACGACCCAGTCCATTGATCTGGCCAGCGCCGTTCACCAGACGGCAGTCATGTCTCAGGACCTGCAAGCTCTGCCGCTCAGCGCCCGCAGCTTTGCCAACATCGCGTACCTGGCCCCGGGAACCGAGCCGGTCGAGCCATCCGACCCGACCAAGGCACGCATCACCGCGGTGTCTACCGGCGGCAGCTCGGGTCTTAACAACGCACTTTCTGTGGATGGCGTAGACAACTCCGATGATTGGATTGGCGGGTTCCTGCAGAACTTCTCACCCGATGCCATCCAGGAATTTTCTGTGCAAACCGCGCAGGAAGACGCTGACACTGGAGGCACCACTGCCGGTTCCGTGGTCATCACTACCAAGCGCGGCACTGACGATTGGCACGGTACCTTCGCATTTTTCGATCGCCAGGCGGCCCTCAACGCGCGTTTCCCCATCGAAAATCCCGCGCCCAATCCTAAGCAGCCTTTTTCCCGGCAGAACTATGTCGGCGCCATCGGAGGACCAATCAAGAAAGATAAGCTGTGGTTCTTTGCAGCGTTTGAGCACGTCCACGAGAACGCCAGCATCGCCTACAGCGACGCTAGCCTGACCCAGTTCGATGCTTTGTCGACCCTCGCCTCCGAAGCACTAATTCCCGGTGTAAGTTCGATCCCGGTGCCAACGTTCGTCCCCATTCCCTTCCGCGACTACAACGGTTCAGTCCGTTTCGATTGGACACAGTCGCCAAAATCGCAATGGTTCCTGCGGGTCTCGGGAGATAGTTATCTCACGCACAACGCACTGGTTCAGCAAGCGACTCTGCCATCGACCGGTCTGACGACGCACAACAACTACTGGAACGGCGCGATCGTCAATTCCTATACTTTCAGTTCAACCTGGCTTGCCACTTTCGCCTTCGGGGCCAGTGAACTACACCTCACCCAGGCGCGCAACTCGGACTTCGGTTTTGCGCTGGCCTTTCCGTTTAGTGCCACATCGTTGACGGTCTCCGGATTCGAAACCTTCGGAGACAACCAGTTCGCCACGCCGATCACCCTGTTTCCCGACTTGCGAAACCAGGAGAAATATCAGTTCCGCTATGACGTCACCCACACCGCCGGACGGCATGCGCCAAAGTTCGGCATCAACTTTATTCACGAGCCCGTCCTCAGCGGGGCATTTCCCGGGAACAACGAGACCCTATATAAGTTTCCGCAGAACCCCACGTTTTACCTGACCCAGCCCGGCTCGGTATTCACCGCCGACATGCAGGCCGGGGCTTCTACGTCCAATCTGGGCGGCAGCTTCTCGCAGAATATCCAGCGCCTGGCTTTGTACGCGGAAGATTCCTGGCATGTAACGCCACAGCTCACCTTGAACTACGGATTGCGCTATCAGACCAGCTTCGGACTCTTCGACGGTTCGGGCCGCAGTCAACTCGATAATCCAGCGTATCTGACCTTACAGGCACTGGGTATTCCGTTACAGCAAGGTGCACCTCACGATTACCGCAAGCAATTCGGGCCGCGTTTGGGAATTGCGTATTCCGTAGGCCGCAACGCCAGAACCGTGATTCGCGCTGGCTTTGGGATGTATTACGACGATCTGGCACAGAACGGATGGGCAACGGCATTCCAGTCGGTGAATCAACCTGTCGGCCCGTGCCGTTTTAACAACGTCCCCGGCCACTATGCGCTGACCGGCTCGGGGTGCATCTTGGGGGGGCGCCGGAGCTGGAGGAAACCTCATCGCTTCAGGATACAAAACGCCTTACAACATCCATGTGACCGGCGGCGTCCAGCATGCCTTCAACCCGAAGTGGGCTTTAAGTGCTGATTACACCCACGAGGAAGGCAATCACGGCTACCGCGGTTACACCTACAGCAGCGGCGTAAATCTTTTTACCCCACTTATTCCCACGACTGATCCCAACTACGCCGCGGATCAAGCCAGCGTGGTGCCCAACCTCAACCTTTTCAAGTCTGACAACCGCTCCAGCTACAACGCCCTCATGGTCCATCTGCAGGGCAATATGTCGCGCCGCTTCAGCCTGATCGCCAACTACACCCTGTCGCGGGCCGAGACTTGGGGCTGCGTCCTCGGAGAACTCTTTGACTACGTGAACGGAGTTTGCAATCCGCTGAATCCCTTCGGGCCCGGCGATTACGGCCCGTCCGGAGAAAATGTCACGCATCGTTTTGTCCTGGCCGGCACGCTTCACCTTCCCGGCGGATTTGAAGTGACTACCCTGACTCAGGCCGAAAGCGCGCGTCCTCTCACCATCACCACGGCCGACAACAGCCAGCGCATTGCAGTAAATGGCGTACCCACCAGTCTGGATGAGTTCCGTGGGACTCCTTACATCCAGGCCGACCTCCGGGTCAGCCGTCCCTTTAATTTCCACGACCGCTGGTCAGTGATTCCGTTTGTCGAATTCTTCAACCTCTTCAATCGCAACAATCCCGGAGCCAACTACATTGGCAACGTGGCCACGCTCCCGGTGCCTCTGGCCAACCAGCAGTCCGGCAACGTAACCGCGATATGCACCAACCCCGCCTGCACCGCCAGCAAACCTGTCACCAGCCTCCAGCAACTGGCCATCCCTGCCGGCGCTTTAGGAGACTTCTTCGGCCCTGGCACCACGGTCGGCATTCCCTTCGCCGCGCAAATCGGCGCGCGTGTCACGTTTTGACGAAGATCCGCGTCGCGTAAGAAAAAAGGCTCCCCACCCCAGTCGGAAGACTCCGTTGACCCCAGACTGCCATCGAAGCTACACTTCCCTCCCAGTCCGAGTCTGCTCGAAGTCCCGGGTGCTCTTCTCCACTGCACGCTCTCTTGCCAGATGAGAGGGAATTCTCGGGTCGGTCGATCGAGGAATCGAACAATCCTACATCTGAGGAGCACACATGAAGAGAAGTTTGATTACAGGCAGCTTGATCACTGTACTTGTTGCGCTGGTCTGCATCAGCTTAAGCGGCATCGGTGTTGCGCAGGACGCTGCGCGGCCCATGTTTAAGACTCTGCCCCCGCACAACTACTATCCGAATGTAAAACCGACCGACCCTGCTGTTCAATTGCCACAGTGGACGTTCAACTGGACTTCCTCCTATGACCATCGCAAC
>Ga0207057_1263_pt1 | contig 9910 bp, 4 predicted proteins | sample Alteio_BWMinCont_33_FD_153265 | JGI IMG/M metagenome (GOLD analysis project Ga0207057, IMG submission 153265) | Enriched cells from forest soil in Barre Woods Harvard Forest LTER site, Petersham, Massachusetts, United States -... | ecosystem: Environmental > Terrestrial > Soil > Temperate forest >... | reverse complement strand
CCTCCACATCTTCCGCTTTTCGTAATAGTCCACCTTGGACTCCATTACAACCCGTTCAGCCAACCAATTATATTTTTTCTCAAGCTCCCATTGCAATTTCTTCCAATCCGGTTCTTCCATCTTTTTTTTCGCCAAAATAGGCTCAATTTCATTTTCTTTAACAATTGGAGTCAGAAAATTTTCAGTGCTGTTTATTCCTAATGAAGTATCTACCTCTGTAGGATGTCCCAACAGAAAATTAAACCCGGTGTCACTCGTGGAAGTTGTTGTCTGCAGCAATATCCATAAAAACTCTTTCCTATAAGGGTCTTTCTTGGATCTTAACAAAAGCGATTCAGTTGCCTGAATATTGGTTTTGTCCTCAACAATCATAGCGGCTCTCAAAGTATTTTGGATGTAAATCGAGTCGGACAAATGCTCCTTGTAATGATTGATCAACGCATAATACTGTTTTGTTGGATCCAGAGCAGCTTTCACTTTTCCTATGAATGAATTCGGATCAAGAGAGCCTCCAACCGATTTTTGGACAATCTCCCCATTTGGATCAAAAAAAAGAAAGGTTGGAAAGGAATTGATTCGATAATCTTTATAAAATCTGTGTACAACCGCGTACCAGTTTCTTACCTCTTCTTTATCTTTTGTTGTGCTGTCCATCTGAACTTCAATGCTAAGAAATTGGTCATTTACCAGTTTTCCAACAGAGCCCAGCGGGAATATTTTTTCCGCCATCATCTTGCATGGACCGCACCAAGTCGCATAACAATCCACAAAAATATATTTGTTTTCTTTCTTTGCTTTTTTTAGCAACTGCTTCCAGCTCGTCCGATGCTCGAAATGGATGCCACTATCCTTTGGAGAAACAGGAGGAGTCTGCGCCTTCAAAAAATTTACAATTAGAGTACAAATAAAAAAACCCAATAATGTCTTCATAATTTCTATATTTTATAATTTGCTTATAAGCCAACCTATGATCACATAAAGCATTTTCAAAAAATCCCACATCGTGCAGATCACTTGAATTGAATCGAATAATTTTTTCAGCATATTGACATTTTAAGGTTCTTTACCTGGTTCAAGATCTAGTCCTGAGTCTAAGCCTTTCATATTCGCCGGAATCCCCTCCACCATCCATTTTGGAGGAGCGGCTCCTTTCAAATAATAGTCAAAAAATTGAGTGACACGTATCGTAAAATCTTTTCCATCATCTCCTACTACGCCATGATTCCCTCTGTCATATTGTAACAACCATACCTTTTTGCCTTCACGGCATAAGCCTGTGAAAAATTCGATCCCTTGCGAGAATGGGACATTATAGTCTTTTTTGCTGTGAAGGATCAATAGTGGGGTAGTAACTTGCTTTATTTGAAAAATCGGGGAATTGCGGATATACCATTCCGGTTTATCATACAACGTAGCCCCCATTCTTCCTTGCTCCCCTTCGAAAAAAGAGTGAGCCGTCACCCCTGAGTAAGGATCCTTTCCAAATCGTAATGCTCCATAAAAACTTATCAGATCGGTAGGTCCATCCGCTTCCATCGCTGCCGCAAATAAATGGCTGTGAGTGATGATATAATTGGTCTCAAAACCACCAAAACTATGCCCCTGAAGACCCATATGCTTTGAATCAATCCACGGTTTTAGGGTAAGATATTCAGCAGCCGAAACAACTGCATTCACTGCACTTTCCCCAATCTTCCCCGTTTTATACGCAATGTCTGGGACACAGACAATATATCCACGACTCACAAACCAGGGGATATTGATATTTGTATTAAAATAATCAGGTTGCTGATAACAATAAAGCAGATCCGATTTTCGCTCGTAATAATGAAAAATCACCGGATATTTCTTGTTAGGATTGAAATCTTCAGGTTTGTAAAGAATGGCAGTTCCTCTGGTGCCATCCCGCTGTTTCCAATGAATCAGTTCTGCATTTAACCAGTTGTAGGATTTATGCGGGCAAACTTCGCTTACAGACCTGTACTTCATTAAATCTGTGGAAAAATAGTAATTAGGAGCTTCCGTGTCACTCTGTCTCGATACTAACCAGGCATAGGCTCCCTTTGCCTTCTGAGGAGATGAAGACACGACCCACTCCATTGGACCTAGCTGTGTCGCTCCTCCCACGAACCAGGGCCCCATGGAAAGAGAGTCCGGATTACCTGGTTTATTTAGCATTATCCTGAAGAAACCATTGTATTTGGTATCCATATTGAATGCAGAAAGTATGACCGGTACATCTCCTGGAATCAAAGGACTTTGATCATCCGTCTGCAGCAATCGGAATTGAATATGATGATGGCGGCCATATCCATTGGTAATATTACGGGGAAGTGATATTCCCGCCGGGTCTATCGCCCAGATATCGAAATCATCGTAGATTAAGAAGCCCTTACCCTCTTCAATCCAACCTCCCATCCCAGGCGTATCGACATAGCGGGCAAAGGGCAGGTTTCTGGTAAACTGGTTTGTTAAAGAAACCGGAAAATTACGAGTCAGGCAACGCGCCTTTTCGGTCGCTATTTCATAACTGCAATAGGATTGTTGTTCCGGATCGAAATAAATTAGCCATCTGCCATCTGGTGAAAAAGAATAATCGTAAAAATTGAGTGCATAATTGAAATTCCTCATCTTGATCAATTTTTTCGAACCATCCCGGGTAGATACCAGCCAGGTATCAGGATGATAAGAGGATTTCCACGTAATATCATGAGGAGTGGAGGAGTCATTAAATCGCACTACCCAGTCGTCATTATTCTGCAATCGCTGGATCCGCTGTTTTTGTCCTTGTAATCGAAGTACCGCCGGTCCTCCCTGAACTTTTAGCACAGCCAGAAGATATCGATCAGGAGGATCAAACTCCAACTGTTCTGAATAGGGAGGTTCTTTATAGTTCCAAACGTCCAACTTCACTGCACCCGGATCAGGCTTAGGTGTTGTCCCTGCCGGGTTAGCAACCAGTCGGAAGAATATTCTGTCTCCCTGACTGGCAAATTCCGGAACGGAATTATCTATTCGTAAACCCGAATCGATCCCAGTTGCTCCGCTATGCAATTTGCATATGGCATTGGGTGATCCATGTTGATAATACCAAATATTCCAATCCGGATCCTTGCCGGAAGAATCAGTCGCCAGAAAAATTAATTGACTCCCCCCTTTATCAAAATTATAGCCCCTCGTCTGCCCCCCCTTCCAAATCTCCTTGAGCGAACCATTTTTCAAGTCTGCCCAAAATAATTTTTCCTGCTCTTTGCCTTCTGCTCTTTCTTTTTTTTCTAGCAAAAGACTTCCGGCCTTGTTAAAATAATACGCGGTAACCTTTTTAAAATATGTTTGTTTGGTATCTCCAGGTCTCAGTACTACCAAATCTTCACTTGCAGTATCGGGGCGAAAAGCTATCCAGTCTTCATTCCCGCCCGAAAGGTGATCAAAACGAAGTGCATGGGCCTTGTATATGGGAGCCTTTGACTCTCCCAAAGACCAAAAGCAAAGGCTATCCCCGGGACCTTGCAAAATAGCCCATTTGCTGTCTTCGCTAAATTCTCCCTTTTCAAATCCGGGAAACTCATGCCGATCGTTATCTTTTGTGGAGACCAGCGCTAACACATCATGGCCAGCAATTACATTGTATTCTATATACAGAATATATCTCCCATCATTACTCAAACTGCCATAGTTTACGTATGGCGCATTAATAAAATCTGAAGTGTCAATTGCTGGTTTCTGGGCTAACCCAGAATACGGATTTAATAACTTCAATAAAAAAACAAGGATGCAAGCATACCGCGTCAAAATCACAGAAAAAAGTGTTAGTATGTAATAAGAATATTCTTTTCAAAAGTCACCTAATCAAAAAATTATTATAGGGGAACAAGTATAACGGATACGGCGTTCCGCTTTCCGACCCGGAGATCACAATTGTATGGCAGTAACCAATCTTGTAGGCCCATGTAAATGTCGTAACAGAGTCACCCGTGACCTGATCCCATATTGTAAAATTGTAGACCCCACCAATAGCTGAATTAGTTGGATATGTTTTAAAACTGCTTGCACTTTTATAGCTGATATTAGCAAATTCAGTCTGACTCGGCGGATTCCCCGTTAAAGTCACGTTATAGGGATTACTCCCTGTGGACATATTTGCAAAACGTATCCCCGAAACGCTGTCGGTTGGAATAATTCCAGGAAGGCGATCTGCCGTAAAAAGGGTATCTACATTTGAAGTATCTCCTCCTAAAAACATGGAATAGATACCCCCAGAAGCTAATTGCAAACTGCCTTTATACAGATTTGGTGCGAACTTTGCCGTCGGCGTATCGTTAGCTTGTATGATAGTCAGGTTTTGCTTTCCGGCTTCCTGTGTGTAACAATAACCGCTCCCGTAATAAATGGTATAATAAAGATCCTGATAGTAAAGCGGGCTATCAACAGTCCCGAATATCGGGAGAATGCCATTGGCGCTATTGGGGATTGCGTTTATGACGTTGATGGTTGCAACGGATCCCATCCTGGGTGCTTCTTCCTTTTTGCAACCATATATTATTAAAAGGCATCCAATTATTATGCAGGAGCCAGTTAAGAAAGTATTTTTCATACTGATAAATTGATTTCTAACAAACGAAATAATTATGAAGATTTACCTGATTTCCTTTAAAGTCTAATTAATTATACCCGGGATTCTGTGTCAAAAATGGATTAGCGTTAATTTGACTCTGGGAGATTGGGAATAACTTTTGGTAACCAGCTGGGTAACCAGGTGGATTCCACACCCCCCCCTTATACTGGCAAACATTTCCGGGGCTTCCAAGTACGGTATCAACTGCTCCGGTCCTAACTAGGTCAAACCAACGGTGTCCCCATTCGGTGAACAGTTCAACCTGTCTTTCATGGAGAATAGCCTTTAGTAAAGAACCATTTATTGTGGAATCATAGGGATTTAAATTTGCTCTCTGGCGGATCGTATTCAAATCCGTTATCGCGCCGGACGCGCCTCCTCCCGCTCCATGGGCCTGCGCCTCTGCCCGGATCAGGTATTGCTCCGCAAGCCTCAACATCATATAGTTCTCAGTCGCCGGGTTAGTATTGTTGTTAGCATTTATTTTATATTTAATGGGGAAATAATAAGTTTGTCCCGCGATAATACTGTCCACCCAATTCACATAACGCTGGTCACCTGGCTCAAAAGCCGCAAGCAATTGTGGGGACAATGACGAGCCTTGAATGTTATTTCCTGGTGCGGAAGTTAAAATAAAATCTTGCCCGTCTAATGTATTCTGGCTGTTAGGTTCAACAATATCCAACTGCCAGATTGCCTCAGTGCTGTTTGCCAAAAAAACGCTTCCAAGACTGCCATCGGGCAGCAGGCTAAATAGCCCACCATTATTAGTTAACACGTCATTTGATGCAGTATATGCATTTGAGAAGTCATTGGTATACAGATATACCCTTGCTAACAACGCTTTAGCTGCCCAGCTTGTGGGCCTTCCTCTATCTGAAGTAACAGTCGTGTCAGTCGCATCAACAAAGTTATTATTTAATTTAGTAGACGCATCCTGCAAGTCAGATATGATTTGCTGATAAACAGAATTTGCAGATGCACGGGGAAGGCTCTCATTAGTTTTATAGTTAGTAGTGGTAGTAAGTGGAACCGCGCCATAGCAATTCACCAAATAAAAAAACCAAAAAGCACGTGTGAATTCAGCTTCACCGATTAATTGGTTCACGGTTATTGTTGACAGCGCACTATTCCCCTTTACACCTTCCAAAACAGAATTAGCCTCCCATATATAGTTGTAAGCACTAGCCCAGCAACCAGCACCACTATTACCAATACCACCTCCACTAAATGTAATTGGGTCCATGGCATTTTGATAACATTCTATTTGACCAATGCCGCCAGATGAATTATTATAATTGGTGAGCTCATCTGAGAGTAATCCAGTATTCAAAGCCATATAAAAAGACTCTCCATAGTTAGACATCTGGGCATAAATACCAATCTGCGCAGTAGTAGCTGTTGTCTGATTTGCGAATACACTGGTTGATGAAAGTTCGGTGATTGGTGACGGGATTTGAACAAACTTTTTACACCCGGCAAGATCAAATCCCATAATTATACTACTAACTATTGATATTATTTTAAATTTCATAAATAAAAGTTGAATTATTACAAACTAACATTTAATCCCGCTGTAACGGTACGTAATGGTGGTATCAATCCCGGCCCTGTTTCTGGATCCAGACCACGATATTTTGTGAGCACAAATAGGTTTTGAGCGTGGACAAAAACATTCAGAGACTGCAAATGGGATTTCTTTAGCCAGTTAGGATTGAACTGATAGGAAAGAGAAACATTTTTAACCCTAATAAAAGATGCGTCAACGATTACTCCGTCACTTATTAATAAATTCCTATAAGCCTGATATGAATTACTATTAGTACTTTCAGTTGTTCTTTCAATTGCTGCTTTATCGCCGGGCTTTTCCCAACGATTTAGAGCCCAAATTGGTTGATTTGATCGTAATCCAGACGTTATACCTGGAGCAAGAAAACCCACTTGATAACTATAGCTATTCTGTTTAACAAATTGAAGGAAGATATCTAAATGCCAGCCATCGTAGTCGAAAGAATTATCAAATCCGCCGAAACTTTGTTGTGTTACTGGCTTTGACGGAATAAAATCTAAACCATAAATAGGTTGATTAGAAGGATCTTTGGTTGCAAAAGTGTATACGCCCGTTTGCGGATCCACTCCTAGGTAATGATATACATACTTAGAAAAAATGGATCGACCAAGCACGTATGTCCGATTAGAAGGAGAGCTTTCTAATCCAGGGAAAGAAGCGATTTTATTTTGAGGAAGGCTTAGGTTGAGGGAACTTTTCCAGGTAAATGATTTTGATTTAATGTTTGTTGTAGCAAGAACAAATTCTTCTCCATAGTTTTCAATTTTTGCCGGGAGATTGTATATGATGCTGCTCCCGCCACCAGTTTGTAGTGGCAGGGAATACGGGGATAATTGGTTAATTGTATAAGTAAAGTAATAAACAGCGCTCAGCATTATTCTATCCTTTAAAAAACCAAGATCTATTCCTGCTTCTTCTTTTTTAGTCGATTGCCACTGATAATATGGATTAGATAATCCGCTTGAAGTTAGATACGTTGAGTTCCCATAAGTAGAGCCACCGCTCTGAAATCCGTAAAGACTCATGAATTGGTAGTCACCGATACCATCATTCCCGACTGTACCATAGCTTGCCTTTATCTTTCCGAAACTTAAAAGTGGAAATAATCTTTGAATTAAAGCCCCTTTTGAAAAGATCCATCCGATACCAGCAGAACCAAAGTCCCCAAACTGTTTACCCGGGCCAAAACGGCTGCTCCCGTCGCGCCTCGCCGTAAGATTAATAATATATTTTTCTTGCCAATTATATCCCAAATTAGCATAAATGGAATTATACCGATACTGAGAGGTATTAAATCCATAAGTATACTGAGCGGCAGCCGCAGGGTTCGCAACTAAAGCATCCGTCGAATATCCTTGCCCATACACGGTGTTCGAATTATTTTGCGTCGATTGAAAAGTACCCCCAACTAGAAAATGAAGGCTTCCGAAAAAAAATTTTTTGCTGTATGCAAGTTGGGGTTCTACATTCCAGGTTTCAGATACATTATTTCCTCTACCGCTTTGCCTTTGGAGAGGAGTATTATTTGGTGGTCCTACTGAACTTGCCAAATGCAGAATCAATTGGTCGCCCTCTGATCTATTATATCCCGCTGAAGTCTTGAAAGATAGCCCTGATGAAATCTGATAGCTAATGAGGATACCGGAATTTAAATTCGTGGAACTAGTAATATTTGAATTTATCTTTCCAGCAATCGGATTATTAAATGTTGCCGTGCCATTTACAACCTGCCAATTGATATTTCCAAATTTGTCATATACTGGAGGTGCATCCGGAGCCATTGCAAGCCCACTGGTATATCCAGCTTGAGGGACATTGTCATGATCTATACCGTAGCTTGCGTGTATGTCTATTTTAAAATGCCTATTAGTTGAACTATGTGTGATATTCATAAGAAATGACCCTTTTTCATCACCAAAATTCCCAGGATAAAGCGTGGATTGCTTATTATAAGCTCCGCTTACCAAGAATTGAGTATTAGCAGTACCTCCCGATAAGCTTGTCACCATATTTGTAAAACTAGCTGAGTGACTTCCAATTAATACTTTCTGCCAGTTGGTATTTCGGGTAGTGTCCCACAATCCCCCCACGCCCATATCTGGCCAATAATGTCCAAAGTTTGGATTTAAGAGATAATTATAAAATCCATCATTTATGAATCCTTCTCGCCTCATCTGAAGATATTGTGTCGTATTCATCATGGGTAATTCTTTTGTAACAGAAGAAAGCCCTGAAGACATATTTAAATCAAATTTTACTTTACCTGGTTTACCTCTTTTTGTCGTGATAAGTATGACTCCATTGGCACCTCTCGCTCCATAAATCGCCGTTGCATCTGCATCCTTAAGCACTTCGATGCTTTCTATATCTGTAGGATTAAGTATATTAAAAGGGCTTAGCCCTACACCTCGAGAGGACGATGGATATGATGGTGTCCCAAGTTCCCCGCTTAGACCAGCAGCAATAAACTGAGTCTGTGTTTGAGATCCAAACGGGACACCATCTACTATATACAAAGGGTCGTTTTGGGTAAAGGAAGCAATGTTATCATTCACCAAAAAATTCTGCCCCCGCAAGAACACCTGGCTATATTGCCCCGGAATTCCGGAAGATTGCTGAATATACAATCCCGGAACTCGTCCTTCGAGCGCCATTAATGGATCGCCAACAGGTTGTTTTGCAATGTCTTCTCCTTTAACAATAGAGACATCGCCAACTGATAATTCCTGTGTCTCTGTGTAATAGCCTTTGTTGACAATTACGTCACGTAAAGATTCTTCGGCGTGTTTTAAAGAAACCACTATCGCTGTCTTCCCCCCTATCTTCATCTCCCTCGTCTCATACCCGACAAATGATATAATGACCGTCGCATTCTCCGGCACATCGTGCAACGTAAATGTTCCGTCGCTACCCGTGTACATCCCTTTCTTTTGGCCTTTGATGGTAATGGTGGCGCCTTCGAGGGGGGAGCCGAGCGAATCGGTGACTTTTCCGTGGACGTCAATATTGCTGGTTTCTTTTACTGAATTTGTTGATGGTAATTGCTCAACTTTCTGTGCTTTTTTGAATACATTGATAGTCTTGTTTTCAATGCTGAAATCAAGTTCCTGATCTTTTAACGCTTCTCGTAATACTTTTTCAAGGGGTTCGTCCTTGACAGAAATGGTAACCGGTTTGGATTGATGGAGTAAATTGCCATCGTAAAAAAAGACATACCCCGTCTGCTTTTCTATAGCTGAAAATACTTTGGTGAGCGCCTCTTCCTTCACGGAAAGGGTGACAGATTGTGAAAAACCGCTGGCGCTTACTTGTAGGCAGACGCCGAGAATAATGATTGCTGTGAGTTTCATGATCAACAGCGTTTTGGTGAGATACCGTCGCCTTTTCGGCAACCGGATGAACAAAGCCCTTAAATCCATAACTTTGGTTTGTTTGGGTTAATGAATAAGCAGTCTCGCTGATTGTAATTATTGGGTTAGCCCGAACTTTTCGCCGTTCCCGATTCCAGTCGGGGGCGGTTTTTATCAAGGCTACCTTCCTATTTTTTGGTTAAGGCATAATGACGATTTTTTTGTTTTCGATTTTATAATGCACCTGTTGGTTTTCCAGTATTTTCAAAACTTGCGATAGCTGCAAGTCACGTTGCATTTTTCCTTCGAACTCCCGCACGGGCACATCGCCCTTATATTCCACATCCACATTATACCAGCGGCTGAGCTGTCTCA
>Ga0207057_1261_pt1 | contig 9989 bp, 9 predicted proteins | sample Alteio_BWMinCont_33_FD_153265 | JGI IMG/M metagenome (GOLD analysis project Ga0207057, IMG submission 153265) | Enriched cells from forest soil in Barre Woods Harvard Forest LTER site, Petersham, Massachusetts, United States -... | ecosystem: Environmental > Terrestrial > Soil > Temperate forest >... | reverse complement strand
TACAGCCAGTACCACTTAGCACCATCTTCTTTATTCCATTCAAGTGTTGGTGAAACCATTTTAAAAGTGCGGTTAAGCTTCAACAGCATGTTACTGAAATCGGATACATTATTAATGCGGTACAAATCTGTATCGAATGAGAAATAGAATTGGCGATAGCGCTTGAACTCGGGAATTTTTTGCCCATTGGCTTCCGATGGGTTATCTCTCGCGCCAAGCATGCCGTCTGCGCCGTAACCTACAGAAGCGTTCAGCCATTTCGGGAAATCGCTTTTTGATGACATGAACGACCCGAGATTAAAAGACAGCCAATAAGTTTGCCCATTATAATCTTTCAGAATTCGCTCGCTCCAATTGCTGCCAAGTTCCTGCGGATAATATTTTGCGAACATCGTGTAGTGATAAGAAAATTTCAGGCCGATACGCTGCTCGTTCCACATCCATTGCTGGCCTTGAAATAACAGACAGCCGGAAATGTTGGCCAGCATATCTCCAATAGAAAAGCCCCATTTCGCCGAATGCCCGTCGAGGATTTCGATCATGGTCATAAAACTTAATGCTGTAAGCGAGCCAATTGCAGCAGCGGGAACACGCTTAACGCCAGCCCAATGAAAAATATCACTTTCGATCGCGGCAATATTGTATGCAGTGGTGGCATGCCCAACTTTATCCATGTTCAGCCATTCGGCATTGTCGTTGAACAAATGAAATTTGCTGTGCGGGAATTTTTTATACCACAAATAATTTAATCCGAAAGTGACTGCCGCGCCCGCAATAGCTTCTGTGATAACAACCCCGTTAACGCGACCGTTATTATAATTTTGTGAAGGCTGAAAGAAATCTTTTTGCGCAATTGAATTTGAATGAACAATCAAAGAGAACAGCGCAAGACATAAAAACAATTTGGTTAGAAAATTAGGCGCACAATGTCTTGACAAAGAAATCATGGGGGAAATTAAGAAAAAGAATGCAAGCATGGGTGATTTGTTGCCACAGATTGCACAGATTAACACGGATTATTTTGAATGTAATTTTTGTTAGACCCAATGAATATAAGGGCAACTTTTGAGGCAAATGAATTTGCCGTTTGTGAACCAGAGCTCAATAGAATTCCTATAGTACAAGAGTGCGACGCAAGGATGATGAATAAAGAACAAATGCTGGTTACATGAAATAAAATTATGCACGGAACCTGTATAAATTAATCACAGTTTCTCAACAATCCATAAAATCCAATAAATCCCCGTTCAGACTTTTACTAACTTGCAGCCATGCAACAATACCTCGATTTACTGCATCATATTTTTGATAATGGCGTTTCGAAAACTGATCGCACGGGAACAGGCACTACGAGCTGTTTTGGTTACCAGATGCGTTTTAATCTGAGCAAAGGTTTTCCGATGGTGACGACAAAAAAACTGCACCTGAAAAGTATTGTTTATGAGTTGCTTTGGTTTTTAAAAGGCGATACAAATATTAAATACCTGAACGAAAATGGCGTGGGCATTTGGGATGAATGGGCTGATGAAAATGGCGAGCTTGGGCCGGTGTATGGAAAGCAGTGGCGCAGTTGGGAAGGCGCGGATGGAACGACTGTTGATCAGATTTCGCAACTGATCGAGCAGATCAAAAAAAACCCTGATAGCCGAAGATTGATAGTGAGCGCATGGAATGTTGCCGAGTTGCCCAAAATGGCGCTGATGCCTTGTCATGCGATGTTTCAGTTTTATGTTGCAGATGGGAAATTGAGTTGCCAATTGTATCAGCGAAGCGCAGACGTTTTTCTCGGCGTGCCTTTTAATATTGCATCGTATGCTTTGCTCACGATGATGATTGCGCAGGTTTGTGATTTAGAGGCTGGAGAATTCATTCACACTTTTGGTGATGTGCATTTATATAATAATCATGTTGAGCAGGCAAAATTGCAATTGACGAGAACGCCTTTTGCATTGCCAACGATGCATATTAATCCTACAGTGAAAAATATTTTTGATTTTAAGTTTGAAGATTTCAAGCTGGAGAATTATCAGAGCCATCCGGGGATTAAGGCGTCGGTGGCTGTGTAGCGGGGAATGCGGAAATAGAATTAGGAATTAGGAATAAGAAATGTGAAATGTGAAATGAGGAAGTGGGTGCGTGAGTAATTATTTGTTGGTTCCCAAAGAGAGGTTTTTAAAATTCTGCAATGCATTATTTCGTCAGCCTACTTTCTAATTCCTTATTTTTAATTTCATATTTCTTATTCCTAATTTCTCATTTCTAATTCACCATGCTCATCTCTCTCATCGTTGCGGCATCTGAAAATAATGTGATTGGCAAGAACAATCAATTGCTTTGGCGACTGCCGAACGACACAAAATTTTTCAAGAACACTACATGGGCAATGCCGGTGATAATGGGGCGCAAAACTTTTGAATCATTGAAAGGTGAGCCGTTGCCTGGCAGATTTAATTTTGTTATCACGCACCAAAAAGATTGGAAGCCAGAAAATGAAAAAGCCCAAGTGGCTTCTACATTACAAGGAGCAATTGATTTAGCAAAACAAACAGATTGCAAAGAAGCGTTTGTTATCGGCGGCGGGCAGATTTATGCTGAAGCTATTTCGATTGCTGATAAAATTTATATGACACGCGTGCACACTGTGCTTGATGGAGATACTTTCTTTCCTGCAATTGATGAAGACAAATGGAAACTTGATTCGGATATAGATTTTCCGGCTGATGAAAAACATCAGTATGCGTATAGTTTTCAGGTGTGGAAGTCGAGGAGTAAATGAAGAATGAGAAATGAGAAATGAGAAAGTGGAAAGGCAACTCGTTGATTATTTTTGTTTTTGCCTTAATGGGTCATTTGCTTTTGCAGTTTCGATGCTCTTTAAGAAAATTCCAGGATTAATGAGGAATAAGGAATTAGAAAGTGGAAAGGCAACTTGTTGATCATTTTTGTTTTTGCCTTAATGGGTCGTTTGCTTTTGCAGTTTCGATGCTCTTTAAGAAAATTGCCATTAACTGATTAGCTTCGTGCAATGCCAAATCAATTTTTTCATTTTGAGCTACTGGTTTCTGTTTGATGATACGAAGATTCACTCTTGATTCACGAATTTCCTTTAGCACAACTTTCATTTTATGCAAGAAATCCGGACGAGATTCAGCAGCTTGAGCTTCGCCATAAATCAGTGCACATGCAGTTGCGCTTTTGGAAAGTTGGTATTCAAGATTATTACCGGCTTTGGTGTTTGGCAATAAATCGCAAACATCAAGGCATAAGCAAGCAAAATCGATTAATCTGTCTTCAAGGTTGAATTGTTGTTTAGCATTAGCCATTATTATAGGATTAGGTTGCAACTAATTTAAAGCATATTTGAAAATAAACCACTTTCTAATTCCTTATTCCTCATTTTTTATTTCTCATTTCTTATCGACACTATTAAAATTAATAGTGCGCTTCGAAATAAACCCCTTTCTCATTTCTTATTTTACATTCCTTATTTCTAATTTCACAATGTGTATTCAAAGCGACAACTATTACAAAAATATCTGCATTATTATCTAACTGCATCAAACGGAAAAGGCCACGGCATCCACTCTCCTTTTGTTTTTGATTTTATAAAAGATGTGCTGAATGATAAAAGAAATTTTTACGCATACTCACAGATAGAAAATTTACGCGAGCAATTATTGAATAATAAAACAATAATTGAAGTAGAAGATTTTGGCGCAGGTTCTGTTGTTTCTAAAACCAAAGAACGCTCAGTATCTGATATTGTGAAGCACGCTGCGAAAAATAAAAAATTAGCTCAACTGCTTTTTCGGATAGCAGATTACTATCAGCCAAAAAATATGATCGAGCTCGGTACTTCCCTCGGCATTTCTTCAGCGTATCTTGCTTCTGCAAGTCCGAAGGCAAAATTGTTTACAATTGAAGGTTCATCCGAAATCGCAAAGATTGCTGATAAAAATTTCCAGTCGCTTGCGTTGAAAAACATTCGATTGGAAACCGGAAATTTTGATAATGTGCTTCCGGGCATTTTAAAAAATATTAGTAAAATTGATCTGGCTTTTATTGATGGCAATCATCGCAAAGAGTCGACAGTAAACTATTTCAGCCAATTGCTTGAGCATTCATCCACACCATCCATTTTTATTTTTGATGACATTCATTGGAGCGAAGAAATGGAACAGGCTTGGGAGATTATTAAAAAAAATGATAGAGTAACATTAACAATCGATTTGTTTTTTATTGGTCTTGTTTTTTTAAAAGAAGATTTTAAAGCAAAACAGCATTTCACGATTAGGTTTTAAAAATCTTTATTAATCAAAGTTCATAGATTTGCCAGTGCAAATTCCGGAAAAACTATTGCAATCATTACAAAACATTAAAGGCTTTGATGAAAAAGAATTTATCAAAACTCATCAAAGTGGCGAACAGATAACTTCCATCAGGTTCAATCCACAAAAGACTTATCACTTACCACTTAACACTTACCACTTGCAACCTGTTCCCTGGTCATCACACGGTTATTATCTCTCTGAACGCCCATCGTTCACATTCGATCCATTTTTTCATGCAGGCGCATATTATGTGCAGGAAGCATCGAGCATGTTTTTGGAACAAGTTTTAAAACAAACTATTGACCTTTCAAAACCTTTACGCATTTTAGATTTATGTGCTGCGCCCGGCGGCAAATCAACATTAATACAATCGCTTATTTCAAAAGAAAGTTTATTAGTAAGCAATGAAACAATAAAATCAAGAGTGCATGTTCTCACTGAAAACTTAACAAAATGGGGTGGAGAAAATGTGATCGTTACTCATAATGACCCGAAAGATTTTGCAAGGCTTGAAAATTATTTTGATGTGATTGTTGTTGATGCACCTTGCAGCGGCAGCGGCTTATTCCGTCGCGATGCGGAAGCTATTAATGAATGGAGCGAAGAAAATGTAAACCTCTGTAGCCAGCGACAGCAAAGGATTCTGGCGGATGCGTGGCAGTCTTTAAAACAAGATGGGATTCTGATTTATTCAACTTGTTCTTATTCAAAAGAAGAAGATGAAGATATTTTAGATTGGCTTTCTGGCATGTTTGCTTTGACTAGCATCCAGCTTCAGCTGGATGACAATTGGAATATTATTGAGACGATTTCAGAAAAGCTTAACGGTTATGGATACCGCTTTTATCCTGATAAAGTAAAAGGCGAAGGTTTTTTTATTGCAGCATTGAAAAAAAAAGATGGCGAAGAATTTTCTTTTCCAAAAATTAAAAAACCAAATTTTGAAAAGCTCACTAAAAATGAAGAAGCGATTGCAAGAGAATGGATACGAGACGATGCCAATATTATATCAATAAAAAAAGAAAATCTCGTCTATGCGCTTCCCGCAAATTCACTGAACGATTTTAATTTTTTACAATCTTCTTTATACATAAAAAAAGCCGGAATTCTTTTGGGGCAAATCACTTCGCATGAATTAATTCCCGAACATGAATTTGCGCTAAGCAATATGATCAACCCGAAAATAAATTCTGTAGAACTATCAAAAGAACAAGCCATTAATTATTTAAGAAAAGAAGAAGTAAAGATTGATACAAATCTGAAAGGCTGGGCGATTGCAAAATATGAAAACCAAAATCTTGGTTGGATGAAAATATTACAAAACCGAATCAACAATTATTATCCTTCTTCATGGAGAATTTTAAAAAGAGAAGATTAGATGCGTTTGTAACGCACCAAATAAAGCAACGTGTTTTCAAAAGTTTCGAATGATGTTGGATAGCTGTCGCCACCGAGATTATAGCACATGATTAAATCTTCACCATCAAATTTATAAATACAACGAAAAGTTTTGCCTTTGTTATGCCCAAAAAGAGCGGTGATGCTTAACGCAAGCGGCGAACGATTATTAATAAGCTCTACCAACCCGCTGTCAACTACAGTTTGCACAATAATCTGGTAACTTGTTTCGTCAAGATCAAGTATCAAATCTCTAAATGTATCGGTGGGCAATGATTTACCGCCCATTTCAGCTTCGGCAATTTTCCATTTACCTATAATGTTCATAGAACTAATTTACACTTTTTTAGTGTTTTATTTGCAAGATATTTCCCCATCTTTGCAGATGAATCTCTGAAAAAAGCTACGATGAAACAATTTTCATTATTAGTCCTCATCAGTTTATTTTTTGCGAAAATTTCTTTTTCTCAGTCATCTGATTTATCAGTGCATGGAGAAACAGGAAAATTATATTTGGTCCACTCCGTTGTTGCGAAAGAAAACTGGTACAGCGTTGGCAGGATCTATAATATCAGCCCGAAAGAATTAGCGCCATTCAATGGGCTTACACTTGAAAAACCTTTGGCCATTGGGCAGGAATTAAAAATCCCGTTGAACAATATTAATTTTTCGCAGGACGGTAAAAAAAATGGTGACGAAACTTTTGTGCCTGTTTATCACACAGTGCAACCAAATGAAGCATTATCAAGGATCAGCGTTGTTCATGATAAAGTGCCGGTTGAGAATTTGGAAAAATGGAACAAGATAAAAAAAGACGGAGCAAAAGAAGGAATGCAAATGATTGTTGGTTACCTGAAAGTGAAAACATCATTATCTTATCTCGCTACCAACGGTGCTAAAAATGTGGATGCTATTGCTGCAACAAAAAATAATGCCGAGGACCCAACTGATAGAGCAGTTGCAATAAAAGAAGAAAAGAAAGCCCCTCCTGTTGTTGAAAAAACACAGCCTGTTGTAAAACAAACAAAAGCAACAAGCACACCAGCTTCAACAAGTGATAATAAGCCCGCATTCGCAAGCACCAGTTCCAGCGGGCATTTCAACGGAAGTTATTTTGCCAGTGATTATAATGATGGCAATAATAAATTTACTGGTCTGGCTGGCACATTCAAAAGCACGAGTGGCTGGAATGATGGAAAATTTTATGTGCTTGTAAATAATATCCCTGTTGGCACCATTGTAAAAATCATTGCTCCTGCAACGCAAAAAAGTGTGTTCGCAAAAGTGCTTGGCCAATTGCCTGACATGAAAGAAAGCGAAGGACTCACTGTACGCATAAGCAATGCTGCTGCAAACGAATTAGGCGAGGGTGAAGGAAAGTTTAATGTGCAAGTGAGATATTAGTTGATAGTTAATGACTGCAACAATTAATTTCGGAGATGCACATCGCTCAATAGAATTCCTACTGTACAAGTGTGCGACGCAACGATGCCCAATCAATGGATGATCTCTGGAACATAAAATAAAAAACTAAAAAATACTTAGTGCTGCTATTAATAGAAAATATTTTCTTGTTTTTTATTTAGCGTTCTTCACATATTTTTCAAGCCACTGATATTGCTCCCACAACATGTGCAGCAAATTTTCCTTGCCGCGATAACTGTGAGCTTCGTAAGGAAGAAAAACAAATCGCACGGTTCCGCCATTTCCTTTTATCGCATTGAATAATCTTTCGCTGTTGATCGGAAATGTTCCGGGATTATCGTCTGCATCGCCATGAATCAATAAGATCGGCGTTTTAATTTTATCAGCATAACTGAAAGGGCTCATCTCATAATATAATTGTGGCGCCTGCCAATAAGTTCTCTCTTCATTCTGAAAACCAAACGGCGTAAGCGTTCTGTTGTATGCGCCGCTGCGTGCGATGCCCGCCTTAAACAAATTTGTGTGGGCTAATAAATTCGCCGTCATAAACGCGCCGTAACTGTGACCGCCGACTGCCACGCGATTTCTATCACCAACTCCCATCTCACTTAATTTATTAATAGCAGCTTCTGCATTCATTTGCAACTGATGCACAAAATCATCGTTTGGCTTTTTGTCTGCGCTTGTTGCAACGATGGGCATTTCAGCATTATCAAAAACGGCATAGCCTTGCGTTACAAAAAATATGGGAGATGCCCAATTGATTGTTGTGAAACGATATTTCGAGCCACGCACTTGTGCCGCATCGTTAGCAGAATTAAATTCACGGGGATATGCCCAAATAAAAACCGGTAAAGGGCCATCTTTATCTTTGTTATAATTTTTTGGAAGATATAAATCGCCAGTGAGATCAACACTGTCCGCGCGTTTGTAAGAGACTTTTTGTTTGGTAACGCCATCCAATTGCGGATAAGGATTGGTGAATGAAGTAACAGCTTTGTCTGCCGCACCTGATTTTAAATCTTTAATAAAATAATTGGGAACATCTTTTTGCGATTCTTTTCTCGTGAGCAAAGTGAGATTGTTGGGATCTATCACCGCAGCAACAAACTCGTAAGTTCCTTCACTGCATCGCCAGATAATTTCATTTTGTTTTGTTGATAAATCAAACTTAGCCAAAAAAGGCAGATCACCTTTAGGAGAAGAACCTGCCGTATTATTCATTAATAATTTTGTTCCGTTATCAATAGTAATAATTGCCTGTCTCCCGAATTTATTTTTTTCTGTTACCGGATTTCCGGGATTTCCATAACCATCTGTTTCGTTGCGCTCGTATAATGTTTCCAAAGTATTGCTGGTAGTATTGTAGCGACTTGCTTTGAATATTTGTTTTGAGCTCAACACTTCAAATACCAATGCAAATGTTGCATCGCCCCAGGAAGTTCCTTCATATCTCATTTTTGTTTTGAATAATTCTTTTGCGTCGCCGGTGAATGGCGCCGATAAAGAATAAACCGCATTATGATAATCAACATTCTTTTTTATTAATCCGCTATCCAATGGCATCGCCCATGTGATTGTTGCCGCTTCATCGTCACGCCAGTCAAAATCGCTCGGAACATTTTGTGTGTTATCATAACCACTTGGTGTTCCTTCAGTGCTTGGCAAATCAGCTAACACTTTTACAATTTTTCCTGTAACATCAGTTATCGCTACTGTTGAAGGGAATCCATATGCAGTAACTAAATAAGAAAATGGTTTATTAATAGTTCTGGTTAAAAAATATTTTTTGTCAGGAGACAATTGAAAACTCAAATAAATAGCGGGCTTGCCGATTTTTGTTTCTATGCCATTTTTATTTTGAACCAATTGCGATGTTGCCATGAATTCAAATGCCTGTTCGTCGTAAGGAGATTTGATAAGGTCTTCGAAAGTAGCGCTGGGAGCGGTTTTGCCAAGGCTCTGTTGAATCGTTGGCCCTTTTGGCATGATCGGTTTTTTTGGCGCTGCTGATGGCAATTGGGTTGCAGATTTGTAAACAATCGTATTGTCATCTAACCAGGTGTATGCATCACCCAAAACATTGTTGAGCGCTTCTTTATTAATTTTTGTTGCTTTTTGTGTAACAACATCAACTATATATAAATCAGCTCTGTTGCCGGTCGTATTAATAAAAGCAAATTTTTTTTCATTTGGGCTCCATTTTACATTGGTTGCCAAAATTTTTTCCGGAAGACCTGTAATCGTGTATTGCTTATTCGCCTTAATATTTTTTAAGACAAAATTATTTATGAAGAACTGTCTGCTTGGAGAAAAATTATTTGGATTTAATCTCAGCCCTGCAATTTTTAATTCAGGCTGTCCCAATTCTTCAACAGAAGGATATGTGCTGCGTTCCAGTAAAAGCATCCACTCGGCTTTGCTGTCAATAAGCACTCCAGGCGTGGGTTTCGCAAGCAACAAATCTGCAATGTCTTTTGGTGGCAGTTGATAACTTATTGCATCTTGTGCATTCAAGTTAATGGTGAATAGCATAAATGCTATCGCCATTGCGAGTTTTAAGGATCTCATATCAGTTGTTTTGGGTTTTAATTAAAATCATTTTCATCAAAATCCTGATCAGTACTATAAGTGCCACCAAGATTTACCATGGAGCCAATCAAATCTTTAAACTCAATTCTTCCTTCCACAATTTTTTTGCTGATCAGAGAATACGAAGCAAGCCCGTGCAACACAAACTCCATCAACAATGCAGTTTCTTTTTCATTCGCATGCTTGAAAAATTTTTTTACCAGAGAATGCAAGCCATCTACTTTATACAACTGCTGAATTTTT
>Ga0207057_1260_pt1 | contig 10005 bp, 9 predicted proteins | sample Alteio_BWMinCont_33_FD_153265 | JGI IMG/M metagenome (GOLD analysis project Ga0207057, IMG submission 153265) | Enriched cells from forest soil in Barre Woods Harvard Forest LTER site, Petersham, Massachusetts, United States -... | ecosystem: Environmental > Terrestrial > Soil > Temperate forest >... | reverse complement strand
TTGCCGGGGACCCCGATTCGACGGCGGTCGTTTCCGCCCACGTCAGCTTCGCGAACATGGGCACCCGGCTCATGGGTCTGTCACGTATTCGCCGCGATAATGCTTCTCAGGAAAAGCTCCCAGGCAATCTCAAATTCCAAACCGCGACACTATCCTTGACAATCCCGCATAATGGAATACAGAGGTAAATTCTCATGGCGATTCGCGCGGTCATCTTCGATTACGGAATGGTGTTGAGCCAGGCACAGGAGCCGGTTGCGCTCAATAACCTGCTGACCATTACCGGGCTCGATCGCGACACGTTTGACAGCCACTACTGGACGCACCGGCACGCTTACGACATGGGCAAGCTCAATGGCCGTACCTATTGGCAGCAGTTTGCTGCTGACACGGCGATCGAGCTTACGTCTACGGATATAGAGCGGCTGATTGAGAATGACGTGCTCATGTGGTGCACGATCAATGAGCCGATGGTTGCCTGGGCGAAGTCACTGGGGGACTCGGGGCTGCGTATCGGCATCCTCTCGAACATGGGCGAGGACGTGCTTGCCTATATGCGGCAGGAGTTTGGCTGGCTGGGAGATTTCGACCATCACACCTGGTCGTGCGAGCTGGGGATCGCGAAGCCCGATCCGGCGATCTACACCTACACCTGCGAGAAGCTCGACGTCGCTCCCGCGGAGGCTTTGTTTCTGGATGACAAGGCTGAGAATATTCGCGCGGCGGAAGCGGTGGGGCTGGTTGGGATTCAGTTCAGGGATATTGAGCAGTTGCAGCGGGATCTTGAAGCGCGCGGGTTGCTGAAGGAAGTGCTGCTGCCTTTGGGGTGATTCGTTGTCGTTGACCCAGTGTAATCGATGACTTCCGCACTTTGATTTCCCGCCAACATCGCTGAGATTCTTCCTTCCCTTCGCGAAGCTCAGGGTCGTCAGAGTGACGACTGTGCAAAAGAATTTGACATCTTCCCTAGACTATTTTAGTCTAGGCCTGTCTTAAACAAGCCTATGGCGAAATCTGGAAAAGCGGAGCCTCGCGATCTTTTTCCCGGGGCGCTGGAGATGATGGTGCTCCAGTCGCTGCGACGGCAGCCTATGCATGGGTATGCGCTGGTGCAGCACATCAAGGAGCGGTCGAATGAGCTGCTGCAGGTGGAAGAGGGGTCGTTGTATCCGGCGCTGCAACGCATGCTCAAGGACGGGCTGGTGAAGGCCGAGTGGAAGATCTCGGCTACGAACCGGCGTGTGCGCGTGTACAGCATTACAGCGGCGGGCGTGCGGCATCTGGAGCATGAGGTTTCGCGGTTTGAGCAGATGCTGGCGGGGATTCATCTGGTGCTTTCTCCAGCTGAGTCTTAGCCGCAGACAGGAGGCAGATATGCGCTGGGTTCGTCACTTGTTTTCGCGCGGTAAGGCTTACGACGATCTTGCGGAGGAGATTCGTCAGCACCTCGATGAGCGCGTAGAGGCGCTTGTGGCCGAAGGCATGAACCGCGAGGAGGCGGAGCATGCGGCGCGGCGCGAGTTCGGCAATGTGACGCTGATCGAAGAGCGCGGGCGCGAGGCGTGGCAGTGGCCTACGCTCGATTCGCTGTGGCCGGATGTCCGCTTCGGGCTGCGACAGATTGTGCGCTATCGCGCGTTCACGATCATGGCGGTGTCGACGCTGGCTCTCGGGATTGGCGCGAACACGGCGATCTTTACGCTGATTGATTCGATCATGCTGCGGCCGCTGCCGTATCCGCAACAGGAGCGGCTGATGAGCATCTCGGGCTTCTTTCCCAAGGGATGGATTCGCGAGTATCAGAACCGCGGGCAGTCGTTTGCGTCGATCTCGGCGTATGGGCCGGACGCGGAATCGAATGTGGAGGGCGCGGATTCTACCGAGCGCGTCTTTGGATCGGCGGTTACGGTGAACACATTCGATACGCTGGGCGTTCATCCTGCGCTGGGCAGTTTCTTCATAGCGGAAAATGCGACTACGGGCCGCGACCTGGTGGCGGTGCTGAACTATGGGTACTCGCAGCAGAGGTTTGCGGGCGATCCGCAGGTGATTGGGCGGACGGTTCGTATCGATGGCGTTTCGCGGAAGATTATTGGCGTGATGCCGGCGGGGATTCGTTTTCCATATGCAGATACGCAGTTTGTGATTCCCATTTCGTTCAAAGGCGGTGATCCGGTAGATGCGTGGAAGGACTTTGGCAATCGGTCGCTGGGTCGTCTCAAAGATGGGGTGGCGCCTGCGACGGCGCAGGCGGAGTTACGAAGGCTGCATCCGCTGCTGCTGCCGCTGTTTCCGTGGGTGATGCCGGATGACTGGGAGGCGGATACGACGGTGGCTCCGCTGCTGGATTCGATTGTGGGCGACACGGGGCCGCGGCTTCTTCTGCTGCTGGGTGCGGTGGGGCTGATTCTGCTGATCGCGTGCGCGAATGTTGCCAATTTGACGCTGGCGCGGGCGGCATCGCGAGAGCGCGAGATGGCGATTCGCGGCGCGCTGGGCGCTTCGGGATGGCGCATTATTCGGCAACTGCTGGTGGAGAGCGTTCTGCTGGGGCTGCTGGCGGGCGTTGCGGGGCTGTCGGCGGCGGCTGTCAGCCTGCGGGCGTTGACGCGGGTGCTTCCGGCGGACACTCCGCGGATTGCGGATGTGGGCTTGCACTGGGATGTGTTTTTGTTTGCGGCGATTGCGTCGGTGCTTACGGGTGTGCTCTTCGGGCTGGTTCCGGCGATCAGGATGGCGTCGCCGCATCTGCAGAAATCGCTGCGGTCGGGCGGCATCGGCTTGGCGGGAAAGGGTTCGCAGTTCAGGCTTTCGATGCTGCTGGTGGTGGGGCAGATTGGCTTGTCGGTGGTGGTGATTACTGCGGCGGGGCTGATGCTGCATAGCCTGTACAGCTTGTCGCAGGTGAATCCTGGATTTCGTACGGACCGGGTTGTCACGGCAGAGGTATCACTGAATGCGTCTGCGTGCAGGCAGAAAGGATATTGTCACGCGTTCTTTCAACAACTGGAGCAGAAGGCGCGCACGGTTGCAGGGGTTGAGGATGCTGCTCTCGTCGACACGCTGCCCATGACGGGGTGGGACCTAGGCTATGTCTACGATGCCGAGGGGCATCCGCGCGACGCGAGGCAGATAGCGAAGCAGGCGGCGGGGCGCACGGTTTCGACGGGATATTTTCAGACGGTGGGACTTCGTTTGGTGCGGGGGCGGCTGCTGACGGATTCGGACCAGTCAGGCGCGAGCCGCGCGGCGGTGATCAATCAGAAGATGGCTGAGTCGCTGTGGCCGGGGCAGGACCCGATTGGGAAACACATTGAGGAAGTGGCGGATGAGCCTTTTCCGGGGCTGCTGAATCCGAATGTTGCGTCGATTGTGGTGGGCGTGGTGAGCAATACGCATCATGAAAACCTTGCGAGCGGCTTTGACGAGGAAGTGTATCTTCCGATGACGCCGGAGAATGAGCGGCCACAGATGATCGTGCTGCTGCACTCGCGTCTTCCCACCGCGCAGGCTGCGGATGGATTGCGCAGGGCGGTTGCGGCGATCGATCCGCTGGCGCCGGTGACGCATGTGCGGACACTAGACGAGGTGGTGTCGGCGTCGGCTTCCGCGTCGCGGTCGCTGGCGATGCTGCTGCTGGGCTTTGGCGCGCTGGCGGTGGGTGTTGGTTCGGTCGGCGTTTACAGCCTGATTGCTTACGTCGTGAGCTGGCGCACGCGGGAGATTGGCATTCGGCTGGCTCTGGGCGCGCCGCGCCGGCAGATTGTGCGATCGGTGGTGAGGCAGAGTTTAATGCTGGCAATGGCTGGGTCTGTTGCGGGGCTGGCTGGGGCTGTGGTTTGCGCGAACCTGCTGCGGCGGTTTCTGTTCGAGGTGCGGCCTTTTGATCCGCTGACGTTTTGTATTGTTCCGGTGCTGATGCTTTTGCTGGCAGTGCTCGCGGCCTGGGCGCCTGCTCGGCGGGCCGCTTCGATTGATCCGATGGTTGCGTTGAGGAGTGAGTAAACTGGACCACCTCGGGGCTGAAGCCCCTGGACTTTGTTGGTTTAATTGCGAGGGCTGAAGCCCTCGCCTACCTGATCTCTTTGAACAGCCTACCCATCAGCTGCGGTTCAGCTCAGCGGTTTCGCTTTCTGGAATCGGGATCTGCTCGACAATTTCGACGTCGAAGCCTTGCAGTGCCGGGACGTGCGTGGGCGTGTTCGAGAGCAGCCGCACTTTGTGGATGCCGAGGTCGGCGAGGATCTGGCCGCCTAAGCCGACTTGCCGCAACGTGCGCTGGTGGCGGTCGTCGTGATGGCCCTCGCGGGCGCGGGCTTCGCGGTGCAGGATGATGCGGTGCGGCGTGACGGCGCGGTCGATGTCGAAGCCGCGGCTGGTGTTGTGCAGGTAGATCAGCGCGCCTCTTCCCTTTTCGGCGATAGCTTTGAGCGAGCGCTGCATGATGCTGTGGCAGTCGCACAGGGTGGCGCCGAAGATGTCGCCTGCGAGGCAGTGGGAGTGAACGCGGACTAATACCGGATCATCGCCGAGGCTTACATCGCCTTTCACCAGCGCTACGTGGCTCTCGCCGCCGTTGACTTCGCTTTCGTAGGCGATCAGGCGGAAGTCACCGTAGGGCGTCGGCACTTCGCTTTCAGCGACGCGCACGATGTAGCGTTCGTTCTGCAAGCGGTAGCGGATCAGCTCGGCGACGGTGAGCATCTTCATGCCGTGCTGGTTGCAGAATTCGGTGAGGTCGGGGACGCGCGCCATGGTGCCGTCGTCCTTCATGATTTCGCAGATCACGCCAGCGGGAATGAGGTCGGCCATGCGGGCGAGATCGACGGAGGCTTCGGTCTGGCCGGCGCGGACGAGCACGCCACCTTTGCGGGCACGCAGCGGGAAGATGTGGCCGGGACGGGCAAGGTCGTTGGCGGTTGAAGACGGGCCGATGGCAACTTTGATCGTGTGGGCGCGGTCATGCGCTGAAATGCCTGTCGTCACGCCTTCGCGCGCTTCGATGGTTTCGGTGAAAGCCGTTCCGAAGCGCGAGGAATTCTGCTGCGTCATGGGGCCGAGGCGGAGGTAGTCGGCGCGATCTTCGGTCAGCGTGAGGCAGATGAGTCCGCGGCCATGTTTCGCCATGAAGTTGATCGCTTCGGGTGTAACGAACTCGGCGGCGAGCGTAAGGTCGCCTTCGTTCTCGCGGTCTTCGTCGTCAACCACAACGATCATGCGGCCGGCTTTGATCTCTTCTATTGCGCCTGGAACGTCGGTAAATTGAGCTTTGGCAACCATGCATCTATTGTCTGCCAATTGAGGCCGATCCCGCCACCAAGGGTTTATGGCACCTTGAAAAGCCCACGGGCAAATGAGGTGGCGTCGTGCCGATGGAAAGCGACCGCCGCCGTATCCCACTTATCCATTGGGTTGGCAGTCACTTTCTTCGCAACGCCAGGTTGAGACTGCTCTATAAGGCTAAACGTCAAGGTTCTCTTCCTGGCCAGTGCCATCGAGCCGAACGGCCCGTCAACGCGGCCTTTGCCATCGAGCATCGCAAGCCGTGCTTCTTTGGGATCAATTTCCAATCTGATATGGCCGGAAGGCTGTAAATACACTTGCTGCTGGCCGAACGTGAGTTGAAATTCGTTACCCTTGGTGTTGATGATGTAGTTGGGCATCAAACTGACGTAAATCGTTCCTCGCACGCCCCGCGCGATGGACACCTTGGTGCCGGAAGGAAGCAGTTCCAGGCGGGGAAATACAACCACTGAATACGGACCGAGACGGATAGTGCTTTGGTCTTCAAGCTGCACTTCAGCCCTGCCCATGCCTGTTCGAATGACGTTTCCCTCGGCAACTGCCGTTTGACCCAATGCCGGGTGAAACTCCTTACCATAGGCGTTTGCAAGCTCAACTTCACCCTCTACCTCACTCAACCACGCAATTGAGACTTTTGAACCGCTATGTGGTTGATCGGGAGGATGCGCAGCAATATAAGGAGCTCGAGCTACCGCAGGCAATGCGCTTTGAAACGCCCACGCGTTCCATGCGAGCGCGGATATGAGAGTTAATGCGAGACCGGCTATGGCTCTCATCTGCCTTTCGCCTCTTCTTAAGGAGACGCTTCAGTTGAGAGGAAAGTCAACTCACCGGTGAGTTCTGAGTGAAACGCCGCTTCAGGATGACACCGTAGTAACCCGATGCTTGCATGCCCGGCTGAAACGGCAGCCCACGAGACTCTCACTATGTCTGTGAGTCACGATTTTCGGGACCATCCATGGTCCCTTGTTTTTCCATTGTCATTCCATCGAGGAGGGTTCGAATGCCACACGTCACTGTCAACTACGAGATGTTTCTTCCGGGTGGCCACCATCGTCAGCCGCGCAACACTTCCATCGAACTAAACCTGGCGCCCACTGCGGGGGGCGATGTTCCGGATCCGGGCACCTACACTCCGCCATTCTTCTCCCATCTTCCCTACACGCTCGACGGCGGCAGCGGCATGGCCGAGTTGCTTTTCTGGAGCGTCACCGATGGGGTGGCCGGACAGGTGCTTCCGCCCGCGCCATTCGATCAGGCAGTCGCCGCATCCCCGCTCACGATCACTGCGTGGTATTACCCCATCAGTGGTCCCGGCACGGGTGGCGGCGGAACCGCTATCATCGATGATGCTTTCTCGGCAAATCTGGGACGGTTCATCGATGACACCTTTGTCGATGTTACAAGCGATCCCACATTGACCAGCGACGCCAACGTAATCGGCATCGTGCCAACTGCTGTCGCAGAGACCCTGGTCGCGAAGAGCACAGTATCTTCAACCAGCGAGCCTTTCTCGCGGTGGATCTTCAACGACGGGTCAAAGCCGATCAACAACACGACGCTTCAGGCGCCGCAGGGATCTACCGGCGTCGCCATTGCCATTTACGAACAACCGCAACAGCCTACGCGCCCTAGCTTTAACCCAGGTCAATATGCCACTTGGCAATGGGTCGACTACGGAACCATGGTTGACGGTGGTCCGCATCCGTGGAACCCGTTAGTGAATCAACTGATGATCGGTGTTGCACTGGCGAACGCTGCCCCAGGTTTCAATGAGAAGGTGCGGTCTGAACTGGTCAGGGTAGCGATTGAGCAAATCAAGCTGTCGGCTGCGTCGATTGAGAAATCAATACAGTCAGCCGCTGATCGGCAAGTCGAATAGCCACAAGTGCAAACCCAGCTGGCGTCAAGAGGTTTTTGACGCCAGCACCGACTGGCGGCGCTCGAGAAAGCGACGGACGGACGGGTCGCGCTCAAGGCCGATGGCGATTTCGTAGGCGCGGCGGGCTTCGCCGGTTGCGCCTGCGCGGGCCAGCAGCTCGGCACGTGCTGCCCACCATGGCTGATATTGCGCGAGACGCGGATCGGCAGCTATTTCGTCGAGCGATTGGAGCGCTGCGCTCGCGCCGTCGATTTCTGCGATTGCCAGGGCGCGGTTGATGGCGACGACGGGCGAGCCGGAGATTGCGAGCAGCGCGTCGTAGAGTTGCAGCACGGCCTGCCAGTTGGCATCGCCGCTCCGGCGGCGGCTGACGTGCGCGGACTGGATCGCGGCTTCAAGCTGATAACGGGCAACGGAGCCGTATGCGCTGGCGCGGCGAAGCAGTTCCTCAGCCTCGTCGATCATCTGCCAATTCCACCGGGCCGCGTCTTGATCGGCGAGGGGGACATACTCGCCGCCGGGGCTGCGACGCGCCGGACGGCGTGCTTCGGCATAGAGCATGAGGGCGAGCAGACCGAGCGCTTCCGGCTCCTCCGGCAGGAGTTCGGTGACGATGCGGCAGAGGAAGATGGCCTCCTCGGCGAGATCGCGGCGGGCGATGTCGGTGCCGGCGGCGTCGATCCAGCCTTCGGCGAAGGCAGCGTAGATGGCTTCGAGCACGGTGTCGAGGCGCGCGGGGAGTTCTTCGCGCTCGGGTATGCGAAACGGGATGCCGGCCTCGCGGATCTTGCTCTTGGCGCGCACGAGGCGCTTGCTCATGGCCGCTGGAGACATAAGAAATGCGGAAGCGATGGCTGCTGCGTCGAGCCCGAGCAGGACCTGCAGGATCAGGGGTGAGCGCACGGTTTTGTCGATGGCGGGGTGGGCGCAGGCGAACATCAGCGCGAGGCGGCGGTCGGGAATCTCCATGCCGCAGGAGGTCGATTCGAGGATTTCGGCGATTTGCTGCGGGTCTTCATCGACGTATTTGTCGCTGTGCCGGCGGCGGTTCATGTCGATGAACTTGCGCCGGGCTACGGTGAGAAGCCAGGCTTCCGGGTTCGCCGGACAGCCGTTCTGTGGCCAGTCGGCCAGCGCCGCGGCGAAGGCCTCGGAGAGTGCGTCTTCGGCGGCGGATACGTCGTGTGTGCGCGCGGCGAGGAAAGCCACTAGTTTGCCGTAGCTTCGGCGGGCTACTGCTTCGGCGGTGCTTCGGGCCTCTGTGTTTGCGGGCTCAGTGGCGACGATGGACTCGTTTGTGTCAGACATTGTGGTTGGAAATTGTGGTCGTTGGTTTTGGATTCCTGCGCTCCCACCCTTTCGCAAGCTGCGCGAAAGGATGGGGCAGCCTTTTTTGTACCAGGTCGATGCAAACTGCAGATTCTCTTTCACTTATCCGCCCTTCAGCCCCACCGTTTCTAAGTTCAGGTATTTGCGCTGGGACTCGGAGCAGGCGAGCTTACTGCGGCGAGGACATTTCCCAGACCGGGCGCACTTCGACGGTGCCGTGGCCCGCACCGGGGCAGCGGGCGGCCCAGGAGAGTGCGGCATCAAGATCGGGCGCTTCGATGAGGTAGTAGCCGCCCAGCTGCTCTTTCGAGTCGACATACGGTCCGTCGAGCACCTGCGGCTTGCCGTTCGTGGCGCGCACGGTCGTTGCGGTCGAGACCGGCTGGAGACGGTTACTGCTTTTGTGGGCGCCGGCGGCCTTCAGCGCCTCGGTGTAGGCCATGTAGGCCGCGTATCCCTGCTGCTGTTGTTCCGGGGTCAACTTGTCCCATCCGGACTCGTCGGCGTAAAGCATCAATAGATATTGCATGGAAATCCTCCGTGATGAATTGTAGGCGGGTCAGTGGCCCGTCACTACCATGACGCCCGGGAGGCGGCCATTTGGACAACACTTAATACTTAGCCTCGATTTTGTCTGATCCGCTTGCTTCGCCTGGCAATCATCGATTGAGGGAAGCCCTGGGACGTGCAATAGCTTTTCATTTGAGGGCAATTATTGGTAAGAGCAACATAGAGATGCACTGCGGCCATCTGTCACAATCCACACAATTTAGAAAGGGAGCACCCCTAGGAAATTCTGTGGGGCCTCATATTTGCGGGAGCACTTCTGCTCGGATCGTCGGTTCCTGCTCTAGGCAAGATGTTCAAGGATTTTCCGCCGAAATCGAGCTAGCTCGAACCCCAAGGCCGTTTCGCCTATGATTCAGCGCAAACGCAGAAACGCCGCCCTTGCCGGGCGGCGTTTCTCAGCCACTGAACTCTGGACGGCTCAAACTTACAGGGTAGACTCGATCTCGAAGCCCCATGCTTCCAGCAGGCCCTCGGGGATGTACTTCGAGTTGCGGTTGCGGCGGGCCCATTCGCGCAGGCGAGTCGAGCGGATATATTGATCCGGAGTGAGCTTATATTCCTTGACCACCTGTTCAAAGGAGGTGACAGTAGGCACGACCGGACCGATGGGCTCCGGTTTGCCCCAGTTGGGATTACCACGACGTTTTGCCATTTATAATTTACCCCTAGCAGTAAGGTGACGTGCAGATAATCCGGCGTTGGCAGGAAACCAAGTAACCAGCAGACTCGCCGGGAAGTCACAAAACTCTTCTATTTTAAGTAACTTTTCTCCAAAAATCAATAGGAAACTTGCGTTCTGTTGAAACGAAATGTGCTCCAAAAGCACTATGTTAAATCGTTTTTTTGGCCCTGATACCCGTCTGCACAACCATATTGACGTTTAATGTGGTTACCTGGTTTCGCACTTGATTAACATTCCT
>Ga0207057_1259_pt1 | contig 10034 bp, 14 predicted proteins | sample Alteio_BWMinCont_33_FD_153265 | JGI IMG/M metagenome (GOLD analysis project Ga0207057, IMG submission 153265) | Enriched cells from forest soil in Barre Woods Harvard Forest LTER site, Petersham, Massachusetts, United States -... | ecosystem: Environmental > Terrestrial > Soil > Temperate forest >... | reverse complement strand
AATTGCAGTGGTTGTGGTGATTGTCATGGCCGTGCTGCTGGTTTTTGGCAGCTATGTGAGCGCCAAGAACCAGATGGTGGCGAAACAGGAAGCGGTGCGTGCGCAGTGGTCGCAGGTAGATGTCGTGTTGCAACGGCGCGCCGATCTGATTCCGAATCTGGTGGAAACGGTAAAGGGCTATGCGAAGCATGAAGAGACAGTCTTTGCGGACGTTGCGAATGCGCGCTCGGCCCTGTTGAATGCGCGCGATCCTCAGAGCAAGATTGCCGCGAATGGCCAGTTGGATGGGGCTATTGGGCGATTGCTGGTGCTGTCAGAAAATTATCCGAATCTGAAAGCTGACCAGAATTTTCTGCAGCTGCAGGATCAATTAGAAGGTAGCGAAAATCGCATTGCTGTGGAGCGCCGACGCTACAACCAGACGCTGCAGGACTACAACACATTCATTCGGCAGTTTCCGAACAGCATCTGGGCGGGAATGGCCGGATTCCAGCCTAATAATGCGTACTTCCAGGCAAGCGAGGCGTCCAGGCAGGCTCCAAGCGTAAAGTTCTAACGCGATGGCTTTCGCGAGAGGTCGCAGATTTTGGCGGGTCTGCGGCCTCAGTTAGGATGATAGGTAGCTCCCCATCTGTTGCGAGCCCGGATGGCGAAATCGGCAGACGCAGCGGACTTAAAATCTGTCCGACTTCGGCTCACGGCATTGCATCTTTACATCGGTATGCCGGATAAGCTCCTCGCTATTTGCGACTTAGATAATTAGCGAAAAAGCATGGGCTGGGCGAGAACGTTCAACTATGCCCAAACTATGCCCGAACTCGAAAGGTTTGAGTTTCGCTTACGACCGTGACCATCACCACGCGTCCGTGAAGGGCAACATTCAATGCTTTGGCTGGACAAAACTTCACACACCTGATCACGGCCCGTCGCCCCGGAACCCCTTCCTCGAAACAAGTTCATTCGTCGTGTCACCGCACGGTTCTGCGCTTCGCGGAGCGTACGCGAGAACTCATACGAGGATTCAATATGACGGCAACAGCGATACTGCAGCGGCGCTCATTCGGACGAAGGAGGCAGCCAGTTGTCTCTCAATGAGCGACTGGAAGCTCAGGCGCCTCATTCAGGACGGCATCTTTCCGGTCGTTCAGGATCATGAGGGAGGACCTTTCCTTCTCGATGTGCGTGATCTCGACGGCTACATTGATAATCACAAACGCAGAATCCCTGACGAATTCTCAGCGAACCTCCCGGCACCGGCGCCTTCAAACCAGATCCGCAACGGATCGCGGAGAGCAGGATGAGGCGTCCTCGCGGTACAGGAAGAATCTACCAACAGAAAGGCAGTGCCGTCTGGTGGATCAAATTTTATCGGAACGGCGAACCGTTCCGAGAGTCAACGGGAACTACTGACAAGCGTAAGGCGACACGTGCGTTGAACCAGCGCCTGGCTGAGGTCACAACAGGAAAATTCCTTGGACCCAACATCGAGCGGATGGGTTTGAAAGAACTTGCGGAGGACTTCCTGCGAGACTACCGGATCAACGGCAAGTCTTCATTGGACGACGCGGAGGCTCGCTGGCGTCTCCACATTCAACCCTTTTTCGGAACGCTTCGTGCGGCGCAGGTTACGAGCGGTGTGTTGAACGCGTACATTGATCGGCGCCAGGAGGCCGGCGCTTCAAACGCAACCATCAATCGGGAACTTGCAGCACTCAAGAGGATGTTCAATCTCGGATCTGAGCGACCGTTTCAGGCATCAGCCACACCATGTCCTTCATGGCCGTGGCTGTAATCCCTTGTCCCCAGCGTCCCGCAGTGGGCTGAGGCAGATTGACGAACGGACACTTGTCCGTCACCAGATGACGGATCTTCTCATACACCTGGCGCCTGGTCTGCGGCATGAAGCCGGCGCGCACGCGCGCGGAGAAGTGGAGTTCCTTGCCGGGATAGAAGCCGACGATCAACGCATCGAGTCCGAGATGACTCGGGGTGTAGCCTCCGACTACGAACTCCTGCGTCAGATTGGTTCGGGTCTTTACCCAAAGCCCCGTACGCTTTCCAGGCAGATAGACGCTGTCCGCGCGTTTGGCGATCACGCCTTCAAGATGGTGCTCCCTGACGAAGCGCATGATGTCCGAAGATGATTGCGAGACCTCAACGATCTGAATTCGATCATTCGCCACGACAACGTCGCGGAGGATTTTGCGGCGTTCTCTGAGCGGCAGCTTGAGTAGGGATCGACCTTCGTGCGCGAGGATGTCGAAGACGAAGTAGAGAATGTGCGACTCGGCCGATCGGAAATTCTGCAGTAGATTGAAGTCGGGCATGCCGGCGGCATCGAGCGCCACGAGTTCGCCATCCAGAACGGTTCCCTCCGCAAGGGAAGTAAGCGCCTCGGCGATGTAGGGGACCTTTTTGGTAACGGAGTTTTTCAGCCTTGAGTAAATCTCGGGCTTCGCATTTCGCACCACGATCATCCGATAGCCATCGAGCTTGATTTCTTATGCTGTGTTGCAATTTATGTTGTGTTGCATTCGCTGACGTCTTTCTTGGTGGGTTCTGATACGTTTTTGCGCAACATAATAGATCGTTCACACAGTATTTAGAATCCGAGGTTTAGAACCTCGGATTCGCTTTCTTGGGGACAAGTGCCAAAAATCTTGAGGACTCGCCTAGTCAACTTCCTACATGTCGCCTATCCCGAGTCCAATAACGCGCCTCCGTGAGTGCTTTGGGGCTGCTGTCAACAACTGACAATCGTAGTTACTCAAAATGGGGACTTCAAAGACACCATAGGCGAACACAATGCATCCAGAAACGCTCCCTGTCGCATCTGTTGAGATCCCACTCCTCATCTTCCCATCGCAACATATGCTCGCACCGCACGGGCCGCGCGGACGTGATGCTTCTCGAACACGTAGTGCCCGATCAGCCATCCTGCGGCGCCACCCACCAGGACATCGGTTGGAAAATGTTCTTGACCCAGGACGCGCGTCAGGCTCACGCCCGAAGCGACAGAGTACACGCCCACTTGTACCCACTTCGACGGATACTCGCCCGCCACTACGCCTGCCAACGTCCAAGCCAGCATGCTGTGTGACGACGGAAACGAGCCATTCGCACCTGTGTTCGGGGCAAAAAAATCACCTGCCGCATTGTTGTAGAGAGGGCGCTCCCGCCGGAAAATGATTTTCGTGACTTCTTCCAGCACTACGCTATCCGCAAGCGCTTCACCGCTCAGGATGCCCGTCTCGCGTGCATGCGCATTGCCCTTGAAGAGTCCAACGCCATACAACCCAACCGGCACAGCAATCTCGCAGCCTAACAGAGCGTTCGACGCGTTCACACTGTCCTTGTTGAAGCTTCGGTCGCGCGATACGTCGCGCATGGCGTCGGTGTCGGTCGCCAGAGTCACACCAGTCGCTGCCCCGAGCGGCAGCAACCAAATCAGATCATGCATCCGGATCCGTACCGGGCTAGTCCAGATCGGAATCTGGTCCTTTAGGATCGCAAGCGGCAGTCCCTTTTCGGTCAGTGCAATTTGCGCCTCCGGGGCATCGGGGAATGCATCTCCGGTATCAGCCGGGGGAGTCGTCAAAGCGGTAGGCGAACTAGAATCGAACGCGTAGCTCGTTAGACATACGCTGGCCGAAATGCAGAAATAGGCCGCAAGGTAGCTGAGTATCCCTCGGGTACAGATGGTGCCAGCCATCTCGTCACCGTCCAAGCAAAATCTAACACGTGGGGTTGGACGCAGCCAACGGATCCCTCACCAAGTCCAGCCCACTCCAGATGGGGACCTTCCTGGTCAACCAGGTCATTGCGCAAGTACTGCCACCGCCGGTCGATCTGGTTGCCCAGAACTCGCCGTCAGCGTGAGCCTGCCGCTGGCCCGGGGGAGGGCGGGTCGGAGCGCACATCGGGCGGAGTCAGTCCCAGCTTCGTTGGTTTGCGCTCCCGACTCTCCGTTCCTGGCAGAACGAGCCTTCGGATTGAGCGGTCCGATCTCTGCGATCGGGGCGTCTACGCTGCGCAGGTGGAGGTCGCGCTGGCGAAAGGGTATCTCACTTCCGGCTTGGCGCAGCGCCCTGGAAACCCCGATGGTCACATCGCTTTTGAGTTGGAACCAGATGTCCTGACGGGCCGACCAGAACCGAAGCTCGAAGTTCAAGGCGCTGTCGCCGAAACCCATAAAGAAGGCCATGGGCGCAGGGTCGGTCATGACATTCGCATGCGCCGCCGCCTCGGCGACGAGAAGATTGAGGACCACCTCGGGATCGGTACCGTAGGCGACCCCCACTGGGATCTCGATGCGCCGCCATGGAGACGACAACGTCCAGTTGACAACCTGGTTGGAGATCAGGTTGCTGTTCGGCACGATGACTTCGGCACCCTGGAACGTGGCGATGGTGCTGGCGCGGGCGCCGATTCGCTTCACCTTGCCGATCAGTCCATTTACTTCGACGGTATCGTCGAGGCGGATGGGCCGCTCGAAGAGTAGGATAAGTCCGGATGCGAAGTTGTTCACGATGTTCTGCAAGCCAAAACCGATGCCGACGCCGATCGCGCCGGTAATGACGGTGAACTTGTTCAGCTCCACGCCAGCGTTAGTGACGGCAATACCCAACACGAGCACCATCAGGAGGTAGTAAGTAACTTTTGAGATTGCGTAGGGCAGGCCCCGCTGCACAGGAAGCCTCGCAGTCAGGACGCTTCTCAACAGGGAACTGAAGCCTTTCGCTAAGCCGTAGCCAACCACTAGGATGAGTAGGACAGTGAGGACTCCGCCAACGGTGAAATGAACTTTCCCCACTCCAAAGGAGTACGCGAGCATGCCCGAAACCGCATTCGTCACCCATTCGCGAAACATGAATGTGTACAGATCGGAACGTGTCCACCAAATAAACCCAATACCAAGAAGCAGGACTCGCTTGCCCCAAAGCTGGATGTTTGCCCGAATCTCGCTGGAGAGGGAGCTTGCCAATCGGCTGTCTAAGAATATGAGAAGAAACAGAAACAGAACCCGGGCTACGCAGTAGTAAGCAAGCGCGAACAAAGCACTCAGCAGAGTGCCGACGCCGAGGACATGCGACAGGAAAACGAATCCACAGACATTCGCGGCCACGCCCGTGGCGAGAAGTAGCAGCCCAAACACGAGCCCGGCTCGTAACACGCCTAGAGCCCGGTTGGACAGGCGCAGCCGGCGAAGCCGCGTAGGCTGGGCCAGCCATGCAAAAGTCACCAGCGCGGCCAACGGAACCAACGTGAGAAGCGCGCGCCGGAATGTGAACGTCAACACGAATGTTAACGGCGGCTACTGCTACAACTGCTACTACAAAGACAATAGCTGGAACTGGGGATCGTTCGCAGCGGGCGCAGCGGTGGGAGTGGCGACGACGGCGGCAGTCGCGGCTGCGACAAAACCAACGACGGTGGTTGTGGCTGCGCCCCCGGTGGGCACTGTCATCACGACGCTTCCAAGTGGATGCGGGGCGGCGAACGCGCCTAATGGAGTGATCTACGGATGCAACAATGTCTACTATCGCCCGTACTACCAGGGGACAGCGTTGGTATACCAGGTCGTGACGTATCCGTAAGAGAGAGCGAGCAAAAGGAAGCGAGAACAGCTGCTCCAAGGGTGGCTGTTGTGTTCAAGGAATACGGAAGCGGCAGCCTCTTCAATGTCCTGTTGCATCTGGTTTGAAACAGGAAATATTGGTTCGTCAGCAGCTGATTCGTGCCGAAAGCGACGAAGCGGTTTATGCCGCCCAGATCGAACGGTCAACTTCCGGCTCACCGATGCTCCGCTCGTAGAAAATGGATTCAGTGGCCACTGCGCTCAGAACGAGCAAACGCCACGACTGGCCGCGACGAACCGAAGATCATGGCGCTGAGAGAAGTTTGCCGTCTACCGCGCCACCGGAAGACTAACGGGTTGTTGCAGCCGAAATTCGAGCAGGGATTCGCTTGGTACGGATACCTGCTTGCCCTTAGTGGCTGCGGATACGGTAGTTCCGGCTGCCGCGCCAGCCCCGGCGCCGATTGCAGCGCCCTTTCCCCCGCCCGCGAGTCCGCCAATGAGCGCTCCGAGCCCCGCGCCGCCAACGATTCTCCCGGCTGTCTTGTTTCCCTGGCCTTGTGAGGCTACTTGGTAAGTACTGGTCAGAAGCGGATTCGCTGTGCCATTGATGACGATGTCGGTCAGTTCCAGAGTCAGTTCGGCACCGCCGGACATGTTACCCGCCGACTTAGCTTTGGCAAGCCGGCCATAAACGGTCGTACCTCTTGGCGCCACTACCACGTCACCCACCTGCAGATTTGTCTCAAGATTGGTGTGAAGCGATATCCCACCTGTTGTTTGCTCGAATCCACTGAATTGATCATGCGGATCAGGACTCGCGTTCCCGCGGCGACGGTTACCCTTGTTGGTGCTGCTTGCGTTTGCCCTACTGTCGGCGCTGCTTGTCTTTGCCCTTCTAATGGGCCAGGCAGGGCGGAAGCAATTTGAAGATCGATGATTGCCAGCAACTGACCTTCAATTTGAAGGAATCGCATGGCTTCGACGGCGCCTAGGGAGTCCTTGAAACGGCCGTAATAATTCGCCAGAAGTTCAGAACGCTGTCTCCGATAATTGAGAGCATTCTGAGCCAGCTCATCCGCTTTAGCATCAGTCATCTGGTTGTAGTTGCGCGCGTAGTCCTGAATGTTTCCGGCTCTCAGGTTGTTTAGCTTGGTCAACTCTGCATCGTACTCACTATAGATCGGCCAGAATTTCGCCGACTGATCCACATCCATGCCCATCAGGGCGCCCATGATCTCGGCCTTCTGCTGCTGCACATCAGCACCCAAGAGTTCAATGTATTCCTGGACATTTTTCTGTTGCGGCCCAGTTTGCGCCTGTGTGTTTTGCGATCGCGCCGCTTGCTGGGAAAGTGACGGGGCAATAGGCAAGGAACATAACAAGTGCGCAGCAGACTGCGGTTTGTTTCTTCATCTGACTGTCCTCCTCAGAGACCTGACTGCTCTCCTATTCGCAGCGGAGATCACCATGATTATTCAGCAGCAGGCTCTCCGTCGTCATCTGCCGTACAATGCGATGGAGAAGCTTATCGTGAACACGGTGGACTCACCTTTGGCGCGTCAGACCAGGGTGACTTTGCCGGTGGCGAGGTCGTAGTATCCTGCGACGATCTTTAGCTTGCCTTCTTTCACCATCGGGGCCAGCACGGGCGACGCCTTCCCCAGCAGTCCGGCCTGTATGGTCGCGTTTACTTTAGTCGCGGCGGCGAGGTCCGAGCCTGCCTGATCGACTGCGGGCTGAAGGTGCGGGAAGAGGGCGCTGATCTGGCCGGGGACGGCCTTGGCCTGGATGGCGGCCTTGACGGCTCCGCAGCCGGCGTGGCCGAGGACGAGGATGACCTTGGTGCCGAGGACGGCAGCTCCGTATTCGAGGCTGGCGATGATCTCAGGCGTAGCGATGTTACCGGCGACCCGGGTGACAAAGAGCTCTCCAATGCTCTGGTCGAAGATGATCTCGACGGGCACGCGGGAGTCGGCACAAGAGAGGAGGGCAGCGAACGGTTGCTGCTTCTCGACGGTGCGGTCGCGGAGGATCTGCTTGTCCTCGTCGAAGCTCATGAAGCGTCCGGCGATGTAACGCTGGTTGCCGTCGAGTAGTTCCTTCAGGGCCTCGTCGGGGGTGAGGTTGCTCTGGGCGAGAGCGGGTTGGGTGCCGAAAAAGCTCATCGAAGCCGAGCCGGCGAGCGTGGCGGCTGTTCCGGCAAGAGCGTTACCCAGGAACTTGCGGCGTGAGAGCACGACTTTGGGCGAACTCGGGAGAGTGTTCACTGAAGATCCTCCTCACGTTGGTACGACGAAGCAATCATAACCCGCAGTGCGTTAGCATTTTCTAGGAAAATCAGGTCTGCGATGCCTATGCGGGTTATTAATCTATAGCGGGTTAATGGCGATCCTCACTTGGTTTTGCGTGGAATCTTATAGGCGAGCGAGATACCAATAATTTCGTTTGTGTCCCATCCCGGAGGCAGGTTAACGGACTGTAACAGGTAGTAAGGCCGAATGGAAAACGAATCGGAGATGGGGAATCGGACTCCCACCTGGAAGCGGTTTTGGGTGAAGCTGCTGCCGCCGTTGGCGAAGGGGTTGTATCCAGGAACGATGAAGAACTCATTGTTCACGACCAGCACCGGACGCCACGACGTACGAAGCGGTAAGGTGTACTCGACGCCGGGGCGAAATCGAAAACGGGCCGAAGCGGGCCGATCATCGGGAAACCGTCCCTCGACGAGAGTGCGTAGGATGGGCCTCCACGAGCCGCGGGATGTGCTCAGGGTGAGATTGAGCTGCAACCGGTTTTCGTAGGCGATGGCGGGATTCCCAGGAAAGCGCTGGTAACGGTAAATCGGTGTCAGCGTGAACCACGGCCGCAGACGAAAGGCCACGCCGCCTTGAACGAAGTACTCGAACAGGTTGGACGCTCCCTCGTCCAGCCGCTCGTGGAATTCGATATCCAAAGATTTATTGCCCGAAAACGGGGTAGAAATTCCCTGATCGAGCCAGAGGCCTATTTGCTTCTCATCCTCGGGATCCTCGGGATCCTCGGGCTCCGGCTGTTGCTGCGCCCTGGCCGGGATCGCCAGGAAGCAACTGCACAGAAGTGCCAGGACACAGACTATGCGCCCCATCATCATCCACCTAACTGTGGAACCATCTCCCGCACTCCGGGGAGAGTAATTCCGCCGTTCGTCGGAACGGAACCACGGCTCAGGCCTGCTCTATTCGGATTTGCCCGACTTCTCGATCCGCACATTGGCCAGTCGAAGCGGCTTCTGTCCGTAGTGCTCTATTTCCAGTTCATTCTTCTTGTTGAACTTGATCTTGCATATCGGAGCGAGTGTTCCCATCCCTTTACCTGTGCTGTCCAAATTGAGCACGATGATCCCGAACGGGTACTGGGTCGAACGGCCGCTGTTGTACACCTCCCAGAACCTCATTGGACGGTCCGTCACCATCACGATGTGCATTCCGCCGCCCTGCGTCCGTGTCGCCCGGGCAAGGCGAAAGCTGTTCCCCACAAAGCCCGTCGGCGACACGCGCCCCACATCCTTCGTCTTGTCGAAGGCCTTCACCAGCCCGTTCGGACCGTTTGCCTTCAGCGTATTGATGAAGTCCGTGACCTGCTGGTCCGTTGTCCAATCGGTAATGTAAACCGTGAAGCCGAAGCTCTTCCCCGCCGCGGCGCCCGCTTGGCCAAATGCTGTTCCAGCAAACTGCAACGGCAAAGCAAAGCGGGAGTCCGTGTCCGCATCCTGCGCCATCAGGCTGGCCGCCGCGCACAGAGGAATCTGCCAGCATGAATAACCGTCTTAGCATTTTCATTCGCATCGCTCCTCCAGAACCGCGCCGGATCATCCGTTCGTGCTAATCGCAAACAGCTCGACTCCACGAACATTGTCGGCTCGTTGCCAGCCTAGCCGCCATTATGCCAAGCGTCAACCGCATTCGAGAGGATCCGCCCTCCTGCTTGTTAGAAACGAATGGAGGTGACGAGGTTAGTCTTGGTCGTCAACTTCCTCTTGTGGTTCTACGTGAACAAGAACCTCTGCTACCTGCGGCAAAGCCCCGAGAATTTCGTCTTCGACCTTGTGCGAAAGCAGATGTCCTTCGCGCACGGTCAGTTCTCCGTCGACAACAATGTGAAGGTCTACATAGAAACTGAATCCCATTTTACGAACGAAGCACTTGTCCAATCCAAGGATATGTACACTGGCTCTTATTCTGCTCGCGGAACGCTGTCACTCATAAGAGTGGCGGCATCCGATGCTTTTATTCCATCTGACGGCTCGATTGACGAACTTTTCCCAAAATTGTGGCGCCTCAATCTGCACTGAGAGGGTGAATCCCCTTACGCAAGCCATGCTTGCATAAGGGGATTAGCATGGCGCGAACGGCCTCTGGCGATCCGCCGAAGGTCCGGTCCGAGTGATTGAGACAGTCTTCGATTCAAAGAGGGT
>Ga0207057_1241_pt2 | contig 10147 bp, 6 predicted proteins | sample Alteio_BWMinCont_33_FD_153265 | JGI IMG/M metagenome (GOLD analysis project Ga0207057, IMG submission 153265) | Enriched cells from forest soil in Barre Woods Harvard Forest LTER site, Petersham, Massachusetts, United States -... | ecosystem: Environmental > Terrestrial > Soil > Temperate forest >... | reverse complement strand
ACATGATCACCCTGGAAACTAGAAAGGAGTCTCGTTTCCACGGGGTCGATTTTACTCGGGCGGATGACAACCGCAAGAGTAATTTTCGAGTAGAACGGCTGGCGGCTTCCGTTAGCCCGACGCGCAAGCGAGAGGTCCTCTCGCTTGCGCGTCGGGCTAACTTGCGCGTCGGCTAACGAGCTATTTCTTGGCCTTCACGAGCTCCCATTCCTTGCGGACCTGGCTCAGGCCGTAGGCGCACAATTCGAACTGCTCGCTCAGGCGGCGCAGCACCGGGGCCTCGTCGCGGTAGGGATCGTCCTCGAAAGTGCTGGCAATGAAATACGAGCGCTTGCCCTGGCTGCAATAATCCACGAAGTGGTCCTTGTGCAGGACCGAGCGCAAACGTTTCAAGGCCTCGGGATAGACGCCCGTCCAGAAGAGGGTGTAGTCGCCGATGTGGCGATGGACTTCACGGCTGGTGCGTCCCTGGGGCATGGCCTCCGCCGCCATGAGCATGTCAGCCACTTCTTCGAGCGTCTTGCCCGAATCGGCGTGGAGGCGGTGCAAGGCATCGATATGGACGAAGCGGGCCAGGAGAAGGGAGAGGTAATCGACCAGGCCCGGGTCGGCGACGCCCAGCGCGTCAATGAAGGTTTGTTCCGTCAAACCCGAGAAATAGCGGCGGAGAGGGTGATCGGCATTGTAGTACCACATGTCCTGACCTCCTCGGTCATTCGTCCCAGCCCTCCCTGGCTGAGGTTATCCCTTTCAATTCTAGGGCACAGTTCCCGCGTGTCAAACGCGCGACAGAACCTTGAGAAAATATCGGAAAAGCAGCTGGGAAACTTGGGGAAAAGACAAAACTCATGGAAAAATCCATGGGTTTGCCAAAATCTGGGTCAAGAATATCGGTGATACGCAAGCGCCGGGCACATCTGTGAATTCATCCGGGCCTTGTTGAATAACGAAAATAGGACGGCCCAAGAGAGCCGTCCTACGTATGCAACCTGAAGGGGATCGGTCCCTATTTGGGCATGGTAATGCCGCCTTTACCCGTGGTGCCGCCGCCTTTGAGTTTGTCGACGCCCTTGCGCCAGGTGTCCCAGCGTTCGTTGCGCTCCAGGGCCGCGGGATTGGCGAGGTCCGTATCGTTTCGTGAGTTGCGGAGGATGAGCTTGCCCTCGGGAGTCAGAATCAGCATTTCCACGGCCGCTTCGTCCCTGGGAATCGCAGGGGAGTTGCCGATCTTGACCTGAGTTTTCCAGCCCCCTTCGAAATCGACCAGAAGTGGTGGCGGCGCGTCAACCACGAAGTCTACCGGAACGCCACCAAAGTGCTTGGCCTTGTTCTTGACATTCACTTTCTGGGCGTGGTAGCCAATTTCAAAGGCCTCCTTGGACTTGTTCCAGACGGGGATCTCCACGTTGACACCGTAGCGGCCAATCGTGTCCCCACGCCGGACCAGGAGACGTTCGGCAATGGCCCAGTCGGCCACTGTGGCGTTGAGGTCGCCCGTAAACTTCTTGAGCCAGCGGTGGACCTGGACGGTGGTGTTCCATTGTCCGTAGGGAACGGGGGCCTCCGCCCTGGCCGGCTTGGTGTCGGAGCCGTCCTTGAGGTCCGTATTGGGCCTTTGATCGAGCGCGTAGACGAAGAATTCGCCGGGGATGGTGACCGGCGGAGAGTACGCGAAAGGGGACTCCAGCTCTTTGATGTCCGCGAGGGCCTGGAAAGCCACATCATTCCTCCTGCCCTCATTGGGGTTTTTCATGCGGACCTGAAAGCTATAGAGGTAGGTCTTGCCCGGTTCGACGTCGATGTCGATGAAGCGCACCAGGGCATCGTACAACTCGTTCGGATTGGCCGGATTGTCGCCGTCTTTCATGGGAACCACTCCCATGGGCCCCTTGTCCTTCATCATGGCCGCGGGCCCCTTCGCATCGTCCTTGTCCTGCTTGGCGCCGAAGGGATCGGCATCGAACTTGCTGCCGCTGAACTTATCGGCGAGCTCCTTGGGCAGCTTTTTCCAGGGGACGAGGACGAACTTGGCCTCATCGCCAACCACAGGATCGGCCGCGTCTTTCTTGCCACCGGGTATCATGATGCCGCCTTTCTTGGGCATCATCTTGTCCGCCCCTGCCCCTTTGGGTTGCTTGTCATCGAGCGGCTCGCCTTCCACGAGCTTGATATCCTCAAGCTTGTCGAGCTTCGGATATTGCGCATTGGCCAGCAGGGGCAACGGCGTCGCCAGGCCGGGCTGCAAGTGATTGACCAGCGTCTTGGCGTTGTCTTCGTCAAGGTAGGCTTCGCGGAAGAGCCTGTCGATGCGTTCGGCGACTTCGATGCGGTCTTTTTTCGGATTGTACTTGAAGAGAGGGCTCCACTCGGTGAACGTCTTGCCGTCCGCCTTCATCTCGCAGCGATAGACATTGAGGCCCAGCGCCTTCGGCACGCTGTCAGGGTTGGCCAGCAGCTCTTCGAGCGTCGCAAAGCGCAGTTTTTTGCGGTATTCCTCGAGTTGCTCGCGCATCGGGAAGACCGAACTCACCACAACCATGCGGCCCCAGTTCATGATCTTGGCCAAGTGGCGGCCCCCGGCATTGGCGGCCCCTTGTGCCGCGGGCACGCCGACGGCGGCTTTCTCGTTGCCGCCGCCTTCAAAGGCCCAGGCCTTGTCCTTTTCCAGCTCATAGGCGAAGTAGCCGGCGCGGATATAGTCAACCTTGATGTGCTTTTCATCGTCCTGGGATTTAAAAATAGTCGGATTGCGCCGCTTGGTATCGTGCTTGTCCCCGAAGGGGGCCAACTCGGCGGGGTCGAATTTGACGAGGGCCTCGCCCCATGGATCTTTGATTTCTTTCGGCACGGGTTTCTCGACGTTATCCTCCGCGGTCTGGCCGAGGATGGTTAGCTTGTTTTTGCTGGCACTTTGAAAGTCCTTGGCGTAGGACGTACCGGAGCCGCCCACCTTCAGGAGGCCGACTCCCAGGAGCAGGACGGCGATGCCGCCGCAAATCGCCAGTCCGACACGTTCGCCCTTCTGGAACAGGAATTCCTTCACGCCGGACAGATCGATTTTCTTGACGTTGAACTTCATGACAGTTTCCCTTGCTGGAGCGGTGTGGTATTCCAGTCGCTTTGGTTGTCGTGCCGGCCGCTTACGCACCCGGCTCGGATTAAGTTAGCGCGCGTCGGCCGGCGCCGCCGCCTGGAGCGGCGGCGGGTAGCGTTCGTACAACGTTACGATGCCGTACAGGACCATCTCGAAGTTGGTATCCATGTCGTCGGAGCCGCCGGAAGATGATGGAGCTGGGCCCACCGCGGCCGGGCCGACCCCCATGGGTCCCATGGGGCCGGCGGGCCCCATCGGGCCGAACTTGGGAGCCGCTGCCGGGCCCGCGGGTTTTTGGGGACCAAAATTGTTCCCCGCGGCCGGTCCTTCGAGCTGCGGCCGGAGCGAGCCGGGATAGCGGTTCAAAAGAACCTGCGTGGTGAGGAAGCGGAGCCTGGAGTTGCTGAAGGCGGTCTGCACACGGTCGATATGGCTCTGGTCCACGATCAGCGCCAGGGCCACCGGGATGCGGCGGGATTGCGGGGTCACTTCGACGTAGCGATTGCGAATGAGGCCGCGTTTGGTGAGATCGTTGCCGCCGCCGGCACCGTTGCCGAAGCCGCCGTCTTGCGGGGGCTTGAACCCATCCTTCATCCCGCCGGGGCCCTTGGGATCCTCGCCTTTGACCTCCACCTTTTTCAGGGGCTGCAATCCCTCGGGAAAGGTGCGGTGGCTGTGGCTGCTATCGTCCGCGGCCAGGGAGCCGATGGTGATCTGGTCGATGCGCTTGACCGCGGCGGTTTCCCAGGTCAGGAGTTGTTCAACGCCGTAAATACCTTTGCGCAGGGCGTTGTCCTTGAGGGGGATGGTGACCTCGCGTTCGGCTTCCTTGGTTCCCTTCGGTCCGAGCGGTTCGCCGCCGACCTGGATTGTCTCGGTTTGATCGAGGGTCTTGTGGAAGCGAATGCGAAATCCGAGGTCGAGTTTCTGGCGGCGGTTCTGCATGTTCTTGAGCGACAAGACCAGGTTGTTGCCGCCGGGCCACTTGACGCCGATTTCCCAGAAGGGGTTCTTGAAGGTATAGACCTTGTTTTTGTCCTCGCCCCCCTGGCCATCGAACTTGCTTACATAATCGTTGGCCAGGCGGATGAGCCGATAGAGTTCCTGCTGGACCCAGATGTCTTCCTGGGCCAGCCAGGCCTCTTCGGAGATGTCGCCGGCGACGTTTTCCCACCCCTTGGCCAGAAAAGTGAGGAACTTCGCTTTTTCCGGCGGCAATTCCCCCTTCTTGTAAAACCAGCCGTGCAGTTGCACAACCCCTTCGCCCTTGTCGTTCATCGGCTCAACCTGGGCCAGGAGGGGATCGATCTGGCTCAAGTAGACGCCGAGTTGGGTATAGGTGTCCTGCTCGGCATTCGTCAGAGTCTCGTTGTAATACTTGCCCCTGTGAAAGGAAACCGCAACCTGGTCGCCCTTTTGAATGTTCTGAAACTCAACCGGTTTATCGGCACCTTCGCGGGCATTGTTGGTGACGGCCACGGAACGGTAGAACTTGTACTTTTTCTTGTCGTAGCCGAGCACTTCGATGTAATTGGCTTCGGCGTTTTCACTGACGGTGCCGTGAATCAGGCGCTCCTCATCCTTGGGCGCCTCAGCGGGAGGCGCCGCGTTCAGGGCGCCGATTTTTATCTGCTGGGCAAACAGGCCACTGCGGAAGTCGAATTCGCTTTCCACCCGTTGGGGCCAGAGGAAGAGGGGCTCCTGTTTTTCGAAGGCCTTGGCGTGGACAATCCTTTCCAGGTCCTTTTCTATATCGGCCTCGCGGCGCTTCTCGGCGATTTCCCGCGGCGACTTGATTTCCCCCGGCGAGGTGAATGCCTTGAGCTTATCCTCGATAATCTTCTTCGTGCGGCTGATGTCGCCGCTCACGGCGGTGACCAGCAGAAATATGGCGGCCAGCGACAAGGGAACGCTCACGGCCAGGAGAACCCAGAATTTGTGCTTGAGGAGCAGTTCTTTATCGAATTTCATGGCTAACCTGGGTCAGGAGTTCCGATGGGGTTTGACAACGCTTCAAGAACCCTCAGTCTTTCTTGGCTTCGGCGACGGCCGTCTCGTCGGGGAGCGGCTCCTTCCAAATGAAAAGGATCACGAATTCGGTGCGCGGGACGCGGCTAACCTGCGGCGCCGGGGCTTCCTTGCCGACCCCGGGTGCGGGCGGCGCATTGCCGACTTTGGGTGCAAAGCCCTTGTTGTCCTGTTTGAAATTAAAGCCGCCCGCGGCAGCGTCGCCGCCAATCGTTGAAGAGGCGACTTCGCCGATGGGTCTCCAGCCGTCCCGGCTCTTGGCGCCGTCACCCCCCTTGTCAGCGCCTGGAGCAGCGGCCTGACCGCCCGGACCCGGTGCTGGACCATTGGGGGGGCCCTGCTTGTTGCCCTGGCCAGGCTTGAACAGCGATTTGAGATTGCTTTTCTGGATGAATTTGAAGAAGCCAGGCTCGGGGTTGGCCACCGGGTCATTGCGAAAGAGCGTCATGAAGGAAATCTGGTCCTTGACCAGCTTTACTTCTTTTTTCAGCTCCTTGTTGGGGCCGAGGTTGTCGTTGATGCCGTCGGGGTGGACCAGGTTTTCCAGAATGGTATCCTCGACGAATCTGCCGACCCCCCTGTTATAGGTGTAGCCGCGGATTTCCACGGCCCAGCCCTTGCCCGGCAGCTTGGTTTTGGCCTCGTTGGCCGCGGCTTCGTCGGCACCCTTGGCAAAGGCAATCACCAGCTTCTTTTCCGCCTCCGGCATGGCCGGGAGCCGGTTCTCGAGCTGGTAAACGGACTTGAGATATTCGGGCAAATCGTCGGTATAGAGGGCGGTGATGCCCTCGACGTTGATCTGAATCAGGTGTTCCTTGATGAATTCTTCCTCCTTGAGCGCGGCCGCCGGATCGCCGCCGCCGGGGTTCTTGGCAAAGCGCTTGGCCTCCAGCATCTTGAACGCCTTCTTGGCGTTGTCATTATCGAACATGGCCTTGGGCCGGTCGCCGTTCATGGCCCGGTCCACCAGTCTGTCGCCGTTGGGCCTGGGCAGGGCCAGGTTGATGTATTGATGGAGGAGCTGCCAGTTGAAGCGTTCCTCCACGCCGGCGCCGATCCGCCGGATCGCTTTTTCCGCCTCCGCCTTGCGGGTCACCTCGCCGTCGTATTCCGCCTTGTTGGCCTTGATCCTGGTGGAGACGTCGTCGGCCTTTTTAATTTCCCGGGCAATATCCTCGTTGGAGACGCTCTTTTTTTCGACGCTGTAGCCGAAGTTGAGACCGGCAACCGCCAGGAGCAAGGCCGCGGCCGCCGCCACCGCCCAGGGCTTTTTGCCGCGGACGATGCGCTCGACGCGGATCTCGTAGGGAAGGAGGTTGGTCTGGATGCGGCTGGCTTTGAGTCCCTGGAGGGCCAGTCCGTAGGCGACGGCAAAGCTCAGCAAGTTTTCGGAGAAGGTCGGCGCCGCGATCACCTCTTCGCCGCTGACGCGTTCGAGCTTCGCCAGTTTCCTGACCTCCAGCTGTAACTTTTCCTGAAGGTATTTTTGCAGACCCGGCAAGCGGAAGGCGTTGCCCAGGCCGATCATGTACTGGATCGTGGCATCCCGGTGGGTGTTGGTGAAGTAGCCGAGCGAGCGCTGCACTTCGCCGACGAAGTCATTGAGCACGGTCTTGAGCGAGGCCAGGATTTTCTTGAGGTCGGGCGACTTCACCGCGTTGCGCTTGAGATGCTCGGCCTTGGCGAACGTCAGCTTCATGTCCTTGGTGAGGGCGCGGGTGAAATGATTGCCCCCCAGCGGAATGGGCCGTTGCCAGATGATCTTCTCGCCGTCGGTGATGATCAAGTTGGAGTTGTCGGTGCCGATGTCCAGGGCGACCACGCACTCTTTCTTGTCCGCCCCTTCCTCGGCTTCAGCGCCGCCGATGCCTTCCTTGTGCAGGAGGTCGTAGGCGACGTAGTTGCACAGGGCCAGGGGCGCCATTTGAATGACGTGGACCTCCACGTGCACGTCCTTGAATTGCTGCAGGGCGCGATGGACCATGTCCTTCTTCATGGCGAACAGGCCGATCTCCGTCTCCATCGCGAAGCCGTCGGTGACGAGGCCCTGGCCGATCTTCTGAAAATCCCAGACGACTTCCTCAAGGGGAAAAGGAATTTGCTGCTTGGCCTCGAACTTGACGATGTCGGCGATTTTCTTTTCTTCGACGGGGGGCAGCTTGACGAAGCGGGCCAGGCCGCTCTGGCCCGGGACGCTGATGACGACCATGTCTCCCCTGATGCTGTTTCGCGAGAGGAACTGTTGCAGCGCCTCGCGCGTCAGCTCATCCGGGTCCGCGTCGGGCTGGCTGAGGATTTTTGGATGTTCGATGTAGTCGAAGGCGGTGGCCGTCACTTGGCCGCCGATGTTCTCGAGCCGAATTGCTTTCAGGGCACATTGGCCCAGGTCAATGCCCCAGACCCCGGGTTGAGGTATCGCCATGCTAGGATTCTCCCGAAGAGGTGCGGCCAAACCACAGGCCGATGGGTGCTCAACAAAACCTGGCCTGCTCCCCGACGACTTGATTGCCTCCGCAACCGTAAAGTCCAGGCTAACATGAATCGAAAGGCCTTGTCAACTGCCCGGTAAAAATCCTCGCTCCAGTAAAGAACCGGCGAAGAACCGGCGGGCTGACGCCGCGCCGCTCGCCGGGGGGGAAAAAATTCTTGGCCCTGGCTATTTGGTTTGCAGCCGTGGTAGACTCGAAGTGGGTTCTCACCCGGGCCGAAGCGGCCCTCTCTCGAGATTCACCATGCGGACCATCAAGCCTTCGCCCCGGAAAAATGCCGCCGCACTGGGGATTTGTCTGCTGTTGGGCGGCCTGGTGCTTGTTGGGGGCGTGGCCATCGCCATCGTCCTTTCCTCCGAGAATACTCAACCGCTCGTTCAGGAAGACAATCTCGCCGAGCTCGACAAGCACGCGCAGGCGCTGCTCCAGCAAAAAATCAACGAGGTCAAAGCCCCGGCATCCGCCTCTGAGCCGGCAAAGAAAAAGGAGCCGGCGCAGCAGGCCGATCCGGATGTTGGCGCCAAACCCAAGCCCGCCGCGGAGCTGCCCCCGGCATTCCAACTGCCGCCCCCCCGCCGCTGTGACACCCGTGCCGGCCGGCGTGGAAAAAAAAGCGGATCGATGCGGCAATCGAAAAAGGAGTTCAATACCTCAAGACCCATCAGAACCTGAACGGCACCTGGGGCCTGGGCGCCGTCCATGCGGTCGGCTACACCGCTCTCCCGGGGTTGACCCTGCTGGAATGCGGCGTCTCTCCCAAGGACCCCGTGGTGCAGAAGGCGGCGGCCTTCGTTCGCAATCACATGCCCAAGCTCACCAGCACCTATGAATTGTCCCTGGCGATTCTCTTCCTCGACCGTCTCGGCGAGTCACGTGACAAGATCCTGATCAAGGCGATGGCCCTGCGCCTGGTGGCCGGACAAACCGCGGCGGGAGGCTGGAATTACAACGTGCCTTTGCTGCCGGGTTCGGAAATGGACCAGCTTTTCGTATTTCTGGAAAGGACCCGGCCGAAAACCAGTTTCTTGAATCCCCTGGCCGGTGACAAGTCCAGCCTCAATCCACTCACAAGCAACAAGGAATCCAGTTATCCCAGGCCGCTGGGCACGGGCAAGGACGGGGAAACGCCCAAGCCCCTGGCGCGAACGGGTGAGCTTCCGCTGCCGGCCCCCATTCAGAAAACGCGCGGCAAGAGCGCGGGCGAGTCCAAGGCGGATGAGAAAGCAGAAAATCCCGTCGGCCTCCAGCCGTTCGATCCGGACGCCAAAAAACCGGCGGAAAATAAAACAGCCGTCGATCCCAAACCCGTCGATCCGAAACCAGCCGGCCCGGCCCCAAAGGCAGCGCCCAAGCTCGCGCCCAAAGGTGCCCCCTTGCGTCCTGACTTTTTGCCGGCCCACTTGCAAAATATCCCGGCCGTCGCCAACCAGGGCAAGGCCAAGGGCAAGGCAATCCTCAAGGCGGGCCGCGACGACAACTCCAACAGCCAATTCGCCATGCTGGCCCGGTGGACCGCGCGGCGTCACGGAGTCCCAACGGACATGACGCTCATGCTCGCCTATCAGCGTTATCTCACCAGCCAGTCCGCGGAGGGGGGTTGGGGCTACATGTTGACGACTCCCGCGCAAACCCCGTCCATGACGTGTGTCGGGCTCTTGGGGCTCGCCATGGGCCACGGCAGCGCGCCGGATGTGCCCCAGGCCAAGGGCCCCAAACTCGCGGCGCCGACCACCGCGCTGGACCCGGCCATTCAAAACGGACTCAAGGCGCTCGGGCGTTACATCGGCGAACCTTCACCCGCCAACATTACCCCTCCCATGGAAAACCTCTATTTTCTTTGGTCCGTGGAGCGCGTGGCCATGCTCTATAACCTCAAGAGCATCGGCGGCAAGGATTGGTACGGCTGGGGCGCCCAGATTCTGGTGCCGAACCAGCTGGGCGAAGGAAGCTGGCACTCCAACCGTTACCATGGTTCCGCCGTTACCATCGACACCTGCTTCGCCCTGCTTTTCCTCAAGCGTTCCAATCTCGTGCAAGACCTGACGGAAAACCTGCAGCTATTCATGGCCATTACCGACCCGGATGCCCATAAAAAGTAACGATAGAATTCTCCTCCTCCAGGAACGAGCCCATGGCGGCAAGCAAGGTGCCCTGTCCCCGGTGTAGCGCGGTGCTCAAGTCCGCACAGCCGCTTCCGGAAGGGACGCCGGTCAAGTGTCCGCAGTGCAAATTCGGCTTTCGCGTGCCCGCGGAGCCGGCGGTGGCGGCCGGGGCGTTGAACGGGTCAGGCGCGGCCCCCGGTAAGGACAGCCGAGACATGGTCGCCGACCATACCCGTCGGACTTCTTCTCCCGCTCGGAACGTTGCACCCGCTGCAGGACGCGCGGCGAATGAGGGCGCCGGGGCGCCCAACCGTGGACTGAGACTCGGCCTTATTCTGGGCGGCGCCGGCGTGCTTCTTGTTTTGGCCGTGGTTCTCGTGGCGGCATGCGTGTCCGGCGGCAAGAGCAAATCCGAACAGGAGCCCGTGCCGGCG
>Ga0207057_1186_pt2 | contig 10158 bp, 9 predicted proteins | sample Alteio_BWMinCont_33_FD_153265 | JGI IMG/M metagenome (GOLD analysis project Ga0207057, IMG submission 153265) | Enriched cells from forest soil in Barre Woods Harvard Forest LTER site, Petersham, Massachusetts, United States -... | ecosystem: Environmental > Terrestrial > Soil > Temperate forest >... | reverse complement strand
AAATGTATGCCGACATTCTTCCATCTGCAACTTTTAATAAAGATTCAGCAACAAAGATTGCAACACCTGCAATGCCTGGCATGGCAAATGGAATGAATAAATTGCCCAAACCAGATAGCAACAAGATCAGGGATTTTCTTGCAAATAATCACATGATATTTTCAGAAACTTACAGCAAGCGCAATTATCGAAAGCCAATGCAATTGCAGGAAGATGTTATTGCTTCACGATTTTCTGGGCTGAAGAAAACCTATTTTACTTTTCTTGTGACGGATATATTGCCCTTTCATGTGTGTGGCGAAAACAGGATTTTTAAGAAACATCGACGAATAGGTTTCATCCCTGGTTAAGCTATCTTTCCTTAATAAAATATAACTGACCTGATAATCGTCAAATAATTTTAATTCTTCTGCGGAAAGTGGTTGGCTTTTTTTCAAATAAGAAAGCAGAAGAAGCCTGTCTCTTGCTTTGTCAAAATAAGATAAATATGGGTTTGAAAAAGTGCCGATTATAGAAACCATTTTTCTCGCTGTTGGCATTACCGGAAAAATGGAAGTGGTGTCTTCACAAAGAATTACTTTATCGCGTGGGATATTCTGCATAATATAATTATACACACCGATATCATCTTTTTTGTTTTCGTTTATAATGCTTTGATTGCGATGATGGACAAAATCATATCTGTTTTTATAAAAGGGAAAATAAATAATAGCGCATAAAAGCACGGAAGCTATAAAAAGAGAGTTGATATAATTTTTTGCAGTTGCTTCATTTTGGTTGCTGATCAATTTATTTACCCATGTTAATAAAGGCGAAATTAAAAACGCAAAACCAAAACCAAAAAAAACTGATTGCAGTGCTTTCAAGTAATAAAAAAAATCAGAGGAAGGAACTGTTCCGGGCAGTTTAATATTGAACTGATCATCCATTGTTCTGACTGCAGTTGAATAAACGAACATTATCGTTGCTCCCCAAAGCCATCCAAAAATAATTTTTCTGATCAAAGGATTATGAAAGTTTTTATAAAACCATATAAACCCAATTACAGCAATTACAAAAGATACCGAAACATTATTCTTAATCAAATCCAAAAAATTATGCACTATAAACATGTTTTCTGCATACTCAAATCCTGTTCTGTTTAAAAAATGCATGTGATATTTCCCGATAATAAAATATGTTAGCGGCAGGCTCGCAATAGCAAAAGGAACAAATGTTATGAGGCCTTGCAGCAGATATTTTTTTATAGCGATAAAATCTTTTTCTTTTATAGCATTAATAACTTTTGGTAATTGCATAAAAGCCATTACCAGGATAATCAAAATTGCCGGCTCCGAGTGCGCAAGAAAACTAAACCCAATAAAAAACCCGAGAACAAAAAACCAAAAATATTTTTGGCTGCGAAATGCTTTGTAACAAAGAATAATATTCAGGTAGAAAAAGAATTGTGCGAAACATACCGGGAACAGCCATGGTGCATATGTTGCTCCATGTGGAGATATATTTTGGCCTAATGCAAAAAACAAATAAGAAAGCAAAGCAGCGAGAGCTACTTTATAATCCGTGATCACAACCATCATAAATATAAAAGCAATCGGGCTTAACAGATTCAGATATGCGCCCGATCTGATAAGAACTACATGCAGGGGAAGACCTGAAATTTTTGCAACACCAGCTTCAGCCAAAGTCAATAATGGGTTATACCAAAGATATGCGCCGACAAAATTTGGATCTTTCCCAAAATCTCCATAAAGATTTCCCTGAGCATAAGACATGTCGCGAAAAATATCTACGTCGCAAGGCCAATTTAAATCATGAGAAATATTATAACACTGTATAAATGCAGTTACTAAAAGTATTATTAGCGCAACGATGAATGCTATTTTATCTTTCTTTTTCATTGCGCTCAACTCTTGCATTATCTTATATTATTTTAGTTAGGAATACGATTGCCAAAAAAACTAAACATCTAACGACTTTTATTTGCCGATATTTCGTTTTGTTGAGGTTTTTAGACTTCTATTAAATCAGTTGTTTTGATAATGTCCTGAATCGCGCTATATAATATATCAAGATCTCCCTGTGTGTTGAAACCTTGTATTGAGTACCTCAGAAAAACCATGTCTTCGTGCTGCATTACTGGGATTTGAATTTTATATTTATCAAACAACAAATTATGAAGCTGTTCAGGATTTTTTGTTTTAATAAACGTGCTGCATAATTGAAAAATAAAATCATTCTTATCATTACAAATTGGTTCGGCCTTTAACAAACTGCAAAAACGATCTGCATTAGATCTTGTGATCTCTCTGCAATCCTCAGCAACTGCATCCCAATTATTTTTTTTCATGAAATCGATAGCAGCGGGAATAGTTAGAAACGCTGAAAAGTCGCGCGTTCCCTGGGTTTGGTGATAATCTAAAAATTGCGAATGCGATGGCTTAGCGCTTTTATAACCCCAACTGATCACTAAAGGATCGCACATGTTTTGCAATTCTTTCTTTACATATAAAAAAGAACTTCCTTTTGGAGTAAGCATCCATTTGTGGCAAGCACCTGTATAAAAATCTGCTTGCAGTGTATTTAAATTTACTGGTATTTGGCCGGGCGCATGAGCACCATCAACAAAGGTTAAAAACCCTTTTTGCTTTGCAATGGCGCAGATTTCTTCAACAGGCAATCTTATTCCCGTTGTGCTTGTGATCTGGCTGATGAAAACCATTTTAGTTTTTGAACTGAGCCCTTTAAAAAACTGTTCGATAAAATCTTCTTTGGATTGCAAAGGGAATTTTATTTTTTGGCGGACATATTTTGCGCTTTTTCTTTCGCAATAATAATTCCATGTTCTATCGCAAGCGCCATATTCCAAATTAGTAGCAAGCACTTCATCGCCTTCGTTGAGAGGAAAATTTTTTGCAACAATATTTACAGCGTAGGAAGGATTAGCAACATAGACCAAATCATCGGCGTGACAGTTTACAAAAGCAGCTAAAGCTTCTCTTGACTGTTTTAAATATTGCATGCCATTCACTGCAATAAACTGAACAGGTTCCTGTTCAAGCTCCAACTGATATTGCTGATATCTTTCAAAAACGGGCTTGGGGCAAGCACCGTAAGAACCGAAATTTAAATACGTGATATCTTCTCTTAATAAAAACAGAGACTTTAAATGATTGTTTTGCATAGGATAAAAGTAACGAGCGTTTCGTTAAAAATAAAATACGTTGAGAAAAATCTTTGTTATGCTTTTTCGTTAAGATTAATAAGAATCTTATAATTCATTATTAATCTGAAGTTATTATTAACGTCAATGCTTAACCGAAAATATGCTAATTCACAGCTTAAGCTCTCCCCAACCCTTTCTATATTCTCTGCGGATGAATTGATTGGCAGGTTCAAAATTAGTCACCTTCATATTCTCGCCATCCCATTTCAATGCAACATATCTACCGCTGAATTTGTATCCTTCCATATTGCCATAAACAGGATCATTGCGGTTTATTTTTTCTCTGATATTAAAACTTCTCAATAATAAATTCCCCAACAAAACTGTCTCTGTCAATGGCCCGGCGTAACCGACAAAAGGCGAATCAACTTCCATTTTTCCATAGCCAGCGATGCTCGCATCAACCCATTGCCACCAATGACCATCCATTCCGCCAGAGACACGTGGATATTTTTCAGGAACGCTCACATCTTTATTTAATGATAATGGCAAAAGCCTCGGGTGACTGCCTCCCCATCCGCAGGAAACTTTTCCTTTTGTGCCAACAAACAAAGTAGCACCTTCAAAATCATTTTCACCCGGCCAATCGCCAAGCGCTTCATTCGAATTCAATGCAGGATCTAATTCCGAAACACGCTCCGGCGTTATGCCTCCATCCATCCAAAACAGGTCAACATCTTTTCCATTCTTCTGTTTGAATTTAAATTTCAGCGAGCTTGAAACAGGGCCACTTTCCGGGTATATTCCTTCTTTGAAAATACCACTGTAAACCGTGCTGGCGCTTCCCGAAATTTCTGTCGGATAACCAAGCTCCAGCAATTTAAATGGCGGCCCGATAATGTGGCATCCCATATCGCCCAACGCGCCGGTACCGAACTGCCACCAACCACGCCAATTAAATGGCACGAGATTATCAATGTAATTTGTTGTTTGCGCAGTGCCCAACCAGAGATCCCATTTCAATTCTTTAGGAACTGGCGGCTTCGCAGTTGGCCAGGAAATTCCTTGCGGCCAAACCGGGCGATCAGTCCAGCAAAATACTTTTTCGATATCTCCAATCAACCCTGCTTCAAACCATTCGCGCATAGTGCGCATCCCGTCGCATGAAGCACCCTGATCACCCATTTGCGTAACTACTTTATATTTTTTCGCAGCTTCTGTCAAAAGACGAGCTTCATAAATATCATGCGTCAAAGGTTTTTGCAAATAGAGATGCTTGTTCAATTGCATCGCGCTAAGACCAACAATAGCGTGATTATGATCAGGGATAGCTACTGTAACCGCATCGAAATTTTTACTCTCTTTATCAAACATCTCACGCCAGTCGTTATAAAATCCTGCTTTCGGAAATTCTTTTCTTCGTGCGGCAGCAGGTCTTTCATCAACATCGCACAAAAATGCCATCACCGCATTTTTTTTGGGAGCGGTTGCATAATGATGAATATCATTTTCTGCTTCGCCACCACAACCAACAGCGGCGATATATAATTTATCGCTTGGTGCAACAAATCCTTTTCCACCTAAAACAAAACGCGGCACTATATAAAAACCCGCACTTGCCAACGCAGTTTTTTTTATAAAATCGCCTCTGCTGATTGCTTTCTTTTCTGGCAAATCTTTTTTATTCTTCATGATGATTGTATTATTTTTTAGGAAGTGATTTTACAGAAACTTCTTTGAAAAAAACAATATCATCGTCTCCGTGATTTTGCAAACCGATATAACCTTCATTCGGTCTTCTGCCGCGGAACGGTTCAAAATCAAATTTTCTTTCCGGCGTGGGGTCGCCTTCTTTATAGTCAGTAACTTTTTCTCCATTTAAATAAACCATAGTGCGCGGCCCGTCCAATGTAATTTCCATTGTGTTCCACTCGGGCCCTGGCTTTCCTGGTTTTGCTAATGGTTTTGTTAGTGAATATAAAGTGCCAGTGACATGATATTCGTCTTCATTAGATGTTTCAGGATGATTATCAATTTGCACTTCATAACCATAATACACAGGCATCCACGCTTCACGCGGTTCAATTGGTATGCGAATAAAAACACCTGAGTTGCTGTTGAACTTTTGCATTTTATAAACCACTTTTATAGTGCAGTTACTGAATTTTCCTTTCGTACAATATAAAAGCCCCATGCCGCCATGACTCCCAATCAGCCCATCTTCTACGTGATGAGTGCCGGCACCGACCTGCTGCCAGCCAGTGAGATCTTTGCCGTTAAAAAGTTGAGTCCATCTATCGCCGGGAAGTTTGTTTGAATTGGTCTGACCGCTAAAATTAAATGTCCACAATGAAAGAAGAACGCAGGCGCGTAAATAAAAACTGATTTTTGTTTTTTTCATATAGCATAATTTATTGAGTGAATTTATAAATAAAAACATCCGCTTCTTTAAATCTTATTGAATATTTTATGATGAGATGGCTGAGCATAATCTCCGAAATAAAAAAATTACTTGGATATATGTGTTTTCAAAAAAAATGACAACCGTTTTTTATCTCGCAAAATTCTTTGATAAGATTTGCCTGCATGATTTATTTACGGTAAGATTGTGACTCGTTTCAACTTCAACCCCGCCCAAAAAATTTTACATGAAAAGAAGCTACTACATTGTTGGATTGATCATGCTTACATTTTTCGTCATCTCTTTTTTGACGAATATCATAGGTCCGCTCATTCCCGATATGATCAAAGGATTTAGCCTCAGCCTTACGCTGGTGGCCATTCTTCCATTTGCATTTTTTATTGCTTATGGTGTCATGTCGATCCCTTCCGGGATGCTTATAGAAAAATATAATGAGAAGAAAATAATGGTTGCCGCATTCATCGTGGCATCAATAGGATCTTTAATGCTTGCGATTTATCCAAATTATCTTTCTGCGGTATGCTCATTGTTTCTTATCGGTTGCGGCATGGCGATGCTGCAGGTTGTGATCAATCCGTTGCTTCGCACAGCAGGCGGTGAAGAACATTATGCGTTCTATTCTATTATGGCGCAACTTATTTTCGGGCTCGCTTCTTTTATTAGCCCACTTGTTTACTCGGGCATTGTTTTAAATCTTGAACAAAATAATCATAGCAATATTATTTTTTCCTTGCTGAGCAAAAATGTGCCTGCTCATTTGCCGTGGATCTTCATGTATTGGCTATTTGCGATAATCTGTTTCTTGATGATTCTTGTTCTGCTGTTTTCAAAGTTCCCCAAAGTAGAATTGAAAAAAGATGAAAAAGCAGGTGCGCTAAAAACACATATCCTGTTATTCAAAAAACGCATCGTTATTTTATTTTTTATTTCTATGATTTGTTATGTTGGCACAGAGCAAGGCGTTGCTAACTGGATATCGCAATTCCTCTTTACATATCATGGTTATGATCCGCAAAAAACAGGAGCCGACACGGTGGCTTATTTTTGGGGATTGATGACTGCAGGTGGGATCCTCGGTTTGTTATTAGTAAAATTGATGGAGAGCCGCAAGGTACTTATCATCTTCACTTCTTTAGCGATTATATGTTTGAGCGCAGGATTATTTGGTTCAGCACAAATTTCTCTGATCGCTTTTCCACTGGTTGGTTTTTTTGCATCGGTAATGTACCCAATTATTTTTTCGCTTGCGCTCAATTCAGTTGAAGAACATCACGGATCTTTTTCGGGAATAATAGTTACAGGTATTGTCGGCGGCGCCATCATCCCATTAATAATCGGCTGGCTGGGCGATCATTTTGGTCTGCGCAGTGGCATGTGTTTTCTCTATCTCACATTAGGATTTATTCTTAGCATTGGCTTCTGGGCGAAGCCAATCATTACTAATAAGACCATTAAACTTTTTGGCAAGAAAAAAACTTCGCAACAAGAATAAGCTTTCAATATGCATGACAAAAAAATTATTGGGATTGATCTTGGAGCAACAAATATCCGAGGTGGTTTGATAAATGGGAAACAGCTTTCTCAAATCAACTCTAAACGCATTAATAGTTCTGGCTCTGTAGATGATGTGCTGAATGATATTTTCGAAATTGTTGACAATTTAAAAGATAATGATGTGGCGGCGATTGGTATTGGCGTGCCGAGTGTTGTTGATGTTGAGCATGGCATTGTGTATGATGTGCAATACATTCCATCATGGAAAGAAGTGCATTTGAAAAAAATAATGGAAGCGCGTTATAAAATCCCGGTGCTGGTTAATAATGATGCAAATTGTTTTGCCATCGGCGAATATTATTTTGGCAAAGGCTCGGGCACTGAAAATCTCATTGGTCTTACCATCGGCACTGGTCTTGGTTCCGGCATTATTATCAATAATCGTTTATTTCCCGGCCCACATTGTGGCGCTGGAGAATTTGGTATGGTAGATTATCTTGATCACTGTTACGAATATTATGCCAGCGGGCAGTTCTTTCAGAATGTATATCAGACCGACGGACAGGAAGTGTTTGAAAAAGCAAAAGCCGGAGATAAAATCGCGCAGAAATGGTATGCGGAAATGGGCATGCATCTAGGCAATGCTATTAAGATGATCATGTATGCATATGACCCTTCACTGATTATTCTGGGCGGCTCTGTTCGCTTTGCTTATCCTTATTTCAGCGAAACAATGTGGGAGCGCATAAACACTTTCGCATATACTAAATCATTAGCAAATCTCAGGATAGAATTATCGGATCTGGAAAATAGCGGCATACTTGGTGCTGCTGGATTGTACTACGATTTTGAACAATAATCAAATGGTTGCAGGAATAACGTTTATGTATAACCGAAAAAAGTCAAAATTATATTTGTATATTCATTGTAACAAAGGCTAAAAATCATGAATCAACAATTCTTTTCACCTCACCCGGCTTTGAAAGGTTTTGTAAATAACATAATGATCAGTCAGGTAGATTTCGATCCATCCAAACCTAAACCCGTTTTCCCTTTTCCACCATTACCTGAACACTGTTTATTTTTTTATCCATGGGATAATATGGATGTAGAAGATTTGGTGAACCAAAAAAAAGAAACGCTCCCATCCTGCACACTGGTAGGGCCGATGTCAAATCGAATCAATATCATATTGGGCCATCATCACCTGGTTATTAAAGTAGGATTTCAGCCAGGTGGGCTGCATCGCTTATTAAGCATACCAATGAAAGAATTTTTGGATGCAAAAGCCGTTGATGCAAAAGACCTTTTTGGAAATGAACTGAATACTGTGTCTCAACAATTGAAAGATGCTACTTCATTTTATCAGATGAAAATTATTGTTGAACAATACTTGCTTAAAAAAATAAAGAAGCTAAAAGAATCTTTGCCTATTGATAATGCATTGACTCTTTTAATCAAAAAAGGTGGTTTGACAAGCATTGACTATCTCGCATCTACCGCATGCTTAAGCAACAGGCAATTTGAAAGAGTATTTAAAGAAAGAATCGGATTATCACCAAAATTTTTTTCCAGGCTTGTTCGATTTGCAAATGCATGGGTTATCAAAGAAAACAAATCTGATACTAGTTGGCTTTCGATAGCGCATACCTGTGGATACTACGATCAGATGCACCTGATCCGTGACTTTAAAGAATTTACTGCAACAAATCCCTCTCATATTGACGCATTGCTTCAACAAACGCCTATTAGCTTACAGAACAGGATATTTTATTAAGTTGTCGCGTTTGTACTATGTGCGACTGTGTGTTTCCAATTAGTTTTGTAATAACCTAATCAAGTTTATTATGAAAATTTTTTTTCTCTCCTGTTTGTTTATTTTTCCAGCAACATTTCTTTTTGCACAAAATGACAGCGCTGATGAAAAATCAATTGCCACCGCTGTGCAGAAACTCGAAAAAATATGGAACAGGCATGATATGGATGCCTACTGTGATTTATTTACAGATGATGCCACTTGGATCAATATCGTAGGAATGTTTTGGCAAAATAAAACTGACCTATGCAAAGCGCACAAAGTAATTAAAGAAGTTGCATTAAAATATTGGACTGCAAAAATGGATTTGGTAAAATTGAGAATAATCGCGCCCGATGTTGCCCTCGCATACATTTACGAAACTATTCATGTTGAAGAAGACTATAGTTTGCCCAATGGAACAAAGTTCTCAAAAGGCGATACAAGCCATGACCAGATTTCTTTAGTATATATTAGAAAAGGTAATGAATGGAAAATTACTGCTGGTCACAATACAGTAGTCGACCCAAAAATGGCGGCCTTCAATCCCATAAAATAAATAAAACATTTCTCCTCCTTGGCTGTTACGTAGTTAACGTGTATGGCTACCTGAATTTGAACAATATAAAAAGGGTTTTTAGTTTAAATATTTTGTGTTCTTTATCTTTGTGCGGTTTTCCACAAGGAGATTAATAATTCAGTAGCTGTATTTCATTTTATAGTTTTCAAAATATCTTCTAAGGGACTGATATTTCCGAACACAGGTTTATTTTCAACAACCATATAATGTTTCCCTTTGATTTGTTGCGCATTGAAATTTTTTTGATTTAGTTTATCAGCGGAATATGCCGATATCACATGTTCGCCACTGATTTCTTTTACATCTATTAAAATATGTTCGTCGGGAAAATCAGGCAAGGGATCATTCTTGAAAAACAAAGTTCCTTTATAAGTCCTGTCAGCATTGGAGATTGTTGAACGAATGCCAGTCCCGGGCAGCCCTTTGTGTTCGGTTAATAATTTGAACAAACTTTCTTTCACGTAAAAGCTCCATCCGCCTTTGCAATCATTATAACATTCTTTTTCAGGAACCAAACCAATATGCGTGAAATTGATTTTTGTTAATCCTTCATCAGTTGAAATCTCCCAACTTATTTTGGTTCCATTCCAGTCTTTCACATTTTTAAATATTGGGAGATAGCAATCAACAACATTCCATATGATTTTTTTGTTTGGGATGATTTCAGCTATTTTAAAAGTGCCGGAAGTTTCTCCAAAGCG
>Ga0207057_1252_pt2 | contig 10355 bp, 10 predicted proteins | sample Alteio_BWMinCont_33_FD_153265 | JGI IMG/M metagenome (GOLD analysis project Ga0207057, IMG submission 153265) | Enriched cells from forest soil in Barre Woods Harvard Forest LTER site, Petersham, Massachusetts, United States -... | ecosystem: Environmental > Terrestrial > Soil > Temperate forest >... | reverse complement strand
AATGTTTTGCTGAAAATATTTCATCAGCTAAAGTTTGCGTTGATTGTGGAGGCAAAAAATTTGCTCCGGCGTTCATCAGAAAAATCGAAAAGGTTTTTGGTAATACCTATGCACAGGTTACGTTGCCAAAAGAAAGCGAAGAAAAGAGAATAACACTTTATAAATGGTGGCCCGGTGGAAGAGCTTCGTTTAATATTAACAATCAGGAGCAGTGGGAAAAAATAGTTGAAATCATACAAACGAAATTAATCCCATACTTAGGATGGGAAACCAAATCTGAAGTCGTAAAAGAAATAGCAGCCCAGGGGAAAGATGTATCCACAAAACAAATAAGAAAACTTACAAAAGGACACCCTGAATTAATAAGAAAGGTTTTACAAGAAATAGACGTAACCAAATGGGAAGAAAGCAGCTATTCGGACATTGCCGATATACTTAGGGAAATTTCAGAGCTGCTTTCCAAAACTGACAAAGGTTTTCGACAGGCATTTATTGATGTCGTGCATCATTTGCCGAAACAAGCAAAAAGAGCTGTTGAAGATTTAGCAGAATTGCTTAAATCATGGTCACTGAAACAGCTTACTTCAATTTCAAATCAAGTAATTGATCGCATTCAAACCTTGGAGCTTTTTAAAGACCGGGTACTAGATGACAAGACTTATGAAATTCGCGGCAATGATTCGATACATCGCATTCTTGAAAGAGCCATGTGGATAATTGATGAACGCTATTGGCTTTTGCATAGCAATGAAACATTAAGAAAAATAGTTGGCGATGAAATCGTCAAACTCAATAAGGGCAACGAAAAGAAAAGGCCTGATTTTGTTTGCGGAAGCGTTGGGGAAAAATTGATAATTGTTGAATTGAAAAGACCATCTCACTTTTTGGAAATAGAAGACCTAAACCAGCTCGAAAATTATTTATCAATTATTGAGCAGAAGCACACAGGAAGAACATTTGAATGTTATCTGATCGGAAAGTCAATCAGCGATGAACTAGAGCGCAAAAGAAAATATCGGGGAAGCCAATTTAAAGTAAAGACATTTAGCGACCTAATTGATGATACAGAAAAACGGTATAAGGAATTTTTGAAAGCGCTAGACGAAAAGTAGCAATGTAGATGAAACCCATATTCTAATCAATGCCTGCAATTCTAAAAAATAAATACTCCGAAGAGCCGCATCCATGGAACAAGCATATTCCTATTGGTGCAACTAAATTATTCATCGGAACATTTCCAACGGAAAAAAGAAACCGAAAACACGATTTTTTTTATTCCGGCGCAACTAATCGCTTTTGGGAAATTATTTCCAAAATCGCAGAACCACTCAATGATATCGCCAAAGAACCGGATGAAGTGAAAAAGAGAAAATTGATGTTGGAAAAATTGAAGTTAGGTTTGACAGATATGGGAAGCAAAGTATTAAGGCAAGAGGGCAGCTCGAACGACCACAGTTTATTCCCACTTGAATTTACAGACGTTACCCAAATTTTACAAGACCATCAAACAATCAAAACCTTAATTGTTTCCGGTAACTATCAAGGAAATAGTTCACTAAGTTGGTTTGGCATTTTCTGTTCACTTAACAATATTCGCTTTGATGCAAAGAAATTGCACAAAAACAAATCAGGCACAGTTAATATCAATAATCACACAATCCAAGTGAAAGTAACTTATTCTCCAAGCAGGCAGTCAAGGGTTAAAACAGAAACTATTGCTGGCTTTTATAAATCCCTAATTCTTGATGAAGCCGAAAGTAAATCGTAAAAGAAAATCAACAGACGAAAGTTTTGCAAATGGCAATGGATCAAATGAATCAATCCAACATAAATTAAATCTAATGCAAGAATTGTCTTTCGGTCAAACCATTCATGCTTTCTGTCAATAAGATTTCTTTGTTGCAGCCAGATATTTGTGCTGCCCGCTCGCCTGAAATAAAATGTTACGGCGTGGCAGAGTAAGGCAGGGCGGGCAAATTTTAGTTCTACTTACCTCACTCACAAAAACGCTGCTATGGGAAATGATCCCGGTTTTTCGTTGCATGAAGATGGCGGCAGTGAAATAAAGATCACGCAAGAAGGAAATCTTCATTCTGCAAAATCACTCTTTGGCAAATTGGATTTTCAGCAATTCGCAAGCAATGAATTAAGCGCATGGTTCAGCAGATATTATATCGAAAAAGATGTTGAGCTAACCGGGACAGCCAATATTCCAATCATCGAATTGCACATCGCTTATCAGAACCATTTTGAATGCTCGTGGGATGGCGTTGCATCTGCATCCAATAAAAAGAACATGCAATTCAATCTTAGCTATGTCCCATTCATCAATAACAAAGCAACATTTCATGCGAACAAAAAATATTCAACTTTTGATGTGCATGTCAGCAAAGATTTTTTAATAAGTCACGTCGCATTATTTCCTGCGCTCGAAGTTTTTTTGAACAACATAGAAAAAAAAGTTGCTGCAGATTTTTCTTTATACAATCATTATGCATCATCAACGATGATCAGCATCCTTGATAGCATTATCAACAGCCGTTACAATCATGAAATAAAAAAAGAATTGTTGAGGCATCAATTGAGCGAGCTTGTTATAATCGGGCTGCATATGCTTTCAGAGAAAAAGGTTGCAGGAAAACAAGAAACCATTCTTCACCCTTCAGAAATCGAAAGCCTGCATGCATTGAAAGAAATGCTCGATGGCACCTCTGCCAGGATCCCTCTGATACCACAGCTTGCAAAAAAGTATTGCCTGAACGAATACAAATTGAAGACCGGGTTCAAAAGGCTCTTCGGCACGAGCATCTACCAGTACCATATTCATTGCAGGATGGAGATCGCAAAAAAGATTTTGCTGGACACTGACCAGGTCCTGCAGGACGTTGCTTTGGATGCAGGCTTTGAGGATGTCCCCAATTTCAGTGCACTCTTCAAAAAAAAGTATGGCTGCCCGCCGGGGTATTATAGAAAAAATCACAAAAAATAAAATGAATTCGCATGCCTGATGAAAATAATGGCGCTGATTTTTTTTTGCATGGCGAAAGTGGCAGTGAAATAAGAATATTTCGTGAAACAGATATTTTTAAAGCAGCGTCAGAATTTGGTGAGATGAGTTTCCAAAATTTTATCGCTGGTGATCTGACAGCGTGGCACAGCAACTACCAGTTCCATCAAGATGTTTCGCTGACAGGAACAGCCGATTTTTCAATCATCGAACTGCACATCGCCCACCAAAATCATTTTGAATGTTCATGGGATGGCGTTGCATCTGCATCAAACAAAAAAGCAAAGCAGTTCAATATCAGTTATGTTCCATTTGTAAACAACAAAGCAAAATTTCTGGCGAACAAAAAATATTCGACGTTCGACGTTCACATTAGTAAAAGTTTTCTAGAAAAATATCTTGAAGCATTTCCTTTTATTGAAATGTTCTTAAATAAAATAGAAAAGAAAATTGCTGCAGACATATCTACGCATGATCATCGCTGTTGCCCGGCCATGTCAGAACTGATCCATCATATTTTGCACAGCCCATTCAATGATGTTACAAAAAAATCTTTGATCAGCCACCAGCTTGCCGAGCTTGTTATCATGGCACTCTCGAATATTTCAGAATACAAGCAGCCAATATCAAAAGAAAAAAACAAGATCATTTTTCGCGATGGCCAGGAAGAAGCATTGCACGATCTGAAACAGATGATCGAGAACCATGAAGGCCGCATCCCTTCGCTGAAAGAACTGTCAAGAAAATATATCATGAACGAGTTCAAATTGAAAGAAGGGTTCAAGTTGCTCTTCGGCATGAACATCTATGAATACCATTTGCATTTCAAACTGCAGCGGGCGAAATATTCGCTGCTGGATACGAATGACAGCCTGATGGAAATCGCGATGGATGCGGGCTATGCAGATACAGGAACTTTTATTAAAGCTTTTAAGAGGAAGTATGGTAGTCCGCCGGGGTGGTTGAGGATGAATGGGAAACAATAGGGCATCTTCAATGGCTAAATAAAAAAAAGCCGCCCGAAGGCGGCTCAATGTGGTGAGTCCCGGCGTCGAACCGGAATCTGGCAAAGTTTTCTTCAACTATGGCACCAATTATAAGCAATCGTTATCAAGACCCACCTCCGACGACAACGAGACTCACAACTACAAAAACAAAGTTTGCTAACTGAGTTAAGCATAAGCTTACAAAGAGATGAACAAAGAGAGCTTTTAATATTTCCATAAGTTTAAATTTTTACGTTAATAATTATGTCAATTATCAAGTGGCTAACGATGACAACTACAACCTCTTTTAAATGCCATATGTCAAAGAGCGATACCAGATTTCCAGGAAGTTCAAAATATTTTTAAATGACCCAGATATTCTAACCGCAAAGTTATTTAAGCTATCCGACATTGCAAAGCAATAATAGTAGTCGGTATTGAGGTTAACTACCAAAAAAGATACTTTCCGCTTTGTTTCTCGTACAAGTATTTTTCATTCTTAAAGCCCATCGTTTTGTGATATTGTTTATCAAATATCTCGCCCAAGTCAGGCGCAGGTTTAATAACGTCAGCTCTATCCACGTGCTTTTGGTTCAGTTTACCCGTCAAAAAGCCGCCGCAGATTTCTAATTCATCTGAACATATCAATTTGCCATGGAGAGTTTCCCGAAATAATAAAAAATCAACAAAATCTTTCGGTTGCTTTTTCTTGGCTATCATTGTCAAAAGAAATATTTCAAGGTCATCAAGCTCGACAGCCCACGGGTAGACATCATCATCATTTTCTAAAGTTATTAGGGTTGAAAGATCGCACTGAATTTGTCCGAATGACTCAAGATTAACAATGATCGAAAAGTCCTCCTCGTATTTTGTTGTGTCAATTTCTGCAACAAAGTTCCCGTCTTTGTCTGTGATCTTTAAAGGAACGCCATCAATAAACTTTTTTTCGACTCGTCGGGATTGTTCATACCCATAACCAATAGAAGATTTAAAATCGTCTTTGATCCTTACAAAGGCTTTTTCGGGATTTCGGAATGGCTCACGAAGCGAATAGCCTTTTGCTTCTATTATAAATGCAAAATTTTTCCAAAGTATTAAAATGTCTTGCTCGTAGCCGTCAACATAATAGCCGCTATAAATCATGAAATCAGATTTGAAAAAAAATGAGAAAAGTTCTCTGATCCTTGCTTCAAGAAGTTTTCCTTTTTTCTCAACATATTTTGTGGTGTCTTCTACTGTTGCTGTACAAATTTGTTCAAGAAGATTATTTATAGAATGGATCACTTGTTTTACTTCAAATACCTGGTACATCCCACCGTCAATATCCAAAATGGGCCTTTCAAAAAGCGGGTTGCCTGGTTTGGTCGCTGTATAATAAAGAAAGTCGGTTTTTTCTCGTTTTGTTACAAGATGGTTTAAAATAATCTTTACCTTTTCTATTGATAATTTTTCAGAAACAATTTCTTCAGGATAAAACCTATCTATGATGCCCTTGTCCGACATATAGGTGCTATTATGTTTGTATTGTTCCCCCATTTCTTTAATGAAGTCAGGAGCGTCATCAGCAACACCCATCTTAATTTTTGTGTACTTATCCCAATTAGGGCGCAGCAATTCTTTGTTGGTCGAATGGGCCTGAAAGTTCCTGTGTATTAACAGGTCGATGTTTTGATAAAATTCGATAAAATCCAGGGTCTTTGCTCCTGTTGCACTTTCAATAGTCTCATCCAGTTGAGTGAATAAATCTGTGACCCAATTGATCACTTGCTCTTCATAATTTAATGGGCCCTGATTAAAATAGGAAAGGAAAGATGGCATCGCAACTTGTCTAACGCGTTTCCATTCTTCCGTAATATCTTCTGGTCGCGTTGGAAAGAAAAGCTTGTCATATTCAGCTTCGATTTCATTAAGCAGAATAACAATTCGGTTCCATTTCTCACGATTATACATGATGTCGTAATCGTTGTTGGGATCTGAGCTTATATTTAGCCCAGCGAGATAATATAGCTGGCGGAGAGGCGAAGAGAGCTTACCCAACTGGTCATTTGCTCTTTCTCTCCCAGCATGTATCAACGAAGAAAGGTCCCCGAGCAACCAATCCGAATTGTATGTTGCAATAATTTCTTTTAACTCTTTTGATTTGGTTTCTAAACTCATGGTCTGACTATTAGCAGAAATGATCTATCAAGGTTGCTACCATTTCAATTCACTGACGAAGTATAGGTTATTTTGCGTACCCTTTCATCAACAATTTTTGAAATTCAGAATCTAATTCTTGCATCCATATGAGATCACAAAGATATTTTTTTCCAAAGTGAAAGCGTCAAGAGCTTCTTCGCAGTTGTTTAGTAAGAATAAGCGCAAGAATGAAATCTATTAATTTGACTATATCAGTTAACCGATTTAAATGGAAATCTCAAACTCGAAATTTTTTTTCCTATTGTCTAAAAAAAAATACTGGCAGCTCCACCCACCAACTTTATGATCATCTATCATTTTTTGCAATTCACTTTCAGTCAGAGAATTTTCATCGATGGGGATCCAGCAGCTAATTACTGATTCATTTGCCTGCAGGAGTATTTTGTCTTGATATACATGTTCCTCGCTTGTTACTATTTTCTCTTTATTGTAGGTAATTTTTTTACGAATCAAAAACAATGGTTTTTTGAATCTCTTACTTCTTGGATGTAGTTTTACAGAATCGAATGTTTTTAAGGAAACCGATTCAAGTACTATTTCTTTGCTAAAATTATTTTGAACATTTATCAATATTTTTAATGGATAGGTTGTTTCAGGGTTATCTGTTTTAGATGCTCGAAAGCCGATTTCGATTTTGTTCTCTTGGCCTTCTTCATTTGCTGATATATCTTCCAAATATTTTATGAACTCCATTGCAAAATCTGCCGCGTGTTGTTTTGCAATTTCTTTTCCACCACTCGCCTCAGCCTGATCTTTATTTTTGGCTGGATCTGAAATACCTTTAATCACTAGGAAATTATTATCATCTCTCAGAATTTTATCCAAACATGCAACTGAATAACTTTCCATTTCTATCCCATATAATTTCCTTGGCGATCTTTTAATTATTTCTTCTCTTTTTTCGGGGTCATTTATGACTGCAGAACCAGAAGCAAAATCTCCGTCAGTATAAACTTTATAATCTATCGAATCTTTTATTTTATGAAGCAAAAGTTCTGCATGCGTTCTCAAAAGCCCACTTGTTTCGCAGGAATAAAAATCTGGTTTGAATACTCCTTTTTCAAACTTGCCACTTTCGTAAGAAAAAACTCTATCAGGTATCAAGACATCTCCTATTTTGTGTTCTTCTCGTATTCCAGCACAAGTACCAATGAACAATATAAATTTGGGATTTAAGTCATTTGTAATTTGCATGAGCTTTGCGCCATTGTAAGGCATTCCCATTTTATTAGAAGAAAAAGTAGCGACTTTAATAATTTTCCCTGCATGATTGGTCTTTAATTGTCCAATCTCTGACGTTGGGAGTTGAATGTGTTCATCACCTAAGGATATAAATTCATTTAATTCTTCCTGAAGGGCCGATGCCACAAGATATTTGCAATTCATTTTTTTATTATTAGCTGAACAATTAGTATCAGAAATTTACAAAAATTACAGCTTAAGGTAAGCAATATTTACAAAGTCCTCATGGAATTGGCTCGCGTTACATTAATATTAAATCGGCTTGGTTCTCACCCAGTTTTAAAAACTACAATACGGACAATTTCATTTAGCGTAATGGACAACTCCAAGATTTTATTTGAAACCATCTTTGCCGCCGTGACCGATATATTTTTCGTGAATAGTGAAACCGTGCGCAATGGAAAAAGATCAGCTCATCACCAAAGCAGACCTGGAAAATTTCAGGCTGCAGTTGCTTGAAGACTTCAAGAAATTATTGCAGACCCAGCCCTCCCCTTCCGCTAAGCAATGGCTGAAGAGCGCCGAGGTCAGGGCCTTGCTCAAGATATCGCCCGGCAAATTGGACACGCTGCGTGCGTCAGGGAAACTCTCATCTTCAAAAATTGGCAGCGTTCATTATTACAAGTATGACGATATACAAAAGCTATTAAATCCCGGAATTAGGTGAACAGTTTAAAGTGTGATGTATGTATAGTGCGGAGCTGACAATGTTTTTTAATGCGACAAAAAAAGATGAGCGTATCTGCGCGTTCCATATCAGTTTGTATATGGCGATGTTCCAGAAATGGAACCTGAACCATTTTCAGAACCCTGTTCATATCTCGCGGCGCGAGATGATGCGGCTATCGAAAATAAATGGCACAGCGACCTATCATAAATACATCAAGGATCTGCAAGCGTTTGGGTTTATTAAATACACCCCGTCGTATCATCCGAAATTGGGGAGCGAGGTCTGGTTTTGTGAAATTTAAAAGGGTGCAATCTGAAAAAAGCTCAAGACGCAAGCAAGGATGAACTGAACAAAGCCTTATGAAAATAAGCCTTGTTTTATTTTGCGATAGATTTGCATATTAAATTTTTAAAAATGGACTCGAAATATCAGACTAACGAATATAGGATTTTGAAAATCTTGGCAAAACTGGTAACCAATAACATAAATCAGCAAGTACAAATACCACAAATTGTCGTAGTTGATCAGCATTCAAGCGAAAAAAACGCGGAAGATGCCCTTCAAAAATTAGAAAAAGAAGGACTGGTAATAATGAGACATCAGCCACCTACTCTTCTAATACAAATTACTCAAAATGGTGTAAATCTGGCGAAGGAATTGGAAACCAATATTTGATCTATGCGAATCGACAGAGAAACGTTCAGTGATTATTTTACTGCGTACAATATCCCAATCTGGAATTGTTCATCTTGCAAAAAAGGAACAGTTGTTTTTAATAAAAAGAGTTTTTCGATTTTTGAAACCAACGAATCAAGAAAAGAAACAAAGACAGATTATTGGGAACCTGAAATGATGGTTAAATATTTTTTCGGGAAAACCAACTGCAACAATGCCAAGTGCAAAGAAGTTTTTATTATTGCTGGCACAATAACCGTTGAAGAAGATTATGACGATGAAAAAGGGCAGATTTTTACTGAGTGTTATTATCCTAATTTTATATTTCCCGTTCTTCACTTATTTACTCTTCCCGACGATATACCGGTAGATGTCGAAGAGTATATAATTAATGCATTTAGATTATTTTGGATTGACAAATCAGCCTGCGCAAATGCTATTAGAACATCTGTGGAAACCATTTTGAACGACAAGAAAGTATTGAAAACCGAGCTCACTAAAAGAAAGAAAAGAAGGAGCTTAAGCCTTCACGAGCGAATAGAATTATTTGAAAAGAAAAATAAAGAAATTGCAAATTATTTGATGGCCATTAAATGGATCGGCAACGCCGGTAGCCATGAAGGATCTTTAGACACTGAGGACTTGTTAGATGGTTTCGATCTTCTAAATCACTCTATAGAAAAGCTCTATGCTTCCCATGATAAAGAGATCGACCAAATGACAAAGAAAATAAACAAAAGAAGACGGCCATTGAAGTAATCTCGGTTAACTTCAAAAAGTTTTAACTAACAATCAAAAACTTATTATGCCAATACATCATCCAGCGTCAACCGTATTAAGCCCCAAAGATTGTGTTAATAGTGTAGCACCAATCTACGACGGAGGTCCAATTCAGGGAGAATACTCAGTTGCCATAATTGATTGGCAAGGCCGAGAGTGTATCGGAATACGCTGGAATATTAACGAAAGAGAATTGGATAGTCAAGACAAAGTATCAGGAAAAGTAACATGTATGGGAGAACCAAATTCCAGAGGTTACCCAACTTGGTTTATTATACCGGACGCATTCTTAACTGCATTATCCCACAGGGGCAATAACATCAGTGAGAAAATAAAAGAGTATCTGGAAAAAAATAAATGATTGCATGAGTGACTTGATTCATTTTGTTTCACGGATGCGAAAAATCTGCCAGAGCAAGCATCCCCAAGTGATGGCATTTTGATTGAACTATGCTATCTGGCTTTGTCTCTTATTGTGCATTACAAAAGGTTTGACAAATAAACATGAGGAGCTTTGCAACATCTTTGAATGCTTTAATAGCAATAGGTGAGGGATAAAAAATTCAGTATAAACTGGCATTGTCTTCGTCTTTCCTTTTTTTTGTCCTTGCTATTATATTATAAAACCATATAATTAAGGGTACTATTATTACACTCACTATAAATTGCCAGTTCTGTTTTACAAATTTTATAGACGAATGGAAATATTCTGCTTTCACAAATACATTTTGATTATATACTTCTATGTCTTTTGTTATTTCGAAATTAGGTTCTTTTAACTTAGCAGTAATTCTAA
>Ga0207057_1175_pt2 | contig 10706 bp, 8 predicted proteins | sample Alteio_BWMinCont_33_FD_153265 | JGI IMG/M metagenome (GOLD analysis project Ga0207057, IMG submission 153265) | Enriched cells from forest soil in Barre Woods Harvard Forest LTER site, Petersham, Massachusetts, United States -... | ecosystem: Environmental > Terrestrial > Soil > Temperate forest >... | reverse complement strand
CGGCGTCCGCAGGACGCGCTGCTTTCGGTGCAGGGAGTGCGTCCGGTGGAAGGGGTTGAGCCGGAGACGCGCCCGGTGTACGGACTGGGCCAGGCCGGAGCCGCGGCCGCAGCTGCGCCAGCGCGGGCGCAGGAACGTCCGCTGACCGTGCAATGTTCCGACCCCGCCGCCGAACGCGACCAGGTAGAAAAGCTCTACGTGGCCCTCACCGAAGCCAAGAAGAAGAGCGGCGAAGCCGTCGCCGGCAACCTCGACAGTTTTGCATCGTTCGTGCAAAAGAAGACCGCGCAAATCCGCCAGGAGAACAACTGCCTGGCAGTGGAATACTCGGTCGAGATGCAGGATGGGCAAGTCAAGCTGACGGCGCGAGCGAAAGTGTAGTTCGCGGCGAAATCGGCAAGAGCTTTGAAAGGGCGCGGCTTCAGCCGCGCCTTAACATTGTTGGGTAGACTTATGGCACGGCTGGGAAGCCGTGCCCTTTCAAAACTCATACGCCGTCCCGGATTTCGTTCCAGCCCGTCGCCCGTATTCCCTCCGCTGATAGAATTTCAATGATGCCTAGAATCCAACGCGCCATTCTCAGCGTGACCGACAAGACCGGCCTCGCCGATTTCGCCCGCCAGCTCGCCGCGCTGGGAGTGGAACTAATTTCGACCGGAGGTACCGCCAAGCTTCTCCGCGATTCCGGCATTCCGGTGAAGGACATCTCTGAGTTGACGGGCTTTCCGGAAATGCTCGATGGCCGGGTGAAAACGCTTCATCCTAAAGTTCACGGCGGCATCCTGCATCGCCGCGAGAATCCTGCCCACCGCGCCGCCGTAGCTGAGCATGGCATCAAGCCCATCGACATGGTGGTGGTGAATCTTTATGCGTTCGAGAAGACTGCCGCCAAGCCTGGCGTGGCTTTCGAAGAGTTGATCGAAAACATCGACATTGGCGGGCCATCGATGATTCGCTCCGCTGCCAAGAATTTTCAGGACGTCGCCGTCGTCACCTCGCCGGCCGATTATTCCGCGATTGCGGAAGAGATGGCGAAGTCCGGCGGGCAGCTGTCGCCCGCAACCAAATGGCGGCTGGCGCAGAAAGCCTTCGCCACCACTTCCGCGTATGACTCGGCCATCGCCTCAACGCTCGAGAGCGTGAGCCATAACGGCAGCCCGCCACAGCCCGGCTTTCCCCAGAATCTGCGCCTGTCCTTCCAGAAAATAATGGACTTGCGCTACGGAGAGAATCCCCATCAGAAGGCGGCCATGTACTCCGACGGCTCGGGTCTGGGCGTGGCTAATGGCATCCAAATTCAGGGCAAGGAACTTTCCTATAACAACATCGTTGACATGCAGGCCGCATGGGATCTGGCCCAGGAATTCGATGAGCCATTCTGCGCGATCATCAAGCACACCAATCCCGCCGGCGCAGCCACCGGCAAGACTCTGGCGGAGGCCTACAAGAAAGCGCTTGAGACTGATCCGGTGTCAGCCTTTGGCGGGGTGATTGGGGTGAATCGGCCGATAGATGGCGTCGCAGCCGAGGAAATGGCCAAGCTGTTTCTGGAAGTGATCGCGGCCCCGAAGTTCGACGAAGCCGCGAAAATGAAATTCAGCGCCAAGAAGAACCTTCGTCTGGTTGAAATCACCGATGCCGCACAGACATGGGTACTGAAGAATGTCTCCGGCGGAATTCTGGTGCAGGACGCCGATGTCCGCCCGCTACAGGAGAGCGACCTCAAACTAGTGACCAAACGCTCGCCTACCGCCGGGGAGAAGCAGGCACTGTTATTTGCCTGGAAAGTCTGCAAGCATGTGAAATCCAACGCCATCCTCTACGCGCGTGACGGGCAAACCGTCGGTGTCGGCGCAGGACAAATGAGCCGGGTGGATTCATGCAGGATGGGCGCCATAAAGGCCGTGTTGCCGCTTAAAGGCACGGTCGCGGCATCCGACGCATTTTTTCCGTTCCCTGATGGGGTCGAAGAAATTGCAAAAGCCGGCGCCACCGCCATTATTCAGCCGGGCGGCTCGGTGCGGGATCAGGAAGTGATTGACGCAGCCGACCGTCATGGCATGGCCATGATCTTCACCGGCGTGCGCCACTTCCGGCATTGACTGTAACTTTTGCCACTTGCCAACTGCTAACGGTCCTTGTACCTCTGACTCTTGTGGGGGCTGGTTCCAGGCACCGTTTTACGCCATCTCGAGCGACAAGGGTTTACAATAATCCGAGCACCCGCTGGCGGCGATTCCGCATCCAAAACGCTGTAGCTACGGTGACCGAAGGTCTTTGATGAAAAGCATTTACTGCGCGGTTATTGCATTGTTTGTGGCGTTGAGCGCGGGAGCCCAGCAGGCCCCGGCTCCTACAACTTCCGAAGCCGCGCCCCCGGCCGCGGCCAAACCAGCCGCAGCGCCTCGAAAAGTCGACCGCGCAGCCGCGTACTATCACTACACCCTGGCTCACCTCTATGAAGAACAGGTGGCAATGTATGGCCGCACCGAACTGGTCAGCAAGGCCATCGAGGAATACCGCCTGGCGATTGAGGCTGATCCCACCTCGGAGTACCTGACTTCCGCGCTGGCTGAGCTCTACACGCGCGCCGGACGAATCCGGGATGCGGTGCTGGAAGCGCAGGACATTCTCAAGCGTGACCCCAACAACCTTGAAGCCCACAAACTGCTGGGCCGCATTTATCTGAAGTCTCTGGGCGACGTCCAGGGAGGCAACACTTCGGATAGCGTGCTGAAGCTGGCTATTGAGCAGTACGAACAGATCGTCAAGCTGGAGCCCGATAGTGTGGATGACCGCCTCTTGCTGGGCCGGCTCTACAAGGTCAACAACGATCTGCGCAAAGCTGAAGACGAATTCAAGACGGCGGTGAAGTTGCAACCCGATTCCGAAGACGCGGTCACTACGCTGGCCCTCTTCTACACCGAGGAAGGAGACTCGACTCGCGCCGCCGAAGTCTTGAGTTCCGTTCCGGATGCGCAGCGGTCCGCCAAGCTGTACTCCGTCCTCGGTTATACCTACGAGCAGCAAAAGGAATACAAAAAGGCGATTGACGCCTATCGCAAGGCAGCCGAACTGGATCGCGACAATCTCGACGCGATTCGCGGTCTGGCAGAAAACCTGATGAACGACGGGCAGACTGACGCCGCCCTCGAACAATACAAAATCATCGCCGAAGCTAACCCCGACGATGCCCAGACCTACCTGCGGATGGCTGAGATTTACCGCCGTCAGGGGAAATTCGATCTCGCTCTCGACGACCTGACAAAAGCCGAGTCCATGGTGCAGGACTCAATGGAAGTGCCCTACAACCGGGCTGCCGTATATCAGGCGCAGGGGCGTTATGACGATGCCGCGCAGATCCTGCAGGATCTGCTGAAGAAGACGGATAAAACCGACGGCAACTATTCCCAGGGCGAGAAAAGCAATCGCGCACTGTTTCTGGAGCGGCTGGGCACCATTTATCGCGACAACAATAACAATCCACTCGCGATCGAGACCTTCCGCAAGATGCTGACCCTGGGCGATGACAATGCCGCCCGCGGCTACCAGCAGATCATCGACACCTACCGCGAGGCCAAGCAATGGCAGCAAGCCACTGACGTTGCAAAGGAAGCAACCGAGAAACTGCCCAATGATCGTGACTTGAAGATGGCGTACGCGGCGCAACTGAGCGACATGGGCCAGTCCGACGAAGCCCTGCGGCAGGTGAAGGCCATGCTCAAGGGCACGCCGGAGGACCGCGACGTCTATGTCCGCCTGGCTCAGATGAATAGCCGCCTGCGGCGCTGGCAGGACGCTGAGGAAGATCTCGACAAAGCCGCTCAGCTTTCCACCAAGGAAGAAGATAAGGAATATGTAGATTTTCTTCGTGCTTCGAATTACGAGCGTCAGAAGAAGTACGACCAGTCGGAACAACTCTTTCGCAAGCTTCTGGCCACCGATCCGCAGAATGCTACGGTGCTCAACTACCTCGGCTACATGCTGGCCGACCGTGGCGTGAAGCTCGACGAAGCGCTGATCATGATCAAGAAAGCCGTGGAGCTGGATCCCGCCAATGGCGCTTATCTCGACTCACTGGGTTGGGCTTATTTCAGGCTTGGCAAGTATGACCTGGCAGAAGAGAATCTCTCGCGTGCGGCGCAGCACATGGGGACTGATCCCACGGTGCAGGCGCACCTCGGCGACCTTTATCAGAAGACGGCGCGCTTGAAGCTGGCCGCCGCGCACTGGGAGCGCGCAATCCAGGAGTGGAATAAAGCGGTCGCCGCGGAAGTGGATACCGACGAAATGGCAAAGGTTCAGAAAGACCTCGAGTCCGCCAAGGTCAAGCTGGCCAAAGAGGACTCAGAACATAAGTAGTCTTCCCCTCACACATGCGAGAGAATCTCATCATCCGCGAAGCCACCCCGGATGACGTTTCCGAGATTCTGCGCCAGCGTCGAGCCATGTATCTTGACATGGATTACGACGACTCCCCTGAGTTGGCAGAGATGCTTGCCACCTGCGAACCCTTCCTGCGGCGCTCTCTCGCCGATCGCTCCTTCCGAAGCTGGCTGGGGCTTCTTGGCCGGAAGATCGCCGGCGGCGGCGCAGTGATCATCAGCCCCTGGCTGAGTCATCCGTACGATCTTGAGTGTCGCCGCGCCACGATCCTTAACGTGTATGTGTACCCGGAGTTCCGCCGGCGGGGCGTCGCCCGCAAACTGATGCAGACGATCATCGCCTGGTGCCGAGAGCAAAACTTGGCTTCCGTGTTTCTGCACGCCAGCAAAGACGGCCGCCCGCTCTACGACTCGCTGGGATTTGAGTCGACCAATGAGATGAAACTGAAGTTGAGGTAAAGCAGCTATCAGCTATCAGCTATCAGCTTTCAGCATTCCGTCGTATGCCACACCTAGAGCATGGGGATTTGACTGTCGATTGCTGTCAATGCTGCATTGACAGCATGGCAACACTCACGATTCGCCAATTGGACGAGAGAACCAAGACCCGCCTTAGAGTCCGAGCGGCGGAGCATGGACGGTCCATGGAGGAAGAAGCCAGAGAGATTCTCCGCTCTGCGCTGCTCAGCCGGCCTAACCTCAATGACAATCTCGCCGACATTGTGCGCCGCCGATTTGCACCTCTGGGCGGGGTTGAACTTGAGCCGCCGCCTCGAGACCCTATTCGCAAGGCCGAAGCCCTGTTCGACATTGACTTGAAAGATCGCGTGATCGGTTTTGACAGTGACGCGGCGCGAATCTTCTCCCGGATTGCCGCCCATCGCCGCCAGCAAGGCAAGCCCATCAGCAATCCAGATGCGCAGGTTTGCGGCCATCGCGCACTTACACAGCGCCACGCTTGCGACTCGCAACGTTGCCGCTTTCCACGACTGTGGCGTCGACGTTGTTGATCCCTGGGTCGTTGATCGCTAGAGTCCGCGCCTACAACAACCAGGGAAGGTCACTCCCGAGCGACTTGGCACCGATTCCAGATTGTGCAACAACAGGAGTATGCCCGCCCGACCGTTTCCAGTGCTCGCCAGCTGTTTCCTGTGTTGCCTGCCGATCGTGTCAATTGCACAACAAGGCTCGCCAGACGCAGAGAAAGTTCTCGCTCTGGAAAAGAAATGGACAGAGAGTTATAAGCAGCGCGACGTGGGTATTTTGTCGTCTTTGCTGGCCGAGGATTTCATCATCACCATCGAAGATGGAAGCACCTACGGCAAGACCGGCTACATCAGCCACAGTGCCGATTCTTCCGTCCACGTGGATGTAGCCGAGCTATCCGAACTCAAGGTTCGCCTGCACGGAGACACGGCGGTGGTAACTGGCGCATATCACGAGACCGGGGAATCGAAGGGCAAGCACTATGAATACCGTGATCGCCTGACCGATGTCTGGATGAAAAAGGATGGCAAGTGGCGGGTGATCGCCTCCCACTACAGCGTTCCGCTGAAGTAGTGCCAAGAATCATTTGATCACGCGAAACGGCACGTTGCTGGTCAGCGTGCCGCTGGGCGTGGTGACCGTGACGTAGCCTGTCGTAGCACCCGCCGGAACCGTGGCTTTTATGTACGTGTCGGAAACGACGGTGAAGCTTGCCGGGATTCCGTTGAGCGAGACCTCGGTGGTTCCGGTGAATCCTTGTCCGAGAATGCGGCCGGTTTGGCCGACTTTCCCCGCCCCATGAACGAACGCAACGAATGGGCCGAGGCCCATCGAGAGGCTATAGAGCGTGCCACAGCCGCGCGAGGCGTTGCAAGAAGGGTCGCCGCCATTGGAAGTTGTCCCGTAGAAGGCTCCGTTGGTGGCTTGAACGGGCGTAGCCCACGGGTTCGCACCATCAGTCCCAGTAAAGCTGTACAAAGTAGTAAGTCTACCCTCGGGAGTGATGTTGAAGACCGTGCCATCCATGTTGGCACCGCCGTATAGCGTTGTCCCGTAGACATTGCCGTCGGTGGCTTGGAGCAGTCCTCCTACGCCTGCGTTAGGCAAAGCTCCATCTGCGCAATTCGGCTGACTACAAAACGTGTAAAGCGTGGTCAGCGCGCCGCCTCGAGTCATTGCGAACAAAGTCCCGCAGCCGTTCAGCTCACCACATAGGGTACTTCCCCCGCCGAATGTTGTGCCATAGAAGTCCCCTGCCTTTGCCTGAATCAATCCGCCGCCAGGCAACCTGCCGCCGTTGCCATCGAAGTCATGCAGAGTGCTCAGTGAACCCTCTAGAGTAATTTTGAAGGCTGTGCCACATCCATACGGCGGACAGTTTGTTCCACCGTCGGATGTTAACCCGTACAAGCTCCCGTCTGCGCCTTCCACCAGGTTCCCGGAAGGATTCGACCCGTCTGTGCAACCAGGCTGGGAGCAGAACTTGTAGAGAGTGGTCAGCGTACCCTCTCGGGTAAGTCTGAAGATTGTCCCGCAGCCGGGTTGGCCGCCGGGAGAGCACCCACCGTAGGGAACGCCGCCGTAGTATGTCGTGCCGTACAGATTACCGTCGGTAGCTTGTATCAACCCTGCGGGCCCTCCGCCATCCGGGCAGCCGGATTGACTGCAAAACGTGTACAGCACGGTCACTACGCCCGTAGGCGTCATTCTAAAGACTGCTCCTGTCACGGTTGTCCCATAGAAGTACCCGTCACTCGCAAGAAGCAGCGCCGCGTCAGGCGTGGCACCTTCATTTGCGTTGAAGTCATGCAAATTGATCAGACTTCCTGCGGTGGTAACGCTGAAGATGGTGCCACAACCCTGACCGGGGTAGCAGTAGAAGTTTCCGCCGTCAGTAGTTGTACCGTATAAGTCTCCGTTGGCGCCCTGAACCGGGGACGCATACGATAGTGCGCCGTTGGTCCCGTCGAACCTGGCGATCGTCGTAAATGTCTGCGCCGGCGCCGCAATCGCCGTCGCGGCACAGACCACAAATAAAGCGCAGGCTTCCGCCCACCAACCAAGGTTCTTCATGACTTACCCCGCTTTCCGGCCTGAGCAGTTTACTCCCGAGCAACACGCCAACCAATAGGGCCAAAGGTATGTCTGCCGTCGATCCGCATCAATCGCATCTGGCTGGAAGCTGAGAGCTGAAAGCTGATAGCTGACGCCCTCTGCTAAACTTTCCCCATGCTCGCCGACTATGCGGTGCATGCGGACCAGTCCCGCGGACGCCGTTTCCCCGAGCCGCAGCATTCCTACCGCAACCCCTTTCAGCGCGACCGCGACCGCGTCATTCATTCCCGCGCCTTTCGCCGCCTCGAGGCTAAGACCCAGGTCTTCACCCGCCGCTACTCCGACCACTTTCGCAATCGCCTGACCCACACACTGGAAGTTGCGCAGATCGCCCGTACCATCGCCGCCCAACTCGGGCTCAACGTCGATCTGGTCGAGGCCCTGGCGCTGGTTCACGACGTCGGCCATCCTCCGTTTGGCCACGCCGGAGAAAAAGCCCTCGACAGCATCATGCGCGCGCATGGTTTCTTCTTCGATCACAACCTGCATGCCCTGCGCATCGTTGAAGACTTCGAGCTTCGCTACGCCGCGTTTCGTGGACTGAATCTGACCTTCGAAGTTCGCGAAGGCATCATCAAACATTCGCACGATTACGGTGCCGACCAATTCCCCGAGCTGGCCGAGTATTCACTCGACAGACGGCCGCCGATCGAATCCCAGCTCATCGACCTGGCCGACGAGATCGCCTACAGCACCGCCGACCTCGATGACGGCTACGAAGCCCGCCTGCTGACTCTGGAGACGATTCACAAAGGCGTGCCTGTGTTCGCGCGCTTCTACGGGGATGCCGAACGAACTTATCCGAACGTGATGGAGAAGCTGAAATTCAACGAAGCCGTCAGGCACGTGCTCGACCGTTGGGTGGGAGACTTGATCCGAAATACGAAAGACCAGATCGCCAAAGCCGGCGTTCATAGCCTGGAAGATGTGCGCGACTATCCACAGCGGTTGGTTGCGTTGAGCCCGGAAGTCGAGGAAGAGCGGGGTCAGGCCAAGACATTTCTGTACGAAACGCTCTACTACAGTCCGACGCTCGATCCTGAAAAAGAAGACGCGGAGCAGATTATCCGCCAGCTATTCGAATTCTGGACGGCAAAACCCGAGCATCTTCCCGCGAGCTACCAGGAGTCCGCCCATCACACGCCGCTGCCGCGCGTAATCTGCGATTACATCGCCGGTATGACTGATAACTACATCTACGAGCAGTACGAGAAGTATCGTCAGTAAACCTTAACCACAGGGGATGCAGAGGTTCACAGAGGTCTGGGTTATGGCCTTTCTCTGTGTACCCCAGTGACCTCTGTGGTTGAAGCTTCACTCCCCCTTCGCCGCCACGCGCGTCACCACGTCAAACATCACGCGAAACCCGCGCCGCACCTCTTCCACCCGGATGCGCTCATCGTTCCCATGCTCGGTATCGTTTTCTTCCTGCGTGGCCGTGTAGGGATTGAACCCGTAGGCGTAAATCCCCAGCGGACGATAACGCTGGTTCTCGTCATAGCCGCTGGTCAGCAGCGGGGCCACCGGAGCGCCGGGAAAATAGTGCGCGGTCACCTGACGGAAAGCCTTATACAAAGCCGTGTCGGTCGGAGAGTAATTGGCCTCGCGGAAATCCGCAGTCTGCGGTTCAACGGTCACATGAGGATCGTCCACTACCCGCCGAATGGTCGCCAGAAACTGCCCCGGATTTCCCCCCGGCAACAACCGCACATCCAGATTGGCCCAGGCTTCGGAAGGAATCACGTTGGTTTGCCCGGAGCCTCCCAGCATGGTCAGAGCAATCGTATCGCGGAACAAATAATTAAGATCCGGATCAGCTTCAATCTCCCGCCGGAATTTTTCATTGTTCAGGCTGCGCCGAAGGTCGCGGAACTCCTCGGCACGCACCGGCGGTTCATCGGACGCTATCGTTTTGAGAAACTCTTCCACCACCGGCAGCACCCGCAGCGGCGTTTTGTAAGCCAGAATTCGTTGCAAGGCCCGCACCAGCCGGTCCGGCGCCGAATCGCCGTTCGGACGTGAGCCATGCCCCGGCTGCCCGTGTGCCACCACGTGCAGCCACAACGGACTTTTTTCGCCTACATCTACGCCAACGTATTTCAAACGGCCATCGGGCCGCAGAATATTTTCTCCGCCTTCATTGATCATGAATTCCGCGTTGCCCAGCAGATCTCTCTGATGCGCGATGAACCAGTCGGTGCCGGTGCCGTCGGCCTCTTCATCGCTGACGGCAAGAAGGATTACGTCGCGATCCAGCGCCACCTTCTCGCGTTGCAGCATCACCATGACCATCAAATGGGCCAGCCCCTCGCTTTTCATGTCCTGCGCACCGCGGCCATAGATGGCGCCATCGACAACCTGCGCGCTGAACGGCGGCACTTTCCAATGCGTGGGGTCACTGGTTACCACATCCATGTGGTTCAGCAGGACGAAAGGTCGGCGGGCCGTCTCGCTGGTGTGCGGAATTCGCGCCCACAGGTCAGCGCGGCCCGGAGCATATTCAAAAACCCGGTTCTCGATGCCCTCGGCGTCGAGGATCTTCTTGAAGAAAACTGCGGCCCGCATCTCGTTTCCCGGAGGATTCGTGCTGTCGATTCGCAGATACTCCTGTTCCCACGCCACCGCCTGGTCGGCATATTGCCTCATGCGGTCCGCAGGGATGCGATCCGACATCAGTGCCGTCTTACCATTGTCCTGGGCACAAAGCGTTGTGCCGGTCAAAAGCATCGTCAAGCAGAAGGCGAACAGGTGGATAAGGCGGTTCTTTCGGAACATTCTGTCTCCGGGGAATTTTCTTCGGCTGCGCGAACTTTTTATATCAGCTTTTACCAAAATTACTCCCACTCGCAGCGGCCAGAGACTACAATATCATTGTTATCTAAGGACTTAGCTTTGGTCGGGTTTGGCATCGAACTTGTTCTACCAGTTACCGAATGCGCGCATCTAAAGTGTCGTCGCGAGTTGAGACACTTGGACCCTGGCAGCACCGGGCAGCGACAGCTTGCCGCACTTGAATCTGCATGATTTCGAAAATGCGCCACGCCCGCTAATGGCGTGCTGGAGTGGAGCTCCCAGGAAGCTCCCCCACCCCGGAGGAAGCAAAATGAAGAACCGTGTTCTGACCGCGTTGCTGATTGCAGGGCTGGCTCTGCCCGCGTTTGCGCAAGACAACTCCGCCCCCGCCAACCAAAGTCAAAACCAGGCCCAAAGTACCGCCGC
>Ga0207057_1253_pt1 | contig 10761 bp, 7 predicted proteins | sample Alteio_BWMinCont_33_FD_153265 | JGI IMG/M metagenome (GOLD analysis project Ga0207057, IMG submission 153265) | Enriched cells from forest soil in Barre Woods Harvard Forest LTER site, Petersham, Massachusetts, United States -... | ecosystem: Environmental > Terrestrial > Soil > Temperate forest >... | reverse complement strand
GATCGAGGCGGAATAGTCGGGCCCGAGGACCGGGCCGAAGACGCCCACCGGATTGACGACGGAAAGCTCGAGGGTGCGGCCTTTCCTGGCGATGAAATCCCAGGCGGCGCGCTCGGCGATGGTCTTTGATTTGGGGTAGGGGAGCAGGTCGGCGGCATTCGGGTCGGTCCAGTCGGTTTCGCTGAATGGGGCGTGCTGCTTGTGTCCATAGCCAATTGCCGCGAACGATGACGTCAGCACGACGCGCTTGACGCCGGCGTTGCGGGCGGCACGCAGCACGCGGACCGTGCCTTCCCGCGCAGGGACGATCAGCTCGTTCTCGTCTTTTGGCACGGTGGTGGGAAGGGGTGAAGCAACGTGAAGCACAAAATCGCAGCCAGCGACGGCTTCGGGCCAGCCCGCATCGGACATGAGATCGGCGGCGATGAAGGACAGACGATCGCCAGGATCGGCGCCGCCTTCCTTAAGCAGGGCGCGCACGTCGCCCTCGCGTTTCAGCGAACGCACGGTTGTGCGCACGCGATAGCCTGCGTCGAGGAGCTGCAGGATGCAGTGGGCACCGATGAATCCCGATCCGCCCGTGACGAGAACCAGTTCGTTGCTCATGCTTGTATCCTATGCAATTTTCGACTCGCCAACTTTTGAGACTTAGCCAAATTGATTCATAACGGGCCCTGCAATGGGCCGCTTTGAATACGCCCAAATGATTGACCCGAACCCCGATAACAAGTACACTAATTAAGTTTGGCGATTCTGCCTGTTGCCCCGTGCGCATAGTAGCTGGCGCATCCGGTTCACCGTACTTTTCGGTTTGAGCATCCGGCGCCCGAGGTAAGCATGTATCTGCCCAGCTTCATTGAGTTTACGCGTCTTGGAACGAGGGCGCTGGAGGAATTATGTACGCGGTCATCCGCACTGGTGGTAAGCAGTATCGTGTCGCTCCGGGCGACGTGGTGAAGATTGAGAAGGCGGCGGCGGACGAGAACGGCACCGTTGAATTTAGCGATGTGCTGGCGGTTTCCGGCGACGCGGGAACGGTTGCGAAGCCTGAGTCGGCCAAGGTGATTGCCACGGTGCTGGGCGAGGGACGCGGCGACAAGATCCTGGTCTTCCACTACAAGCGGAAGAAGCAGTACAAGAAGCTGCAGGGACACCGTCAGGCGTTCACGCAGGTGCGCATCAACGAGATTCAGGTCGATGGCGCAACCTACACCGCGCAGAAGTAGGACTGGCCCCTTCGGCGTTGCTCAGGGCAGGCTGTCCAGGCATACGCGCTTCGCGCTTAAGGGCACAGGTTAGGCCCGCAAAATTTACGAGAGCCGGTTAGCTCCGGCGTGAGGATTGAGAAATGGCACATAAAAAGGGCGGTGGAAGTTCCAGTAACGGGCGCGACTCTAACGCGCAGCGGCTGGGCGTGAAGGCCTTCGGCGGCGAGTTGGTCAGCGGCGGATCGATCATTGTGCGGCAGCGCGGCACGCGTCTGAAGCCCGGCCTCAACGTAGGCCGCGGCAGCGATGACACGCTGTTTGCGAAGATCACCGGGAAGGTGAAGTTTGTCGATCGCGGGCGCATGGGCCGTTTTGTAGCGGTCGAGCCTGTGGCGGCTGAGTAAGTTTTATCAGAGCGCTTAAAGAAAAGGCCGGAGCTTGTGCTCTGGCCTTTTTCTGTTTTGCGCGGTTTCGGATCCACCAGCCGTAGTGCTGATGAGCGATATCGGCATGCCGAAACCTGCTGAGATTCTTCACTGCGCCTTCGGCTCCGTTCAGAATGACGGGACTTGGTGGGCACCGCCAGGAATAAGCCACAAAAAAAAGAGCCTCGAAACTTCTCGAGGCTCGTGTCGTTTCCAAAACTTTTATTCGCTATCCGGTCAGCGAGTTCTTTGCGAGGACGCGGTCGACCACGCTTTCGACATTCTGCAGGAAGCCGCTCTGCGGCACGGTGCGCTGGGGCGGGTTCGGCCCGAGTTCCTGAGCAAGATCGTTCCAGAGAAGAGTCGAGGATGAGACTGATGTCGCTGTCGGTACTTCGACATGCTCCGGAAAGGCGAGGAAAGCTACCCAGGTGAGAAGCGCGACGGCAGTGATGATTTCCGATACCTGAACCGGCCAATTTCCGATGGCGGAAAAGTGAAACGCGTTCACCATCAGGTCCATTGCGGATAGCAGGGTGAGTCCGATGCAGAGGCCGAAGACCCGGTTGCGATAGGACAGGCCAAGCGCATGGATCGAGACCACCAGGAATGCCAGCAGGCAGAGCGCCAGCACGCTGAAGGATACTGCGATCTGCGTGAAGATCGCCGCCAGATGATCATGGACGGAGCTGGCTGAGGCAAGGGTCACGACCGATGACAACGAAAGAACCAAGGACACTGCCGCGGCCCACCGGAAACCCACTACTCCGAGCTGTTTGAGCGCGGGAAGCGGGGCCATCATGTTGATGAAGAGTTCCTGAAGGGCGAAGAACAATGCGACGCAGCCTGCCAGGTAGGTGATCCAGTGCGTGTAGAAGTACGTGGAATGCAGCGAGAGGCTGTCTGATAAATGTGCGCGGGACATGCCCAGCAATAGGAATGCGCTAAATGTGCGGATTCCGAGGAAGACTCCGAATGCCGTTAGCGCTGCATGTTTTCTGACGTGGAAGAAGGCCAGGAGGGCCGCCGCCCAGAGAAACGGTTCAGCGTTCGTGAGCATGTTCGAGATGGGAGCTAACGCCATGCTGTATTCCTAGCCAATGTAACTGACGATAGACTGAATGGAGTCAGAGAACAAGACTGACCTTTCTACTAAGTAGTAACCTCGAAAAGTTACTAAAGCTTGTATTGTCTGACGGATAGAAGCCAACAAGTATTTGTCACTTAGACGCCGGAACAAGGCCGGAAGCGTTGTCTGCCGTCGCATTTAAAATTGATCATAAAACCCACGGCAACAATAAGTTATTGGCACAATGGCCTAATCCTTTTGGGCTGGTTCGTACGCTGGATACGAAAGCGGGGACTGGCCGGAAATCCTTTAAAGGCACCATGCTGTGAGATGTGCCAGCAGACGAATGGCGGCGCGGCGGGCGGCGATTTTGTACCTCGTTTTGCACTCTCTCCGACACCGAAAATGAGCGCCTTCCGCGTGCTATAATAAACAAGAGAATCGAGGCAAAAACCTCTTCGCTTTCAATCTGTTAGTCCAATTCCAGCCGGTCTGGCTGAGAGGCGATCGAAGGCTTTGCCTTGCCGGAGTTGCATGTCCACCAAAGAGCTTACCGTTTCAACAGTTTCCTCCGATGAACTTGAATTAGCTTCCCTTAAACAGAATGGCCAGAAGAAGATGAATGGTCAGGACGGTGGCTATACCGGAGAAAACATCAAGGTACTGGAAGGGCTCGAAGCAGTACGTTTGCGCCCGGCGATGTATATCGGATCAACCGGTGAGATGGGACTGCACCATCTGGTGTACGAGGTGGTTGATAACTCGGTCGACGAAGCGCTGGCGGGGTATGCAAAGAAGATTGAAGTTGTCATCCATGTTGATAACTCGATTACGGTCGTAGACGACGGCCGCGGAATTCCCGTGGATGAGATGACTCTGGACAATGGCGAGAAGATGCCGGCGGTCCAGGTAGTGTTGACGAAACTGCATGCCGGGGGCAAGTTTGATGCATCGACGTACAAAGTTTCAGGCGGCTTGCATGGCGTCGGTGTCTCCTGCGTCAACGCGCTGAGCGAAGAGTTCGATGTAGAAGTCTGGCGCGATGGCCACACCTACGAGCAGGATTATGAGCGTGGTCACCCGGTCTCGAAGCTGCGGCAGACAGGCACGTCGAAGAAGCGCGGCACCAAGGTACACTTCCTGCCCGACAAGACGATCTTTACTTTCACGGAATACAACTACGACACGCTGGCGCAGCGGCTGCGCGAACTGGCCTTCCTGAACAAGGGCCTGGAGATTTCGCTCACTGACGAGCGCACCACGGACCCGAAGACGGGCGAGGCGAAGCGTGCGGATTTCAAGTACGCCGGCGGCATTGCCGAGTTCATCAAGCACATCAACAAGGGCAAGCAGATTCTGCACGACAAGCCGATCGTGATGGAAGCGATGCGCGATGACGTCGATATGGAGATTGCGCTCCAGTACAACGATGGCTATTCGGATACCGTCTTTACCTTTGCGAATAACATCAACACTGTCGATGGCGGCTCGCACCTCTCCGGCTTCAAGACGGCGCTGACGCGCACGATCAACGCGATCGGGCAGCAGATGGGGCTCTTCAAGGACGTGAAGGAGAACCTCTCGGGCGACGATGTGCGCGAGGGTCTGGTTGCGGTCATCAGCGTAAAGCTGCCGCAGCCGCAGTTTGAAGGGCAGACCAAGGGCAAGCTGAATTCTGATATCGCGGGTACGGTGCAGGCGCTCGTCAACGAGAAGCTGGGCATGTTCCTCGAACAGAATCCTCCAGTTGCGCGCAAGATCATCAACAAGGCGATTGACGCGGCGCGTGCGCGTGAGGCTGCGCGTAAGGCCCGCGATCTGACGCGGCGCAAGGGTGCGCTCGATGGCGGCGGACTGCCGGGCAAGCTGGCGGATTGCAGCGAGCGCCAGCCGGAACGCTGTGAACTGTACCTGGTCGAGGGTGAGTCGGCAGGCGGAACGGCGAAGCAGGGGCGCGATCGGCGCTTCCAGGCTATTCTGCCGCTCAAGGGAAAAATTCTGAACGTCGAAAAAGCCCGCTACGACAAGATGCTGGGCCATGAGGAAATCCGCGCGATGATAACGGCGCTCGGCACGGGCATCGGCAAGGACGACTTCGACCCGGCGAAGCTGCGCTACGGGAAAATCATCTTGATGACGGACGCCGACGTTGACGGATCGCACATTCGCACGCTGCTGCTGACTTTCTTCTTCCGCCATATGCAGGAGCTGATCAAGCGCGGGAACGTGTACATTGCGCAGCCGCCGCTCTATCGCATCAAGAAGGGCAAGTTTGAGCAGTACATCAAGGATGACCGTGAATTTGTGAAAGTCATGGTGAAGCGCGCCTCCGATGGCATGATTGTTCGCCACGGCGAGAACGCCACCAGGCTTGAAGGCGCGGCGCTTACGAAGTTCATGGGGCAACTGAATGAGTATCTCGGCTTCTTCGATAAGGTGAACAAGCGGCTGCGCAACGACGAGGTCACAAGCCTCTTTGCCAAGCTCTTCGCGCATGAAGGCAAGGAGCCGGCGAAGCGCGCAGACTTTGAAGGTGATGCTTCGAGCGTTCCGGCGAAGCTGACGGAGCTGTACGACGCGCTGAAGAAGATTGAAAAGAAATATCAGTTCAAGGGCCTGGACAAGCCGGTGCACGACGAGGAGCATCAGACGTGGTCGCTGATCTTCCACGATGCGCAGGGCGCTGAGCGCAAGATCGACTGGACCTTTGCTTCCGCTCCGGAGACGCGACAGATGCTCGCGAAATACTCACAAATCAAAGACATGCTGGAGCCGCCGTTCCTGATTGAATACGCGAGCAAGGTGACGGCAGCCGTGGCTGAGCCTGATCCGGAAGAGACGGAAAGCGAGACGACGGGCGAGATTGAAGCGGGTAAGCCGGCGCCGAAACGGGTCGGCCGCGTATCGCATGAGCCGGTGGAGAAGCAGACGCCGCATGATCTGTTCGAGTACGTGATCGAACAGGGGCGGCGCGAGTACCAGGTACAGCGCTACAAAGGGCTGGGCGAGATGACCGCGACGCAGCTTTGGGAGACGACGATGGACCCCGAGCATCGCACGCTGCTTACGGTGAAGCTTGAGGACATTGCGGAGACGGAGACGATCTTTACCACGTTGATGGGCGAGGACGTGGAAGCTCGCCGTAAGTTCATCGAAGATAATGCGCTTGACGTAAAGAACCTGGATATCTGATCGCAAGTTGATCGAAGCACTCTCTGAAATCGTTGCAATGCGATTTCGGGGAGTGCAATGCATTGCATAGTCAGTACTTCTCGGAGAAATCCTACCTACACATGCCCAGTCGGCCGGGCGCTCTTTCTAGAGACGTTTTATCTGCGACGAAAAATTAGCTTGTTTCCTTCGCGGAAAAAAGTGCACAATCTCCCACGCCGGACCAGAATGGAGAGTCCCGGCCTTGAACTACCCCAGAGTTCATGAAGATAACTTTGCGGGTTTCAACTCGGGACCAGGTTTCAAGCTGCCCGAAGGAAGCAGAACCTGCGCACGAGAGGAAACTATGCGTGTTCGCTATACCTTCGTTTTGTTCATACTGAGCCTGACCATGAGCGCCGTCACTGCCCTGGCGCAGTCCGGCTACAGCTACACCACCATCGACTATCCTGCAGCCTTCAATACCGGAGTGTTTGGCATTACCAAGGCCGGGCAGATGTCGGGGACGTACTTCGGCAATGATGGCGTGGCGCACGCGTTCATCTGCACCGATGGGAAATTCAGCCGTCTCGACTTTCCAAAGGCTGGCCGGACCTTTGGGTTCGGCATTAATGAGGCCGGCTGGATCGTCGGCTATTACATCGACACCGATAATAAAGTCCACGGATTTCTTCACGATGCGGAAAACTTCACCGCGCTGAATTATCCCGACGCGGCGGCTACTCGCGCCTACGGACTGAATGCGTCCGGGCAGATCGTAGGCTCTTATCAGGACAGCAATAATGTCACGCATGGATTTCTGCACGAGAAGGGCAAATTCACCAGCATCGACTTCCCCGGTTCGACGCGCACGGAAGTGTACGGTATCAACAATGCTGGCGTAATGGTTGGCTACTACTCGGACTCTGATTCCAACGTCCACGGAATCCAGGGCAAGCCGGGCGCGCTTACCAGCTTCGATTTTCCCGGAGCGCAGCGCACGACCCTGTACAGCATCACCGAGTCTGGCCAGGTTGCCGGCAGCTTCAGCGACCACAATAAGAACCACGGATTCATTAAAGAGGGGAACGTTCGTCTGCACTATCCTGGGGCGCTCTCGACCTTCGGATTCGCGCTCAACGATTCTGCTGAGGTCGTAGGGCAATACGTGGACGAGGATAGTGTCGACCACGGATTCCTGGCGGTTAAGGGGAAAGAGCAGGCGCCGCAGATCAGCCTGAGACTGGATCCCGACAACATGACCTCGGGTGTGGGAGCTTTCAAGCTAACAGTCCGCGGAATCGGTTTTGTTCCGGGCTCAGTCCTGCACTGGAACGGTACGGCGAGGTCTACATCGTTTCAGGACAGCTCGCACCTGGTAGCGAACATCGAGGCGGCGGACGTTGCCACGCCGAACGTCGCTTCACTCGTGGTTGTAAATCCCGGAGCGAATGGGGCGCGCTCGAATGTGGTTGCGTTTGTCGTGCATGCAGGCCCTACTCCTTAAGCTATGGATCTGAATGCCTCCTCCTGCAATTTTCAAAGCCCGCGTTGTGGGGCATGAAGCTGTCTGCGCGTCGGTTGAGTATAGTGCCGCACCTGCGGCGCTATACTTCTGGCGATGACGAGAGAAATTTCACGGCGAGGGTTTGTTCAGGGATGCGCGGGCGTGGCGGTCGCGTCGATGTTGCGAGCGGACGCGTTTGCGGCTGACGACCTGGCGCACGATTCGAATCGCCCGCAGTTTCATCTGCTGCCTGCGGCCAACTGGATGAATGATCCGGACGGCCCTATTTTCTGGAAGGGCCACTATCACATGTTCTTCCAATACAATCCGCATGCGGCTGTGTGGGGTGACATGCACTGGGCGCACGCGATGAGCCCGGACATGGTCCATTGGCAGCACCTTCCGGTTGCGCTTGCGCCGACGCATGGTGGTCCGGATGAGGAGGGATGTTTCAGCGGGAGCGCCGTTGTTTGGAACGGCGTGCCCACTTTTCTTTATACCGGAGTAAAAAGCTCGACCCCGCAGGAGGCAACGCTGCGCGATGGCACGCATAATTTTCGTGAAACGCAGTGCCTGGCCACTTCAAGCGATGCCGAAGTGAAGACATGGCAGAAACTGCCGCAGCCGGTATTGGCTGCGCCACCGCCGGGGCTGGACGTTACCGGCTTTCGCGATCCCTGTTTGTGGCGCGAAGACGATGTCTGGTACATGGGCATCGGCTCGGGAATTCGTAACCACGGAGGTTGCGTATTGCTCTACCGCTCACGCGATCTGCGGCAATGGGAGTATCTGCATCCCCTTGCCAGCGGCGAGTGGAGCGGCAAAGCAGGCAGTGATCCGGTAGACAGCGGAGAGATGTGGGAGTGTCCGGATTTCTTTTCGCTGGGCGGAAAGCATGTGCTGCTCTATTCGACCGAACGCAAGGTCTTTTGGATGGTGGGTGAGTATGACGCGAAGGCGCATCGCTTTTCTCCCCAGAAAAAAGGTGAGCTGGATTATGGTCCGCGTGCCTACTATGCTCCGAAGACGATGCTGGATAAGGATGGCAATCGCATCCTGTGGGGCTGGACTCCGGAGACGCGGCCTGAGGCGCAGTATGCCCGCGCGGGTTGGGCCGGGCTTATGTCGCTGCCTCGCGTCCTGACGGTTAATGCGGGCGGACAACTTGAGATGCAGGTGTTGCCGCTCGTGCAGGAATTGCGAAGCGATGAGCCGGTGGAGTCGCAGAGCGGTGAGGATCGTCTCACATGGCCGGTGCGCGATCTGAGGGCCGAATTGGAATTGTGGGCACAACCGGGGCGCGGGACTGTTCACATCACCATCGGGACTGAAGCCACACCTGCGGTTCATTTCCACCTCGATGCGACGCATGGCGCGCTCAGTTTCAACGAGCAGACGGTGGAGGGGATTCTGGCTCCTGGCAAGATGCGGTTTTCGCTCTATCTCGACGGCTCGGTTGTCGAGGTGTTTGTGAATGACCGGCTCGCGCACACTAGCCGCGTCTACGATCTCGACCCTGAACGGACGGTGTTGACGATTACCGATCCGGGGCAGGCGGTCCCTGATGCGTTCCTCTGGCAAATGCGGCCTATCTCTCCGAATCGCCTTACGACCTGAGCGTTCTCGGCGCTTACTCGGTATACTGCCGTTTCACGAAATTTTTTCGGAGGCACTCGTCCACCATGGCTTTGGACCGTCGGTCCTTTCTGTCTACCTGCAGCCGATTTGGTTTGGCATCCACGCTATTTCCTGGTGCGCTGTATACGCTGGTCGCGCAGGAGAAGGCCGGCCCTGATGCGAAGACGAAGATCACACCCGAGATGATTGATGCGGCTGCAGCGCTGGCCGGCGTGACTATTACTGGCGAGCAGAAGCAGATGATGCTCGATGGGTTGAACCAGCAGCGCAAGTCTTACGACGCGATTCGCAAGCTGCATCTGCCGAACAGCGTGCCGCCTGCTTATATCTTCGATCCGCTGCCGCCGGGAGCGAAGATCAGCACGGAAAAGCACGAACCGCGTTACAGCAAGGCGCCGGCGATGGCCATGACGCCGGCAAATCTTGAAGAGCTTGCGTTTGCTTCTGTGGTGGAACTGGGCGATCTGGTGCGGCGCAAGAAGGTGTCGTCGACGAATCTGACAGAGATTTACATTGCGCGGATCAAACGCTATGATCCGACGCTGCATTTCGTCGTCACGATTACGGAAGAACGCGCACTGGCGAAGGCCAGGGAGGCGGATTCTGAAATCGCGGCGGGAAAATATCGCGGCCCGTTGCATGGGCTGCCGTGGGGCGCAAAGGACCTGCTCGCGGTGAAAGGTTATCCAACAACCTGGGGCGCGGGCGGATTTGAGAAGCATAGCTTCGACGAAGACGCTACCGTGGTCAAGCGGCTCGATGCTGCTGGCGCAGTCCTGGTGGCAAAGACAACGCTCGGGGCTCTGGCGATGGGCGATAAGTGGTTCGGTGGGCGCACGCGGAATCCGTGGAACCCGAAGCAGGGGTCGAGCGGCTCGTCGGCTGGATCGGCGTCGACGACGGCGGCGGGATGCGTGGCTTTTGCCATCGGCTCGGAGACGCTGGGGTCCATCTCTTCTCCTTCGACGCGCTGCGGAACAACGGGGCTGCGGCCTACATTCGGCTTTGTTCCGCGCACAGGGGCGATGGCGCTGAGCTGGACGATGGATAAGCTGGGGCCGATCTGCCGCGCGGTGGAAGACTGCGCGATTGTGATGCAGGCGATCTATGGCCCCGATGGTGAGGATCTCGCGACTCGCGATGCAGCTTTCAACTGGAACGCAGATCTCGATTGGAAGTCACTACGTGTGGGGTATTTCCACAAAGAATTTGAACCTGAGAAAGAGGAGAAGCCGCAGGAGGAGAAGCAGTCCGATCCATTGACGGACGAGGAAAGGAAGAAGCGCGAACATCGCCGGCAGATGGCCGAGGCCGCCCGCGCGCGTCGCGACTATGACCGCAGATATGATCTTGCGGCGCTCGACAAATTGCGCAGCATGGGCGTGAATCTAATCTCATTGGAGTTGCCGGAGCTGCCCTATGGCGCGATGACGCCTCTGCTGGAAGCTGAAGCTGCCGCCGCCTTCGACGAGCTGACGATGACCGGCCACGACAACCTGCTGACCGAGCAGAGCGAAGATGACTGGCCGAATATCTTTCGCGTAGCTCGCTTCTATCCGGCGGTGGAATATGTTCAGGCGAACCGAGCGCGCACTCTGGCGATTCGCGAGGTGTCCAGGCTGTTCGAGAAGGTCGACGTGATCGTTGCTTCGACGAACAGCGAACAGCTTGTCGCTACCAACCTGACCGGACACCCGGCGGTGATTCTGCCGAATGGCATTCGCGGAAATGATGCGCCTGTACCGCCGACGGTGGACACGGGGG
>Ga0207057_1251_pt1 | contig 10798 bp, 15 predicted proteins | sample Alteio_BWMinCont_33_FD_153265 | JGI IMG/M metagenome (GOLD analysis project Ga0207057, IMG submission 153265) | Enriched cells from forest soil in Barre Woods Harvard Forest LTER site, Petersham, Massachusetts, United States -... | ecosystem: Environmental > Terrestrial > Soil > Temperate forest >... | reverse complement strand
GCAAACTTCCCAGCCCCAATAAGGGGAAAAAGAACCTGCCGGTAGAAACTGTTTCATGGGAGGATTGCCAGGAGTTCATAAAGACGTTGCGGAAAAAAGACTTGAAGCCTTATCGTCTGCCGACCGAAGCCGGGTGGGAGTACGCCTGTCGTGCTGGTTGGGATCAAAAAGTCGTTCTCTGGGATGCCGGCTCCGGTCGCATGGTTAATACGCTCGACCCCGCCGGTGGTGGTGAATTTGCCGGCAGCATCGCATTTAGCCCGGACAGCAAATGGCTCGTCGCGGCCGGTGAGTTGGTTCCCGCCGGGCTCGACGAGATCATCCCGATCTGGGAGGTTGCCACGGGCAAGCACGTGCGTACTCTCAAAGGCCACGTCAACGGCATTTTCAGCATCAAGTTCAGCACGGACGGCAAGTTGCTGGCCTCGGCCGGCTCTCAAGACGGGGAGATCATCCTCTGGGATTTTGCCACCGGCAACAAGTTGCACACCCTCAAACCGAACCGCGATCGGATCTGGGAAACCGTCTTCAGTCCGGATTTCAAGACGCTGGCCTCCGGCGGCGAAGATGGGATGATCCGGCTCTGGGAGGTCGCCACCGGCAAGGAGCTGCGCAATTTCCGGGGCCATGCCAAGGAGGTCATGAGCGTGGCCTTCCGTGGGGATGGCAAGCTGCTGGCGTCTGCGGGCAGGGATGGCAATGTCAAACTCTGGGACTTTGACAGCGCCAAGGAACTACGGTCGTTCAAGGGACACGCTGGTGCCGTCGCGCGGGTCGTATTCCACCCGAATGGCAAGCAGTTGGCCACGGCGGGCGCCGATCAGACAGTGAAGCTGTGGGACGTGAGCGGCCTTATTCCGGCAAAGAACGCAACGGAAAAGAAGGTCGAGCCTGTCCGATGACGAGCGGGGCGAGGCTCCAGGAGATCGCCGCCGCACTTGCATCGGCGGGGGTTGACCTTGAGACCGGCTTTCGCGATCCACTGCTCCCATGACTAGCAACACTTCTGGAAGAAACAGAATCAAGATTGGTCAGCGCAGCGAATGACCGAACGCCGCTGTGCACAAACTGTTCCGTCGAAAAATGTGACCCCTCAATTGCGAAAGGAACCAAATGGACCGGGTGACTATCCAGTACCAGTACGATGTCGGGTCCCTTGGCGAGGTATCCCAGGACGCATACGAGGCGGCCTTGCGCCTTGAGCTGGCCGAGCAATTCCCCGGCGCCCAGATCGACATCGCCAAGGGGCCCGGCAAAACAGCGCTGGTCGCCGTGGACGACGATCACCTCTCGAACCAGGAAATCGCCAGCTTGGTGCGCGAAACCCAAGAGCACGTTCGGGAGGTTGCCCAGATGGTGTGGACGCAGCTGGCCACGGGCGAAGAGTGGGTCCCGTGGCCGTGAAAAACGGCGGCTTTGCCTGGTGGTTTGGTGTGACACATCACGCCGCAGGGACCACGCACCGCGGATCTTCATGTCTTGGATTATTCACAAGCGTATCAACCCGGAAGACAACCATCTTTTCCCAAGGATAAGGTCGCAGCAGCGTTTGCAGCGTCTTGGGGTCTTGTCTTGGATCGAGCCAGGCATCGAAATCTCTGCGGTCCAGAATCACCGGCATCCGGTCATGCAGCGGTTTCACGGCCTCGTTAGCATCGGTCGTCAGGATCGTGCAGGACTCAATCGGCTTCTCGCCTTTGTCCCAATGGTCCCACAATCCGGCAAAGGCGAAAGGCTTGTCGTCATTAATCCGGATGTACCACGGCTGCTTCTTGCCATCAGTCTTCTGCCATTCGTAGAAACCATCGGCGACGATCAAGCAACGGTGGTTGCGGAATGGTCCTCGAAAAGCCGGCTTCGTGGCCACGGTTTCGGAACGGGCATTTATCATCCGGTTGCCGATGGCCGGATCGTCGGCCCAATGGGGAATCAGTCCCCACCGAAGCAACGCGAGTTGGCGGCCGTCCCCTGGCAATTTCCGGACAACCGGCACTGGCTGAGTCGGGGCGATGTTGAACCGAGGCTGGAGAAAGGGTATCTCCGGAAGCCCGAAGACCTCGGCCACAGCCGCGCCAGGTGTTCGCATGGTGAAGCGCCCGCACATCGACCAGAATCCCTCGAACCTGCCGACTCATTCCGATATCCACACAATGAGTCGAAACACGGCCCCCGTTGATCTTCCGCCAGGCCGAATGAGTTACTTGTCTTTGGCCGGACCGCCGAGGAGATGTCGGCCTTGGTGTTCAATCCTTTGTTTCACTACGCCTGAAAGCATGCTCAAGAACCACGGCAGGGCCACGTCCACATGAACCGCGTGATCGTCTATCGTCAGGTGACCGGAGATCACCTGGCCCATCGAACTAACGGAAAAGGCCATCGCATCCCCTGTCCATGTTTCCTGGAGATTGGAGATCGGGACTCCCTTCTGCTGTCGTAGCGTACTAACTTGTTCTTGGATTCGCCGCTTGACCTCGGCGCGGGACAGCTGATGCGGGATAGAAGCAGTTAAATTTGGCATGAGATTCTCCGTTGTGTGAATCGCTAAGTTTCGCCGTCTATTGGTCCCACCCAACAAACACTGGATCTCGCCAAACCCCGCCTGGCCGCCATCCGCAGAAATGGACCTTGCAAAACAACTCGGGCCTCACCCACCGAGCCGGCAAGGAGCAAGGAACGGCAGCGGCAGCTGTGCGTAGGGAATTCAGACGTTTTACCAACCCAGCCGCGTCGCGGATGCCCAACTCCACGGCGCCCACAAAGGCAAGTTTTCGCTCAACCAGGGTTGCCATGAGCAAGTCGCAGAGTTCACTGCCCCGCGTGCGATAGCCAATGACGACGCAAGGCAACTCCATCTTCTGCTTGATCTTCCGCCAGGCAGCGCTCCGCTGATTGGGGACATACGGGGACGAAAGCTTTTTGGCAACGATTCCCTCGTGGCCAGCTGCGATCGCCGATTGAAAGAACGAACGGCCGGCTCCCACGACACCGTCGCACAGGGAAACAAAAGGAATCTTGGGAAGTCGGTGATGGAGGAGTTGCCGCCGCTCCTCAAGCGGCCGGCCCATGAGGGAGCGGCCACGGAAGTACAGAACATCAAAAACCACGTATTGGACGGCCTCGGTGAAGAAGGGCGTTCGTCGCGGCCGCCGCGAATGGCGACTCATGAGAGAATAGAAATCAGGTCGCCCATCGCGGACCGCGACCAGCTCGCCATCGAGGATGGTCCCCGCTGGGAGCTTCCGTAGCACTTCCAGCTCCGGATACCGTTCCGTGTAATCGACGCATTCCCTTCCCCACACGTGCCATGTTCCCTTCGCAATGGACGCCATCACCCGCACGCCGTCCCACTTGATTTCAAACAGGCATCTGGAATCGTCAAAAGGTGCCGACGAAGTGACCAGCATGGGCAGAATTCTGCGCGGCAGCTGAGCCGCGGGTGATTTGAGACGCACGAGTTTTTCTCCGTTGCAGCCGCGTTCATTATATCCACCGATTGGCGTTCAGCGCCGTGCAACGGACCTTGATCAGCTTCCGGATTGTGGCCAGAATGCTTGCGACCGTTCGGGCCAGACGGGGAAGATCATGGACGACGAATACGTACGCCTCCAATACCTCCGCGAGGAAGACTTCCTCGAAACCTACTTCGGGACGGTTGACCTGGTTGCCCCGAAGCTCGGGTGGCAACCCAAGTACCAGTGCAATGACATTTCCCGGCGGCGGCGAGACTTCCTCATGGCGAAGCACCTGCTCACGGAATTGACTTTTGACGCCGCCGTACTCTTCCATGGACGGGAGGGCCTGTCCTCAATTAGGCTTTACCTGCGGTTGTCGGCGAGGCTCCTGGTGGCGCGCATCTCTTGGGCTCGTGCCGAGACGGTCGTTGAGGTTTTGGCAGATTTGCCGCGATCCAGCAAGGCCACTGGCTCTTGAGGATCACCAACGACGTTGCCCTCCGCCCCAGAGCGAGCAATATGAATTGCCGGACCGGCCGCAAAAGACTTCAACTCTGGCCAGCGGTTCTACCGGCCACGTCAGCTACTATGGGTTGTTGGAATTAGATAGTAGCCGGGTGATCATCGCTTAGCCTTTGTAGGGCGTCCTGGATCGCGGCGAGCTGACGCGGATCGTCTAGCCGTAAGGAGTTGTGTTCAAGATCGTTCGGGCGAAGCACCGCCTGGCGACAGGCGAGCGAGTTCGCCTTGTCTCCACCCTGGACGTACGTCAGGAGTTGGACGAATTCGTCGATGGCCCTCGCCAAATAGAATCCTTCGCCTCCGCTGGGTAAGAGCTTTCTGATTGAGAGAATTTGTGGCAAGAAAGTGCGAGAATTGACATAGAGGAAACCAATCTTGCGTGCCTCCTTCGTATCATGCGCTGCGTCAAGCCGCGCTGCCGTCTGAATGACCTCGTTGTACCATCCTTGGGTTAATTGAAGAAGCTGTCGCAGAAGGCTCTTGTCCAATGGCAAGCTTGTCGCGTCGGATTGGCCTTTGACAAGTGGCGCCAAGTCTTGGATAAGACGATCCATATCTCGGTGAAAATCCGGATCCGGGCGAACTGCCTGGCCGTTGCGTTCCGCCAGGGACCTCAGTGGCTCTGGAAGTTCAGAACGGCGTGGCATCGCGGCATTCGAGACCGTGACGGGTACGGTCGGTCTCCCTAAACTAAGAGCGGTTTCGACTTCCATGCGCACGAAATCCTCGGAATCGTCCAGGCGGGCTACGCCCGTTGCGTTGCGGCAGGTCAACCACGTGGGACCAATCAGGACGAGGACGGCATCCGAGTTCGTCAAGGTGTGCTGCAAGAACGCAGGGAAGAGAACACCGAGAGGGATGCTATCGACATCCTTGAAAACGGCATAACGCGAGAATCGCGCGGCGAGACGGTCGAAGATGCGGCCCGCCACGTCTTGAGTGTCGGAGCGACGGTACGAGAGGAATATCCCTGGCATACTCTGCCTCCTGGTACAACGCTTGAGCATCTCAACGCGCTGGCGGGAGGATGTCAATTGGTTTCCGAGCGTATCACGATCCCGCAAAGGGGTGGGCTCGGGACTCACTTCTTCGGCGGAGTTTTCTTAGGGGCCTTGATCTCGATTTTATCCGCCACCGCTGGGGAACCGGTGTGACCGTGAATTGTCACCTCGGCTCCAGGTATCAGGGCCGTTGCCGGAGCGGCGACAGTGTTTTTCCCCTGATGCATTTCAAGGGTCGTGGCCATCGTGATCGCGAAGGTATCCAGGGTATCATGGGCCGGTTTGTCCCCCTTCGCCGCATGATGAACCTTTACCGTTACGGTACCCATCCCTGCCCCGGCAACATGACCGTGGACTGTGACCTTCTTGATGGCTTGGAGGTGTATTTCGACTGTTTCCGCAACGTGAGGGGGCGGGCCGGCGGGGTACACCACGACCCTTTCTCCGGTGGCCAACGCAGCCGGGTTCGCGGGTTTACGAACTTTCTTGGGGTCCAGCGTTTCCACCGTCGTGCTGGCAGCGAGCGGCACGACGATTTCCTGATCAAAAGCGGGGTGCTTGCTGTTAGGGCCATGGTGCACCTTGACCTTGATCGCACCGGACGCCAGACCGGTCACGACCCCGTGGACCTGGTGAGGCAGCAAGATGTCGACGTTTCGGGCAATATGTGAGTGCTGCCCCGTCGGCAGGATGGATACTTCCTCGTGCAATTGAACGGCGGCGAGAGTTGCGGGGTGATGCCGGCCGTCCCGAACCCTGATGTACGCGGTATCCGGGGTCAGCAAGAAGGTTATCCAGTGGTGTTTGTGGTGATAGCGGTGGTGGTGCAAGGCCATGGCCGGTCCGTCGAGGATGATGTCCACTTTCGCCGCGACGTGGTGATGGTGCAGCATCGGAAATACGACAACGGTTTGGCCTTTGTCCTCAGACAGGAAGGAACCTCGCTCGAAATTACGACCCTTTACCTTGTAGAAACGCGTGGCGACGGTGGCGACGAATTTTTCCACCTTGCCATTGACGTTGATGGTGAAGAAGCCGACTCCAGTGTCCGGGTTGACGCCTACTTCGGTCACCACGCCGAGTACGGGGGACGGCGGCTCGTGGAGGCGGATGGTGACGGTGTTGGGATCGATATGGACGACCGTGCCTCGGACGTGACCAACCCTGGGTGCGGTGCGGACGATGTGAACCGCGGGCGGCGGGGGCGGTGCCGGCAGCAGGATATCAACCTTGGCCGCCGCCACAGGATTGCTCTTGGCCAGTGGAAAGACCGCCACCATTTCGCCGCGATGCTCGGCGAGGAAATTGGTCTGCCGGCGTTCGGCGCCGCGCACGATCTGGAATTGCGTGAACTCGCCGACCACGAACTTCACCGCCTTGTTGTTATTGTCCATGACGGTGATGGAGCCGGTGGGGGTGTTTTGGTCCTTGACGACGTCCGTGAGAATTCCTTTGACCGGCTGGGCGGCCAGCGGCTGAGTCGTCACGGCGAGGGCCAAGATGCAAGCCAAGGAGAAAAACCGACCCATAGGGTGAAACCTTTCTTTCCAGAGAGCCAAATGCCACGCGGATGGCACATGAAGCGTAAAGTCCCAACCTGGCCTCAATCTCGGCCGGGCGAGGCGTAATCACGTTACCCTATCCAGGGAGGAGGAGCAACAAAAATAAAAGAGGACCGGAAAAGTTCGGAAGGTCTCAAGATGAAGCCTTGGGCTCCCACGACAACTCCGTCGTCGGTATTCGGGAAGCTCAGGCTTCGGACATGGCTGGGGGCCGATTTTAGGACTTCCAATTCCTGCCAGGTATCAGCACCATTGCAGGCGGCCGCAGCACCAATACATGCGGGCGCGGTCGAAGTGCACGACACCCTCCCAGGCCTCGCCCAGCCGTTTGTTCACGACCTCGGCCGCGGCTGACGCAGACTTGCTGTTGTCACGCTCCCCCTCGGCAGGGTATACATAAAATCCGCCCCACCCATGAGGAGACATGGCAGCGGCAGGCAATCAAGGCCCTGACGCTCCGCTTGGCCGATGTTCCAATCTTTTGGCCATCGTGCACTACGTCGCTGAAGGACTCGTCCATACCGACTGGAGACCCTAGGTATGACGCAAGGCGCATCCCCCATTCCCGACCAGCCGAACCTGAACGAACCCATTTTCTCGGATTGGACTTGGCACAAACGCCTGCGTCGCCGCCTCATCGCCCCACTGTATCGCATCTCCGACACGGGCCTGTTCGGGCTCACTCCCCTTCGCATACACATCCTCATTTGCGGCTACCAGCGCAGTGGCACAACGCTACTCCAAGCGATGCTGGAACACGCCCTGCCTCACGCTCGCCGCTTCGGCAAAGAATTCGAGGGCTGGCGCGCTGCCACGTACTCCTGGCGAAATCACGCCGTCATGATCTCCAAGGTTCCCAACGATCTTTTCCAGCTCCACCGTGTTCGTAACTTTTATCAGGGCCGGCAGGCAAAACTGCGAACGATCCTCGTCATCCGCGATCCGCGCGACGTTTTGACCAGCAAGCACTCGGCCACGCGGGTCGGCGACTATGTTCAGAACCCGGTCGAATGGCGGAAGTTCCATACCTATTTCCGGCTCTATTGCAACGATCCTGATGTGCTGGTGGTGCGCTACGAGCAGCTTGTGACCGACACGTCGGGCACGCAAGCGCGAATCGAAGCGTTCATCGGCGAAAAAGTCGAGCGCCGCTTCGAAGACTTCCACCAGGAACTGCGCGACGATTTCGACACTCGGCACCTCAACGGCGTCCGCCCGGTGGATCGATCCCATGTCGGCCGCTGGGCGCTGCCCGAGCATCGCGACCGCATCGAGGGGCTCCTCCTGCGCGAGATTCCGGACCTCTGCCAAATTCTTGTTGAATTGGGATATGAGCCGGATGAGTCGTGGGTACAGCGCTGGCAGTTCGACCACGCAGCCAAGACGGTTGCCACCGCCGCCAGTTCCGCCGCTGGCTTCCCCAACTCGGCCTCCGTGTCAGCCCAAACAGATCAGCATCTTGAGGAGGCTTGGCGGAGCGGTTACTGTGGGCTGCGTCATACTTCTTCGCCGGTCAGCGTTCGTGGTTAAGTGCGTAGATCGCTCGATTTCGAGTCTGGCCCATTGCCGTTTTATTCCGCTCCGCCACGCGGCGTCACTTTCACGTACAAGGTCCCCTCCCGCAAATGCGGCCCCAGATCGTGTGAGCTGCCCAGCACGATCAGGGCCAGCCCATATCTTGGCAGCTGGGCCACCATCGCCTTGCGGCGAGCATTCACCTTCGCCTCATCGAACACGATCACGCTATTACGCACAGGTTTTGCGTCCTGCAAGGCCTTCTCGTCCTCCAACGGCAGGACGTGCCCAATGTCGCCTGCCAGCCAGAGGCGACCAGGCGTCCCCACTTCCAGCGTGAGGTGCTTCACCGTGTCCGCATCTTCTGCGGCGATCGGCGGGGGCAAATCCTTGAGAGCGTCCAGGCGCAGCTGGAACGCGGGCCTGGTTTGCTCGCTCAGGCCTTCGGAGTAAACCGCCTTGATCCCATGGGCCTTGATGAGCTGGCGGGCAATGGCCAGCTCGCTTTTCTGGACTGCGGCGGCCACATTGCAAACGTCGTCAAAACTTATTCCCTCAAGCTCGCAAAGCGCCCTGGGGACGTAATTCCAGTCGCAGAGGTGAACCACAGTGAGATCGGCGTCGGCTTCACCGGAATACTCCACTCGGGCAGCCTCTGGCATAGCCCGCAGTTCCAGGACGATGGCGGGGGGTTCCTTTGGCCAGAGCATGAAGCCCAGGAACAGGCAGAGGGCCGCAAACAGCAAGGGAATTGCTTTTCGTTTCATGGAGCGTCTGATCCCACCGGGGGATCTGTCGTGGCCGGTTTTTCTCCGCACTGCGCCCAGAACATCAGAATCGCTGCCACGCCGGTAACCACCAGCGCCTGGATCGCTAGGCGTTTTACGTCAATCCGCGCGTATCGGTTGTGTGGCGGAGGCCGTCCGATAAAAGCATAGCCGAGCGGGGAAGCTTCATCCGCGTACGTAGTGCGTGTGATGGCGGTTGTTTTTATAGATTCCCACGGTGGAAACAAAACCATCTCAGTGAGGACAAGGACGGCCAGGATTAGCAACCCGCGCTGGGACCAGTTCATTGGCACACCTCGGTAGTGGTGACGTTCAGCAATTCTAATTCGCCCAGCACCGTTCGCCGGAAATAGTCCGCCGCGTATTCGGCCGCCTGGTCGGCCGTCAGGTGGTCGGGAATCCAGAGCCCGTTGACGAGCCTGTCGCACAGGCCACGCAGGTCGAGTTCGTTACGGCCTTCCGTGGTGACAGTGAAACGTGGTTGGTCAGTAATCATGCCTTGAGAATACCCCACCTCACTGGCCGTGGAAACGAAAAAGCCCAGCGACATCCCTCGCTGGGCTTCTGGTTTACCAGGTGCCTCACTTGTCCTTCTTCTCCTCGACCTTCGTGGACTTGCGATTCGGGAAAAAGACGTCCTTGGCGGTCTTACCGTCCTTGGTGGCCACCACCTTGATTTCGTACCCCTTGTCCATGCAGTCATCCTTGAGGCCCTTGGAACCGGTGCCCCTGTCGCCGCCTTTTGGCCCCCAGAATTCCGTCTTTTGATCGACCGCGAATGACCTGTCCTTGCCGTCCTTGAGCGTAATGATGAATTTATTGCCCTTCTCGTCCACGACCTTTACCTTGCCGACAATGGCGTCCTTGGGAACCTCAAACTTCTTGTCTTTCGGGGTGTCCTTGTCCTTACCTCCGCCACCGGCCTCAATGCCAAAGGCACAAAGCGCCATCCCAACGATGGCCAAACCCAGCGTGCGCGCGAACATGGTGCGACTCCTTGAAGTATGTGAAAATGGACGCGGCAATTCTGGAGGTGTCCTTCCTTTGCCGATGGGGTCACCGTAATCTGGTTTGGTGATGGTCATGGCGTGGGATCACCTGAGCAAATCTGTGTTTTTCTTGCTAACGATTTTTCCCAGGTGCAATTCGTACTCACTTCCCGACTCTTCAATTTTCTTTAGCTCGACAATCATTTCGGGGGCGACCTTAAGATAGCCATTGCGAAATCTGATATGGGTGTACCTCTTGTTTGCCAGCCGCTTTTCCCAATAGTCGGTCTTTTTCCGATACTCGATCTTCTTGGACCCGTCAAGAACGGCGCAGAAGAACTGCCGGTGGAGGTTCAATTGAAGCAAGACCATGCCAATCTCCCTCGCGGTTTAGACTTACATCCTCCATGAAACGTTACGACCAGCTCGCCGGGCCGGTTCGTGTCCCCCCCCCCTACGTCGTGTCCACGGTTTTTACTTTGCCGGCGGTAGCGCCCTGTCTTTGGCCGGCGGAGTGGGGATTTGCTCCTTCGGCACCTTGGCTGGCAAAGTGGGGATTTGTTCCATGAGTACCCTGGCTGGCAGGGCGGGGATTTGTTCCTTCAGCGCTTTGGTCGGCAGAGTGGGGATTTGTTCCTTCAGCACCTTTGCCGGTACATCCATGTCCTTTCCTCCGCCTCCCGCCTGGAGGCTCAAGCCCCAGAGGGCCATCCCGACGATGGCCAGGCCCAGCGAGCGTGTGAACATGGTGCGACTCCGGCAAGGTGAAAATGGATGTGGCAATTCTGGAGGTGTCCTTCCCATGCCGTGCCGTTGAGGTGAATGTAACAAGGTTTGCCGCGAAAGGTAGATGGTCTCACGGATTTTTCGCCGAATCATACGCCGCTGGCAACCTGTAATGTGTGCCGGGTCTCGCCTTCACCTTTTTGTGCTCAATCAAGAGCTTCGTGAGAGAAGACTTCTTGAGCC
>Ga0207057_1250_pt1 | contig 10798 bp, 3 predicted proteins | sample Alteio_BWMinCont_33_FD_153265 | JGI IMG/M metagenome (GOLD analysis project Ga0207057, IMG submission 153265) | Enriched cells from forest soil in Barre Woods Harvard Forest LTER site, Petersham, Massachusetts, United States -... | ecosystem: Environmental > Terrestrial > Soil > Temperate forest >... | reverse complement strand
TTTCCAGCCGCGGTCCAGTAGTATTCGTCGAAGTGCAACCGTACCAGATAGCTCGCTCCGGGGGTTAAGCCGGGGAGAGTGTAGGTGACGTTGCCGAAGCGTTGATGCTGATAGACCGACTGGGGAGCAGGGTTCGAGACCCCAGCGGTGTTGATCGTCGCCCCTGTAGCCGATGCGTTGCCGCCGTTGAAGTCTCCATCGGCAGCAAAGTTGCCTGCCGCGGGACCGCCCGCGCTGATGGCAATCACATCCGAGCCGCAGTTCGTCGTGCACCCTGCAGCAAGTGTGGCAGCCGAGGCGGTGTTGGATGCAGGCGATGTTCCGCCTGCATCGACCGCCTCAACGGTGTAGGAGTAGGTGGTTGAGGCCGTCAGGCCGGTATCGGTGTAAGTGGTGCCGGTCAGGTTGGTGGCTATCGGGGTTCCACTGCGAAGCACCGCGTACGCAACTCCGGACGTCGACGAGGCCGTCCAGCTTAGGCTGACCTGGCTGGACGATGTCACGGTCGCAACCTGACCGGAATCGGGATTGTAGTGGCGCTGGCTTGCGGAGCCGGAGCCGATGTGCCGGAGGCATTGGAAGCTTCAACCACATAGTAGTAGGTTGTATTCACAGCGAGACCGGTATCCGAATAGGTGGCGGCGGTTGCCGTGGCGATTTGATTTGTGCTGGAAGGCGTGAAGCCGGACGTCGTGCTGCGGAAGACATCATAGACCACGCCGGATGTCGACAAAGCCGTCCAACTCAGATTGATCTGGCTGGCGGAGGCGGCCGTCGCAGTGAGGTTGTTGGGCCCGACAGGCGGAGCAGCGATCACTTCGATGCCGTTGATCTCCGCATTGTCGGTGATCGTGGTGAACTGAAGCACGATCTGGCCCTGGGCATTGGCGGTCGCCGTAAATGGTTCGACGATCGCGATGTCCTGGCCGCCGGCGGTTGCGAGGATATCGAAGTTACCGAGCACTTGCGTGCCGTTGATACTGACGTTAAAGACGCGTTGCCCCGGCTTGGTCCAGTAGAACTCGTCAAAGTGCAACCGCACTGTGTAGCTTGCTCCAGCGGTCAGACCGGGAAGCGTGTAGGTGAAGTTGTTGCCGACGCGTTGATGCTGGTAGACCGACTGAGGAGCAGGATTCGTTACCCCAGAGGTGTTGATGGTCGCACCGGTGCCGGATGCGTTTCCGCCGTTGAAGTCTTCATCGGCGGAGTAGACGTCCGCTGCAGGACCGCCAGCGCTGATGGCAAGCACATCCGTGCCGCAACCCGAAGTGCAGTTGACAGCGAATGTGGTGGCCGTGGCGGTGTTGGAGGCCATCGAAGTGCCAGCCGAATCGACCGCCTCGACAGTGTAGGAGTAGGTGGTTCCGGGAGTTAGATTATTGTCGGTGTAAGTGGTGCCGGTGAGATTATTGGCGATGGAAGTTCCGTTGCGGAGCACCGTGTAGGTAACTCCCGACGTCGCCGAAGCCGTCCAGGTTAGGTTGATCTGGCTGGTAGAAGCCACGGTCGCCGTCAAATTCGACGGCGACGGTGGCGGCGTATTTGCAGCAGTCGCAGAGACGACCTCGATACCGTTGACCTCGGCATTGTCCGTGATCGTGCTGAATTGAATCACAATCTGCCCCTGCGGGTTGGCGGTCGCCGCAAACTGCTCGACGATCGCGATATCCTGGCCACCGGCGGCGGCGAAGACATCGAAGTTGGTCAGCACCTGGGTGCCATTGATACTGACGTTAAACACGCGTCTTCCAGCTGCAGGCCAGTAGAACTCGTCGAAGTGCAGACGCACCAGGTAGCTGGTTCCGGGAGCCAGACCGGGCAGCGTGTAGATGAAGTTGCCGAAGCGTTGATGCTGATAGACCGACTGGGGAGCAGGGTTCGATACCCCAGCGGTGTTGATGGTCGCACCGTTGCCCGACGCTGTTCCGCCGGTGAAGTCCTCATCGGCGGCAAAGTTGCCCGCAGCAGGACCGCCTGCGCTGATGGCCAGTACATCTGAGCCGCAGTTAGATGTGCAGCCCGTTTCGGGCGTGGTTGCCGAAGCAGTGTTGGAGGTTGCCGAAATACCAACCAGGTCGGTGGCGTCGACGATGTAGTAGTAGGTTGTATTGGAAGCCAGACCCGCATCCGCATAGGTCGTGCCAGTTGTGGTGGTTATCAGGTTTGCACTGGAGGGGGTAAACCCGGCAGTGGCGCCACGATAGACGTTGTAATTAATAGCGCAGCCGGTCCCTGCAGTGCTGGCTCCCCACATCAGGTTAATCTGGCTGGAAGCGTTGGCGCTGCCAGTCAGTGGTCCCGGCACGTTCGGAGCGGTGCTGCAGGCAGCATTGACAACCGTGAGGCTTGCAGAGTTGCTGATAACCGATCCACCGCTATCAGTAACAGTCACCCCAAATTGTGCTCCGTTGTCACTCACCGTTGTGGCCGGTGTCGTGTAGGTGGACGACGTGGCGCCGGCGATCTGGTTTCCGTTCTTCGACCACTGGTAGGTCAGGGTTCCACTGCCGGTCGCAATGACGCTGAATGTGGCTGTCTGCCCCACGGTTACTGTCTGATTGGTAGGCTGCGCGGTGATGGTGGGCGGAGAAACCGAGCCAGATCCAGCACCCGACACGCATAGGGTCGCGCCAGGGTAGTTAACTGTGACCTGATAGGCCGAGGTGCCATCGAAATTCACGACCCCGCTCTTGGTGGAGTCATTTGGATCGACCGTAGAGGTCCACGTACTCCACACTCCAGGGAAAGCGCAGCTGGCGTTATTGACTCCGCTGATGCCCAGCGCTTCCGATTCCGTGGGCAAGCGCATGTTGAGACTCGTGCAGTAGTTTTGCGCGTCGACTCCAGTGAACTGCGAACCGGGCGCCGTATCAGTCTGAACGGTGCGTGTCCATATCAGACCGCTCCGGTTATCGATCACCAGAGAGGAGTTGGAGGAATTGACTGTGTAGCGTTCGGTCGCACCGCCGCATTGGGGGACGTTGTAGACCTGGAACTCATACAGCGAGTATCCGTATTGCGTGGCACGCTGCGTTCCATTCAAACGGATATAGCGTCCGCTGACTGTCGGGAAGTTAAGGGCTTCCGTTCCTCCGACACCAGTGTTGTTGGTTGTGGCCGTCTGCCATTGCGGGTTGGTGGAGGGATCCTGGCTGGTGTAGAGGATCTGATACTGCGTCGCGGACGCATTCTCCCAGTTGATGATGACCGTGTTGAATGACTGTACTGAACCCAGGTCGATCTGCAGCCAGGAAGGATCGACTCCGGGTACGGGCGGCGTAGGCGGTGCGTTGGCTGTTGCTGAGCCCCAGCGTGTATTGAGATTGCCATCGACGGCATTCTCCGGACCCAGACATCCTGTGCCGCTGAACGGCGGAGTTGTCGTTCCGTCGTTGCACGCATTTTGGGTGCTGCTGGAGGTTGCGGTCTTGTCGAGGGCCAGATTGACTCCGGGAGGCGCGAGGGTGATCTGCGCTGCGTTGCTGGTTGCCGGTGCGTTGGCGGCATTGTTCACCGTTACCGTGTAGGCGCCGACATTCGCGGAACTCACCGCAGGGATCGTATAGCTGATCGTGTTCGACAGCTGCGTGCCGCTGGTGAGGATAATCGTCTTCCCACCCGTGGGCGTGAAATTCCATTGGTAGGTGTACGGCGCTGAGCCGGCGACGACCGCGGTAAGCTGAACCGGTTCGTTGACCGGCACAATGCTGCCGGAAGGCTGCGTGCTGAACGACACGGGCGTTGGCGCATTGACCGTGACCACTGCGGTTGAAGACTGCACCTGGCCGAGCGGGTTGGTCACTCTAACGTAGAAGCTTTGCGTTCCTGTGGCGGTGAATACAGGCGTGGTGTAGCTCGCTTGCGTCGCGCCCGGAATCGCACCGGAACCGACCTGGTACCACTGGTAGGTAAGCGCAGGTGAACCGGTGGCGACGACGGTCAGCATTGCGGATTGTCCGACGACTGCGGTCTGAGATGCCGGCTGCGTGGTGATGGCAACGTTCGCGGACGCATCAACGGTGAGAGTGGCGGGGTTCGATGTCACCGTACCGAAGCTGCTGGTCACCGTTACAGTAAAGGTGTCACCGTTATCTGCGGCGGTTGTCGGAGGCGTAGTGTACGTAGGATTGGTTGCGCCGGAGATCGGGCCGCTGTTGTCCGACCACTGATAGCTGAGCGTTCCAGAGCCGGAGGCTGCGACCATAAACGTCGCGGGATACCCCACGGTCGTTGCCGTATTCACTGGCGGCACGATGATCGCTGGCGGTTGCGACTGCGAAGGAGCCGGAGGGGCAACCGATGTCAGCGTGACGCGGCCGCTTGCCAGCCCCGGTGCGGTGGCAGTCACAGTTACGGTTCCGGGAGTGAAGGTGCTGCGCAGCGCGATCTTCTGCAATCCTCCCTCGAAGTTCAGTTCCGGATCACCAGGTGAGTGGAAGAACGCGTAGGGCGTGCCTCCGATCACCGCGCTGTTTGCCTGAGAGAATGCATCCTGGTAGTAATTCGTCCAGGACGGATCGGCAACCAGCTGTTGCGTGCCGCCCATGTACGTGGCGGGTCCAGTCACGGAGAAGGTGACATTGTCTGCTGCCGTGGGTACAAGGTTGCCGTTGGCGTCCTGCACTTGGGCCACGACCATAGCAGCGTCGGAGCCGTTGGCGGTCCATTGGAAGCTGGTGCCATCCGGCCTGGTCACTTCGGGGACAACACTCAATACGATCTTCTTCTCGGCTCCGGCGGTCGTGCGCGTATCGGTCACGCCGGGAACCGGGTTGCCATTCTCATCGATGCATTCCGCGCTGACCGTGCCCGGAGCCCAGTTCACCATCCAGTGAACCTGACCCGGCATGACAGTAGTGTTCTGGGTCAGATCCGAATGCGAGTTGATGTTCCACGGATTGGGCGTCTGATCCGGGAGGTTCGCTCCAGTAACCGGATCCTTGGCAGCGCCATTGATCAGCAGGCGAACTGCAGGACAGTTGCTGAAGGCATTCTCCTGAATCGGAGTACCCTGCGTGTACTCGTAGGCGCGATTCCAGTGATGCGCAAGATGAACGACCGGCTGGATCGAATAGGGAACCCAGTTCGCCTGATAGATGTAGTAGAGCAGCCGGGGAAAGCGATTCGCGTCTGTCGAGGAATAGCCCAGCGACCGCACATAGTTCACCATGTTGGCCTGATTTTGATATTCGGCCCAGAGACTCACCTCGCCTGGCGACTCGGCAAAGTACCACTGCGCCATACCGAAGGCATTCGCCGCTCTTCCCTGCCGCCAGTCGTCGAGATAGGGTGCGGCAAAAGCGAGTTCGTAATCGTAGGCCAGGCCGCGGCCCGTGCCCATGTTGTCCCAATACTCAGCGCCGAAGGCCGGGTTGTTCGGATTCTGTTCTTTGTTTCCTGCCTCGCAACCGGCTCCGTCGCACTCGTCCATCAAACCGTATGCGGGACTGTACGTCCGATCGGCGCTCGCGCGCGGGTTGATGTTGTCCCAGGTGGTTTCGACGGTCTCAAGCTCATTCGCAAGCGTCGAATTCATTCCGCCGTTATCTCTTTCCCAGTCGAGAATCGACGGATGACTGCGATCGCGAATAATCATGTCGCGATGCACCTCCTGCTTCAACTGCAGATCGTCAGCCGTCGGGTTGGAGCTGGCGTTCCAGTAGCCCTCGCCGTCTCCACTGGGCTGGTCGATCATAATGCCGTAGGCATCGGCCGCTTCGACCATCTCTTCGCTGCTGGTCGAGTGGCCGGGCCGCCACACATTCCCGCCCTGGGCTGCGATCTGGGCCATGTCGCGCCACCACTGCTCATCCGGAACAGATGATCCGAGACCCGGATAGTCGTAGCGGCTGGAACCTCCCCAGAGATACGTGGCGTGACCATTGAAGTAAGGAAAGTTTGCATCCCAGGTGATCGTGCGAATACCCAGCGTACTTTGCGCCGAGTCGACCACCACGCCGTTCACGCTGACGATGTGGTAGACCTTGTACAAATAAGGTTTGCCGTAGATTGAGTTATTGGGATACCAGAGCGTCGGGTTCTGAATCGTGATCCTCTGATCGAACATCGGCGCTGCGCCAGACGGAAACGTGCTTGGCGTCATCGCCGGCACGGTCTGCGTAATCGGCGGCGCGGTGACAACGACGTTGCCCTGTGCGTCCACGATCTGCGTGGTCAGCGTGACCTGTTGGGCTGTCGCAGTCTCATTGACCACGTTGGTCTGCACATCGACGACGGCCGACGCTGCAGTCGCTGTCCCCTCTGCGGCCGGCACCTCGGATACGGTCCCGACATACGTTCCCCAGGTCTTCTGATTCGAATAAACATTCTGCGGAATATGGACCGGATTCGTGACGTACAGATAGACGTTGCGGAACAGGCCTGCCATGGCCTGACCGAAACGGAAGGCACCAGAGAAGTTGGGCTGCTCATACCACGGTGCACCACGCGAGACATCGATCGCGATGACGTTGTCCGTGACGCCGTCGGCGTGAATATAAGGGGTAAGGTCAACGACAACCGGGACGAAGCCCACTACGTGCGTGGCCTGCGCATCGGCCGCAACCGAGCTAACGCCGGGCAGCAGCGTGCCGTTGATGAAGACCTGCACACCAGTGTGCGAGCCTTCAATATTCAGCAGGAATTTTTGACCCGCATACTTCGGATCGACCTTGAAGTGCAGGCGGTACCAGTTGTAGTTCCCCGTCAATGACCCCTGGCCGCCGCCGGAGGTCTGGTTGATGAAGGTGCGTGGGATGTTTGCGTCATAGGGCAGGCCAACCTGCTTCCAGGCGGCACTCTTGTCGGAACTCTCGACAAAACCAGGCGTCGAATACGTCGTCGAGTTGTTCGTGTTCTCAAACCACCACTGACTCTGCGGAGCGTTCGAAGTTGAAGTCGCATCCCCGATGTACTGCGGCACGCCCGCGGCCAGATTGATCGTCTCTCGCTGCGAGATCGGCAGCGTCGGTTCCACCTGCTGGCTTTGGATGCGACGGGCGCTGAGCAGCACCATCAACAACGGAAGTAGCGTCAGCAACGTCCTTATTGAGTCGTCGCACTTATATCCGCGTTTGTTCGGATCAAGAAGACGCGTTGAACTGCTTAGCCTCCAACGCCTGACACTTACCAGGCGCCTGATACTTAAGTTATATTTTTTTCTCACAGTCTTTCTCCAATTTTGATAAGCCTCGAAGCCGCTCGAAAGCTCACAGCTTGCACTAACAGCCATACATGTCGTGAGGTCCGGCGACTATTTGCCGGCCGGACACAACCATGTTGTCGCCCGAGTTGCATGCTCACTCCGATCTTTTCAGATCGGGGAGCTTGCGCATTGAGCGAACATTGATGCTCAGTGAACTACCAGATGGGATTTCACCGAGTTCGCCAGCAATTCGCGTGGACTGCGATTGCATTTACACTTTGGCCGAGTGTCACTAGTGAAAAAGGGCGAACGGTACAAATGAGACAAACGTTTGTCTTAAAACTGCGAGCACTTGCGATCATGTCGTTCCCTTAACTCATGATTTGCAGCGTGAAAGAAACCGATATGACGAAGTCATGATCGGAAGGAAGGGCGGTAACCTTATGAGAGCATAGTGCCATAGTTATTAGGGCACCGACATTACAATTTATGAATTTACATTACTTTCCTATTACCTATGTTATCTTTTGCTCCAAGCACATACAGATTGTTTGTTACCATTAACGCCTTGTCGCTAGGGTCAAATCTTCCAAATTTCTTATCATGCACGGTCTAAGGACTGAGACGGTACCGGCAGGAAGATGACGCCAAACGCGCAACGCTTCCTTTTGTCACCGATACAAAGATATTGGACAAGTCAATGGCATTCCTGATCATCTAACTAAATAGCAACCACAAAGGCTTCAGAGACTACTATCAGCAATTGGCATTCATGAATCACGTGCGTACTTTTGCTACCAACAACTACAGAAAGAAGCGATCGATCTGTCAAGAGCAATCACCACCAAATTGTCCAGTGGGTCCTTCGTCTTTTCACATAAAGTCCTACAACAATGGCAATTGCGGCCTGCAGTTCGGGGATTCTCGGATACTTGAATCATTCTTGAGATCGTCCTGCTCGGCGGAATGGAGTACCTACGCGACAGCTCCTCGTTCCTGCTCTCGTGAGGTGCTTTTCGAAGCGCGTGATTGAAATTCGACGCCAGCTGCCCTAGAACCGACAGTTCATGAGAAGTTCGCTGACACGAATAGCGAGCCGCCGCGCTTGGTATTGGTATGAGGTCTTGACCAGCCGAACTCTGAACATCCCAGAGCTCCCCACGGTCACAGCAATTCCTACATCGCGACCTGGTTGAACGTCCTCGCCCAGGACAACCGCGCCGTCTTCACGACTGCAGCTCATGCCCAGCGTGCAGTGGAATATATCAACCGAATGGTTACTGAAAACACCGCACAAGTCCCCATGACTTGTGCGACCTGAATAGGGCGCGCATGTCCTCACTCTCATCAGGACTCTTCTCCCGCAGACTTGAGTCCGGAGGCTTGTTCGATCGTGCGTTCGAGTTCCGCGATGGTCTGGCCGTCATAATCAAACGCATACTGTGCCGCTTTCCGAGAGGGCCACGTTCGTTGCGCCGCGCTTCGCTCGGCCGCCCGTCTTCTCAGCGGTCAGGGAGCTGACCATCGCCTGTTGATCGACGCGCATATACAGATCAGCCGTCGTGCTGAGGTGAGCATGTCCGAGGATTTCTTGCGCAACCTTAATGTTCCCGGTTGTGTCGGGAACTCCCTGAGCTTCCTCCGGTTTCATTTCAAGGTGATCAGCGATTCGGGGAAGCCACCGCACTTCGAGAGGCACTTCTTGATCGAGGAGCGGAAGAACGTGATCTTCAAGCGGTAACGTCCGTCAATCTGACCGCACATTTCCTTGCTCTACTTGAGCACTCTCGCCTCCGCTAAAGTCGGGATCACACGGTTCGAGGTTGTTTATCCACTTTGGTTGCATCGGCTCTCTCAACATAGGGCGATGCTACCGCTGAGCCCTACGTCCAGAACATTACATGTTCCTGTTAACCCAATCGAGTGGCAAAAAAGCAGCCTATTTCGGGATGCGCTCTCCTTTGTTGATGCTGCATAGTGTTTATCAGTAACTGCGAAAAGGACGCGCAGAACAGGGTTCTCCTTAATGACAGTGCATTTTCGGCGCCGACAGTGAAAGCGCCTCTCGGGAGAGAGCGTCAGGTTCATCGGCGCCGGATCACCTGATGTCAAATGAGTTCCCTAGCGTATCGCAGATCAGGAATCTCAGTCGCAGAGCAAGCGCAGCCGGGCCTCTCGAAGGGGGGCCGGGGGATAGGACTCCTCGCAAGATTTTAGGTGTTTACGTAGTTAGATTTCGGATGATTCAATGAGATTTCGCATCTACAAATCCGGTGCACTCTGGATATTTGCTGCAATAGATATGCTCATCGGGCAAATTCCCCTTGCAACTTCAAATAACTGGCTCACGCTTGCATTCATGGCGGATCGGATATCAGTGAATTATCGGCTCCAATCTCTCTCGCATTGCTGACTTCCGCGCCAATTCCTGGACTCCAACAGCGGAGGTCAACAGTCAGCGAATCGTTGCAAAACATCCTTGTGGCAGGAGTCATCTGTAAGCGACTTAGGCTCTTCGGTACCGGTCCTTTCATTGTGGCAGCTGTCCGATCGTTCTTATAAGATCAGCCTACCTTCAACCTGTCTGGACGAATCCTTACGGAGGTTTTGGTTGCTTTATAGCCTCGATCAGAAGAAGGTAGGCTGCTGAGATTGCCCTGATTTATTTGTGGCCGAACAGCGGAGTTGTCACAGGCAGTTTTGGCGAGCTTAGATTGAAATCGATGTGAGCGGCCATTAGCGAACTCTTGTGCTTTGTCGTCATACCCCAATCTGCGCCGCGAGGCGAAAACGGTGAAGATTTACCCGCGCGGGGTCTCGTTCTGAATGTGGGCGGAGCGAAAAAGAAGCCTACCACCTGGAAAACAGCCAACGTCTAATGTTGTCACGTTTATTCAGACCGGCGCTTATTAGGGTCCCGTCCTAACTCTTCCAACTCTTCATCAAGGGCGAAGATCTTCGACGCTAGGCCATCCGCGATCCGTTTTCGCTCTTCGTTCGGGCGCGTGGTGTCGTGTGAGCTTGTTGTCCTTGAGGACCTCCGCGTCGAGGAATCTGCCGTCGCATTCAGAGGTTGACGGCCATGACTTTGGAAGTGGCGAATTCAATATCTTTATTTTGACCGACCAGCCAAAAAAAGCTTCCATGCCATTGAAAAAACAATCCAGCACTATCGCCCTCCACAGACATTTAATGCCGCTTATCGCGAACTCGGCCGGAACAACTTTGTGATCCTCTGGCCTCCAAATCTTCAGGAATTCAAGCTCGCTTGATTGAGCCACGCCAACCGGCAGTAACCGGCAGACGCTTACGGACTCGGGGAGGATAAAGGTAAAGCTATACTGAACGTCGTACCGCCGTCTGGGTTCCTTAGTAGTCACAAACGCGTCGAAAATCTTTTCCACAGCACTGACTCCTGGACCGTTGTCGATCACTTTTACCAGCATCTCGCTCTGGTCTGTTACTGCTGCCCGGACCGTAACCAGGGGAGAGATTCCAATATCTTCCATTGCTTCGGTCGCGTTTGAAATCAGGTTGATGAATACCTCTTGAATCTGTATGGGGTCCACAGAAACTGGGGGGAGAAGTTCATCGAAGCGCCTGTCAATCGGGATTTCTCGCTTGTTTGGATCCTCTTGCACCAGTCGAACAGCC
>Ga0207057_1249_pt1 | contig 10951 bp, 10 predicted proteins | sample Alteio_BWMinCont_33_FD_153265 | JGI IMG/M metagenome (GOLD analysis project Ga0207057, IMG submission 153265) | Enriched cells from forest soil in Barre Woods Harvard Forest LTER site, Petersham, Massachusetts, United States -... | ecosystem: Environmental > Terrestrial > Soil > Temperate forest >... | reverse complement strand
GGCAGAAACAAAAAAGAATATTTTGCTTGTTGCCGGATCATTCCGCAGATCCGCTGTGTCTGATTTAATTCATAAAAGTTTTGCTGAAGAAATAATCCACGATCATAAGATGCCCGTATTTATTGCGCATCATAGTTAATGCTCGTAGCTTGCAGATAACTGATATCAATCATTATGGAATCAAGTAAAGGCGGCATACTGATTATCAACGGCGGTTCGTCCAGCATTAAGTTTGCATTATATGAAATAGAAAATTCGCTGATGCAGTTGTTGCGTGGTGAGATAGAAAGCATCGGCACTGAGAACACAAAACTTAATTTTACAAATACTGATCCTTATCAAACAAATAGCATTATTATTAAGGTTGCAGATTATAATGATGCAGCAAATTTTCTGATCGATTGGCTTGAAAAACAAAAACGTTTTGAATCCATAAAAGCGATCGCGCATAGGATAGTGCATGGAATGAAACATACACAACCTGAAAAAATCACTCCTGTATTATTAGATGAATTAAAAAAAATCAGTGCTTACGATCCCGAACATTTGCCTGAAGAAATTAAATTGATAGAAATATTTCAGGAGCATTATCCTGCATTGTCACAAATAGCTTGTTTCGATACTTCATTTCACGCATCTATGCCGATGGTCGCAAAATTGTTGCCTATTCCACGAAAATATTTTTCCAAAGGAATTCAGCGATACGGTTTTCACGGTCTTTCCTATTCTTATCTGATGGAAGAACTTAAAAAATTATCAGGCAATAAAGTTGATAAAGAAAAAATAATATTGGCGCATCTCGGAAATGGTGCAAGTCTTGTAGCAATTAAAGATGGAAAAAGTATTGACACAAGCATGGGCTTCACACCAACAGCAGGAATACCGATGAGCACACGCACTGGCGATCTTGATCCTGGCGTTGCATGGTATTTAATGCAGGAAGAAAAAATGAGCCCAGAACAATTCACCCATCTGATTAATCACGAATCGGGTCTTTTGGGAATTTCTGAAACAAATTCCGATATGCGCGAATTAATAAAATTGAAGACGACCGACAATCGCGCTGCTGAAGCGATTGAGCTGTTTTGCTATCAAACTAAAAAATGTATTGGCGCTTACGCAGCAGCTCTTGGAGGATTGGATACATTGGTATTTTCAGGAGGCATTGGGGAAAATGCACCCGAAGTTCGGCAACGCATTTGCAGCGGTCTTCAATTTTTAGGAATTGAATTGGATGAAAAAAGAAATTTAAATAATGAAGAAATTATTTCTGCAGATAATAGCAAAGTCATTATTCGCGTGATTAAGACAAATGAAGAACTGATGATTGCAAGATTGGTTTGTGATGAGTTGAATTATTCGGTCGAACAATAAAATCATTTTATTATGGAATTAGAAAATGCTGAGATAGAAATTAAAGCTTCATCAACCGATTTATTTCAAAAGATGAACGCATATTGGCGTGCTGCTAATTATATTTCCGTAGGACAAATTTATCTGCGTGATAATCCGCTTTTAAAAGAACCATTAAAACCGGAACACATTAAAGCAATGTTACTCGGTCATTGGGGAACCACGCCAGGGCAAAATTTTATTTATGTACATCTGAACAGGGTCATCAAAAAATATGATCTCAACATGTTCTACGTTTCTGGTCCTGGTCATGGTGGGCCTGCGCTGGTGGGCAACACCTATCTCGAAGGAACTTACAGTGAAGTGTATCCGAATATTAGCCAGGATGAAGAAGGATTAAAAAAATTATTTACACAATTTTCTTTTCCTGGTGGCATACCGAGCCATGTTTCTCCTGAGTGCCCCGGCTCTATGCATGAAGGCGGTGAGCTAGGATATTCTCTCAGTCATGCATTCGGTGCTGTGTTTGATAATCCTGATTTGATTGTCTCATGCGTTGTTGGTGATGGAGAAGCAGAAACAGGACCGCTGGCTACTGCCTGGCATTCAAATAAATTTTTGAATCCTGTTAATGACGGAGTAGTACTTCCGATTTTGCATTTGAATGGATATAAAATTTCTAACCCAACAATTCTTGCACGAATAGGAAATGAAGAATTAGAACAATTGTTTTTTGGTTATGGATGGAAACCGTATTTTATCGAGGGAAGTGATCCAATGAAGATGCATCAAAAAATGGCTGCTATTCTTGACGAAGTAATTGAAGAAATAAAAACAATAAAATCAAAAGCATTTAATGACAATAATTGTGAACGCCCACGCTGGCCAATGATTATTTTAAAAACACCAAAAGGGTGGACGGGGCCGAAGTCTGTGAATGGCTTGCCTGTTGAAGGAAGTTTCCGTTCGCATCAAGTGCCGATAACTGATCCGGCTACAAATCCTGAACATCTTAAGCAATTGGAAGAATGGTTGAAAAGTTATAAACCTGAAGAATTGTTTGGTGAAAATGGTCGTTTGTTAAATGAGTTAGCAGAGCTTGCTCCGAAAGGCGAACAAAGAATGGGAGCGAATCCGCACACGAATGGTGGGATTCTATTGAAAGAACTTTGCATGCCTGACTTTAAAAATTATGGAATTGAATTGCCCTTCAGAGGAAGCAGTGCCATCGGTGATACAAAAATTTTGGGCGCATTCATCAGAGATATAATCATTGCAAATAAAGAACAGAAAAATTTCAGGGTATTTGGCCCTGATGAAACGCTCTCTAATAATCTGAGTGCAGTGTTTGAAGCAACCAATCGTCAATGGGAAGCAGAGACGATTGAAGCAGATCAATTTTTAGATAAAGAAGGTCGGGTGATGGAAATGTTGAGCGAGCATCAATGCGAAGGCTGGCTCGAAGGTTATTTGCTAACGGGAAGACATGGATTGCTTAATTGTTATGAAGCGTTTATTCATATCATTGATTCCATGTTCAATCAACATGCAAAATGGCTGAAGGTTACATTGCAACTCCCGTGGCGCAGAAAAATCGCATCATTAAATATTTTACTTACATCTCACGTATGGCGGCAGGATCATAATGGATTCACACATCAAGATCCCGGATTTATCGATCACGTCATCAATAAAAAAGCAGAAGTGGTTCGTGTGTATTTGCCGCCCGATGCAAATTGTCTTTTATCTGTGATGGATCATTGTTTGCGAAGCAGGCATTATGTGAATGTGATTGTTGCAGGCAAACATCCTTCGCCGCAATGGCTCACGATGGATGAAGCTGTTGTTCATTGCACTGAAGGCATCGGCATTTGGAAATGGGCAAGCAATGATGAAAACACTGAGCCCGATGTAGTGATGGCTTGTGCAGGTGATGTGCCGACGCTCGAAACATTAGCTGCAGTTTCTATACTCAGAAAAAAATTACCTGATCTGAAAATACGTGTGGTGAATGTTGTTGATTTGATGAAATTGCAACCACAATTAGAGCATCCGCATGGATTAAGCGATGTTGATTTTGATATGCTGTTCACAAAAAGCAAACCAGTGATTTTTGCTTTTCATGCTTATCCCTGGCTCATTCACCGGCTGACTTACAGAAGGACAAATCACCACAATATTCATGTGCGCGGATATAAAGAAGAAGGCACAATCACTACTGCGTTTGATATGACTGTGATGAATGACCTCGACCGTTTTCATTTGGTGCAGGACGTGATTGACCGTTCGCCGCAACTCGGTGACAAAGCAGCTTACCTGAAACAGGAAATGCAAGACAAGCTCATCGAACATAAATATTATATCCGCAAAAATGGAATGGATATGCCGGAAGTAAGAAATTGGAAATGGGAAAGTTGAATTTATTACATCTAAATAAATCAATTCATTATTAATATTAATACCATGACAAAAGAATCATTTAGAATCAATGGGGAAAATTTATTAAAGAAAGTAAAAGAACTTATTGCAGAAGGAAATATCAGAAAAATAAGCATTCATGATAAAGATGGAAAAGAGATTATGAATTTTCCTTTAACTGTTGGTGTTGTTGGTGCTCTGCTTGCACCCGTGTTAGCGGCTATTGGCGCACTAGCGGCATTAATTGGAGAGTGCGCCATTACTGTAGAAAAAGAAGATTAGGTAAACGAAGAAATAACATTATACGCACCAATTTTTTTTATACCAAGACTAACTGTGAATAAAGAAACCCATAGCAACAATTCTGATTTAGTAAAAGACATTATTATTGGAATGTCTGACGGGTTAACTGTTCCTTTTGCATTGACAGCAGGATTAAGCGGCGTGTTGGACACAACGCATCTCATCATTGTTTCCGGTTTGTCTGAAATTGCTGCAGGCTGCATTTCCATGGGGCTAGGAGGTTATCTTGCCGGCGAATCGGAAGTGGAACATTATGAATCGGAATTAAAACGTGAATATGACGAAATTGAAAGCGTTCCTCAATTGGAATTAAAAGAAGTGGAAGAGATACTTACCAATATGGGCGTGGAAGAAACATTAAGCAAACAGGTTGCATTACAAATCAGCAAAGACAAAAACCGCTGGGCAGATTTTATGATGAAACTTGAACTGGAAATGGAAAAGCCCGCAAAGAATCGTGCTGCGAAAAGCGCCATCACCATTGCGCTTTCATATTTGGTGGGAGGTTTTATTCCATTGTTCCCTTATATTATTATTCACGATAGCAAACAGGCTTTCTATATTTCCTGCGTGGTCACTGTATTCGCTTTAATGATATTCGGATATTTTAAAAGTAAGGTAACCTGCCAACCGCTTATTAAAGGAACAATCAAAGTAACGGTAACGGGTATCGTTGCAGCGGCTGCCGCATTTTTATTGGCAAAAGCTGTAAGTTAAAAGGATAATAAATTAATCAAATTGCCCCGTGTACAAATCATAATACCTGCCTTTTTGTTTTAATAACTCTTCGTGTGTGCCGCGTTCAATTATTTCGCCGTTCTCCAAAACCATTATCTCGTCTGCATTTCGGACGGTTGATAAACGATGTGCAATTACCACACTTGTTCTTCCCTGCATTAGCTGGTCCACTCCTTTTTGTATGATTTGTTCGGTACGTGTGTCGATTGAACTGGTGGCTTCATCTAAAATGAGGATGGAAGGTTTTGCGACTGTTGCACGGGCAATGTTTAATAATTGCCGTTGCCCCTGGCTGAGGTTGCCGCCATCATTTTCTAAAATCGTTTGATAACCTTTTGGCATGCGCGTAATAAAAGAATCGGCACCGGCGAGAACGGCTGCATCCATCACTTCTTTTATATAAACAAATTCCGCTGGGAGTTCTGTGAACTGAGGCAGGAGATAACAAAATTGTTTCAACGCCAGCATGCTTTCCTTTTTTCCATCGTACGCAAAAACAATCCGGTCAGGTGATTTAAAATTTTCAGGAATCGCTATTACCGGGCATTCTGCGCTGTGCAATATTTCTTTCATAAATACATTAGGCTGGTAATCTATGAGATCGGTACAAAATAATTCTTCGCTGATCACTAATAAATCTGCAAAGCGTGTTTCTTTCACAAGCAAATCTTTATCGACTTCCTGATTTTCATCAGCCTGATATTTGATATTATTTAATTCACACATGCCAATAAATTTTTCCATGCTTTTCTTTACAAGCTTTTCTTCTTCTTGCTTAAGCTTTACATATGGAGCAGCCGTTGGTATGTAACTCACAGTGATCAATTGCTGAAAGTCGATAGGCTCAAAAAAAAGGCCTTTCACAATCACCGGCTCAGTTTCATTCAATTGTTTAATGAACTGCATTGCTCCTTTTGGAAAATTATTGCCATCGCAAGCAAAAAGTATCTTTTTCATACATGTTATTTTTAAAAATTAATAATGCGTTATAAAAACCGGAAAGTTTGTTGTGCTAACAATCAATTTTGCACGGCTTGGTTTTAGCATAGAAGAAAGAGTGCCTCTGCCATAGGCGCCCATTACTAATAGCAAATTCTTTTTTTCTAACAAATATTTGAAAAGTTCTTCCTCAGGATTTCCGTTAAGCAGTTTAAAATCCATTTCGCTATAATGAGTTTTCAGCCATTCTGATATTTTTGGTTTTGACCTGAGCCCCATCTCATTTTCTTTGTTCACCTCAAGCAAAGTGATATTTTTATTATTGAATTCGGGGAACAAATAAGTGAATTGCTTGATTGCCAAAACCGATGAACCGCTTCCATTATAAGTGAAAATAACCTCATCAATGCCATCAAAGCTTTCGGGAGAAATAATAACGGGACATTCAGCTTCTGACAATAAATCTTTAACGAACCCTGAAGGAACACTTTCGATTTTTTTCTTAAAAGACATTTCAGCGTCCACGATAATCATATCTGCAAAACGGCTTTCTTCAATCATCTCATCTGTGGGCATTCCTCGTTTGCGATGTATGTTTGACTGCACACCTCTTTTTTCGCATGCTTCACGAAAAAAACTGATATTATCTTCTGTCTTTTTCTTTCTCTCCTCAAGAACAGAAATTTCGTCACTGTATGATGACGCACCAGCCAATTCACTCATTTCTTCAAATAAAACATTTTCAAGAAATACACCAGTGAGTTTTGATTCAGTTAACGCGGCTGCATAACATGCAAAATCTAATGTTTTGCTATTTATATTTTGCGCATCGATCGCTAATAATATTTTACGCATAAAAAAGTTTATTCAAAACTAATTGTTGAAGATACTTTAATGTATGATTGAAGTTTGCGCACGGAATGATGTTCATCATCGATAGTCACTGATGAATTTCAGCATTATTATTGACTTATCTCTTTTTTAATCTTTGTGCTCTAAACAAAAAATCATGACATATATTCTTTCGCAGCCAGAAACATTTAATCATCAAGCTGTTTCCAAACAAAAAAAATCATTGATTGCAAATTTCATTCAATGGGCAACAAATGAAGATGAAGAGCATCACATAGCCTGGGTTGGTGCTTCAATCACAGCTATGGCAGCCGTGTTCTTTCCATTGACTATGTCGGTGATACTTTTAAATGGCGCGGCTTTCGGGCTTATCATTACGGCGATGATTTCATTATCGTTGGTCGTAATAACCAATCTTGCCGCATTGCCAACACGTTACACTATCCCATTCTTTTTACTTGGCATCTTTATTGACGCAGGAGCAATCATTGCGAGCTTTTTAATAAGATAGAATTCCCTTTTTTTGTTATAAGCACAGATGTTCTTCTTTTGGGAACACTGTGCTTTTCTATTTTTAGGAGTTATACCTGAAGTGAAAGTCGTTTTTATTTGCACTGAAAGTTCAAACCAAATGTTTGTTCGCCTTGAAATATAAATAAGCATCTTCTTCTAATTTTTCACGATGCTGAGGATGTGCAATTTTTACCAATGCTGTTGCGCGTTCTTTTAAATTTTTTCCATACAAATATGCAATGCCATATTCAGTGACTATATAATGAACATGCGCTCTTGTGGTAACCACGCCAGCTCCGGGCTTTAATGAAGCCACGATTTTGCTTGATCCTTTGCCTGTTATAGAAGGCATTGCAATAATAGGTTTGCCCCCTTCAGATAAAGAAGCACCGCGCATAAAATCCATTTGCCCTCCAACCCCTGAATACATTTTTGAACCGATCGAATCTGCGCACACCTGTCCTGTCAAATCAACTTCTACTGCGCTGTTAATGGCAGTAACTTTTGGGTTTTGCCTGATGATGTGCGTGTCATTCACATAAGCAATATCCAGCATCTCGATCAAAGGATTATCATGCACAAATTTGTACAAACGTTTTGTGCCAAGCATAAAACTTGAAACAATTTTATATGGATGTTTCTTTTTCATCTCTCCGGTGATAACAGCTTTTTCAATGAGATCGATTATTCCATCAGAAAACATTTCTGTGTGGATGCCTAATTTTTTGTGGCCGGCAAGCATGCTCAGTACTGCATTTGGGATTGTGCCGATGCCCATTTGTAAAGTAGCGCCGTCTTCGATCAACGATGCAACATGCTCTGCAATTTTGCAACTCATCTCGTCCGCCTTTTCTATTCTTGCTTCAAGGATATCATCATTTACTTCCACCATTGCATCGATCCTATTCTTATGAATGAAACCGCCGCCATGTGTTCGCGGCATATTAGGATTTACCTGAGCGATGATATGTTTTGCAGAATCAAGCACCGCCGGAGCAATATCAACCGACACGCCAAGCGAGCAAAAACCATGTTCATCAGGTGGTGAAACATGAATCAATGCATAATCAATTTCAATAACTTTATTTCTGAACAATGCAGGAATCTCGCTGAGAAAAACAGGAATGTATTGCGCTCTTCCTTCCTGAACAGCTTTGCGAAGATTTGCTCCGATAAAAAAACAATTCACATGAAAAACATCTTCAAACTCAGGAGCCGCATAAGGTGCTTCACCCTCTGTGTGCATTTGATAAATGGTGATATCGCCTAATTCGTGCGCTCTCGCTGTTAATGCTTTGATAAGTTGCTGTGGCGCTGCGGCTGCAGTCTGGATAAAAATATTGCTGCCGGATTTGATAAGCCCAACAGCTTCTTCTAATGTTCTATACATTTTATGGATTTAATGATCAATCATTGGTCAGGATAACCTTCAGTGCCTTTTCTCTCGCCGCATGCTGAAACGTGTCATACGCATTGATGATTTCCCTCAATTTGAAATGATGGGTGATCAATTGTTTTGAATCAAGTTTTTTGGATTGGATTGTTTTGAGTAGCATCGGTGTCGTGACCGTATCTACCAAACGGGTGGTGATGGTGATATTATGCGCCCATAAAGTTTCAAGATGAAGCTCTGCGCTTTTTCCATGGACTCCAATATTAGCAATAGTCCCTCCTGCACCTACTATATACTGACATAATTCAAAAGTAGCAGGTATCCCTACAGCTTCTATCGCTGTATCTACTCCTTTGTTGCCTGTAATCTCTTTCACTCTGTCCACAGCATCTTCCTTTATATTATTGATGATCTGCGTAGCACCAAATTTCTTCGCTGTCTCTAAACGATTATCATCAGGGTCGATCATAATAATTTCTGCAGGCGAATAAAATTGCGCTGTCAACAATGCGGCTAATCCTATCGGGCCAGAGCCAACAATGGCTACTGTGTTTCCCGGTTGCACTTTACCGTTAAGCACGCCGCACTCAAAACCTGTTGGCAAAATATCGCTCAGCATTACCAGGGCTTCTTCATCGCTTCCTACAGGGATATGATACAAACTATTATCTGCAAATGGTATCCGCACATATTCCGCTTGCGTTCCATCGATAAGATGGCCTAAAATCCATCCGCCATTTTCGCAATGCGAATACATGCCGCGTTTGCAATAATTACATTTGCCGCAAGATGAAATACAGGATATGATTACCCTGTCGCCTTTTTTAAAACTGGTAACAGAATTGCCGATTTCCTCGATCACGCCAACTCCTTCATGACCGAGAATTCTTCCATCGGTTACTTCAGGTACATCACCTTTTAGGATATGCAAATCTGTTCCGCAAATAGTTGTTTTAGTAATTCGTACTATTGCATCTGATGGTTGTTGAATAACAGGCTTTGGTTTTTCTTCCCAGCTTTTTTTGCCAGGGCCATGGTAGACTAATGCTTTCATAATATTGTTATTTAGAGTGAAATTTTTTTGTTTCGCTGAATATTATTGATGATTTTCTTCATTTAGAAAAATGATTTTTGTAGATAACCATCAACAAATATTTTTAATTCAATTTTTATTGTTTCAAAAATGCCACTATCTTTTTTCGCTCATCCTCTGTAATCAGAGCGCGGGTCTGCATATGAAGTCCGATCGTTTCCCATTGTTCCGGCGAAAAAGTACTGGGCGAAGGCGTATTATGACAACGCTGACAATTCTCTGCCCACAACTGCGCACCTGTTTTTGCCGCAACCATCTGGCTTGCTTTACAGCTATGCATTACCGTTATTATCAGAGCTAAAAACATCAGTATGATAATTGAGGAAATTTTCTTCGTGAATAATATTTTCATATTGCTGATTTTATAGTTGAATGGAAAATTGCAGATAGAATGTGTTGGTTTTTGTAGTTCCTGTAAAAGAATTCAGTGCCTCCGTACCAGTACTGTTGCCAGTATAAGCATCATATGTTATTTTGAAAACAGTTCTCCAGTTGATCCAATAATCCAGACCAACAGTAATCGAATGTTGATTAGCACCAAAAGTAGAATTGGCAGGAGTATTAAATGTTGTATATCTGCCCGCTAATTCTATATTTTTTATAAACCCTTGTGCACCCACTGGTCTGATAGAGCATTGAGCAAAGAATGATGTAGTATGATTGTTGAATGTATAATTTGAGGAATCGACAGGGCTTACATAATTCACACTGCCGATATCTTGAATGTTATATTGTGATTTAATATTTAATAATATGGGGCTGAAATTTTTTACATAGTTCAAATCAAAAGCGTACATATTTCCTTTTGCGCTTTGAATAGTTGTCCCCTGATCTCCTACTTTGCCAAACATGCCAGATACACCGATTTCCAGTGAGGAGTTAGAAAATGGAAGAAAGCCTAAACGCGCAGTAATGGTTTTGTTATTGTTATTATCTACAATATTGCCATTGCTCAATGTGCCATCAGCATTCAATTGATTGCCATTAGTCAGAGCCACATCGTAATTCATTTTCATATTGCCCATAGGCAAACCGCCTTCTACCTCAATTCCATAATCAGTTGGAGTCATATCTGCAATGCCCATAGGATCTGTAGCCAATTTATCGATCCATCCTGCAGCTTCTCTTTTAGCGTAAGTGCCAAAAGGCAACACAAAATAGCCTGCTCTTATAATCAAATTGGGAGCAGCAAAATAAGAGATGTCGGCCCAATTCACACTTAGCCCATTATTATTGAACGAAGGCTCAAACTCCATCAGAAATTTATCGCCATGCCTCCACAATAGCATCGGGCTAAATTCATAGTTATCTGCATCCGGAAAACTATTGCCTTTTGAAACAGAAGAAAC
>Ga0207057_1248_pt1 | contig 10965 bp, 11 predicted proteins | sample Alteio_BWMinCont_33_FD_153265 | JGI IMG/M metagenome (GOLD analysis project Ga0207057, IMG submission 153265) | Enriched cells from forest soil in Barre Woods Harvard Forest LTER site, Petersham, Massachusetts, United States -... | ecosystem: Environmental > Terrestrial > Soil > Temperate forest >... | reverse complement strand
AGCGTTCCCCGCGATCTGGCAAATATGATCCATATGATCGATTACTTTTTCAAGATTGCAACCAATTTGTTTTGGCGTTGATTGACCGCGAACCCAGCCAGGCATGATCATCCATGCATCCATCGCAGCACCAATCACTGCACCGCGTTCTATTAATATTTTTATTTGTTCGTCACTGAACTGGCGATTATGATTTACTAATGCTCTGCAATTATTATGGCTTGCCCAAACATGCCCGTTGAAATTTTCCAATGCCTGCCAAAAAGCATCGTCGCATAAATGTGTTGCGTCAAGAATAATATTCAACTCTTCCATTTTCTTCAATAACTCTAATCCATTTTTATTCATTTTTCCTGTTGCATCCGTTCCGTTCGCGTAACGACCAGGGCCATAATGCGCTGGGCCAATTGCTCGCAAACCATATTGATATGCACGTTCAAGATGTTCAATAGTAATGATTGAATCTGCACCTTCCAGACTCAAAATATATCCTACAGGTTTTTTATTATTATCGTTCTCTTCATTCCAATGCTGCAAATGATTTTCGAGAGAAGAAAGATTATTGATCTGAACCATTTCACCATCTTCTTCCATTGTTTTGTACCATGCAAGCTGCGCCTGCGTTTGCGCCCATGCTTGTTCGGGAGAATGCCAGCCTTTTAACGGATTATCTGGCGCGACATATCGCGCAATTTGCGTAGCAACAACTAATCCAACATTTCCTTTTCTTAATTCAGGCAACGAAACAGTTGCATTGCTGCGATCTGGTTTATCAGTCATCCCTTTTTCGCGATTATTAATTTCGGTTATGGATGACCGTAAGTCGCGGTTCCATTCCATCGCATTCATGCTAAGATCAAGATGTGCATCTATGGTGAACATGGAGAGTTTGTGGTTTTTAATTCAAAGATTCCATTCGAAATCCGTTTCTTCAGAACTGCGGACTGAAAACTGCTAACTGAATACTCAATCATATGCTAATCTTTCTATCTCGCGCAACAATCATCCATTCTCCATTGACTACATTATCATTTACTGTAAGCGCTCTTTCGTACAATGCAACTGTCGGGCAAATATGAATTGGCAAGCCATACAAAACATCACCCACTTTGTATGAATGATTTGCACCAGCTTCAACAACCAAATGCTCTTCGCTTTGTCCGACTGCTTTTAATTCTGGCGCATTCAGAAAGAAAACACGCTTTGCAATTTCGTTTTCAGCAGCAACAGATTTATGACCGAGGTCGAGGCATAACTTTGTTTCTGTTGGCAATGATATAACTCTTGTGATCACCAATGGAGCAGTAAGAAAATTTTGTTCAGGACAAAGATCTGTGTAGCCTTTATCCCAGAAAATAAAAGTGCCCGGACTGCATTCCATGTTTTTTTCTTTTGCAGTGAATAGAAAATGTTGGCGAACCACCAGCAATAATAACAGGTTCATCAAACCCATTTTGTATAATTTCTTCTTTCACTTTCAAAACTCTTTCAAAACATTCATCGCATTTTTGTTTGCGTGCATCAAAATCAACATCTCTGATATGCCCATCATAAGCATGCAAGCCAACTGGTTTAATACCTTTTAAATGCGAACATTGATCATACAATTCAGCAGCATGCTCTGGTTCAATACCCGTTCGGTTTTGACCAACATTTATATCAAGATAAACTGGTATTGTTAATTTATTTGCCGCAAAAGCATTGCTCATTTCTTTCGCTGCATCTATATTATCAGTTAAGCAGGAGAATTTTGTTGAAGCATATTTTTTTATTACTGCGATAAATCGTTTCGGTTTCGGGCCAACGGGTTGATAGGCAAGCAGCACGTCTTTTGCGTTGCACATGCCCATCATTTCTGCTTCGGCAATAGTAGCGCATTTAAATTTCGAGATTCCTGCATTCATCATCATCTCAACAACTTCTTTGCATTTATGTGTTTTTACGTGTGGGCGTAACCGTTGCAAATCTCCAACCATCTCAACAGCTGTGCTGATATTTCTTTTTACTCTTTCAGTATAAATCACCAATGCAGGAGAATCGATTTCATTAATGTTTTTAATATTATACCAGTCGTTTTTTATTTCAGTCATAAAAAATAATTTCGTGAATTGTCAATAGTGAATCGTGAATGCTGAACAATGAAATACTTATCACTTACTACTTATAACTTACCACTATTATCACTTTCTCCCTCAATGCAACTCAAACAACGCTTCTATCTCAACAGAAATATTATTAGGCAGGGAACCCATGCCCACAGCGCTTCTCACGCCAATGCCATTATCTTCTCCCCAAACTTTTACGAACAATTCACTGCAGCCATTAATAACATAAGGATGCTTTTCGAACTCGGGCACTGCGTTCACCATGCCAAGCACTTTGATCACTCTTTTTATTTTATCTAATGAACCGAGATATTCTTTCAGCGTTGCAAGAATGGTGAGTCCCACTTGTTGCGCAGCGAGTTTGCCTTCATCTGCATCCAAATCTTTCCCAAGTTTTCCTGTTATCAATTCGCCATTTGGAAGATAAGGCCCTTGCCCTGATATATAACAATGTTTTCCGTCAATAAGGATAGGCTTGTAAACACCTTTTGGTGTTGGCGCTTGCGGCAATGTGAGCCCAAGGTCAATAAGATTTTTTTCTGCTGACATAATTTTTGTTTTATATAAAAAGATTTAAAATTAACGCCCCAGCTAATCCAATAACCGACACAATTGTTTCCATTAATGACCACGAAAGAAAAGTTTCTTTCACTGTGATATTAAAATATTCTTTGAACAACCAGAACCCTCCATCGTTCACATGAGAGAACATTAAGCTGCCAGCACCAACTGCAAGCACCATCAAATTCGGATTGGCGTGTGTCGATATAATCAGCGGCGCAATCATGCCCGCAGTCGTTAAACCCGCTACTGTAGCAGATCCTACGCAAACGCGGATAATTGCCGCAACAAGCCATCCTAAAATAAGCGGGCTTATTGACAAGCTTTCCAAATGTTCTGCTATCACTTTGCTGATGCCGCTGTCAATAAATACTTGCTTCAAAGCACCAGCACCTGCAATGATCAAAAGAATCATTGCAATATCTTTTACCGCGTTTCCGTAATGATCCATAATTTCTTTCATGCCTTTGCCTTGTCGCAATCCCAATGTGTAAGTAGCAACTGCCAATGCAAACAGCATGATAACATTTGGATTGCTTATAAAAGAAATAACGTCTGCCAAATGCCCATCTTGGATACCCATGAACGTTAGTATCGCAAAAAACATGATTAATACAACAGGCAATAACGCTGTAAAAAAACTATTGAACGCAGCAGGCAATTTCTCTTCAGGTATATATTCAGGAAGAAATGTTTGCAGTGGCGTTGAGTTGATGTTTTTTAAAGTCTTTGCAAAAACTGGTCCTGCGATAATAATTGCCGGGATTGCAACGATGATTCCGTACAATAATGTAAGTCCCATATTTGCATGGAACTGTGAAACCAACGCAACCGGCGCAGGATGTGGTGGCAAAAAGCCATGTGTTACTGAAAGTGCCGCCATCATTGGGATGCCGACGTAAACAGCAGGTAATTTATATTGGTAAACAACAGAAAAAACAAGCGGGATCATCAGCACAAAACTGACATCGAAAAACAAGGGAAGGCCAACAATAAAACCCGTGGCTACCATTGCCCACTGAATATATTTTTCTCCGAACACTTTTTTAAGAGAGCCCGCAATCACTTGTGCAGCGCCGCTTTCAGCAACCATTTTGCCGAGCATAGCACCAAGACAAATAACAATCACCAGCGAGCCAAGCGTATCGCCAAGACCTTGCTGCACCGAATGCACAATTTTATTTAGCGGTATGCCAAGCAACAAACCTGCTAATAACGAAACAATTAAAAATGCAAGAAATGAATTTATTTTTCCCCAAGTGATCAGCAGCACTAATAATAAAATACAAATCAGTACAATTAAAATAACCATGTTGGGATAATAAATGAGGGCGTTAAATGAGTTGCCGAATTTAAGGAAATAAATTTAGGTATTAGAAGTTTCACGCAAAGGCGCGAAGGCGCAACGTGACCGCCGTTGTTGGTCAGCGACTAACAATGGCTCAAAATAGCTAGTGCTAATAAGATGCCTCCCGCACGAGGCGGGGTGACGGCTACTCTCTGATTAATCTCAAAATTATTTCTGTTTGTAATTCATCACGCTCTCGCCGTCATTCCCGCGCAGGCGGGAATCCCACCGCACAAATCATGGTGACAAAAAATTGGGATGCCTGCCTGCGCAGGCATGACGGTAACTCGCCGATTAATCTTAAAATTATTTCCGCTCAAAAAAACCTTCAAGGTTTTAACAACCCGCCGTTAGTGAACCTAAAGCTCAATAGAATTTCTACAGTACACGAGTGCGACGCAAGGATGTCGATCAGAGAACAAATGCCCGTTACATAAATATTCTAGTAAAAAAATCATGAAGTGCTGATCATTTCAGCGGATTGCTCTTCCACTTCGATAATGCTTGCGTGATAGAAAATAATTTTTCTTCCGATCGTGAAAACAGAAAAAGCAGTGATCGCGCAACATGCCATCACGCCTGCCATTGGAAGCGCAGTGTGGTTTTGCAAAAAACTAACTAACGCTGAAGTGCATGCGCCAATGCTCATTTGGATTGCGCCCATTAATGCGGATGCGCTGCCTGCATTGTGACTGAACGGCGCGAGCGAAAGCGCTGATGAATTGGGGAACGTGAAACCCTGGCAACACAAAAAAATAAAAATGAGAAATATGGTACTGAACAATTCGATCCAGCCGAATAATGTAGTGATAAAAAGTATGATGCCTGTGATACTCTGACATATCAACGCCACTTTTATAATCTGTTCGCTTTTATAATTTTTCAGCATCACGCTATTCAACTGACTTGATCCGATAAGTCCCATTGCGATCAGCGCAAATATCCATCCATACTGCTTTTCGCTCACCTTAAATATTTCCATAAACACATAAGGCGAGCCGCCGATGTACGCATACAACCCTGCAGCAGCAATCGCTCCCGTGAATGCATACGTGAAAAATTGTGGCTGTTTTATTACTGCAATAAAATTATTAATGATTGGTTTTGGTTTCAGCGAAAAATTGGGATCAGGCTTTTTGCTTTCAGGAAGAAAAAAATAAATCGCGACAATAATAAAAGCAACAATTAAAATAAGCACGATGAAAACATAACGCCATCCCAATGCAGCGGTAACATATCCGCCGAGGGTTGGCGCAATGATCGGCGACACAGCAACTACAAGCATGAGCAATGAAAATATTTTCGCGTTCTCTTTCACTTCAAATAAATCGCGCACCATTGCTCGCGATGCAACCATGCCAACGCAACCGCCTAATGCCTGCAACAAACGCAAAACAATCAGCGCATCCGCTGATGCTGCCAATGCGCAACCAACTGACGCAACAAGATATGCGCACAAACCAATGTACAAAGGTTTTTTTCTTCCGAACCTGTCGAGCAACGGGCCATATAATAATTGCCCTGCAGAAATTCCAATAAAAAAACTTGATAATGAAAGTGTGACATGCGCAACTGTTGAATGCAAACTTTCTGCAATGGCAGGAAATGCAGGCAGATACATGTCAATCGAAAACGGGCCGATAGCAGAAAGCAACCCGAGAATTAATACAAGATGAAATTTATTTTTTGCTGCTGCGCTCATAAGAAATGTAAAACTAATGCAGCAGCTTTTAAAATAGGAATAAAAATAGCGATGACTTAGTTCAGGATTTTTTTCATGTCCTTATTAACAGCAAAGCGCACTGCATACACAAGCCTGTAGCTGCCGGCATTGTAAATATATTTATACATCGACGTTTCTCCGCGTGCAGTAACGCGGGTTCCAAGCCACGATATGCCCAGGTTCCATTTGTTATTATTGTAACCGGCGCCGATCCTGAAAATATAATCCGGCCACGCGCCTGCTCGCGTTCCTTTGCTATCTCCTATTTCACGCGAGTAACTTAAATTAAGCGTTGCGTTAAATGAGCCCATCAAAAAAAAGTTTTTATGGATCACTAACATATATGCATATCCTACACTCGGCCCGATCTCAAATAAATGGAATCTCTTAATATTTTGCTGATTATATAAAGTGTCAACTGCATTTGGAACAAAGGAGCTGTCTGCATTTGAAGCGATATAAAATGCTTCGGCACCAATCAAGAATGTGCCAGCAGATTTTTTCTGCCATGAGTTCTGCGATAACGCCGAACCATAAGTAAATCGTTTATCATTAAGGATCCGGCACACTCCGAGCCCAACCATCTGCGTGCCCAAGTCAGGCCGCTGATAATAGCTTTGTCCATCAGCGCTGGCAAGTCCTTTCGGGCTCAAATAATATCCTTTGCTAAAACTTGCCACAGCATCGATCACCCATTTTCTTTTGTATAAGCGCAATTGCAGATCAGTAATATTTGTTGTTCCTTTTTTATTATCCGATTTCAAAAAATTAAGCCCGTGTGAAGCGCTGAATGAAAGCGAGCGATAAGTAAAGCCCAAACCCAGGCTTGGCGGCGTGTTCAGGTGATAGCTCATGTCCGGCAAATTGCCCTCTGGCATCAATTTGAACACAGAATATTTTCTTGAAAGATAAGCCCTGATCATGATCGTGCCTTTGTAAGACTTGTAATAAGTCGTGTCGTGATCCGGCCTATATGGTTGCGCGGTTGACGAAAGATAGAGCAACAGACATGTTAGTAATGATAGGAAGGTTCTTTTCATAATTGAATATATGAAAAAACTTTTTTGATTACGATTCTGTAAAACTATTTTTTGTTAATCGGCGAACAATAAATATTAACGAGCGAATTTAATGCGCGAATTTTTTCTATGTTCCAGGCCAATTGCTACTATTGAGCATCGTTGCGTCGCACTCGTGTACTGTAGTAATTCTATTGAGCTCTGGTTCACTAACGGCGAGTTGTCGTTTAAAGATTCCCGCCTACGCGGGAATGACGGCGAGAGCGTGATGAATTTTGAGCAGAAATAATTTTAAGATTTATCAGCGAGTTGCCGTCATGGCGTGGAACGAAGCCATCTGATCTACAAATAGAATCAATGCCCAATTTATTATTCAGATTACAGCAAACATAGAAATAGATATATTTGTGATAGGGAAAAGATAAGCTAAAGAATCTTCAACGATCTTTCATAATATAATGAAAGTATCGGTTGCGACCAACCCCAAAACTGAAAGCTAAAACAGTTAAGCAACCAAAGAAAAAATGATGTTAGGTATTAAATATCTCCTTATTGTCTTTTTGCTCATTATCATGTCATTCAAGACAAGCTCGCAAACTTTAAGCAAAATAGATAGCATAACGATAAGTGATGTAAAAATGCTTCCATCTAAACCACTTCCACTAAACACCTTTCAAATTAAGATAGCAGCTTACTTGGTATATGATGACAGTACGGTTTCAAGTTTTGATATTTTGAACGATAGGACAATAACTTTATGGAATGTCATTGCTGGCGGGGATTCTTCAAAGTCATCACACAAGACGAAAGTTATTTTATCGGGAAGGCAAGACAGTACGAGGATCACCATATTCAACGGCAAAAACAAGATCATAGATAAGCTACGGTCAAAATTTACAGGGGATACAGAATTGATTATAAATAATACTGGTTGCGAGGAAGTAAAGATTTTGGTATCAAAAAACAGAGAGATTCAATATCAAAAATCCATACATTTTCATTGCGGGGAATAAATCAGTAACGTTTTTTTAGGAATGTGGTTTGCATAAGAGTATGTTGTTGGTCACGCAACCAACAACATCTGCAAAATTAATTTCACTTCGCAATCTCCAACTCTGAACTCTCAATTCCGAATTACAAACTACTCCTCAATGCGGTAATTGTTTTATCGACTGAATTTTTTCTATTATCAATTGCAACTTGTCTTCGGTAATATCATTTTTCACGAGATAATCGAACGCACCATTTTCCATAGCGATTATCGGCACATGAATTTCTTCCTGGCCAGAAATGAACACAACAAAAATATCAGGATTATATTTTCTTATTTCTGCAAGCACGTCAATGCCATTCATTGGCTTCATGTAGTGATCGAGGAAAATAAGATCAGGCTGGAGAACTAAACTGTTTATGCAATCTCTGCCATTATCAAAAAGATAAATATCTTTTAAGCCGAGATTTTTTAAATGGTAATGATAAAGCTGCAAGCAAAAAGGATCGTCATCAACAAGAAAAGTACAAAAAGGGTAATCGTTACTCATTGGTTGGATTTTATGTGGTTTGCCCGGATAAGGCTACACTATTTTAACAACGGAAATATTCCGCCTTTAGTGCGCTAAGTTAACGCTGAAATATTCACAATCACAGAGATCCGTAGTTTTTCAGAAGCATCATCGTAATACAACGAGAAAATTTACTTCACTCATTATTCTTCTTCGTCAAAAAAAGTTTTATTCAATAATCAGTTTCTTCAGATAATACATATCCGGATCAATTTGCGGAAGCATATTGCTCATTATCTCAATGCCTTTTTTATTAATCACCATCTTTTTATTGCCAGCATCTGTTACAATATCCAAAGGCAACGGCATATCAATATTTAAAATCTGAACCAGATATTTATTCACGCCTGTGCGAAGCACATGCACTTCAAGTTTTTGTGTTGTGCGCAAATACAAATCGAACAAAGGCTTCAGATTTGTTGTGGATGCATGACTGAAAAATTGTTCCACATCATCAGTGCAAACAAGATTGTTGTAAGTGTATTTCGGATCAGTAGCAAATTGTTTTAATGCTGGAAAAAAAATCGAATCGCCTATTACGTAGCGAAGCGTGTGCATAAAAAATGCGCCTTTGGAATATATGTCACTTATGTACGCAGCTTCTTCATCAACATCTTTTCCGTTCACAACCGGTTTATCATTTTTAATTCCCAATGAACTTTTTTTGAAATAATTAATGTATGCCTGCTCTCCTTCCATGTCTCGTGTATATAATGCATCACCAAAACTGCAAATGCCTTCGTGGATCCAGTAATCAGCCCAGTCTTTGGCAGTTATTTTATTTCCCCACCATTCGTGCCCAAACTCGTGATGCATGAGCCAGTCGTAATCCTGCCCGCCAATTTTCGTGTACCTGAATTTATTACCATATGCATTCATCGATTGATGCTCCATGCCAAGATGCGGTGTTTCAGCAATAGCCATTTTTTCTTTCGCCCACGGATATTCTCCAAAATATTTTTCTTCCTGATGCGCGAACATTTCAAAAAGCTCAAGATGATGTTCGGCTTTATCTGCATGTTCTTCCAGCACATAAAATTCCATCGGCACTTTGTTGCCATTAATAGTTGTGTAAGTTCTTCGTGCAACTTTATATTTTCCAATATTAAAGACAACACTGTAATTATTAATTGTGTAATTAGTTTTCCAGTGATAGGTGGATGTGCTTTTTTTATTCTCCACTTTTTGCAGCAAGCCCGGCCCAGCAACGACCAATCCTTTTGGCACAGTAATAAACATATCAACGCCTTCGTCCGGTTCATCAGAAGGATGATCCTTGCATGGAAAATATAATTTGCCACCCGCTGCTTCTGCAGTAACAGCAACCCAGGGATTGCCAGATGAATCTGTCGTCCATGTAAAACCATCGTCCCACGGCGGGCGAATTGCCACATGCGGTTTTCCATTGTATTCTACTTTCACAGATGCTTTGCCTGCGGGCAAAGAAGCAGGCAGATTAATTGTGATCGCATTATTGTGATAATTAAACGCAGCCTTTTTCCCATTTACAAAAACATTCATCACGTTAAAAGAATCTACTAAATCGAAGAGCAATACATTCGTTGGCTGAGACAGAATAAAATCAATAATCGCAAAACCGTTGATTGTTTTTTGTGCAATATCTACATTCAGTGAAATGGTGTAGTGGCGCACATCCATAATCGCCTGTTCAAGTTTTAATTTTCCGCCCGACGTAAAAGTTGATTGAGCGAACGAATAACTAAATACAAAAATTAGGAGTAGTGAAAAAATGGAGCGCATAAAAAAATTTGATTTAAATATACTGATTTCGTCTTAGCCGCAAATTGATTTATTCATTATCGCTTTATCATTTTGCCTCTTAATATCTCATCCAAAACTTTTTCGCGCAGATTTTGGCTGATGGTTATTTTAGTTCCTGCTATATCCAGAATATTTCCCTCAATGCTATTTACTTTATTAATGTTCACGATAAAAGATTTATGCACTTTAATAAAAATGTCAGCAGGCAATTGCTCTTCTAAACTTTTAATAGTTATATAAACCATCATTTTTTTTGAACTTGTATAAAGCATTACATAATTCAACATTGCTTCTGCATACAACAAATCCTGATAAAAAATTTTCTCAATCTGATTATCGCACTTAATAAAAAAATGATCGCTTGCGCCTTGTGTCTTGTTTATTGATGCTTCTTTCAAAGCAATCACTTCTTTCGCTTTGTTGCAAGCTTTTAAAAACCGCTCGAACGAAATTGGTTTTACAAGATAATCCAGCACATCAAGACCGAATGCTTCTACAGCATAATCTGCATAAGCTGTTGTCATAATAATGGATGCATTTGTTTTAGTGTTCTTTACAAAATCAATCCCATTTATTTTGGGCATATTAATATCAAGAAAGATAATATCAACATCATTATTACTAAGCAAAGACATTGCTTTCAAAGGGTTTTCAGCCTGACCAATCAACTCCAAAAAATTAATGTCTTCAATAAATTCCTGCACCACTTTTCTTGCAACTGGTTCATCATCTATTATGATACATTTGAGTTTCATGATAAATCAATAGTTAAATTCGTTTCGTAAAAATCATTTTCTTTATTGTTTGTAAATGTGAATTTACCGGGATACAAAAGCTCTAATCTTCGTTTCAAATTTACAATACC
>Ga0207057_1246_pt1 | contig 11013 bp, 15 predicted proteins | sample Alteio_BWMinCont_33_FD_153265 | JGI IMG/M metagenome (GOLD analysis project Ga0207057, IMG submission 153265) | Enriched cells from forest soil in Barre Woods Harvard Forest LTER site, Petersham, Massachusetts, United States -... | ecosystem: Environmental > Terrestrial > Soil > Temperate forest >... | reverse complement strand
CCGTTTGCGTCGTTCGAGATGTCCAGATCATGCATCATGGATATGGGAATGATATGCACCATCATCGGCAATACGAACTTGACCAGGTTGAGCGAGTAGGCTGTCACGAGCAAATAAAAACTTTTTGTGCATACGGACTTAAAATCATGCTGGGAAGAAAGCGCAAATGAAATGCCCATCAGCAGCATGAAAATTTGCGCCCCCTGCCATTCGGCAACAAAAGCCAGCAGCTTGACAAATAGGGTATCCCTGACCGTTAGCTGGCTGAAAAGCAGCACGGCATGTATGGGCGCAATGAGGAGCACGGTAAAACCGCGGGCAAGGTCAATCGATTGGATGCGTGGCATGGAACTGTTGTTTGGTGAGGCAATAAAGGTTAGCGGTCTTATAGGAGAGAGAAATCGGTCGCATGAACTGGAACCCGCAGCGCCGGACGATTCGGTTGGCAGCCTCGTTCCGTTCGTCCGGTTCGCCAAAAAGGCGCTCAGCCATCGGGAATGAAAAATAGAACTGTAAAAACGAGTAGAACAGCGTGAAGGATAGGTTTTTGACTCGCTGCCCCGGCGGCGCCATCAGGAAATGCAGGCCGGTGTCATCGGCCCCTGCGTCAGGGACATGATCTTTTAGTTCATCTGCCAGCACACGGTAGATATCGACCAGGCACACGGGGACCAGATCGACCTGCCCAATAAAAGAATGCTGATGGGGGCTGGAGAGAAGCTCTCCATAATGCAGCATGATCTTGTCCCGGGTTTCCGGGAACTGCCAGAAAGCCTGGGCATATTCCTGGTGCACCCAATCATGGATCAGGTCAACATCGGTGGAAAGCTGCAATGAGCGGAACGAGATCAATCGGCCGGGCAGGCCCTTTTCGTTCAAAAAAAGCAGCTCATCATCATAAGGAAGCGAAACTGGCTTGCAGAACAGGGATGGCAGGTCAGGTTGATTAGTTGGCATAGAATTATTTTATGCCTGCAAAATAGAAGCGGGCAGATACCCGTCGCTTGACATGTCCCCGAAGCCCTTTGACAAAAAGACAATTTGTACACGAAACCCAAATCAAAATGCCTTATCAGCTTGCATCACTGAAAAAATGGATAGAGCAAACCGAAGAAGAAAATGAAAGAAAATCAAAAGAGCAGACTGCTGAATTGGAGCGTGAGATCATAAGGATCAAACAATCCTTTCATGATATGCGCTGCGGCAACCTGAGCAATGAAATTCTTACGCGCTTCTTTGAAGCACATCAGCACGGCCTTTCCCAGGCGAGGGAAAAATTGAGCGCCATCAAACCAACTGATCCGATCATGGTTCTGGTGAAAGCAATCGATGATCTGGAAACTTGTTTGCAAGAAGATTTTGCTGAGTTTATTGACTGGCAATCCCAGGCTACATTGGATAATATCGAACGGGCTTTCGCCGTGGCGGCCAAAGCAATACCTGCCCTGGAAATGATATTCGACAACCACGATATTGATAGATCGCTACAGGAGATCGTGCTTGGCCCATTAAAGAAATTCCGGGAGAGCCAAAGTATAGAATATACCATTGGCGAGATTGAATTTATCCATGCCCTTTGCAGATTGCCTGATCGCGTTTCACGGAAGCCCATAACCGAAAATAGAGCATCAGTCCACGATATGCTCATCGATTCCTTGTTGCGCATCAATTTCAACAGCCCGTCATTGTTCCACTATTGCAAACAAAAGATCAGGGAAAAGATAGCCCCGATCCCAACTATCCCAGAGGAAATTTTTTGCTTGGGCAAGCTCAAAAATTATCTGGCTCACATACCTGATCCCGCGAAATTGGCATTTGATAATTTACGCGTGCCCATTGCCGTTATGCTCTCCGAATGGGTCATGTTGCTCATACAGATCAAGCAGAGCGAGATGGAAGGAAAATACATCGATGAATCAGAAGCGGGCGGAAAGAATATTGATGCGCGAAAAGTGGTTACCTCGTTGACCATTGTCGAGCTTGGGCTCATAGTCCGGCTTTTCATCATGTCAGGTGTTTTCCGGACGACCAACAAAAGGGGCCTGGCAAAGCTGCTCAGCAGGGTTTTTTCCACGCAGTACAAGAGCACCACGGAAAACATTGACGAAATGCACCTCTACGCTTCCATCATAAGCACCAAGGGACCAGTGTTGGATACTGTGCAGGCCATATTGAACCGAATGCTCTCCAAATTGCAAAAGATCCGTATGGAAATGAAGCAAAAAAAGAAATCCACTAAAGCAGATTGACTAAGCTGAGAGAAAAGCTTCAGGGTTTTTTAGCACATTGAGCAGCCCAACTTCTGCAAGCCGGTATTCAAGTTCTTCCTGCCATCCTTTGCTGTAACCATTTTTTGATCTTAGCTCTTTTTTCGGGGTGAGTGCAATCTCACGCAGGCTGTAAAAGCCCATCAGGCCTGCCCGTATTTTAAAATCATAAGAAAATGGAAGCTCACTGATCTTCCGGTGCAGGAATTCGAGCATCTCAGCTTTCGCCTTTGCTGTCATGACTGATTTGTTTGTTCCGCCCATACGTCCCCCTAAGCGATGATGGAAATAAAAATAGCGTGGGACATCAGCTTCTCAGGCTTTAGAGGCACCCGCGAAGGGCCTTGGAACACTGATACACTGCGCCCACGCCGAAGCATGAGCGACAGTCTACCTTTGCATGTTCCATCAGAAAAATTCGCGGGTTTTCTAAATCACAAAGAATAGCTATCGCTATAAAAAATTTAGGCAGTCCTTCTGCCTTCGCAGCAAAAATAATCCAGCTTTCCCAATAAACAAGGCATTCCCTCCAGCGAATTCGCATGTCTCAATCTTTTCTTCGCCAATGGGTTATCGGCAAAATATATCGTCAGCTTTGGATCGTCCCCTTTGCACTTGCAGCCCAAAGGCTTCACATTTGCGCCCAAACCAGATCCATGGACGAGTTGATTGCTGCCATCGAGACCACGTCTTCTGTTGGCGGAAAAGTACAATGGGAACAGCGCATCCCGGAAAAAATAACCCGCCACCTGCTCACGGCTTCCGAAGCTGCCTGTGGTTTTCATGGGCCTAACCTGATGCTGGCGCAGCGTATCCGGGGAAGGGAATTCGAGTGCTTTGACAGCCGCTTTTTCAACCAGACCGATTCAACTGTGCAGCTTAAAGCAAATATCGCTCTGCTCGAATTGCGCATCCCATTTATCAATCATTTTCCTTCAGACTGGGATGGCTTCGGCTTTACAGACCTGTTAGAGAAACAAACCGAGTTGAACTACGTGCCTTTTACAAACAATGAAGCGAAATTTTCAAAAGGCATTCATTGCCGGACTGTGGATTTTCACGTCTCGCCAGATTTCTTGGAAAAATATGCCTCGCGCTATGACGCCATCGGGCATTTCCTGGAGAAAGTTGCAAATGACAAACCGGCAATACTTCTCGACCAATCTTTTTTCCTCTCGCCGCTCATGATCGCCCACATCAACCACATCTTAGAATATAAAGGGAGCCCTGAGAACGCGGCCCATTATTACGACGGCGCGTTCCATCAGCTCATGATGCTCTTGTTCGATAAGATCGGGAGCGAAGAAATTAAGAAGCCGAAGTTTTCCGCCTATGATAAGGAGCGCACACTGGCAGCAAGGGATGCCCTGATGAAGGATCTGTCGAAGAAGATTTTCATTACCGACCTGGCAAAAATGGTGGCGATCAACCACACCACATTGCAGGAATGTTTTAAGGAGATGTTCAGCACGACCATCCACGATTATATGACGACCGTGAGGATGAACAAAGCTTTTGAAATGCTGCTCACCACGGACAAACTGATCGAAAACATTGCCATCGAGCTCGGCTTTTCAGAACACTCGGCCCTGACCCGGGCGTTCAAGGAACATTTCAAGCATACCCCGGACTACCTCCGCAAACATGGTAAAATAGGATAAGCATCCTTGAGAGCAAACTTTAAAAAAACCATTAAGACCAGAGAAAAACGTTAAAACACGTTGATGCTTGCTATTAAAAGAATTTACTTTTAAGTCAGCATGAAAAAAATCATCTTCATAACAATCTTTTTTGCGGCTTCCTATTGTTCAGCCCAACAACGCTTAAAAACAAAAAGTGCCGACAGCTTGAGGCCTGTGCTCAGCTGGGAAGGAAGCGAGCTCCAGTTTTATAATGCGGATATAAAAACATTGATGGGCGCGATAGCGGTCTTATATAAAGTAGATATTGTCTATGTAGGAGTTCCTTCAGTGAAAAAAATATGCGGCGATTTTGATATGCATGGCAAAGTGGTGTCCAAATTTTTAGATATTCTGAATGAAATGGGGTTCCATTGTAAATTGAAAAACGGGAAAGTATGGGTGTACCCTTAATAGCTATTTTAATGCCATTGATAAAGGTGGAAAAATCGAGAATGAATAATATGTTAGGTGCAAAATCTTAATTATCATTTGTGAACTAATATTTAGGTGTAACTGCCTTAAGCAATCGGAGGTATTCATCTTCGACCTGATATCTTTCCCTCCTATGCAGTTTTAAGAATTGCGGGATTTCATGATCCGGGGTGTCATCAATAATAAACGGAATTATTTTTTGTATGCTTACACCTGTTATTGTATCGGTCATCACAGACTGGTATTCATATGCCGCCCAATTGGAGTTTTTCAATTCTTCGCTGATACAGACAATAATATTGCGGCTATTTTGAAGCCCTTCAGTCATCTTGGCCAATATATTATCTCCTGGTCTGATTTGTTCGTCATCAAACCAATATCGTATGCCTATGGCCTTAAAGTCCGCTATGATTTTTCTAATGATTGGTTTATTGAATGAGCTATGGCAGAAAAATGCATCGTATAAAAAAACGCTTTCCGCTGATGATTTCTTTGTTCCGGCAACAGATTGGTCTTGAGGCGTTGCTTTTTGATTTAATCGCTCATATAATTTTTTTCCCTCAGCAGCGATACAATATGCCTCCCCCACACCTGTATATGCAATTAAAGACCGTTCCTTAAACTTTTCAAAAATCGCCGCAACATCTTCTACATTGTAAGCATAAAACCTGGAATCAAATCGGACAAGGTTCTGTAGCGATTCTAAGTTGTCGATCTGATTTTTATAAAATGAATCGAGCATCTGTTGAGATAAAAAATCCATAGGGTGATTTGATTTACTGTGCTTTTGAATCGTATCATCGGTTGAAGTTTGCTGTATGTCAAATTCAAGGTCTTCTTTCATTGCCTGCAGCAAGCCTTTCATCTCTCTGATGCTATGAATCGAATCCCAATGATCGATTTTTCGATAATTTTTATAAGCAATGCTTAATGGCCCATATATTTTCATGATCACCATTTCAACCGATGACCGGAAATGCCTCCTGATATCACCGTCGGTCGTTTGTAAGGCCCGGTCGGCAAACCCAATCAGTTCTCCCAACTTTTCGATCTTCCTGATTTGTTCCTGATAATTGTCCATCTGCACAGGCATAAAAAATATCATTTCTGCTAAATTAAAAAATTACGGGATCAAACTCCTGAGTTAAAACTCGGTAAATTGCTTGCGTTACCTTTCTCAACACGAATGACGGAAAAAGAACAATACTTCTATGCACAGATAGGCATCATATCCGTGGAATTTTCAAATCTTGAAAATCAAATCCGCGAGCTGATCGGACTATTGATCAACTCAGACGATGAATATATCAATCTCTTATTGACTGAAGAAAATAGTATTAATCAAAATTTAAAACTTTTATTGAAGCTTTCAAAATTCCGGCATGTCCAGGAAGATGAAATAAAACTCCTGCACCGTTCGATCGACAAACTCAGGATCAACAGGAACCTGTTTATCCATGGTTTGTGGACCAACTTTAAAACGGAGAGCAACGAAATCATTTTTGTCTGTGAAGTCAAAAAAATAGAGTTTAAAAAAGGCAGGTATGGTGTGACTACCTATATGAACAAATTTTTAGAATTTAAGATGGAAGATTTTGAAAAAGAAATAATCCAGATCAAAGCCTGCCTGGATATAATTAAACGGCTTTTAAAAAATGTAGAAAGCGGAGTATAAAAAGCATTTTGGCTTTCTCCAAAAAGATTCAAGCAAATTGGTTCTGCAGGAATGCATCACTCATCTATTGTTACTAACAGAGATGCATATCCTAAAATAAATAGTTTGCAGCAGGGTTGCTATTCCGCAAACGTTTGAAAGTAGAGACCCCATCAAAAACAATTTCAATAAGCCCATGATAATTTTTTGTAGAGCTCCCGGCAAATGCCGGGATTTTTGTTGTCGTCCGTAGTCAGATGAATAAGACCGCGATTAAATAAAATTTTATCGCGGTTTTTTCAAGCCGACCCCTTTGGCCTTTGTGAAAGGGGATCGTCAGAAAAAACCCGCTCTCAAAAAACGTTGAGGGAAAAAATATTCTGGCTTTTGATAACAACTTAAAAAAATAATCACGATGTCACGCACGCAATTTTCCCGCATCATGGCACTTTCCTGGCAGGTGCAGAAAAAAAGAAACTGCAACCGCTCCAGATCGCTGCTGGCTGCATGGGCAATCTTTCAGAACGAAGATATCACGGTCTTTCACCTTGTCCGCAAGCACAGCCACGAACATTATAAGAACAAAGCACAGCCGGAAATGCTGACGCTATTCGATCGGTAATCATTTTTTCATTTATAAAATAAACAGTTATGGAAATCTTAATCGGCAGGGTTGTCAGCGATGCAAAAGTAGCAGCGCTAAAAGACGAAAGAAAAGTGGTGAACTTTTCGATCGCTATCAATGACAGTTACAAACAAAAAGGAACAGAACAGGTAAAAAAAGTGGTGACTTATGTAAACTGTTCCTATTGGATCGGCGAGGGCATTGCGGCGCATTTAAAAAAAGGGACAATCGTTGAGCTGTTCGGGCGCATCAGCGTGAGCGCATACACGGCAATGGATGGCGGGGCAAAAGCCAGCCTGAATTTTCATGTGAACAATATCAAGCTGCACGGCGGCGGCGCAAAAACGGAAGAAGGGGCAAACGAAACAGAGACCGCCCCAACGGGCAAGGACAACCGTAAAAAAATGGCTTCGGTTTCAGCAGAATCAATCACTGAGCCTTCGGATGATCTGCCGTTCTGATCCCTAAAAGTATCAGCGAATCATTGTGCTGATACTTTCTCTTTTTTATCAATCAATAAACCGTAGCAGTGCCGCCTGCGGGATATAAACCAAAGCTGGGCAGACAATGTGAAACAATTAAATCAACAGGCAACAAAAATTTTTTGCCACATCCTTGAAAAATTGAACGGGCAGCCTTACCTGAAACTGAAAAGCGATGGTTTCATGCCCCTTGTGATCGAACTGCTCGAAGAAAATATCCAAACGGATGGCGACCCTTCAAAAACAGTCAGCATTGCACATTATTACGAGCAGAACGGCGACCTCATGAGCGACCCCGAAATGGTATTTATCGTAATGGATAAACGCGCCCACAAAATGGATTTTGCAAACCTTTTTGTTTACCCGCAATGCTACCGGCAGGACAGCTTGGGGATATATGAAGAGAGCATCCAGATAATCAACAATGAGATCGCATCAGTGAAAAAAATATGGCAACAAGGGCACTGCCATTTCGCAGCGCAATGGCTGCGCAATATTTCACAGCAGGGCTTTTTGAAATAAATTTTTTCACGCCAAACATAAGGATCATGAAAAAGGAAATGATAAAAAAAGAACTAAAACCTCTGATGCAGGTTTCTGAGATCGATCTCATTTATAAATCCAAAGTGAGACCCCGTGATCGCCCGACCATTAAAAGCTCGAAAGATGCTTTTGACATCCTGATCAGCGCTTATGACAAAAACAAAATCGAGCTTGTAGAACAGTTCTTCGCGCTCTTTGTCAATCGGGCAAACAAAGTACTGGCTATTTATTGCGTGTCGAGCGGGGGCATTACCGGAACAGTTGCAGACCCCCGTTTGATTTTCTCAGCGGGCTTGCTTTTGTCGGCCGTCGGATGCCTTATTTGTCATAATCACCCATCTCAGAACCCTCGCCCCAGCGAGGCAGATATTGAATTGACAAAAAGAATGAAGGCGGCAGGCGAATTGCTGGAGATCAAATTGCTCGACCACCTGATCATAACTGATAATGAGGGATATTTTTCGATGACCGACCACGGAATTATTTAATGGTATATTTAGGCAGTTATTGACAACTAAAAACAAATGGAAGCCTGCTCCGGTGAGCAGGTTTTTTCTCTTAAAAAAGCTGCCGCGCTTTAGGGCGCGGCAGCTTGGTTTTCGACAGCTTTTCAATGACGTGACAGATCAGAATGCTTTTAATTTTTCATTCATCTGAGAAAGCCCGGCCTTCTCCAAAATCTCTTTGCTGATCCCGAGCAATTCCTGGGTAGTTTCTTTGGAGACAAGCTCCAAAATACCGATAGATTTTTCATCGTTTTCTCTGCCGCTAATGCCCCTTTCGATAAGCTTGCTTAATAGCAGGATATTTTTGCGCGGAATCTTCAGGTTGAGCTTCACCATTTCTTCCATCCCTGGGCTGCTGAGCAAAGTCTCGTAAATTTTTGTAACATCTGTTTTCGCTAACATGTTCAAGTGATTTTAATTGTTTGATAATTCTTTTTTCATCGGCAAAAATATCCTGGGTTGATCGTTTGATCCCCCTCAGAATCTGCGGGGGATATTTTTCAATGTCCTTGCGCATCTAATTTTACAAAGCCCGGAAACTACGGCGCAAGGGGGGGATTTTGAAAAGGCTCAGGGTACCTCGTTCTGTCCCCGGTGAAATGTACGGTTGTATCACAACCGGGATTTTTGCCCACTTGCTCCGGGGTCGCGTGGGCTTGATTGAAATGGGCAACCCTACAAATGAAAACGACATGAATGATAGCAAGAACAACCGCAAAAAATGGCTGCATCTCCGGCTTTCAGAAGATGAGCACAAAAAAATACATAAGGGGTTTTCTTCTTCGACCAGCAAAAAAATGAGCGATTACGCGCGTCACATTTTACTGGATAAACCCGTGACCATTTACACGCGGAATAAATCTTTTGATGAGTTCGCTGCGGAAATGGTTTTGTTGCGCAATGAGCTGGCTGCGATCGGGAATAATCTCAACCAAACGGTGAAGCGTTTGCACACGATGACCGACTGCGAACAAATAAGATCCTGGGCATTGCAAAACGAAAAAAACAAAGAGCAATTCTTTCAGAAAACAGACGAGATCAATAAAAAAATCAAAAGCATTTCAGAGCAATGGTTGCACGGATAAATACCAGCAAAAACATTTCAAAAGCGATCAACTATAATGAGCAAAAAGTACAGCAAGGAAAAGCTGAAATCCTTTTTGCAAAAAATTTTTTGAAGGACGTGCACGATATGAATTTTTACGACAAGCTGAGGCATTTTGAAAAACTGATGTCCCTCAACCAGCGGGCTTCTACAAATACGCTTCACGTGTCATTGAATTTCGATCCGTCGGAAACTTTATCCAATGAAAAAATGATCGAGGTCGCACGCTCGTACATGGAAAAAATCGGGTTCGGCGACCAGCCCTATCTGGTCTACCGCCACTATGATTCTGCGCACCCGCATATACATATCGTGAGCACGAATATCTCCTTCGATGGCAAGCGCATTTCCATGCACAACCTCGGGAAGAACCAATCAGAAAAAGCCCGCAAAGAAATCGAGATCGAATTTGATCTTGTCAGGGCGGAAGACAAAAAAAATGCGGACACAAACAAGATACAACCTCTCAATGCTGCTAAAGCGACCTACGGCAAATCGGAGACGCGGCGTGCGATTTCTAATATTCTTGTGCCGATATTGAACCAGTATAGATTCGCTTCCCTGGCTGAGCTGAACGCAGTCCTGAAATTATACAACATCCAGGCTGACCGCGGGGAGAAAGGCTCTCGGGTATATGAGCGCGGTGGCCTGCTCTATCACATGCTCGATGAAAAAGGGAACAAGGTAGGCATTGGCGTGAAAGCGAGCAGCTTTTTCATGAAGCCGACCCTAAAAATGCTGGAGAAAAAATTTGCAGAAAATGAAACGCTCCGGCAGCCGCACAAAAAAAGGATAACGGCAAATATTGATTGGATCCTCAATAGCAGAACAACATCATTGGATCAGTTCATAAAAGCGATGCAAAAAGAAAACATCAGCGTCGTGCTGCGGGAGAATAAAGAAGGGGTCGTTTACGGTATCACTTACGTCGATCACAAAACGAAATGCGTCTTCAACGGGAGCGATCTCGGAAAACCGTATGCCGCCAAAGCGATGCTGGAAAGGTGCGCGGAAAAAGAAAAAATCACACAAGGAACGGGGCAATCAAAAAGCTCAGAACAGATCTATGCATCTCCGGTCGAAGGGCAATCAAAAAATAGTTCGCCCGATACCTTTGCTCGACAACCTTCGGATGTTTTGATTGAGCTGGTTCGGCCCATTGAGGAAAATAATATGATGCCTTTTGAGCCGGCCAAGCGCAAAAGAAAAAAACGCAAAAAGTTATCCTTATAATTTCAAAATAAAAACGAACCCAATGAACACAGGAGAGAACGAACAGGACATGCGCAGGATATTAGAAATGACCCGCATGATCAGCATTCTGGTATTGCTATTGCACTTTTATTACTACTGCTATACCGCATTTGAAAAGTGGGGCATTGTTTCAAAAATCACGGACAGGCTGCTGGTTATCTTGGAGCGCACAAGCCTTTTTTCCAGCTTTTCAACAACAAAATGGATAGCGCTCCTTTTTCTGGTGGTCTCATTGCTCGGTGCAAGGGGAAGAAAGGATGAGAAGCTGGATTATAAGACCGGGTTGTGGTATATTATTATTGGGCTTGCCATATTTTTTACAAGCTATTTTTTGATTTGGCTTTTTACTGATGTCAAAGCATTCTCTGTCGCATATATTCTGGCAACATCCCTGGGGTATTTATCGGTGCTCCGCGGTGGCACATTGGTCACCAGGGTTATCAAAAATAAATTGCGCAATGAC
>Ga0207057_1245_pt1 | contig 11112 bp, 4 predicted proteins | sample Alteio_BWMinCont_33_FD_153265 | JGI IMG/M metagenome (GOLD analysis project Ga0207057, IMG submission 153265) | Enriched cells from forest soil in Barre Woods Harvard Forest LTER site, Petersham, Massachusetts, United States -... | ecosystem: Environmental > Terrestrial > Soil > Temperate forest >... | reverse complement strand
GAGAAGGCGACCCCCCGGCCGGTGCTGCTGCGGTAGTTGGGATAAAAGACCGCCATTCCGCGCGCCGCTCCGATTTGGCCGAGGGAATGGTAGAGCGTCACCCAGCCGTTGGCGACGTGCGCTTCCGGGCCGCCGTGCACGTTAAGCACCAGGGGATAACGTTGCCCTTTCTTTTCATCCAGGGGCCGCACGAGGATGCCTTCCAGCTCCAGGCCGTCGCGTGCCTTGAACTTCACGACCTCTTGAGCGGCCAGGGCCATGGTGCGCAGCCACGGGTTGCTGTCGGTCAAGCGGCGCGGCTCCTTGTCGCCTTCGTCCAGGAGATAAACCTCGGGGGGATGGCGCGGGGAATGGGCCACAAAGGCCAGGACCTTGCCGTGGGCGGAAGCGGTCATTTTCTCGAGGATGGGGCCGCGCGGGCCGACAAGTGCCTGGCGCTCCTTGGGCACAAGTCCAGCGTCAGGCGTTTTTTCGATACCCACGGTTCCGACCACAGTCTGGACACCCTCGGAAGCCACGTAGATCAGTGTGGCGGGGTCCTTCCACGCCAGCGCTTCGACATGGCCAGGGAAGTTGGGGAGCACATCGGTCCAGGCGGGCGAGGCGCCGCTTTGCACCCAGAGCCGGCCTTCCTTCGGATCGTGCTTGTCGGCGCCGGAGATGAGGGCAAGGGCTTTGCCGTCGGGCGACCAGGCGAATTGCCCCATCTTGCCGGGGTTCTTGAGGCTCACGGCCAGGTCCGTTTTGAGATCGACCAGGTGGACTTTGCGAAACATGAGCGAATCGTCGATGAGGGGAGTCGGGGCGATGGCGACGGCCAAAGAATCCTCCTTGGGGTGCCACTGTATTTCGCTCGCGGACCCGGGGACCTTGACCATTCGGGGCGGTTTGCCGTCGCCCGGTGACGCCACCCATACGCGAATGGCCTGGGCGTCTTCCTCGTATATCTCCTGGGTAAAGCCCTGGTCATGGCGCGTCTTGTGCTCCTTGGAAACTGGCTCGGCTGCCAGGAAGGCAACCTGTTTGCCGCCCGGGCTCCAGGCGTAGCCAACGATGTCGGAGCCGTGCGCCAGGACTTTGCGGGCCTCGCCGCCGCGGCTGGGAATGACGTACAGGGCGCGATGGGCGTCCGGCTCGCGTTTGGCCAGGAAGGAGAGCCCCTTGCCGTCGGGGGTCCAGGCGACGGCATCGACATTGACCGGGCCTGTTATATAAGGCGTCATCGCCCCCTTGGCATCGACGACGTGCAATTCGGTCCAGGCAGTCCCGTCCTTCTCGCGAGGCAACTGCCGCGGCACGGCCAGCACATAGGCGACCTGCGCCCCGTCGGGGGAGATCGCCGCCGACGTCACCACGCGCAGGCGGGCAACATGCTGCGGCGTGAAGGTATTGTCCTGGGCGGTCGCAGCCGTGGCCGACAGCAACAGCAGCACTCCACAAAAGCACGAGTTGGCGGAACGCAGCATGGGATAGCTCCGGTAGTTTTTTTGGCGGCTAATAACGTAGCAGGTCCCGGCGAGCGGCGCGGCGTAAGCCCGCCGGTTTTGCAATAACCGCGTTGCCGTAGCCCGGGTATTTGCCACGCCCGGCATATTGTAGTTCGCCCGGCCACGGCGGGCTAACGCCGCGCCGCTCGCAGGGCCCGCGGACTAGTGGGCGTTGATCAGGCCGGCAGCCCGCTCCATCTCCGCGTCGGTGTTGTAGAAGTGCGGCGCGACGCGGAGATAGCCGCCGCGCTCGGTGCATATCACGTTGTTCTTCAATAGTTTCCGGCGCATTGTCTCGGCTCCCCCGGGCACAATGAGCGACACGATCGGCGTCCGCAGCATTTCGGGGTCGAAGAGCGGGCGAACGCGGCGGCGGTCCAGGGCAGCGAAGAATATATCCTGGAGCCGGTAGATCTCGGCGCGGATCGCTTCCACACCATAGTTGAGAGGCAGTTCGCGCACGCAGCATTCGAGCGCGGCGGCCAGGGCGATGGGCGTGGTGCTGTACTCGAAGCGCTTCGCACTGGCGTGAGGGTCCCAGGTGTGATCGAGATAATGCAAGCCCTGGCGCATCGTCTCGGCGCCGACCAGGACGGGCTCGAGCTTGTGCCGAAAGGCCTCCGAGGTATAGAGAATGCCTGTCCCCACCGGGCCCAGGAGCCACTTCCAGCCCGAGGAGACCAGGGCGGCGACGGACAATTCCTCGGGATAGATGGGCAGGCAGCCGAGGCTCTGGGCGACGTCAAGTACGAGGTCGATGGCGTGCGCGGCGCAAAACTCGGCCAGCGGCTTGAGATCGGCCGCGTGACCGCTGGCGAATTGCACATGGCTCAACGCCACCAGGCGCGTGCGCGGCGTGACCCTCGCCTCCAGGTCCTCCAGCGTCCATGCCACCGGCCAGCCCTCCGGCGCCGAGCCGGTAATGTCGCGGTTCGGCAGCAGCACCAGCTCGACGCCGCGGCGCTCTTGCAATTTCCACGGGTAGTGATTGGCCGGGTATTCATGGACATAGCTGATGACCTGATCCCCCGGCGTGAACGGATAGCCGCCCGCGATCAGCCCCATCCCTTCGGAGGTATTCTTGACGAAGGCCAGGTTATCGGGCGAAGTCCTGAGCACGCCCGCCGCCGCCTCGTGCAACCGGTCAAGGATGGCATCGTAACGCCCATAAACCAGCACCCCGGTGCGGCTCTGGGCGTCGCCAAGGGCGAGTTCCTCGTCCAGCGCCGGCTTGTAGAGGGGTGAAATGCTGCAATGGGACAGGAACACATAGGTGTCCTTGACCGGAAACAACTCGTGCCGTTTATCGAACATATTCCTCCGGAATCTGCTCGGTCAAGTCCATGGAATCGTGGAGAACTCGGCCAATCTCAAGGGCGCCCTGTTCGGTCATGCGAAACAAAAGGAAATGCCGAGGCTTCCGGACTTTGGCGCCCGCACGGGCGGCCCTTTTGCGGCTGTAAAATAGATGATAGGTTCGGCAAGACTTCGCAATCTCCGGCCGAGAAACACTGCCGAGACGGTTCGGGTTTTCGGCGATGTCCTTGATCGCGCTGCCGATCAGCTTTTGGTAGCGCTCCATCGCCAGTACGCCGAAATTCTCTTCCGTCCACGCGAGTATCTCGGCAATGTCGCGGCGAGCGCTCGGTGCGATGACGTAATCGATCACCTTACCCGCCTTTAGGTGCTCGTTTCGACCTGATGTTCGCCGCGATGTCTTCCAGGAATTCGTCCAGGGCCTTGTCCCCGTCAAGAACGATACCCTGGCCTTGGTCGATGGAGTCGAACCCCGTGCGTGCCGCCTTGCGCAGAGCCTGCAGCTTTTGATCGCGCTCTTGTTCGCGTTGCTCCAGCAAACGGAGCGCTTCGCGCACGATTTCACTGGCGTTGCCATAGCGGCCGGCGGACACGCGGCGCTCGATGAACTTATCGAAGTGCTCCGTCAGATTGATGTTGCGTGTCGGCATCGGCGTATCCTCGGCCTTTTGTTCCGATCATACCGCATTTGGCAAAGATTGCCAATCGGAAAAACGGCGGGCTTACGCCGCGGCCACGGCGGGCTTACGCCGCGCCGCTCGCTTTGTGGTTATCGGTTCACTTTGAGCAGGGGCAGGTTTTTCTTCAGTTCGTTGATTGCGGCGTTGCTGACCTTGGTTCGCCACAGGGAAAGGTAGCGCAGGTTGGACAGGGGGTAGAGTTCCTTGAGCCCTTCATCGGTAACGAGGGTTTCATCGAGGCTGAGGTGTTCGAGGAGGGTCAGGGATTGCAAAGGCGGCAGGCCGGCGCTGGAGACGGCGGCGCGCCAGAGGGTGAGCTTGCGGAGCTTGGGAAAGGCTTTGAGGTTTTCCAGGGCGGCGTCGGTGATGCGCAGCCGATCCAGGCGCAACTCCTCCAGGCCGGTCAAATCCTTGAGGTTGGCCAGGCCGGCGTCGGTGATCTCGGTGTTGGTCAGCGACAAGGATACGAGTCCGGGCAGAGAATTGATGGTTTTCAGCCCTTCGTCCGTAACCGGGCAATCGTTGAGAACCAAATGCCGAAGATTGGGCATCCCCTTGAAACGGCTCAACTCCTTGTCGCCCATGCCGGGAAGGGTCTTGGTGGCGTCAAAACTCTCGGTTTCCAGGTCCTGAACATTTTGCACCGCTTGATCGAGCTGATTTTCCTCGGCCTTGTTACGATCCGCGCCCTCATGGAGGGCCAGGATCACGCAGGCCATTACCACGGCAATTGTCAGTCCCGCCGCGACCGCCGTGCCTCTGGACCACCTGGTCTTGGCGTGTTTCGGCGAGTTGAACCGCAGACTCAAGCACAGGCCGACAACAAGAAAAGAAGCGATCGCGAGCGCCAGCCAGGTCTTCCAGCGAACCTTTGGGGCATCGGGCACTGAGGCGTCCGTGGTTGGCAGCGGCGACGGGGTATTGATTTGGCCGGCAGCGCCTTTGGGGAGGACTTGTTGCACCTGTATTCGTGCGCCCTTGGCAATGTCCGCGCCCACGGGGGCGGCCTTCTCCGGGCCTGGCCGCCAGCGGAGCACGCGTGCGTCCAGGCCGCCGCTGATGAGGCAACCCTGAGGGTCAAAGGCGAGAGTGGTGACAGCGGCCTTGTGCCCGTCAAGGACCTGGCGGACATGTCCACCGAGCGGATCCCAAACGCAAATGCGGCTGTCTTGACCGCCGCTCACCAGCGTTTGGCCGCCTGGGGCCATAGCCAGAGCGTGGACTGGTTGGGGAGTGTTGAGTTTCAAGAGCTCCACGCTCTTCGCGCAATCCCAGAGCCTCACCGAGGCGTCGTCCGCCGCGCTTGCCAGGGTGCCCGCGGGAAAAAAGGCCAGGGCACGCACGGGCCCGTCATGGCCCGTGAGAGTGGTGACCAGGGTATGCGTGGCCAAGTCCCAGAGCTTGATCGTCTTGTCGGCACTGCCGCTGGCGAGGTGCCGGCCGTCGGGGGACAAGGCCAGCGCCAGCACGGCGTCGGCGTGTCCAGCCAACGTCGCCAGCTCCTTTCCAGAAGCCGGGTCCCACAGCTTGACGGCGTTGTCGGTGCCGGCGCTGGCAAGCAGGCCCTGGCCGCCGGCAAACGCCAGGGCGGACACCCCGCCGGGATGAGCTTTCCAGGCCAGTTTCTTCTGGGCGGAGACGGGGTCCCATAGGCGGATCATCGCGTCGGGCCCGCCGCCGGCCAGAGTCTGGGCATCGGCTGAGAAAGCCAGACACCTCACCGGGGATTCCTGCCCGGGCATGGAGCGCAGCAAGACGCCGGTGCGAGCATCGCGGAGCTGGATGGTTTTGTCGAGGGTGGCCAGTGCCAGGACTTTGCCGTCGGGTGCCAGGGCGAGGGCCTGAGCGGGTTTGAGGTCGCCGGTCCACAGCGTTGCCGATTCCCGGCGGGCGTCCACGTCCCACAATTTGGCGGTGGTATCGGAACTGCCGCTGGCCAGGGTTTTGCTGTCCGAGGTAAAGGCCAGCGCCCAGGCGATGCCGGCGTGTTTTTCCAGGGTGCCGACCAATTGGTGGGTCTTTGTGTCCCAGAGGCCAATTCTGCCGTTGCCGGCGGAGCTAGCCAAGAGCGTGCCGTCAGGGGAAAAAGCGACGGCGACGACGGCGCCCTTGTTGCCTTGCAGGACCGCTGTTTCCTTGCCCGTGGCCGCATCCCAGAGTTTGATGGCCCCGTCCCAGGACGCCGTCGCGACCAGGCTGTCATCCGGGGAAATGGCGACCATCTCGACTCCGCCCACGTGCCCTCGGAGCGTGAACTTTTCGGTGCCGCCGGCGATGTCCCAGATTCTGGCGGTATTGTCGCGAGCGCCGGTCACCAGCGCCTTGCCATGCCGGAAGAAGGCCACCGAAAAGACCATCTCGGTGTGTCCGGTAAATGACTTCACCTCGCGGCGAGCTTCCCAGTCCCAGAGCCTCACGATTTTGTCCAGGCCGGCACTGGCGAGGAGCGCGCCGTCCGCGGAAAAAGCCAGGGCGTTGACGCCGACTTGGTGCCCGCGCAGGGCGGCCTGTTCGGCGCCGGTGACAGGGTCGCGCAGGCGGATGGTCCCGCCGAATTCCCCGCAGGCCAGCGTCGTGCCGTCCGGAGAAAAGGCCAGGGCACGCGTGCCGGGGACGCGCTCCAGGGCCAACAACTCCTTGGCGGTTGCCACATCCCAAAACTTGAGTCGGCTCAACTTCAACTTGCCTTGCTGGCTGGTGCCGGCCGTCACCAGCTTCTTGCCGTCGAGGGAGAACGCCAGGGTCAGCACTTGTTCCTCGCGGGGTTGCACGAGAGCCTCGGGGCGCGGCACAAAGTTTTCCGCTTGCGGCGGCGGGATTCCGTCACGGGGCCCGAGGCGCGAAGCTGCCAGGCCCGCCCCGGCAGCCAGGGTGACCAGGGCCAAGAGAAAGGCGATGCCGACCTTGACTTTGGTCAGGAGCATGGCGCGGATGAGGCTGTCCGCCAGGGCGATGACGCCCGGGGACAGGGAAGTCGACACGACGGCTTTGCCGGCCAGCGGGGCCAGCACCGCCTCGACGGTGGCGTGGATCAAGACAGGCGGCGCCGCTGCCGCCGCCGTGTTCTGGGCCAGCGCCCCAACGGCCAGGACGGCGGCGAGGGTAACGCCGCGTCGTGCCAGGGCCGCCTGCAAGAGTTTGCGCGCCTTGGCGAGCCGGCTGGAGACGGTCCCTTCCTTCCAGCCAAGCTCCCGCGCGGCCTCGGCCTTGCTCATTCCCTCAAGGCAACAGAGAACGAACGGCGCCCGGTATTTTTCGGCCAGGCGCTGCATTTCCTCGTCCAGGAGCCGTTGCAATTCCCGGCAGGCCGCCTCGCCCCAGGGGGGTTGCTCCGCCGAGGACTCGGGTGCTTTTTCCTCGCGCAGCCGGCGCCGGGCGGCATTGTATCGGGCTCGCATGGCAGTCCGGTAGGCGACGCCGTACAACCAGCTACCCACCGACCCTCCCTTCCGTATAGACGCGGCCTTGCGGGCCAGGATGAGAAATACCGCCTGGAAGGCATCCTCGACGTCGTGTTCCCGAGGAAGAACGCGGCGGCACACCCGCCAAACGGCGTGGCCGTACCTATTGACGAGGCCGGCAAAGGCCGCTTCATCGCGGCGCGCGATAAAGCGCTCCAGCAACTGCCGGTCGCTGGGATCGCGCCACGTCTCGGCCCTACCCGCCTCGGAAGTGTCGCGCGCGAGCCTGTTGGTTTGTGCGTTGGCCATGGGCCTGGTTTCTCCCACTCTGGGCTGCCAACCTCTATAGTGCGCGAAACGGGTGGGCTGGTCTTGGTTTTTTTGTGCCTTTATAGTGAACAAATCTCTATCTAGTGGCGAAATCGAAAAAAAATGAAACATCGTTAGAGGTGGCGGGTAAAATCAACGTGCACTCAGACCAACAATCCCCAGGTTGCGCAAGGACACGCCGTTTGGTGCGGGGCAAGGGCAATACCGATCTCGCCGAATTTTCAGCAAAACGGGAAGGTGGGGAAGCCGGAAAACAACTTTCCCGTTCTTAGCGGCGGCTTCGGTTATTCTTTGCATGCGCTGGCTGCGGATTCAAGCGCCTGTCCAGAGGGCCGTTGCCGGTATCTACGGTAAATTTGCGGTATTTTCCTGGCACAAGGCCTGCCAAGCGGTTACGTTTTTTTGATGCTCTCAATCGGCATTTTTCTTCGTCTTTGGAAGCCATTTCTATGACCCCCTTCAAGTTTGTGCGCTGGCTCAAGTCGTTATGCCGCACGCAGGTAAAGACTTACGTGCGAAAACCGCGCCTGCGCTTGAGCCTGGAACACTTGGAAGATCGCCTGGCACCGGCGACGCACATTTGGAGCGGCGGGGGCGGCGCCGACAATCGCTGGAGCACGGCAGCCAACTGGGGGAATACGGGCGCTCCTTCCGCAGGAACTCCGCTTGACGACCTGGCGTTTCCCAGCGGACCGAGCTCGCTGACGACTTCGGATGACATTAGCGGGCTCGTTCTCAACACGATCACCTTCTCCGGCAGCGGCTATATCCTTGGGGGCAGCAATCCGCTCACCCTTGGCGATCCCAACGCCACAGGGAGCGGCACGATCACCGTCAATCAGGGCGCGGCCAACAATAGCATCACGCTGGACATTCAGATGGCGGGCCCGGCTGGCGGCGCGCAATTCATTACCGTAAATAGCAGCGCCGACTTGACTCTGTCGGGACACGTGAGCGGGTCAACTGGGTCGACACTCACCAAGGAGGGCATCGGGACGCTGTTTCTGACCAATGACAACAGTAATTTCACCGGGAATATCACCCTGGATAGTAGCGCCGGAGTTGTGTCCATTTCCAATGCCACCGCTTTGGGCTCGCCTTCGTCCCTGACCACGGTAGACGCCGGCGCCCAACTCCAGGTGAACAACGTCGCCGGAACGATCAACACCAACCTGCTTCTGAACGGTGCCGGCGTCACCAACACCGGCGCATTGCTCAATGAGGCCGGCAACAATACCTGGGGCGGCACGGTCGAAATGGACAGCGACACGACCTACGGGGCGGTCGCGAACACCTCCCTCAATATTTCGGGACAGATCAGCGACAACGGGTCGGGCCATAATGTGATCAAGGTAGGCGCCGGCCAAATCATCTTCGGCCATTCCGGCGGCAACACCTACCGCGGCTCAACGACGATCAACAACGGTATTTTGACCATTCGCGACGCGCTTGGCCTTGGTTCGGCCACGGGAGTCGCCGCGGATGGCACGACCGTCAACACCAGCTTGACGGGAACCGGGACGCTCCAGCTAGAGGATCCCAATGGGGTCGGCTTTACGGTCATGGATGAGCTGCTCACACTCAACGGCAATGGTTTCGGCGGCATCGGCGCCCTCGATAATCTGAAAGGCAATAACCAGTGGGCGGGCAATATTCATCTGGGAAGCCCCTCCCCCAATGGCGCCGCCGTGCGCATCGGCTCCGAGATCAACCCGCTCCTTCCCGTGCCCGTGACCACCAACTTGATCGTCAGCGGCATCATCAGCGACCCGGACGACGCTGGGGACCCCCTAACCAAGGTGGGCGGCGGCAGGCTTACCTTTAACAACGCCAATACCTACCGCGGTTCCACGAATGTGACGGCGGGCATCCTCAATATCCGCGATTCGCAAGCGCTGGGCAGCGCCGGGGCGACGATCCAAAACCTCGCGGCCCTTGAACTCGAGGTGGATTCCGGCTTTGATCCGCACGGCCGCAACTTGGCCGATGACTCGGTGACCCATAATGCCCTCAAGTTATTAATAAACGTGCCGATAACGATCATCGGCCGGGGCGTCAACAATACGGGGGCGCTGCGCAACGTCAGCGGCATCAACACTTTCAAGGGGACCATCAGCCTTGGCGGCAACGCCGCCATCGGCGTGGAACCCGACCCGAATCCCAAGGCGGACGCCACCTACTTCACCAACGACTACAGCTTGACGGTGCCGACCGCGATCAACGGCGGTTCACTGGCGAAGGTCGATAACGGTCAATTGATCTTGACCGTTGCCAACACCTACACGGGGGTGACAACGATCGAACAAGGCTGGATCACCATCCAGAACGATCAGGCGCTGGGCGGGCACGTGGGCGGGCAGGGGGACACGGTTCAGCCGAGCGTGTCGGTGTTCGCGGGCGCGGCGTTGCACCTGAAGCCCCTCGTGCCGGGGACCAATCTGAATTTGGCCAAGAACCTGATCCTCGCCGGCGTGGGCATCACGCATCCGTTTGGCCTCATTAGCCAGACCGGCGCCTTGCTTAGCCTGGGTGGCAACAACACGGTCGGCGGGCCATACATCCTGTCTCCGGGCAACATCATCAGCAGCGATATTCACCTGAACGGCGTCGCGGGCATCGGCGTCGAGTTGATCGGCACCACCCCCTTTGAAACGGGCGCGTCCACGAGCCAGCTCACCATCACGTCGTCGATCGCGGATGTTGTACCCACGACTCCAGTCGCGCTACTCGGCCCGGGGGGCATCATTGGCCCGGGCGGCATCACCAAGTTGGGCTCGCGTCGTTTGATCCTTCAGGGCGACGGCACCTACACCGGCGCGGTGGACGTCAAGCAAGGCGTGCTGCGCGTGCAAAACGACACTGCCCTGGGCACGAAGAGTTCCGGCACGGTAAGCGGCAACGAGATTTTCACAGGCACGGGCACCACGGTCGAGGTGGGCACCTCCCTGGAGCTTCAGGGGGGCACGGCCCTCAATAACGGCGGCGTTCAGGCCGGCCTGCAGGTCTACGGCGAAAGCTTGACACTCAATGGGGCCTCGTCCAGCCCCGGCTTTTTGGTAGGCGCGCAAACGGTCACCGTCACCGGCGGGGCCGGGACGTTCAAGCTGACCTTCAATGGTCAGACCACGACCTCGTTGCTTTACAATGACACCGCCGCCAACGTGCAAGCGGCGCTGCTTGCTCTATCTTCGGTTGGCGCCTATGGCGGCACCGTGGCCGTGAGCCAGGTCGGCTCCGTCTACACCGTCACCTTCGGCGGCACTCTAAGCGGCTTCCTACCCAGCCTGAGCGGCATCGGGTCCGGCGGCGCTTCGGTCGCGGTAACGGGCCTGACGATGAATGGGTCGGGCAACGCCAGCTTCATTCAGGGCCCGCAAACGGTCACGGTCAATGGCGGCGCCGGGACGTTCACCCTGACCTTCAACGGCCAAACCACTCCGGCGATGCCTTACAATGAAACGGCCTCCAATGTTCAAACCCAGCTAAGCAACCTGTTGTCGGTGGCGGGCGGGACCGCGGGAGGAACGGTAAGCGTGCTCGCGGTCGGATCGGTTTATACGGTTACCTTTGGCGGCACGCTGACGGGCTATATTCCGATCTTGAGCGGCCAGGGTTTCGGGGGCGCGTCGGTCCTGGTCAGCGGCATGATCGATTCCACCCTGACCAACTTGTCGGATGACAACATGTGGCGCGGCGGCGGCACCTTCGCGGCCAGCACCCTATTGGACATCGAGCCCAATTCGCGGCTCAACCTGTATGGAGCGTTCAACGACCCGGCCCTCCAGCCCGCTGATATCACCAAGATCGGCACGGGCGAGCTGGTCCTTTCCGGCGCCAATAGTTACCAGGGAACGACCTACGTGAACCAGGGCATCCTGACGATCGCCAACAGCTCGG
>Ga0207057_1244_pt1 | contig 11124 bp, 9 predicted proteins | sample Alteio_BWMinCont_33_FD_153265 | JGI IMG/M metagenome (GOLD analysis project Ga0207057, IMG submission 153265) | Enriched cells from forest soil in Barre Woods Harvard Forest LTER site, Petersham, Massachusetts, United States -... | ecosystem: Environmental > Terrestrial > Soil > Temperate forest >... | reverse complement strand
TTTCCCGAGGGCTACGACACGGTCGTGGGTGAGCGCGGCGTGAAGCTCTCCGGCGGTCAGCGGCAGCGGCTTTCCATTGCACGGGCGATTCTTGCCGATCCGAGGATATTAATTCTGGACGAGGCGACCTCGTCGCTTGATTCCGAGTCCGAGCAGATGATTCAGCACGGGCTGAGCTACCTGATGCAGGGGCGCACTACGTTTGTCATTGCGCACCGGCTCTCGACCATTCGCCGGGCTGACCAGATCCTGGTGGTGGAGGGCGGGTCGATCATCGAGCGCGGCACGCATGAGAGCCTGTATGCCCTGGGTGGCCGCTACTACGATCTCTACACGCGGCAGCATGGGCTGGAGACGAATCTGTTTCTTGCTCCGGGCGAGGGCGATACGGTGGAGGAGACTACCTGACCCCCAGGGGTGGGGGAGTGGCTAAGTCTTTGAAAAGATTAACTTCTCGCGGTTAGATGCTGCAAAGTATTGAAAGTGCGTTGCTTATTTGTAAGGTATTGATCTGGTGAGGGTTAACAGTTTCTCTGCCTGCCGGGGTAGATTAATTTACCTCTTATCTCTATTGTAAGGAATTGTGCGAAATAACACGCCAAATTAGCTGTGTGCTAAGTGGCTGATTCAGCGATAGTTATGAAATTTATTCCGGGAAAGGGCTTGACAAGGTTTGGTGCGATTGAGGATTCGAGGCTGAAGAGTCATTCAGATTTGTGCCTTGTTGTCATTGCATGGATTCCTTCCTTCGGCATCGCTCAGGACAGGCTTGGATTTACGCCTCAGAATGACCGCTCGTCGAAGGTCCTTTGCTTTCCCACCCTTTCGCAAATGCGCGAAAGGATGGGGCCGCCTTTTTTCGTGGCGCTACTCGGAGAAAAAGCAGATCCTTCGCGTTGCTCAGGATGACAGCTTATCTCCAGAGCCCAGTTAATCCGCAGAACATTCATCCGGAAGAGACAAAACAAATTTAACCCGCTGTTCAAGAAGCAGGCGAAGTCCTGTTCCGCGGAAGCGCTTAGAGTATGTGAAGAGAGGTTGGTAGATGGAACAAGACCGATGGGTTCTGCTCATCGCAAGTGAAGTAGGCAGGACCGATTCAGTCTCTGATCAGGCCATGGAGCGGCTGATTGAGGCGATCGAGCGAGAAGGTTATCGAGTAGTGCGAACGGCGACGCCGGAAGACGGACTGGCGCTGGTGAATTCCGATCCGTCGCAGAGCGCCATTTTGTTGGATTGGGACCTTCCAGAGAACAAAGAGTTTGACGAGCGCTCTGCGCTGCGTATTATCCGCGCTGTACGCCGCCGCAATAAGAAACTGCCGATTTTTCTTATTGCTGACCGCACCCTGGTGAGCGAGCTGCCGCTGGAAGTAATAAAGCAGGTGCACGAATACATTCACCTGTTCGGCGATACTCCCGCATTTATTGCCAACCGCGTTGACTTTGCCGTTGAGCGCTATCACGAGCAGTTGCTGCCGCCTTATTTCCGCGAACTGGTGAAGTACACGGATCAGGGCGCGTACTCGTGGGACGCGCCGGGACACATGGGCGGCGTGGCGTTTCTGAAGCATCCGGTGGGCATGGAGTTTCACAAGTTTTTTGGCGAGAACCTGATGCGATCGGACCTGGGCATCTCGACCGCGCAGCTGGGCTCGTGGCTCGACCACATCGGGCCTCCGGCGGAGTCGGAGCGGAACGCGGCGCGCATCTTCGGCGCGGACTGGACGTTTTATGTCCTCAACGGCTCTTCGACCTCAAACCAGATTGTCGGGCACGGCGTGATTGCGCAGGACGAGATGGTGCTGGCCGATCTGAATTGCCATAAGTCGATCTGTCATTCGCTGACGAGCACGGGCGCGCGGCCGGTGTACTTCAAGCCGACGCGCAATGGTTACGGCATGATCGGACTGGTGCCGCTGGCGCGTTTTCACCCGGAGAATATTCGGGAGATCATCGAGAAGAGTCCGTTTGCCGCGGGCGCGGTGTCGAAAGACCCGAGTTATGCGGTGGTTACCAATTCGACCTACGACGGCTTTTGCTATCACGTGAACTCTGTGGTCGAGCAGCTGGCGAAGAGCGTGCCGCGCGTGCATTTTGACGAGGCGTGGTATGCGTATGCGAAGTTCCATCCGCTGTATCGCGGACGCTTCGCGATGGACGTGCCGGACGAGATGCCGGAGCGTCCGCTGCTGTTTGCTACGCAATCGACACACAAGATGCTGCCTGCGTTTTCGATGGCTTCGATGATTCACGTGAAGCTGAGCCCGAGGGCGCCGCTCGAGTTCGACCAGTTCAACGAGTCGTTCATGATGCGCGGCACGACATCGCCGTTTTATCCGATGATTGCCTCGATTGACGTGGCGACGGCGATGATGGATGAGCCTGCGGGATCGACGCTGATGACGGAGACGATTCAGGATGCCATCACGTTCCGCAAGGCCATGGCTTCGGTTGCGCATCGCTTGAAAGCTGAAGAAGGCGGTGGCTGGTTCTTCGGCATGTTCCAGCCGGATTATGTGAAGGATGCGGCGAATGGCGAGATTTTCCGCTTTGAAGATGCTCCGGACAGCCTCTTATCGCAATCAGCCCAGTGCTGGACGCTGAAGCAGGGCGAGGCGTGGCATGGCTTCCGCGATGAGGACATTGCCGACGACTACGTGCTGCTGGACCCGACGAAGGTCACGATTCTGACGCCGGGCATCGACGCGCAGGGCAATATGAGCGACTGGGGAATTCCGGCGACGATCCTGACGGCGTTTCTCGATTCGAGGCGCGTGGAGATTGCCCGGACTGGCGACTATACGATCCTGACGCTGTTCTCGGTCGGCACCAGTAAGGGCAAGTGGGGAAGCCTGCTGGAGACGCTCTTTGAGTTCCGGCGGCTGTATGACGAAGAGGCGTCTTTGAGCGATGCGCTGCCGCAACTGGTGGCCAAGTATCCGGACCGCTACGGCACGATGGACCTGAAGCAGTTGTGCGATGAGATGCACTCGTTTATGAAGGAGCTGAACCTGCCGGCCCTGCTGCATGAGGCTTTTGATGTGGAGTCGAATCCGGTGATGACGCCCGCGCGGGCGTATCAGCGCTTGATTCGCGAAGGCACGGAAAAGGTGAGGCTTACGGAGATGGCGGGGCGTATTCCGGCGGTAATGCTGGTGCCGTATCCGCCTGGAATCCCGATCAGCATGCCGGGCGAGCGGCTGGGCGATGCGAACAGTCCGGTGATCCGGTTCCTGCTGGCGCAGGAAGCGTTCAGCAAGAAGTTTCCGGGTTTCGAGCGCGAGGTGCATGGCATCGAGGTTGATCCCGAGGGGAACTTCTGGATGCGCGGCATTATTGAGACACCGGAGAAGCGGACGAACGGCAAGGCCAAGCCGCGTACGCATCCGTCGTCGCGGGCGGCTAAGAAGTCGTTGCAGAGCTGAGTTCGTTTGTTTCAGGGAAAGCCTCTTCCAGTGGGACCGGAAGAGGCTTTTCTTTTTCAGAGCGTTGCCGTGTGTCGCGTACAATCGCTGACTAACTTCGAGTGAGGTGATGGCGCATGCTTGAGACGCGACGGGTGCGGCTGAATTATCTGGCAATTCTGGTGTCGGCGCTGGTGTATTTTGCCATGCAGGCGGTGTGGTTCACCGTGTTCATGAATGAGTGGCTGGCCGGGCTGGGAAAGACGGCGGACCAGCTGCATCAGGAGGGAGGCAGCGTGGTGCTGGCTTACTTGGTTGCGTTTGTGGGCGCGCTGGTGATGGCGGCTGCTATTTCGTGGTTCACGCAGATGACAGGCAAGCAGAATGTCATTCGCGGCGCGATGGTCGGCATTGTGGCGTGGGTCGGCTTTGTGCTGACGACGTGGTCGGCAGAGTATGCCTTTGAGGAGAAGGGGCTGCGAGTTCTCGCGATCAACACAGGCATATCGCTGATTGGAATGGTGGTGATGGGCGCGATTCAGGGGGCGTGGAAGGCGAAGTCGAAGACGATTGTGGTTTAGCGCGCATAGTGCGGATTTACCGGGTTGCGACACAAGTGAATCGCTTGGAATACTTTAGGGCGCTGAAAGCTGTTCTCGGAGTTGGAATGCTGCATGCGGTGCTGGCGATTGCAGTGGCGCCCGGTTGTGCCCAGGCCGTGGCTGATGCAAAGTCCGACTGTTCCCTGGTGATTCATATTGATGGGTTCCGCAATCAAAAGGGTGATGTAGGGGTTTCACTCTTCACGTCTCCTGAGGGTTGGCCGGAGAAGAATGACAAGGCGTTCCTTCATGGGCCGCATCCTTTTTCCGGCGATAAGGCCACGGTCACGCTTGAGGTTCCGGCGGGCCGGTACGGGATTGCTGTGATCCACGATGAGAATTCGAACCACAAACTAGACCGGAATTTTTTCGGGATTCCGAAGGAGGGGTTTGGGTTTGCCAATAATCCGAAGGTTTTTCTCACTCCGCCCGATTTCAAGACGGCCAGTGTTGATGTTGCTTGCCCTGTGACGGAGACTTCGATTCATTTGAACTACAAGTAGCAGTGGTATAAGTTGCCCCGTCCAAAAAAGCAGATCCTGCTGTGCTCAGGATGACAGCCTTATGTCCCTAAAAGGCTTGACCATGTTCATTGGCTGGACCAGGTTTTGTCGCTGGAAGTGCAAATCGTTTCCAATGTGCAGTCGGCGCATTTGGGTTTGCGCGCGATGCAGATCTGGCGGCCGTGGTGGATGATTTCGTGCGAGAAGGCGATCCAGTGGTCTTTGGGGATGATCTTCATCAGGTCCTGTTCGACTTGCTTCGGCTCGGTGGCCTGCGTCAGGTGCAGTCGGAGTGAGATGCGCAGGACATGTGTGTCGACGACGATGCCTTCGGCGAGGCCGTAGGCTACTCCTAAAACCACATTGGCGGTTTTGCGGGCGGCTCCGGGGACGGTAGTCAGTTCTGCCAGCGTTCGCGGGACCTTGCCTCCGAATTCGTTGGCGATCTTTTTTGCTGCGCCTGAGATCGACTTTGCTTTGTTGCGGTAGAAGCCGGTGGAGCGGATGATTTCTTCGATCGCCGGGAGCGAAGCTTCAGACATGGCCTTGGGTGTGGGGAATTGGCGGAAGAGCTCGGGCGTGACCATGTTGACCCGCACGTCGGTGCATTGCGCGGAGAGGATGGTCGCGACGAGCAGCTCCCATGCGTTGCGGTGGTGCAGGGCGCATTCGGCGTTGGGGTAGGCGGCGGCGAGGCCCTTCAGGATTTCGGCTATGCGCTCGGGGGCCAGGTCGCGCTTGCGGTCGAATTTGTCTTTGGACTTTACCGCTGATTTAGCCGCTTTGGTGAGAGTAGCGCTGAGGCTGGAGGACTTTGCAGCTTTCTTTGGGGCAGCTTTCTTGGCTTGCATAGGGATGTTTTACCGCAAAGGCTGCTGAGGATGCTAAGGTGCGCGGACGAAATCTAAGGCAGCAGGGTCAGAGTCAAATCAGGATGGCTCGTTGTAGACGCCGATTTCTGCAATGTGAGGCGTGTCTGCGCTGCACTCGAATGACAGGCGGACTTTGCGGGCGGTGACGGGAGAGATCCGCTGGATGGTTGTTGGTGCAGGCGCGCCGCCTTCGGCAATGGTGACCCAGTTTGCGCCGTCCCAGCGCTGGAAGCGGTAACTTCTGATGCGGCTTTGCTGGTAGTTTTCCGATCTGCCGACCGGCTCGACGAGAGACACGACATTGAAGCGCTCTTCTTTTGTCAGGTCGATTTCCACCCAGCCTGAGGTCTGGCCTTCGTCGGGATACCAGCTGGAGGCGAAATTGCCGTCATTGGCTTCGTCGGGGCCGACGGTGTCGGGGTAGGAGCTTGCGTGTGTGGGCTTGCCGGTGGCGAGGTTCGGCGTGGTGATGACGACGTGCTCGCTGAGTTTTTCGGTGGGGCCGGAGTTCGTCCATGCTTTGCCGATCTCTTCGAGGCGGCTGACGACATTGGGGGCGAGGCGACCTTCACGCGTTGGCGGCGCGTTCAGGATGAGGTTGCAGTGGCGGCGATTGAGCGGTACGAGCCATTCGTCTACGACGGTTGCCGTGGGTTTGAGAGGGCCGTTGATGTCGCTCTGTTTCCAGAACCAGGCTGGGGTAATGGTGACGCAGGAGAGGGCGGGCACGTCGCTTTGCTGCGGCACTTTCTGTCCGGCGTTCTGCTCGAATGCCTTGATATCGGAGTAGTAGAGGCCGCCAGTGGGGTACTGGCTGGCGTTGAGGTCGCAGAGGAGGCAGTTGGGCTGGAGGTTCTTGATGTGCTCGTAGATTTCGCGGTAGGGGACTTCGGTGTAGGTGATGCGGCTCCAGGGCGCGTCCCAGCCATCGGTGATGAGGATGTCGACTTCGCCGTAATTCGTGAAGAGCTCGGTCAGCTGGTCCTTGATGAGCTGCACTTTTTGCGGAGTGACGTTGAAGTGGCGAATGTCGTCGCGCAGCGAAAGGATGGAGTAATAGAGCCCGACACGCAGGCCGGCCTTGCGAAAGGAATCGACGTAGGCGCGGACGACGTCGGTCTGGTGCGATGTCTGGCGGACGCTTGCGGCTTTGGTTTTTGTTGGCCAGATGCAGAAGCCGTCGTGATGCCGCGTGGTGAGGCAGCCCCAGGTCATTTTGGCTGAGCGCGCGGCGGCGGCCCACTGATCGGTGTCGAGCGCGGTGGGATGGAAGAGCTCGGGCGGCGAGGTGGGATCGCCCCATTCGCGATCCTGAAAGGTCGCCATATTGAAGTGCAGGAACATGCCGAAGCGCAGGTCTACGAATTTCTGCTGGAGGTCGATCAGAGGTTTTCCGCTGCGGGTCGTGCGCGGTATCTGGGTCTGCTCGGCGCTTGCGATGCGGCTTTCGGGAAGCATAGCCAGCGCTGCGGTTTGAGTGGCCAGGCGGAAGAAGTCTCTTCTTGTTGTCATAGTGGAATTTGTGTTGGGAACAGATTATGTGAAGTCAGATGAATCCAGCATATCTCTAAAGGATAGATATGGGTGGTATGGTCCCGCTCATGTCACCTAATAAGATGTGCTGCTGGTCCACCCTAAGATGGTTGAGATTCGTGCTTTCCCACCCTGACTTCGTCAGAATGGGGCACCCATTTTCGTGCAGATCGATGCGAAAAGCAGATCCTTCGACTGCGCGCTTTCGCGCTCCGCTCAGGATGATAACTTTTGGGGTTTTCGGCGTCGAATGGGCAGACGGCAACACAGTCCTGCTTGCCGTTGCAGTCGAATGACCGGGAGCGCCGTGCCGGCTTCCGGTTCGCATCGGCTGGGAGTCGCGCCATAAAGATTGTGAGATGCGGGCAGGTATACTCAACAAGAATGACCGAAAAAATCCTGGCCGTTCTTGCCTCCTTCATCATTGCTGTGATTTCCGCTTCGGGATATGCCGGAATTGCCCTGCTGATGGCGATTGAGTCAGCGTGCATTCCGCTTCCGTCGGAGATCATCATGCCGTTTTCCGGCTACCTGGTGCATACCGGGCAGCTGAAGCTGTTCTGGGTGGCGACGGCGGGGGCTATCGGCTGCAATCTGGGGTCGGTGGTGGCTTACTGGATTGGCGCGATCGGCGGACGGCCTTTCATCATGAAGTATGGCCGCTTTGTGTTGCTGAACCATCATGACCTGGATCGGGCGGAACACTTTTTCTCGCGTTATGGCGGGATTACGGTTTTCCTGGGGCGGCTGTTGCCGGTGGTTCGCACTTTCATCGCGCTGCCGGCGGGGATTGCCAGGATGCCGCAGCTTCGGTTTCACATCTACACCTTTGTCGGCTCGTGGCCGTGGTGCTATGTGCTGGCCTATGTCGGCATGAAGCTGGGGCAGGCGTGGGAGAGTGATCCACGATTCAAGGCGGCGTTCCACCGCTTCCATCTGGCGGTGGAAATTGTGCTGGTGATTGGGATTGTGTGGTTTGTGTGGACGCACTGGAGAAATCGCGTGCGCCCTCAGGAAGCATAATCTGTTGTGTGCTGGATCTCATTTCCATCCGCTCCACCATCTTTCCATTCGCACCATGCTGATCACCATTTGGGCTGCCAGATTTGCCAAAGCATGCTTTGAGGGCAGAGACTAGATAGTTTGATACAGACAACAATTTTCATCAGATAGAAGGACGGTTGAAGCAAGGAATGTCTACGCCTAAAGACAGCGGCAAGACAGCTGCTGCGGAAGTAAAAGTTCAGCCTGCTACGGGAAAACTTGGAGTGATGACGGTCGGCATGGGATCGGTGGCTACGACGCTGATTGCCGGAGTCGAAGCGGTTCGCAAGGGGCTGGCGAAGCCCATCGGATCGCTGACACAGATGGGGACGATTCGGCTGGGCAAGCGCACGGACGGGCGCTCGCCGCTGATCAAGGATTTTGCTCCGATTGCAGACCTGAACGACGTGGTCTTTACCGGCTGGGATATCTTCCCGGAGAACATGTACCAAGCGGCGAAGACGGCGCAGGTCCTCGACCGCGATCACCTGGAAAGCATCAAGCCGTTTCTTGAATCCATTAAGCCAATGCCGGCGGTCTTTGATCAGTACTATGTGAAGCGGCTGAGCGGCACGCATGTGAAACAGGGCAAGAGCAAGTGCGATCTGGCGCAGCAGCTTCGGTCAGACATTCAGGCGTTCAAGGCGACGGTCGATCGCGTGGTCGTGATCTGGTGCGGGTCTACGGAGATATTTCTGGAGCCTTCGGCGGTGCACCAGTCGATTGAGGCCTTTGAGAAGGGACTGGTCGACAACGATCCGAATATTGCTCCTTCGCAGATTTATGCCTATGCGGCACTGAACGAAGGTGTTCCGTTTGCGAATGGCGCGCCGAACCTGACTGTGGACCTGCCTTGCATGCAGCAGCTTTCGAAGCTGACGGGTGCGCCGATTTGCGGGAAGGACTTCAAGACGGGGCAGACGTTTATGAAGACGGTGCTCGCTCCGGCGTTCAAGGCGCGCATGCTTGGGGTTTCGGGGTGGTACTCAACCAACATACTCGGCAATCGCGATGGCGAGGTGCTGGACGATCCTGAGTCATTCAAGACCAAGGAAGAGTCGAAGCTGGGCGTGCTGGACTTTATTCTGCAGCCGGAGCTTTATCCTGATCTATATAAGGACATTTACCACAAGGTACGGATTAACTATTATCCGCCGCGTGGTGATAACAAAGAGGGTTGGGACAACATCGATATCTTTGGATGGCTTGGCTATCCGATGCAGATCAAGGTCGATTTTCTTTGTCGAGACTCGATTCTGGCCGCGCCGATTGCGCTGGATCTGGTGCTCTTTCTTGATCTGGCCCAGCGTTCTCCCGAGTTGAAGCACCTTGGGATTCAGGAGTGGCTGAGCTTCTACTTCAAGTCGCCAATGACGGCGGAAGGGCTGTATCCGGAACACGATCTGTTTATTCAGTCGATGAAGCTGAAGAATACGCTGCGGCACATTATGGGTGAGGATTTGATTACGCATCTTGGGCTGGAGTATTACGACTGAGGTCGGGCTTTGGGAAAAATAGCGGCATGCTCTTTTCGAGTGTGCCGCTTTTTGCTTTTGATATCGAGGTGAGCGGCGATATTCTTGAAGAGTCAGGAGGACTGAAATGGCGACATCGACACATGTGCCGATTGAGGTTTACCTGCGGTCTTCCTATGAACCGGACGCTGAGTATGTGGACGGAGAGATCGAGGAGCGTCCGATGGGCGAACGGGACCATGCTGCGTGGCAGGCGGCGATTTTGAAGTGGTTTTGGAAGCACGAGCAGGAGTGGAACATAAACGTATTTCCTGAACTCCGTGTTCAAACGGGATCAACACGATTCCGCGTGTCCGATGTCGCTGTTCTCGATTCTGCTGCTCCGGTCGAACAAATCACCACTCATGCTCCCATTGCTGTGTTTGAAATCCTCTCGCCGGAAGATACGGTCAAGCGGTTGAAGCACAAACTCGAAGATTACGCGGCGATGGGTATTCCGCAAATTTGGGTTGTCGATCCGGAGGATGGTACGTTCTCGCGCTACGAAGATAAACAGCTAGTCAATGGAGAGCGTTTTGATGAGCCGCAGCGGGGGATTTCGTTTGCGGTGGGTGAGATTGTGAAGTTGCTCAGACGATAAATGGTCTCAATTGTTGAGCAAACACACTTAGGTGCTCCGGTTAAACGCTGCTTCGATCTATCGCTCAATATCGATCTCCATCAGGACAGTACGGCGCAAACAAGAGAGCGTGCTGTCGCTGGGGTGACTTCAGGATTAATTGGACCGGGTGAACGCGTTACCTGGCGTGGCAAACATTTCGGCATCATGCTGAGGCATACGAGTGAAATCACTGCCTACGAAGCTCCTGCGTTCTTCGAGGACGTGATGGTTTCTGGCGTATTTCGCAGCTTTAGGCATCTGCACTTCTTCAAGCCCGAAGCAAATGGCACGATCATGGAAGATCGTCTGGAATTTGCTGCGCCTATTCCGCTGTTGGGACCGATCGTAGAGATTCTCGTTCTGAAAGGCTACCTGCGGCGCTTTGTTCGCGAACGAAACGTGTTTATCAAACAAGTTGCTGAGTCAGAGGAGTGGCGGAAATATCTGCCTGCTTGATTCCGCACCAATTTCGGCACTGCTTTTCCTCATTTCATTTGAGTTTTGCGCTTTTGCTTCGCCTGAAGCATGAGGCGTAGCGGAACTAAAATAGCTATATCCCATGGCTGAATTTACCCATCTGCACCTGCATACCGATTATTCGCTCCTGGACGGGGCTTGCGACGTGGACAAACTGGTGAATCGCGTGGCCGACATCGGCCAGAGTGCGGTTGCCATTACGGACCACGGCAATATTTATGGTGCGGTGCATTTTTTCGATGCGGCGAAGAAGCGCGGCGTAAAGCCGATTCTGGGCTGCGAGCTTTATATCTGCAAAAAGGACGACCATCGCGCCGATCCGCAGGGCGATGACTACAACCATCTGCTGGTACTGGCGGAGAGCGAGGAAGGCTACCGCAATCTGGTGCGGATTACGTCGGAGGCTTCGCTCCACGGCTTTTATCGCAAGCCGCGCGTGAGCAAGAAGTATCTGGCGGAGCACTCGGAGGGGTTGATCGCCTTCTCGGGGTGCCTGGCGGGTGAGCTTTGCGAAAACCTGATGGCAGGGAGGTACGAGGCGGCGCGGACGA
>Ga0207057_1243_pt1 | contig 11200 bp, 8 predicted proteins | sample Alteio_BWMinCont_33_FD_153265 | JGI IMG/M metagenome (GOLD analysis project Ga0207057, IMG submission 153265) | Enriched cells from forest soil in Barre Woods Harvard Forest LTER site, Petersham, Massachusetts, United States -... | ecosystem: Environmental > Terrestrial > Soil > Temperate forest >... | reverse complement strand
GATCGCGCGTTTGGCGGGTACGGTGTCGTCGAGCTTTGAGTTGAGGCGCTTGAGGACTTTGCGATTGGCCAGCTCGGGCAGAAGGCGATCGACGGGCTCATCCAGGCGCAGGGCGCATTCTTCGACCAGGATCATGGTGGCGGCGGCGGTGATCGGCTTGGTCATGGAGGAGATGCGGAAGATGGTGTCGCGCTGGACGGGGTTGTTTTCGCCAGCCTTCTTTACGCCGATTGAGTTGACGTCTACCTGGCCGCGCCGACTGACGAGCGTCACAATTCCGGGCACTTCGCCGCTATCGACGTACCCCGTCATGATGCCGTTCATGCGTGTGAGGCCCTTGGGAGACAGTTCTGCGGCAGGCGTCGGTTTCTTAGTCGATTGAGGGCTCTCCCCGCTGGAAGCAAGTGCGGCCGCGGACACATTAGACGGCGCGACAATGGCGGCCGAAGCGGCTGCGCCCTTCAGAAATGTGCGACGGTTCACGTCTGTCGTCATGCGCTCGACCTGCCTCAAGCCCTTTCGGGTTTTATCATCGCCGGAACAGTACCGCAGAGATCAGTGATTTTCTATCACGAGGGAAACCGTAGTGATACTGCCAGGAAAATGCAACTGGTTTCAGGAATTGATTTGGTTTGTGGCGGCGACTCTCCCATACCAGAGGCCGGAATCCTTCACGGTGCGTTTCTGGTCGCGGAAGTCCACGTACGTCAGGCCGTAGCGCTGGCTGTACCCGTCGGCCCATTCGAAGTTGTCGAGCAGGCTCCAGGCGTGGAAGGCGCGGACGTTGGCTCCGTTGGCGATGGCGCGTGCGAGTTCGGCCAGTTCGGCGCGGAAGAAGTCGATGCGGCGCGAGTCGGGGACGCGGCCGTTTTCCTTTTCGTACGGCGTGTCGAGGTAGCTGCAGCCGCTCTCGGTGATTTCGATGATCGGGTGGTTGTACTCGCGCGTGATCTGCATGACGAGGTCATAGATGCCGCGCGGATAGACCTCAAGACCCGCGTCGGTCAATGGGCCTTCTGTCGGCATCACGGCGTGGAACTGTGTGTAGGGATCGCGGCCGCCCGAAGTGTCCTCTTCAATTTCGGTGCCGAAGCTGGCGCCGCCGCCTGCGTGTTTTGAGGTGCTGGCGTCGGAGACGATGCGGCGCGTGTAGTAGTGGAAGCCGATCCAGTCGAGCGGGACTTGCATGATTTTGTCGTCACCGGGTTGGAAGCCCATGGCCTCGTATGGCGTTTCGCCGACGAAGGCTTTGGGATAGCGACCGTGAATTGCGGTTTCTAAGAAATAGACATTGTTCATGGCGTGATAGCGCGCGGCGGCTGCGCGGTCGGCTTCACTGTTGGTCTTTGGATACGCGGGGGCCATGCCGTAAGCGCTCCCAACTGTAGCTTTCGAAGACGCTGCCTTGATCGAGCGGAAGGCTTCGCCCTGCGCGAGGTTGACGGTGTGCGCTGCTTTGAGGAAGAGCTTGTAGTCGGACTTGCCGGGCGGGAAGAAGCCGACGCCGTATCCGAGATAGGTGAACGACCAGGGCATGTTGAAGGGCGCCCAGACGGTGATGCGATCGCCGAGATTCTTGGCGAGGATTCCGGCGTAGTCAGCGAAAAAACCGGCGAGGTCGCGATTGGGCAGCCGCCGCGGTCTTCGAGCGCTTGCGGCAGGTCCCAGTGGTAGAGCGTGCAGAAGGGGCGGATGCCTGCTTCGAGCACGGCGTCGACGAGGCTCCTGTAGTGGTCGATGCCTTTCTGGTCAGGCGCGCCTGTGCCCGTTGGTTGAATGCGCGGCCACGAGACGGAGAAGCGATAGCTTTTCTGGTTGAGGCGCTTGAGGATCGCGATGTCCTGCGGGTAGAGATGGTACTGGTCACAGGCGTTGTCGCCGGTTGCTCCGCCTTTTACTTTGCCTACGGTGTGCGAAAAGCGGTCCCAGATGGATTCACCTTTGCCGTCCTCATTCCACGCGCCTTCCACTTGATAGGAAGCCGTGGCCATGCCCCAGAGGAATCCGTCGGGGAAGTGCGCGCTGCCGGTCGCCGCGGCACCTTCAGCCAATGTTTGCCCTGCAAGCCACGCAGTGCCGGCTGCGGTCAAAGAGCCTCTCACGAATTGGCGACGGTTCATGCCTATCCTTCTGCCGACGCGAAGCTGGCGCCACATCATAGTTGTGGTGAAACGTTTCAGCAGGTTGAACAGATACTCATTTTCGCTCAAAACAGGTGCTCATTTCGTTGAAATTCCGAAATCCGGTTCGCGTTTGAAGGTCGTATAGATATTTGGTACGTTCTGAGCGATCCCGAATTCGGCTGGCAACACTCTCGTTTGAGAAAGAGATGGAGAAGATAGAGCGCAGACGGCTCAGGACTAAGTACGACTTGTAGCACATTGATATCCGAGGAAAGGTGAAAGAAAATGTCAGACTTAGTAAGCAAAATCAAAGAGATCTACGCGGCCTTTGGACGCGGAGATCTGGCAACCATACTTAGCCGCGTCGCCGATGACGTGAGTTGGGAATTTGAGGCGCCAGCGGAGATTTCGTGGGGCGGGATTCGTCGCGGCCCAGGTGAAGTGGCGGGATTCTTTTCGGGCATCGCTGCGGAACATGCCGATCCAGTGTTGAAGATGACCGAGTTTTTCTCGTCTGACGACGCAGTGGCAGCGTTCGGGCGCTACGACGCTACTTTGCGGGCCACGGGAGTGAGGGTAAGCACGCCGGTTGCCCATTACTTCAAGTTTCAGGATGGCAAGATTGTTCGATACATCAACTACATTAATACCGGCGCATTTGTGGAGGCGGCGCGCAGAGCTTGATAGAGACTTTTCCGAAACAAGCCTGGAATGTAAAACGCCTGTGGATGTTATTCCACAGGCGTTACAATTCAGTAGCCCTCCCCCAAGTGCTACTCAATAACTGAACTGTACAGAGCACAACCCTGCGTGGCTATCACAAAATAGTTTCAAGCGGTTGATCTGTCGTAACAAAGATATGATTACCCAGGGCCTCACTTAGCTTTGCGTCGCTATCTGGGATGCCGGCCTTTCCTTCCATTTGCCCCGGGTGAAATCGGGAAACTTGGCGGGCGCACTGCTGTTTGCTACGGAGAGCGTGCTTAACGGGCCGGGCGCGGACCATGCGGCGGCATCATAGACATCCATGTCGGGAGCGAGGCCCTGACGCATGCACTGTAGCAGGCGGTAGAGCATGATGTAGTCCATGCCGCCGTGGCCGCCGAGTTTCTGCGCGATCGCGCCTTCCTCTTTCCAGAGCGGATGCTGGTATTGCTTCCAGTTGTCGATGCTGCCCCAGGCTTCGCCGCCGGCCTGTCCGTCGAAGTAGATACGCGGCGGGTAGTCGGCAAAAGCGCCCTTGGTGCCGGCGATGACGTTGATGCGGTCGTAGGGATGCGGATTTACGGTGTCGTGTTTCAGCGTGAGGGTAAGCCCTTTTGCCGTCTTGATGAGGGACGTGTTCATGTCTCCGTTGATGTAGTGCTCGGACCATCGGGGATCGGACGACGGCACGTGCTCCTTGCGATATTCTTCGAGGCCATGCTGCGGCGTACTCATGGAGACCATGTAGTCGAAGCGGTCGCCGCGCTGGATGCCCATATAGTTCGCGACTGGGCCCAGTCCGTGTGTGGGGTAGAGATTGCCGTCACGCTGGGTGTGCACGGTCCGTCGCCACAGGCCTTCACCCTTGTTCGAGAAGAGTTCGTCGCGAAGGTCGTGGATGTACGCGCCCTCGCCGTACAGCAGATCGCCGAAGACGCCGGCGTGCGCCATGCGGAGCACGAGCGTTTCGTTGTATCCGTAGCAGCAGTTTTCGAGCATGATGCAATGGCGGCGGGTCTGCTCGGATGTGCTGACGAGCTTCCAGCAATCATCGATGATTGTGGCTGCGGGGACTTCGACACAGGTGTGCTTGCCGTGCGTCATGCTCGCGAGGGCCATCTCGACGTGCCAGTTCCAGGGAGTGGAGATGATGACGAGGTCGAGGTCGTCTCTCGCTACCAGCGATTCAAATGCGTGATCGCCCTTGGTGTAGAGTTCCGGGGACTTCTGCCCGGACTTTACGACGAGCGACTGCGCATGCTCGGCCTTCTCCTGTACGACGTCGCAGAGGGCGAGGATTTGCGCCTCAGCTCCGAGCAGGTCTCCGAGCAGGCTGGTGCCTCTGCCGCCGGTGCCGATAATGCCGATCTTCGGATTGACCGGCGAAAATGGCATGTCGATGACGCTGGAGGTCGCGGGCTTTGAAGACTCGGCATCAAGCTGCGGGAGGGTTGCGCCAATTGCGGTCATAGTTCCCAGTCTAAGGAAGCTTCTGCGAGACAGATCGTCAAATGAAACGGGCAATTCGTATTTCATCTCTCTCCTGGTCGATGGATCCGGTTTGGTAGCAATATACCTTCGTTTGGTTTTGATTTCAGGGATAGCATACACGGACCACTTTGTGCTACCTTGCGATCCATTACGAATAGTTACATAACTCTGGTTTGACAGGCCAGCGGGGGACAACTGGATGCACGCAACACTCAGCTCGGTAAGGGCCGAAGGAGTCCAGTCTACGGCCAATCATGGAGTCACGGTATCCGCGCCGATGCGCAATATTGCAGTCGATGCGTATCGAGGGCTGGTGATGCTGCTGATGATGGGCGAGGTCATGAGCTTCGCCAAAGTGGCGCGAGCCTTTCCCGGCAGCCTTTTCTGGCACGTGCTTGCTTTCAATCAGACGCATGTGGAGTGGGCGGGCATGAGTCTTCATGACACGATCCAGCCGGGGTTCACGTTTCTGGTTGGCGTGGCACTTCCTTACTCCATCCACAGCCGCACGGCGAAGGGGCAAAGCTTCAGGAAACAGCTGGTGCACACCATATGGCGGAGCTTTGTGCTGATTGCGCTGGGCATCTTCCTGCGCTCTACGCACAGTGCTCAGACGTATTTCACTTTTGAAGATACGCTGACGCAGATCGGTCTGGGCTACACGCTGGCGTTCCTGCTGGCACACTGCCGGCCGAAATGGCAATGGACCGCTCTGGGCGCGATTCTTTTTGGATACTGGCTGGCGTGGGCGCTCTATCCTGCGCCGGGGCCTAACTTTGATTACGCAGCTGTCGGGGTTCCTGCCGACTGGCACCACAACTTCGCCGGTTTTGCTTCGCACTGGAATAAGAACAGCAATTTTGGCCAGGCTGTGGATGTGTGGTTTTTGAATCTCCTTCCACGTGCGTCGCGATTCATCGACAACGATGGCGGCTACCTTACGTCGAGTTTTATCCCGACGCTCGGCACGATGCTGCTTGGTCTTTTCGCGGGGCAATGGTTCCGTGCGGCTGCTCCTAGGGTTCCGATCAGGCGCTTTTTAATTGCTGGATTCATTCTCATAGCGGTGGCCGTGTTTCTGCATGTTACGGGGATCTGCCCCATCGTGAAGCGCATCTGGACGCCGAGCTGGACGCTCTTCAGTGGTGGCGTTTGCTTCCTCTTCCTTGCGGCATTCTCATGGGTGATTGACGTGAAGGGTTATCGCCGGTGGGCTTTCCCGCTGGTGGTTGTCGGCATGAATTCGATCGCGGCGTACCTGATCGCTCATTTGTGGGAAGACTTCATTATTAGCAGTCTGCACATTCATCTTGGATATGGGCTGTTCAGGGTCTTCGGAGTGGGTCTCGAACCTTTCATGCTTGGCGTCACCGTAATGCTGATCTACTGGTTCATCCTGTACTGGATGTATCGGCGAAGGGTATTTCTCCGGATCTGAAGCTACTGCTCAGCAGACGTTGCAGAAGCCGACATTGATCCTAGTGGGCTTCGAGGCCAATTCCGCACAGGCCATCGGGTCTGTCGGGTACTTCCGGAGCGGTATGGGAAGGTGTCATTCCTCTCGCGCTGGACCTGCTTGCCAGGCGATTTGTACCAGCTACCACGTTGTGAAGTATCAGATGGTCACGGCGGCGAATTTTCCGGTCGTGCTATCCGTCTATAAGCGCAGCGTAGCCATCACAAAGGTCCAAAATCGGCTTCCCTGAGATACGGATATGAAATAGAATTTCTATTGAAAACTAATCTGTCAACGGGATACACTTCGGCTTTTATGCGGGGTTCCTGAGAGGGCCGTAATGCATATCGATGACCGCCTTGAGCGGATCCTGAATCGGGTGGACGAGTTCGTGATAGAGATACCGTCCTGGGGGTTTGCCAACACGGGCACGAGGTTCGGCAAGTTTTTGCAGGCGGGAGCAGCGGGAACGCTGGAAGAGAAATTTGCAGATGCGGCGCAAGTAAAGGCGTTGACTGGCGCCGCTCCCAGCATGGCACTGCATGTCTTGTGGGATCTGCCAGGCGGGGTCGGCGATGCGGCAAAGTTGAAGCGTCTGGTTTCCGAATATGGAGTGCGGGCCGGCTCGATCAATCCGAATCTTTTTCAGGATCAGGAGTACAAGTTCGGCTCGATCTGCAATCCGGATGTGAACATCCGCCGCAAAGCGATTGATCATCTGCTCGATTCGGTTGAAATCGCAAGGGCGCTCGATTCTCAGGATGTGTCGCTGTGGATCGCTGACGGCTCGAACTACCCCGGTGCGCAGAGCATCCGCAAGCGCATTCTATGGGCGGAAGAGGCGATGCAGGCGACGCACGACGCTCTAGCTGATGGCCAACGCATGCTGATCGAATACAAGCCGTTTGAGCCGGCGTTCTACTTCACGGATTTTGCCGACTGGGGCATGGCGGCGAACCTGGCTCGCGTTGCTGGCCCGAAGGCGCGCGTGCTGGTGGACACGGGCCATCATTATCAGTCGCAGAACATTGAGCAGATCGTTGCGTGGCTGCTGCATATGCGGCTGCTTGGAGGCTTTCACTTCAATGACCGCCGCTATGCAGACGATGATCTCACCATTGGGTCCATTGATCCTTACCAGGTCTTTCGCATCTTCCATGAGATTTTGAGTGAGCCGGCGAAGGAGGTCACGCGCGGCATTGCGTACATGATTGACCAGAGCCATAACATTAAGGGCAAGGTGGAAGCGATGGTGCAGACGGTTGTTTCCGCTCAGGAACTCTTTGCCAAGGCTCTTCTGGTTGATCGCGACAGGCTCTCGGAACTGCAGGCGGAGGCACGAACGGTCGAAGCGGAGGAGTGTCTGCGCGAGGCCTTCTGGAGCGACGTTCGGCCCGTGCTGAAAACGTGGCGCGAGCGACGAGGCTTGCCCCAGGAGCCGCTGACGGCTTTGCGTGAGAGCGGATATGTAGAAAAGATCGAGCGCGAGAGAAAGGCACGAAATTCATCGCTCTCTACGAGTTACGCCTGAGCTATTCCTTAGAAGAAATAGTTTTCAATTCAATGCAACGAAAACAACACGGCACACAAAGTGAAGCCTGGAAGTGAGGAAATGGCCATGTCAACCACCGTTGCCGCCGATCAGAAACTCAAGCTCAAATATCTGGAAGACCGCTGGAATGAAAGTGAGACGGCGCAGATGGACGAGCCGGAACTATTGCGCTATCGCTCGAATCTGCTCGGGGCCGATCTGCGCATCACAAACTTCGGCGGCGGGAACACCAGCTCGAAGATCAGCATGGCCGATCCTCTGGATGGGAAAGCAAGGGAGGTCCTTTGGGTTAAGGGAAGTGGCGGTGACCTTGGCAGCATCAAGAGGAGCGGCTTCGCGACGCTCGACCTCGATAAGCTGCTGGCGCTGGAGTCGCTCTATAAAGGTGTCGAGTTCGAAGACGAGATGGTGGACTACTATCCGCTTTGCACCTTCGGCGTCAATCCGGTTGCCTCTTCGATTGACACCGCTCTCCATGGATATCTGCCGTTTCCGCATGTCGATCACCTCCATCCGGATTGCGCGATTGCGTTGGCAGCGTCGGCCAACGGGAAAGAAAAGATGGAGGAGTTCAACCGGACTTATGGCCATAAGCTCATCTGGCATCCATGGCAGCGCCCGGGTTTCGAACTGGCCATGATGCTGAAGCATGGGGTTGCCGGACAGCCCGGCTGCGATGGCGTCATTCTTGGCGGACACGGCCTATTCACCTGGGGCAACACGCAACGTGAGTGCTATGCGAATACCATCGCCGTCATCGATCAGATGACCGACTTCATCGAAAAACATCTTGCGATGAAGGGCGAAGGCATCTTTGGGGGACAGCGTCGTCAGTCGCTTGATTCCCGGCGCGATGTCGCGATTGAAATTCTTCCATTTCTGCGAGGGCGCGTCTCGCAGCAAAAAAGACTGATTGGCACTTACAGCAATTTGCCGGAGGTTCTGGAGTTCGTCAATTCACAAGATGCGGCGAAGCTGGCTTACCTTGGCACGAGTTGTCCGGATCATTTCATTCGCACGAAGATTCGGCCTCTCTTTGTTGATTGGGAATCTATGAGCGGCATCGACGCTCTGAAGAAGAAGATTGTGAGCGGCCTTGACGCCTATCGCGCCGACTACGCGGCATACTATGGGGCGCACCACGATGCAGCGTCGCCTGCGATGCGCGATCCGAACCCTACCGTCGTGCTTATTCCTGGCATAGGCATGTTCAGCTTTGGAAAGAACAAGGCGGAGTCGCGGATCGCCGGCGAGTTCTATGTGAATGCAATTCATGTGATGAAGGGCGCAGCTGCCCTTGAAGAAGGCAAATTCACAGGCCCCGTTCCCCAGAGCAAATCGTCAGATTCGGCCAGCGATTTCAAAATTGAAGATAACTACGTGGCGCTGCCGGCTTCGGAGGCGTTTCGGATTGAGTACTGGAAGCTTGAAGAGGCGAAGATTCGCCGTCAGCCGCCGGAGAAGGAACTTAGCCGACAGGTGGTGCTTGTTGTTGGCGGTGGCAGCGGTATTGGCAGAGAGGTTGCTTTGCTTGCCGCCGAGCGTGGTGCGCATGTCGTCGTGGCTGATCGCGACCAGGCTGGAGCACAGAAAGTCGCAGAGGAAACGAAAGCCATCTCAGGCAAAGAGTCGGCCATTGCCGTCGCTGTCGACATTCGCAGCCGGGATTCGATTCGGACGGCTATGAAGGGCAGCGTTGCAAGCTTTGGCGGAATCGACATTCTCATCAATACCGCAGCGCTCTTTCCTTCTTCGCCAGATGGCGTGATCAGCGATGCGCAGTGGGCGCTGACGCTTGAAGTGAATGTGACGGCGAACTACTTGCTCGTCGAAGAAATTGGCAAGTTGCTCCGCGACCAGAACCTGAGCAGCAGCGTTGTGCTTACCAGTTCCGCCAATGCGGTTGTGCCCAAGAAGGGAAGCGAGGCATACGACGTAAGCAAGGCGGCGTTGAGCCATCTTGTGCGTGAGCTTGCCGTATCGCAGGCGCCGCTCGTGCGGGTCAATGGCATCAGCCCGGCGACCGTGGTGAAGGGCTCTACGATGTTTCCGCGGGATCGCGTCATTGCTTCGCTGAAAAAATATGAAATCGCATTTGACGCCAACCAGAGCGACGAAGAATTGCGCGCGCTTCTGGCGCAGTTCTATGCCAAGCGGACGCTGACGAATCAGCCGATCGATCCGCGTATCTGCGCGGAAGCCATTCTCTTTCTGGCCGGCCCCAAGGCCCCGTGCACGACTGGGCATTTGATTCCCGTGGACGGCGGCTTAATGGAAGCTTTCCTGCGCTAAACTGAGGTCGAGCACGATTCCATGCCTGCTGACCTTCCTGCGATTATAGCGATCGATCTGGGCGCGGAGAGCTGCCGCGTCTCGTTGCTGGCTTGGGACGGGCGGAAGCCGCGCATCGAACTGGTGCATCGTTTCCGCAATGCGCCCGTTGAGCACGACGGCGGGCTGTATTGGAACCTCGATCGAATCTGTGAGGAACTGGATGATGGCCTTGGTCGCTGCGCAGAGCTTGTCGATGGACAGATTGCTTCGATTGGCGTGGATGGATGGGCCGTTGACTATGTGCGCCTGAACGGGGACGGCGCTCCTCTTGGCGCGCCTCATTGCTATCGCGATATCCGAAATGAAGCTGCTGAGGAGGATGTGCGTAGACGCATCTCCGCGGAAGAGATTTTTTCCGTCAGCGGCGTGCAACCTCTTCGCATCAACACGTTGAACCAGTTAGTGGCCGACCGGATCGCCGGTGTTCCACAAGATGCGCCGTGGGTGAATTTGCCGGAGTATGTGCTAATGCGGCTGGGCGGGGACCGCGTCGCTGAATTCAGCAACGCAACGCATACCGGCTTAGTTGACGCCAAATCGCAAACCTGGAACAAGGTGCTCTTTGAACGCTGCGGGCTCGATATCAGCGCCTCTCCATCGAATGTTTCGACTGGCACGGTGCTTGGGCAGGTCGATGGTAGGCTCTCGGGTCAGCTGAAGCCATTCGCGGGCGCGCGGCTGATCGCGCCCTGCTGTCACGATACGGCTTCGGCGATAGCCGGCATTCCGCTCTACGGTGATGACTGGGCGTACATCAGCTCAGGCACATGGTCGCTGGTTGGTACGGTTCTCGATCATTCGGTCTGCAGCCGGGAGGCTTTTCAAGCGGGATTTACGAACCTTGGGGCAGCTGGTGGGCAAATTTGCTTTCACAAGAATGTGAATGGCATGTGGCTTCTTAAGCAGTGCATGGGTCAACTTTGCGCGGATGCCAATGTATGGCCGATGCAGGAGCTTGTCGTTGCGGCGGAGTCGCTGTCTGCGCCAAAGAATCTTCTTGAGGTGGACGACCCTGATCTGCTGCTGCACGGCAACATGGCGTCGCGCATCAACGCACAGCTTGAGCGACGTGGGCTGGCTCCGCTTGAAGAACGCGCTTCCGCGATGCCGCAATATGCATCGCTCATTTTTCACAGCCTGGCTGCGCGCTATGCGGAAGTGCTGAGAAATGCCGCGACGATTTCTGACAAGAAGCTGAAGAGGCTCTCGATTGTTGGCGGCGGCAGCCTTAATCAGTTTCTGAACCGTCTAACGAGCGAGGCTACAGGTCTGGAACTTATCTGTGGCGTTCCTGAAAGCTCGACGGTTGGGAATTTCGCGATCCAACTCGCGGTGCTGGAAGGGGCAGGCGCGTCGCGGGAACGAATCGCGCACTGGGCCGGGGCGCTCACAAGCATGCACGAATGCTGACATTAGTATCAGCACTACTGAGCAGCAGTCTCGTAGTGGCCGGCCTGAGGCAGATTCTTTTCTTCAACGAACCTCTCCTTGTATCGATGCATTTGTTGTCGCTGCCACTCCGAGGTAGTTCCCGTATCC
>Ga0207057_1242_pt1 | contig 11258 bp, 10 predicted proteins | sample Alteio_BWMinCont_33_FD_153265 | JGI IMG/M metagenome (GOLD analysis project Ga0207057, IMG submission 153265) | Enriched cells from forest soil in Barre Woods Harvard Forest LTER site, Petersham, Massachusetts, United States -... | ecosystem: Environmental > Terrestrial > Soil > Temperate forest >... | reverse complement strand
GCGGCGGGAAAAAATTCGGGTCCAGAGGCAGAAAAAAGGCAACCCCGCAGCGACAATCGTCGTCGCAGTTTTGCTTGCTGGGGTGATCTGCTTCGCGGCGTTCAAGGCACTTTTGCTGCTGCGGCAGGTCCCCCGGTCGGAGTTTGGAACCTTGCTCGAAGGCGCGGGCACTACGTTCGTTCGCGTGAATGTTTCACTGCTGCTGGCGGCAGCGTGGACGATTCCGACGGGCGTGGCAATCGGCTTCAATCCGAAGCTGGCGCGGATTGCCCAGCCGTTGGCGCAGATTGCCGCATCATTTCCGGCGACGGCGCTCTTCCCTCTGCTGGGGCTGATGAAGCTGGGAGCGGGCCTCGGCATCGGTTCCGTTGCGCTGATGATGCTGGGCACGCAGTGGTACATCCTCTTCAACGTGATCGCAGGCGCGATGGCGATTCCCTCCGAGATGCGCGAGGTGGCAACGCTCTTCCACTTCACCAGCGTGCAGCGCTGGACAACAGTGATCCTGCCGGGAATTTTCCCTTTCCTCATTACCGGGCTGGTCACGGCCTCCGGCGGAGCGTGGAATGCTTCGATTATTGCCGAGTATTTCCACCTGAAAGACAAGACACTGCATACGCTGGGGCTGGGTGCGCAGATCAGCGCGGCCAGCGATGCGGGTAACTTTCCCGTGCTGCTGCTGGCGACGATCATCATGGCGCTGATGGTGGTTACGATCAACCGGCTGGTATGGCGGCCGCTCTACAAACTGGCCGAGACGAAGTACCGGCTGGATTAGCAGATGGCGCGCGCCGCTCCGCTGGTCCGCTTAATCTGCTGAAACGACGAGCTTGCGCAGCGACACGCGAAGACGATCGCAAAGCTTGGCTACCAGGTAGAAGCTTCTTCACTGCACGGATCGAGCGCGTTCATCACGCATTTTCGCAATCTGAATCCAGCAGTTGTTGCGATTGATCTGGATCGTCTGCCTTCGCACGGGCGCGAAATTGCGATTGTCCTGCGCGGCAGCAAAACCACGCGCCATATTCCGATTGTATTTGCCGGAGGCGTTGACGAGAAAGTCGCGCGGCTGCGATCGGAGCTGCCTGATGCGGTCTTCACGTCGTGGGAGAAGATTGGCACGGCGCTGAAACAGGCACTCACCGATGTTCCTATAGAGCCCGTCCAACTTACCCCGCACATGGAGCGCTGGCACGATACGGCCCTCACGCGCAAGCTGGGAATTGTCGCGAACATGAAAGCCGCGCTGATTGGCGGAAGCGAAGATGGGATGGAGGAGATTATCGGCGAGCTGCCGGAAGGCGCGTCGCTGACCCGGCGCATTGTCGCGGGAACGCATCTGGTTTTATATGTTGTGCATTCGCTGGGCGAACTCGACGCGGCGATGGATCATGCACAATCAAACTTGCCGGAAGGCGCGTCGTTCTGGATCATTCATCCCAAGAGGACTGCGAAGCTGCGCAGCGATTTCAACCAGAACGATGTGCGCGAGCTGGGGCTCGCGCGCAGCTTTGTCGATTACAAAGTGTGCGCGGTGGATGCGCAGTGGTCGGGGCTAAAATTCGCGCGCAGAAAGAGATAAGCTTCCCCTGAGCAACGTTTCCCAACGCACCTGCCTCTGATATGGGGAAACTCTAATCATCAATACCAAGCAACGGAAAGAGATTTTGCGATATGCCAGTGACGCTTCTTCCGGGAAAGCCTTACCCACTAGGCGCGAAGTGGGATGGAACGGGCGTGAATTTTGCGGTCTATTCCGAGCAGGCCCTGTGCGTGGAACTCTGTCTCTTCAACGAAGAGGGCGCGGAGGTCGAGAAGATTCCGCTGAAAGAAACGACGGCTTTTGTCTGGCACGGCTATCTTCCTGCCACTCAGCCAGGGCAGCGCTACGGATACCGCGTCCATGGACCGTGGGAGCCCGAGAAGGGATTGCGGTTCAATCCGGCGAAACTGCTGGTCGATCCCTATGCGCAGGCGGTGACGGGGCAGGTGGATTGGTCGCAGGCAATCTTTCCTTATGTCTTTGGCGGTGCGGACCCGGATCTGCATCGTGATGACCGCGACAGCGCGCCGGGCGTTCCGAAGAGCCTGGTGGTGAATCCTTATTTTGACTGGGAGCAGGACCGCCCTTTGCGCACGCCGCTTTCCGACTCGATCATCTACGAAACGCATGTGCGCGGCTTCAGCATTCAGAACCCGGATGTGCCTGAGCCCTTGCGCGGCACCTATGCCGGGCTGGCTTCGCCGGCGAGCTTGCGCCATTTGAAGCGTCTGGGTGTGACGGCTGTGGAGCTGATGCCGGTGCATCACTTCATCAATGATAGCCATCTGGTGGAAACTGGATTGAGCAACTACTGGGGCTATAACACGCTTGCATATCTCGCTCCGCATGGGCGGTACTGCTCGACTGGAGATGGAGGCAACCAGGTGGCCGAGTTCAAGGCCATGGTCAAGACGCTGCATCGCGAGGGCATCGAGGTGATTCTCGACGTTGTCTACAACCACACGGCCGAAGGCAATCACATGGGGCCGATGCTCTCGCTCAAGGGCATCGATAACCTGACCTACTACCGCACGGTGCCGGATAATCTTCGCTATTACATGGACTACACGGGCACAGGAAACAGCCTGAATGTGCGCCATCCGCAGGTGCTGAAGATGATTATGGATTCGCTGCGCTACTGGGTGCTGGAGATGCACGTCGATGGCTTCCGCTTTGATCTTGCGGCGACGCTGGCGCGCGAATTGCACGATGTGGACCGGCTGAGTGGATTCTTTGACATCATTCACCAGGACCCGACGCTCGCCGATGTGAAGCTGATCGCGGAGCCCTGGGATGTGGGTGAGGGCGGCTATCAGGTCGGCAATTTCCCTGTGCAGTGGGCGGAGTGGAACGGCAAATATCGCGATACCGTGCGCCGGTACTGGAAGGGCGATGATGGGCAGCTTTCAGATGTGGGCTATCGTCTGACTGGGTCGAGCGATCTTTATCAGCACGATGGACGGCGCCCATACGCGAGCATTAACTTCATCACGGCGCACGATGGCTTCACTTTGCGCGATCTAGTGAGCTACAACGACAAGCACAACCAAGAGAACGGCGAAAATAACCAGGACGGCACGAACGATAACAGCTCCTGGAACATGGGAGTCGAAGGTCCGACGGACGATCTGAATATCATTCATGCTCGTGAGCGCCAGATGCGGAATTTTCTGGCGACGCTCCTGCTTTCGCAGGGCGTTCCCATGATCTCGGGCGGCGATGAGATGGGGCGCACGCAGAATGGCAACAACAATGCGTACTGCCAGGACAACGAGATCAGCTGGTACGACTGGACTCCGAGTGAAGAAAAGGAATTGCTCATCGACTTTACCTGCAGGCTCATCGCGCTGCGCAAGGAACATCCCAACCTGCGGCGGCGGAAGTTTTTTCAGGACCGCGTGATTCACCACTCCGAGGCGCGCGACATTGCCTGGTTTGGCACGAACGGTAAGGAACTGGGCATGGAGGCCTGGAATGCGGGATGGATTCGCACGTTGGGCATGATGCTGAACGGCGCCACACTGGATGCAACGGACCAGCTGGGCAACGCCATTACGGATCATTCGTTCCTGCTGCTCGTGAATTCGCACCATCAGGCCGTGAATTTCCAGCTGCCGCCCCCGCCCCAGGACGGGATCTGGCAGACGATTCTCAATACGAATAACTGTACGACGCCATTTAAGAAGTCGACGGCGCGGCGAAGGGTCCGGCTCGAAGGGCGCTCGCTGGTTCTGCTGATGGAGCGCGAGCGGCACAAGCCTGCGTTGGTAGAGGAGGCAGACCTTGCAGAGGAATGAGCTTCGGTAGAGAATGGGTGCGTTACTTCTGACAAGGATTTGCAACTGTGACAGATACAATTCGCGCAGGCGTTATCGGCTTTGGCCTTGCTGGCCGCATCTTTCATACGGCGGTGATCTCCGCCACCCCCGGACTTGAACTTGCGGCCATTGTGCAGCGCACGGGCGACGAGGCGGCTAGGGCTTATCCTCACATACAGATTTGCCGTTCGATCGAGGAATTGCTGGCGGATGCGAGTATCCGCCTGATCGCTGTGGGCACACCCAGCTTTTCCCACTTTGAGGTTGCGGAGCGATGCCTGCGCGCGGATCGCGATGTCATAGTTGACAAGCCCTTCGTGTTGACCTCGGATGAGGCTGCGCAACTGATACGCCTGGCACGCGAGCGCAAGCGGTTGCTGACGGTGTACCAGAACCGGCGCTGGGATGGCGATTTCAAGACCGTCGAGAAGATTCTCGTCAGCGGATTGCTCGGGCGACTGGTCACCTTCGAATCGCACTTCGATCGCTTCCGCCCGCAACCAAAGCGCGAGGTGTGGCGCGAGAGCGGCGGTCCCGGTGGCGGAACGCTCTTTGATCTCGGCTCACACCTGATTGATCAGGCCCTTACTCTCTTCGGAACGCCGGAGCGCATTTTTGCGACCGTCCGGGTGGATCGCGACAACGGGGCCGCTGATGATGTTTTCGATATCACTCTGTTTTATCCCCGGTTCACGGCGTACCTGCGCGCTTCAAGCCTTGCCCGCGCAGCGGGGGCGCGCTTTACTTTGCACGGTACCCAGGGCAGCTTCATAAAGTTCGGGCTTGATCCGCAGGAGGATCAGCTCAAGGCCGGCAGCAACTTTGATTCGCCGGGTTTCGGTCGCGATCCGGAAGAGCGATGGGGGAGGTTGTATCTGGAGGGCGCGACACCGGAACGCATCGAAACTGAAGTTGGCGATTATCGCGGCATTTATGCGAATGTTCGCGACGCGCTGCTGGGCGAGGCGAAGCTGGCTGTAACTCCCGAACAGGCGTGGCAGACCACACGGCTGATCGAGCTTGCGCGCGAGAGCAGCAGCCAGGGACGCGTGTTGCCGGTCGACTTCAGCGGCGAGCCTTGATCTGGCCCGATGCTAGTGGCTTTTGTAGTAGGCCAGGAGCTGCGCGGCGGAAAATGCCACCAGCCAGAGACCCGCAACCACCGACCCGATGGTCAAGACCCATCGCCGGGCTCTGTGCTCATCGGGATGCAGCGCCCGCTTTTGCCGGGTAAAAAAAGTGTGACCGAGAAGCCCGATCCCAAGAAGAACAATGCCGATAATGAGAGTAACTACTGCCATGGCCAAACAATTTACTCTCTTTCAGTGACGATTGGGAAGTGGAGCGATTGCCTCGTTCAGACGCAAGGACTTATCCGGACTGACGCGATACACTGGTGGGGAATCATCCACTTTGAGGACCATGAATGAAGCTGTTTCGCTGGCTATGGGTTGCTGTCACGCTCGGCCTGCTCGCCCAGGGCTTCCGCGTGGCTATGTTTGTCGTTCCTCCGGATAGTAACCAGGGCGAAATTCAGCGGATTTTCTACTATCACATCTCGGCGTGGTGCGGGATGAGCGTCTTTTTCGCCGTCAACCTCATAGCGTCGATTGCTTACCTCGTCTATCGCAACCGGAATCATGTTCGCGCCATGAAAGCAGATGCGCTGGCCATTTCGACGGCCGAGATGGGCGTGGTTTTCTGCACCATCGGGCTCATTACCGGGTCGCTGTGGGCGCGGCCCGTGTGGGGCATCTGGTGGACGTGGGATGAGCGGCTGACTTCGACCCTTGTGCTTTATCTAATTTATGTGGCGTACCTGCTACTGCGGCGCTTTGCCGCCGGACCGCAGATGCAGACGCTGGCAGCGGTGATGGCGATCTTCGGCTATGCCGATGTGCCGATCGTTTATATGTCGACGCGCTGGTGGCGCACGCAACATCCTGCTCCGGTATTCTTCGGAGGGCCGAATGCGGGGCTTGACCCCAGCATGCTGCCCGCGGTGTGGTGGAACCTGGCGGCTTGGCTGGCCTGGGGCATTATGATTGCGAGCTTTCGCTACGGCATTGCGCTACGCGATCAGCTGAATGAGCAACAGGAAGCGCTGCGCGCGCTGGAAGCAGCGGGGTAACGATCATGAATCCGATGTTTCATCGCCATCTTGTGCTGGCCTACGCTGTGACCTGGGTTATCCAGCTTGGATACCTTGCCTACGTCGCTTTCAAGTGGCGGGCTGGAAAAGACTAGGGCCTTAGGCAGGCTCGCTCCAACACTCAAATTCACCTCTTCAAAAAATATGTGAACACCGCGCTTCCCGCTCCCGTCTTTGCGTGTGAATGGGAGAGTTGAGCCAGCTTGGCACGGCGGGATGATGCGGAGTTCACGGAATGTGTCCAGCGCCACTCCCGCCTTGTCTTTCGCGTGGCGTACGCCGTGCTGCGCAACTCCCATGATGCCGAGGACGTGGTGCAGGAGGTGTTTCTGAAGCTCTATCGCAACAATGTATGGGATGGAGTGCGGGATGAGAAAGCCTATCTCGCCCGCGTCGCCTGGCGTGCCGCTGTCGATCATCTGCCGAAGCAGCATCAGGAGGCAGAGGATGAGGCGGAGATCGCATCGGCCCATTCCAGCCCGGAGCAGACTGCGGTTAACTCCGACCTGCAACGCAAGGTGCATCGCCTGATCGACGGTCTTCCCGAAGAGCTTCGCCAACCGCTTGCGCTCTCAACGATTGAGGAACTGACATCGGGCGAAATCGCGCAGGTCATGGGGATCCCGGAAGGCACTGTGCGAACGCGGGTACTGCGCGCCCGGCAGTTGCTGCGCGAAAAACTGACAGCATTGGAGGGCAGAGCCCATGCAGCAAGACGCCTCTGATTTCGAAACCAAATTCGAGCAGGCGCTGGCAGCGTATGCCGATCCCGGCGATGCCGGACACGCTGAAGTGCTGGTGGCGCGGATCGTGGCTGAGATGCACGCGCACCAACGAAGACGCCGTTGGTGGCTGAGTTTAGCGACGGCAACTCCTGCGTTTGCCTGCCTGCTGATTGTGGCTTTACATTTTTCGCGACATGAGTCCCGTCATCCGGCAGCAGAGATAGCGTCTATTCCATCCATCACCCCAACCGTGACCACGTTTCCAAAAGCGGCGACAGCTGACAAACCGCATCTGGAAACAGCCCGGCATCCGGCTGTCCGCAGCACACCTCGCCAACTGCCGAAGCTGGATCAGTTCCCTGCGCCGACGCCGCTGACGGAGCAAGAACGTCTGCTTGTCCAATTCGTTTCTCATGCACCGCCGAGCACGCAGCAGTTAGTCGCGAAAGCGCAAAAGCAATCGGACCAACCGCTGCATATCGCAGACCTGAGCATTCCCTTTCTTGATTCGAGTACTCAACCTCAATAACAGGAGTCACCATGCGCCGAATTATTGTCCTCTGCTTTGCACTCATTCTCGTCGCGGCACCCACTAGCACGTTCGCTCAGCAGGATAGCAAGCCAGCCGAGAGTCCCACACATTATTACCGGCTTTCCTTTTCTGTCCAGGAAGTTGGAGAGACCGGAAAAATCATCAATAGCCGCGTCTACGTAACTTCCATTGCGACCGAAAAAGGCGCCCCAACGGCGCAGATCAGGACAGGGGACAAGTTTCCGCTAGAAACCGACAACAAGGGTAATTTGCAGTATATAGACGTTGGGGTGAATATCGATTGCATGCGTGCCCTTGAGGTCAGCAGTAAGCTCGCTGTCCAGATAAATGCGGACATCAGCAACACGACAAAAGCCACTGATCCGTCCGCTCCACCGGTCATCCGAGCGAACAGATGGTCAGCGATGGTGCTGGTTCCGATTGCGAAACCGACCATCATCTTTTCTTCGGATAATCTTCAGGACAAAGGCAAGCTCCAGATGGAGCTGACGGCGACACGCATCGAGTAGCGGGCGTCTTTACCCGAAGATCAGAGAAGCCAGGTGCGGGAAAAAAGCAACGAGGTTGTCTTTCGGCAACCTCGTTGTCCGAGGAGGGTTTACTGCTATTTGAAGAAGCTGAGCACTTTGGAGTGTTGCCTCTCTCTTACCGAAGACAGATTTCCCCGAAAAAAGTTTCGCGCAGCCGATATTTTTGTTTCGCGACTCCGGAATTTGGCGCGATTTGCCATATGAAACGGTCCGGAACCATACCAGCAGGTGACTTTCGTTGCCTCTCCGGCGGGGAAGTCGATACACTTGAAGATTACGGAAGAGAGGCTCGACCCCATGCTTGTTGTGATGAAAGCGCAGGCCACGCCGGAGGAAATCCAGGCAGTTTGCGAGCAGATTGAACAATTAGGTTTTCGCCCCCATCCCCTGCCCGGCGCCCAGCGCACCGCCATCGGAATTACCGGCAACCAGGGGGAAATTGACCGCGGCAATATCGAGGAGCTTTCCGGAGTCGCCGAGGTCATTCGTGTCTCAAAACCGTACAAACTGGTCAGCCGGGAGGTGAAGGAAGAGGACACGATCATCCGCTTTCCCGGCACAAACGCCACCATCGGCGGACGCAACCTGGCGATGATTGCCGGTCCGTGTTCCATCGAAACACGGGAACAGGCCTTTGCCGTGGCCGAGCAAGTCGCCAGCGCAGGTGCGCAGTTCTTTCGCGGCGGGGCTTACAAGCCGCGCACCTCTCCCTACGCCTTTCAGGGACTGGGCGAGGACGCGCTGAAGATCATGGCCGAAATTCGCGACAAGTTCGGCCTGCGCATCGTTACCGAGGCCATCGACAACGAAGCGCTGGAACTGGTCGACAAGTACGCGGACGTGATCCAGATTGGCGCGCGCAATATGCAGAACTACTCGCTGCTGAGGGCTGCTGGGCGGAAACGCAAGCCGGTTTTGTTGAAGCGCGGCATTGCGGCCACGCTCGAAGAATTCCTGATGGCGGCCGAGTACATCATGAGCGAAGGTAATTACCAGGTCATCCTGTGCGAGCGCGGCGTCCGTACCTTTGCCGACCATACTCGCAACACGCTCGATCTGAGCATTGTGCCCGCCGTCCAACGGCTGAGCCATCTGCCCATCGTTGTCGACCCGAGCCACGGCACCGGCAAGCGCAACAAGGTCATTCCTCTGGGACGCGCCGCTGTTGCTGTCGGTTGCGATGGCCTGATCGTCGAAGTACATCACCAGCCGGATAAGGCGCTCTCTGATGGCATGCAGTCCCTGTACCCCGAGCAGTATGTGCAGTTGATGAACGAGGCTACGCAGATCGCGGCGGTGCTGGGGCGCCATGTGCCGCACGGCATTCAGATCACGGAAGGCATGGCCTCACGCTAGGCCCTAGACGCATGCCATCCGGCCAGTCAGACCCAGCTGTTTCTCCAGACGATATAGACAGGCAGCGCACTTCTGGCGTTGTGAAGAAGCGGCGAGCCTGTCTCGCTACCCTTCTTCTACTGCTTGCTCCGCTCGCCGGCTGCCGGCGGCATGACTTTCCGCAATATCCGGCGGATTACCGCGAATACGCCTACGTCACCAATGGCGGCAGCAATACCGTCACGGTTCTCGATCTGGTGAATTTGCGGCAGGACCGCGTGCTTCGCGTCGGCGACAATCCGACCGGCATCGCTGCCAATCCCGTAAAGAACGAGATCTACGCGGTAAACACGAACAGCAACTCAATCAGCGTGATCGACGCGGAGAAGAACGCAGTCGTCGCGACGATTACGGTCCACAGCAAGCCTTACTTCATCGAGGTGGATGCTAACGGTGAGCGCGGTTATGTCGCCAACGCCGGGTCGAACAATGTATCGATGATTGATCTGGCGGCAAGGCGGGAGATTGCTGCGGTGGGCGTCGGCGAGGGGCCGGGGATGACGCGCATCTCTCCGGACGGCAAATCTTTGGTCGTCACGAACCGCGCCAGCGGAAGCGTTACCGTCATCGATCCGAAGTCGCTTAAGGTTCGCAGCGTTTTCGCAGGATGCCCGGCGGCAACCTACGCGGCGATCCTGCCCGATTCATCGAAGGCGTTTATTGCCTGCTCGGGTGGACATCAGGTGATGGTGATTGGGCTGGCGCAGCCTGACAGCACGATCGCCAGCGAGCACGCCGACCGCCTGCTCACATTTCTTGATGTCGGCCAGACGCCGGTGCATCTGGCGCTCAAGCCGGATGGCGGCGAGATTTTTGTCTCCAATTTCGACAGCGACACAATTTCGGAAATTGCGACGCAGGCAAACGAAGTTGGCGGCGCTTATCTTGTCGGGGCGCATCCGGCTGGCGCGATCGTGAGCGCCGACAACTCTACCTTGTGGATCAGCAAGTTCAACACCGGATCGATCGAGGTTTATTCGATCGATGATGGCAAGACCATCAACACGGTGCACGTGGGCGATGGGCCGGACGCGCTCGCGTTTTCCGCCGAGGGCCACCTGCTGCTCGTTGCCGATGCGCGCCTTATTAACCAGAGTGCTGATGATCACAGTCGTGGTGTGGCTGCCGATCGTCTGCATGTCAATGGCGCGAAGATAAAGCTTGCCATTGTCGAGGACTGCGCCGCGAAAATGATCCTGCACCCACGATGGGATCTGGCCGATGTCGGCCTGAAGATCCGCCGGTGTGATGGGGATGGGCTTGCCATCCTGAAATGCGGCAATTCGCAAGCCGGTATCCTGCCTGCCCGACGCTGTGTCTTCCATTTCAGGAGGCGGAGACACGCTTTTGCTCCCCGGGTGTGTGGCCAGGAAGTGCGCCACGTGCACACAGAAAGCGCGGTTCTCGGACGCATAGCGCTCTATCTCTGCATACACTGCGGACGTCGCGGCAAAGATAGCGAACTGCCCGCTGAATGTGTAAAGAGCGATCAGCGCCAGCATCACGAAGAGCACGACCGGCGTCAGGGCCATGAGCAAATACGTCACAATCAGCCGGTTGCGCAGCTTCCACAAAAAGCGCCCGAAGATCCAGCGCCGAACCAGCGGAACGCAAAAAGCCAGCAGCAACAGGAGAATGAGAAAGCTGGCCCACTGAAAAATCGCGCCTGCCGTGCCCGGCAGAAGGCGTCCGGGGATCAGAGCAAGGTAGATGACCAGCAGCCAGAACGCGAGGCGATGAACCTTGCTTTGAGGCGGCTCGCGATGAAGTGCGCGAAAAACGCGAGCCTCAAAATTTTTCACCTGTCCCATTTTTTATTCGCTCTTGCTTCGCCCGGATGCTTGCTTGAGTGTAGCGCGAGTGCTGGAAATTTCGGAAAATCGCCTCAGTTTTCTGCTGTTTGCGCGGCTTCAACATCGGCCTGATGCGCTAAACGGAGAGTGTATCTCGTCGCTGACGATTGGGCACCGGCCAGCAGTAGCAAACCGGTAAGAAAGGCCCACATCATGAGGCTGACAGATACCGAAAACGGCCCATACACA
>Ga0207057_1232_pt2 | contig 11346 bp, 8 predicted proteins | sample Alteio_BWMinCont_33_FD_153265 | JGI IMG/M metagenome (GOLD analysis project Ga0207057, IMG submission 153265) | Enriched cells from forest soil in Barre Woods Harvard Forest LTER site, Petersham, Massachusetts, United States -... | ecosystem: Environmental > Terrestrial > Soil > Temperate forest >... | reverse complement strand
TGGGATTACCTCACAGTCGATGCCGCAACGCATCGGCTGTTTGTGCCGCGATCTACACATACCATGGTTATTGATGCCGATTCGGGCAAGGTGCTCGGAGACATACCGGGGCAGACAAATGCTCATGGCGTCGCGATCGTTCCCAGCGTGGGACGCGGCTTCATTACAGATGGAGGTGGCGGCGGTGGTATTGTGGTCTTCGATCTAAAGACCTACGCTGTTCTCGGCAGAATCCCGACGATGCCGGACTCCGACGGGATCATCTACGACTCCGGTGTTGGACGTGTCTTGGCTGTCTCGGGCGATGGCGGTGCGTTGATGACCTTTAAACCCGACATCGATCCTAAAAACGGGAAGGTTGATCCTCCTGTCGCCCTAGGCGGATCACCGGAGTTTCTTGCGGCTGACGGTAAAGGTAAGGTCTACATCAATCTGGAAGATAAGGATGTCGTAGCCGTCGTAGATCTGAGTGCTCGAAAAGTGCTCGCTCGATGGCCCGTTGCTCCGGGCGGAGCACCTGTTGGCATGGCGCTGGATGCGAAAACGCATCGCCTCTTCATTGGTTGTCGCAAACCACAGAAGATGGTTGTGATGAACTCCGATAGCGGCAAGGTGGAAGCGTCGTTGCCGATCGGCGTGGGTGTGGATGCCACGAAGGTCATGGAAGATAAGGCCTTCGCCAGCTGCCGCGATGGATCGCTAACAGTTGCCGGAGAGAAAGCCGGTAGATTCGAAGTAGAAAGCGTTGTGAAAACCCCGGAAGGTGCACGGACGATGGGTGTTGACGAGACTTCACATCTGATCTACTTGCCCACCGCAGAACTTGAGCCCGCAACAACGGGCAGGCCCAAGCCGAAGCCGGGCACCTTCATGATCGTTGTGGTCGGGCGTCACTGAACAGCTCGGGCTATGCTCACAGGCCATCCGGACATTTCGGCAGCCCACTACACGCGCTGTCTATTGTCTGGGTGGTCGGGGAGACCTTATCGAGTTACGCTTGGAAAGGCAAGATCGTTTGCGGTCCTGATAATGCCGGAGCCCTGCTTGGATTTGAGACAGGCATTATTTGATTACCCACCTCGGTCGATCTTTCAATCTGTATCAGAAAGGAAAGACCGAATGGGTATCTCCATTTCAACCACGCTTTCGGCGCCATTATCTGTCGCTCCCCTTGCGCGTCCCTCCGATGCAACAGCGCAGCCAGCCCCGGAAACTCACGCCGACACGGTGAAGCTCTCTCAGGCGGCACAGGTGCATCTACTTAAACAACAGGGCCAGACGCTAACTCAAATCGCTTCTAATCTCAGCATTCCCATAGCCACTGTAGACGGCTACTTAGGCATTGCTGCTCCCAAGCCTGCTTCGGCATCCACGCAACAACCCGAGCAAATCCAGGATGGCTCAAAGAAGCCGTCTGAAACGCCTGTGAGGAATTGAAGGAAAGCCTGCGCGATCTCTCGGCTAAGCAGTCCGCTCAATGTGACTCTGCAGAGACAAGCAATAGGTGCGCGGCTGAAATCATTGAAAGCCCGGCGCGTCCCTGCTCCGCTTCCGATCGAAGAGACGATTTCCGCGGAGGAAGGCGCGCCGAGCCAATCAGCGTTTGAGCTTCTTCTATTGCTCCCCGTAGATCTGCCAGCGCAAACCGAAGGAAACAGTCGGACGGTGATATTCGCGCTGGACCGGATAGATGCCGCTGCCGTTGTAGAACCCGAAGACTTCATTGCTGAGGTTCAGGCCGGATGCAACTACCCGTAAGCCCTTATAGACGCGATAGCTGCCCTGCACGTCGAATTGAGTATGTGCGTAGAAGTAGTTGTCGCCCGTGGGACCCTTTGACCCTAGGATCGGATCGTTCGGGCTCTGTTGCATTAACTTTTCTGACCACAACCTGTAGCGGTCAGACCATGATTAGTCATACCTCTACTTGTATGCTGATCGCCGATTTTTGAGTTAATGCAACAGTGCCGTTCCCGCGCAGGCCCTTGTCGCTGAGAGTGTGTGAAAGAAGTTAGGTTCCTATCGGAACTGCCCATTAAAGAGCATGATCCGGCGCAGGACCTTCCCGGGCAGTTTCGATAGGATCGTTTGAAGTGAGCCGCTGTGGTTGTCGGCGGACGCGGTGATCTACCTATGGGATTTCAATCGCAAGCTTATGACTACATGGTACTTGCTAGAGATGACCAGAACCAATGGCACATGCGCAACGGCAATATCCATGGCCGGCTAAGTGTAACGCAAGGCGAACCTTCTTGCCAGACCGCGATGCCCCGGTACCCGCCTACGCCGCAGCGTCCGCCGCACAGCGGCTTAGATGGAATGAGAACGGTCCCTGAAGATACAACAATCTCAGAGGAGATCCAATCATGCCAATTAAGAAGGAAATGAAACTCCACAAGATAAGCCAGGATGGCCGTGGCGAGCTGAACGCAACCATACATGGGGAGATTTGTGCCGTCGTTGGCATCGATCTTGGAGACAAACGCAGCTCTTACTGCGTCGTGGACACGCATGGTGCCGATGTGAGCAGTGGCGTGGTGGCTACAACTGCCGAAGCATTGCGCCGCGTATTCGTTGGCAGGGGAAAAGTGCGGATCGCTATCGAATGTGGCACCCACTCCCCGTGGGTAAGCCGGCTCTTCCAAGAGCTGGGACATGAAGTGATTGTGGCTAATCCGCGGCACCTGCGGCTCATCGCCGAGAGTAATCGCAAGAATGACAAGGCAGACGCGCGCACCTTGGCCGCAGTTGCTCAAGCGGCTCCTGGTCTGCTCAAACAGGTGCATCACCGCTCGGAACGTGTTCAGTTCGACCTGGCTACGATCAAGGCTCGAGATACAGCGGTGCTTGCGCGAAGCCGTATAGTTGCGGCGATCCGCGGCATCGTGAAGTCTTCAGGGGGCAGATTGGCAGTCTGTTCCACTGGCGCATTCGCGAAAAAGACGTTCGAGAGTTGCCCGATGAGACTGCGCGATGCACTCGTTCCATTGCTGAGGGTCATTGAGCAACTGACAGCAGAGATCCGGGCGTACGATCGAAAGATCGAACAGAAGATGAACTCGGAGTACCGTTCCGCAGCTCCGATCCTCACCATTCCTGGAGTAGGACCGCTGACCGCAATGACATTTGTGCTGCTCCTCGATAATGACCCTCGTCGCTTTCCCAAGAGTCGTGATCTTGGCTGCTATTTCGGACTGCAGCCCAAGCAACAGGACTCAGGCAAGCACGTATCCCAGCTGGGGATCACAAAGACCGGGGACCGCCTGATGAGAAAGCTGGCGGTTCAGTGTTCTCACTTCATGCTCGGCAAGTTCGGTAGAGACTCCGCCTTAAGGCGCTGGGGCATGGCGCTTTGCCTGCGTGGTGGCAACAATGCAAAGAAACGAGCCGTCGTTGCTGTCGCGCGCAAACTACTCGTCCTGATGCATCGACTTTGGAAAACACAGACACACTTTGTGCCATTCCCTGAAACGCTTGAAAATGTTCAAAGGGCCTGAAGAGAAAAAACATGCCAAATAGGATAGAAGCCGCTTCTGCGGTGACTGCGACGTTTGAACTGGCGCGTGGATTTGCCAAGGCAACTTCAGCGACACCGAGGCTTAGATAGCAGCACCGCAACGAATAGAAACCCATGATGCACCGGGTGCCACGGGCACCAAACGAGTGCGGATAGAAGCAGGGTTCGTTTTAACGGTTGACTGTGGGGCCGTTCTCATAGAAGTGCAAACGCCGTTGCGTTGAGTAATGTCCGGGTTGGTCGGCTACACGGACGTTTTGTCTGTTGAGGTCCGCGTAGCGGTCAGTAGACAACAATGTTCCGCAGCCTCAGTTCACTAGAGATTTACACCAGCCCGCTAACGCGGGAGTCGAGATTCTCCGGAACATAGATTGTCGATCGCGCGTATTTGTCTGCCAGAGGCCTACATGCAAACTCTGCGCCAGGATATCGCCTACGCATTCCGCCAGATGCGTCAGTCTCCCGTCTTTACCCTGACAGCCATGCTTACATTGGCGCTTGGCATCGGAGCCACGACGGCCATCTTCTCCCTCATTCATACCGTCATGCTCAAGTCTCTGCCTGTGGTGAACCCCTCCAGTCTCTACCGCATCGGCGAGGGCCAGGACTGCTGCGTCGAGGGTAGCCCGCAGGATAACTGGGGCATGTTCTCTTATCCGTTCTATGAGCTCATGAAGAAGAACACCCCGGAGTTCGAGGAGCTCGCGGCATTCCAGGCCGGCGGCTGGCCAATGAGCACCCGTCGCGGCGAAAATGATCGCGTCGCCCGTCCTTTGCGCAGCGAATTCGTCAGCGGCAATTACTTCCACACCTTCGGACTTGGCGCCTTTGCCGGACGCACCATCCAGCCCTCCGACGACCAGGCGTCAGCCGCTCCCGTCGCCATGCTCAGCTATCGTGCATGGCAGCAGCAATACGGTTCCGATCCCAGTATCGTCGGCTCCAATTTCATCCTCAGCGGACATCCCTTCATCATCATCGGCATCACACCGCCCGGCTTCTTCGGAGAAACCCTGCGCAGCGATCCTCCCGACCTCTGGATTCCCATCAATCAGGAGCCCATCTTCACCGGAGCCAATTCCTTCCTCCATCACTTCCAGGCCTGGCTGCGCGTCATCGGCAGGCTTAAGCCCGGCACGACCGTCAACGCCGTTCCCGACCGCATGACCGCCCTTATTCGCCAGTGGCTGGTCAACGACAGTGGCATGCCCGCCGAGTGGATGACCGGAGTCAAGGCCGGTCTGCCCAAACAAATCGTCAAAGTCCTTCCCGCCGGAAACGGGGTCGGCATCATGAAAGCGGACTACGGGGCGAACCTCCGCATCCTGCTCGGAGTCTGCGCGCTTGTTCTCCTCATCGCCTGCGCCAACATTGCCAATCTCCTGCTGGCCCGGGCAGCTTCACGACGCACGCAGACTTCAGTCCGGCTTGCTCTCGGCGCATCCCGCAACAGGCTCATCCGTCAATCGCTGGCCGAGAGCATCGTTCTCTCCGTCCTCGGCGGCGTGGCTGGCCTGGTCGTTGCATATCTGGGAGTCAAGCTGCTGGTCGCGCTCACCTTCCGCAGCGCAAAATTCGTTCCAATCGATGCGGCGCCGTCCTTGACCGTACTCGCCTTCGCCTTCGCTCTATCCCTGATCACAGGAGCGCTCTTCGGAACCGCACCCGCATGGTTTGCCTCGCACGCCGATCCCGCCGAGGCGCTGCGTGGAGCCAACCGCAGCACCAGCGACCGCTCCAGCCTGCCGCAAAAAATTCTCGTCGTCTTCCAGGCAACTCTATCCGTCGTCCTGCTCGCCGGAGCCGGACTGCTTACGCGCAGCCTGATGAATATGCAGCATCAGGATTTCGGCTACCAGACCGATCGCCGCGTCATTCTTAGCCTCAGCGCGCCGTTCAACTCATATCCAAAGCCGAAGCTCGACGCCATGTACCGTGAGCTGCAGGACCGTCTCTCTCACATTCCGGGAGTCGAGCGCGCCGCCCTCGCTCAGTACACACCTCTACAGGACAACTGGGGTGAAATCGTCATTCGCGAGGGCCACGGAATGCCCAACATGAATGAAGAAGGCATCGGCTCATCCTGGGACCACGTGAGCGTGGGCTATCTCGAAACTATGGGCCAGAAGATCATCCGCGGCCGCTCGATCACCGATGAGGACACCGCCTCTTCGCGCAACGTCGCCGTCGTCAATGAAGCCTTTGCCCACAAATTCTTCAAGCCCGGCGAAGACCCCATCGGCACGCACTTCGGTCTCGACCTGCCCCGTTACGGCTCGACATTCGAAATCGTCGGCATCGTCAACAACGGCAAATATGACTGGGATTTCGCCAACCGCGAGCCGCGACGTCCGCTCTTCTTCGCGCCACTCGCGCAACGCACAATATATGACGATTCCCTCATGCAGACCATTGATGACGGCTCGCATTACATCGAAGGGGCCGTCCTCGAGACGCGCAGCAACAGCATGGAAGGCCTCGAGCCGCAGATTCGCAGCATCCTCAGTGACATCGATCCCAACATCACCCTCCTCGACGTCCGCACCCTGCAGGATCAGCTCGACTCCAACCTCGATCAGCAGCGAGCCGTCGCACAGATGACCGGCCTCTTCGGTCTTCTCGCGCTCGTCCTCGCCGCCGTCGGCCTCTACGGAGTCACCGCCTACGCCGTCGAGCGCCGCACCAGCGAGATCGGCGTGCGCATGGCTCTGGGCGCAAACCGCGGCAACGTAATTCGCCTCGTCCTCCGCGGAGCCTTCCTGCAGATCCTCATCGGACTGCTCATCGGCATCCCCATCTCCATCGGATGCTCGCGGCTTATCGCCAACCAGCTCTATCAGGTCAAAGGATGGGATCCGCTCGTTCTGTCCATCTCCATCCTCGCCCTTGGATTCTGCGCCTTCCTCGCCAGCATCATCCCGGCGCAACGCGCCGCATCCATCAACCCGGTAAAGGCACTCCGCATGGAATAACTGGTAGCGAATACCGTAGCGGGTACCGTTTAATCAAATGAGAAGTTTGGATATCGCTTGGGCTCGAACTCATTCGTTGTAGAGGGTCGAGTCACAGGGTTCCGGAAGGTTTGTCGGCCAACCGGACCTTTCCGCACATCTGTCGGGGCGCCTCTGGCGAAACGTCAGATTTGCCGGTCATACGGCCAGAGCTGGGCTCCCGTACAATTCCGCCATGAATATCCGCATTTCGGAGGGACAGAATGATTTCAGCCGCTCATATAGTTGTCTACAGCAAAAACGCCGACGCTGACCGTGCATTCTTCCGCGACGTTCTCGGGTTCAAATCCGTTGATGCGGGTCATGGTTGGCTGGTCTTCGCCCTACCGCCAGGAGAGGCCGCATTCCATCCGTCCGACGAGAATGGCAGCCACGAACTCTATTTCATTTGCGACGACCTGAAAGCGGAGATGGCCTCCCTGGCCAAGAAAAATGTTAAGTGTTCTGAAGTTCAGGAAGCACGATGGGGTTCGATTACCAAGATGCAGCTTCCCGGTGGTGGCGCTGTTGGCCTGTACCAGCCAAATCATCCCTTAGCTATAGACCTGAAATGAAGTGCCCCTGTTCTGAATTGGCCAGAGACCGTCGCATGCACTGATTGACCCCCGAGTCGTGGCAATAGGGACATTTCAGCCCGCCGCGAAACCGTGGGACCCAGCATCTCGAAACTTTCCGTGTTGCCGGTGATCCGAACGGAATCTCGTCGCGCATCGGATTACGTTCGAGAAGCCGACTTACTGTTACTGATCCAGCTCCTCGGATTTTGCGAATCATGGCAAACTTCGAAGCTCGGGAACGGCGGGGATGAATAATGTGAGGATCGCATATACTCCTGATGCTGTATCAGCGGAGAATGCAATCCCGTTTAGCTCCCGTGGTTCATGAGGCGAAGAACGAGGATCCGTGTACCAAAATGCAGCTCTGAAATGGATGAAGGATGGACAAGCTCAAGTTAGATCGCCGGAGTTTTCTGAGGCATGCAGCCGGGGTGGTAGGCGCCGCGACGCAGGCTGGGCAATGGTCTGCGGCGGGCGCATCTGAGAGCTACGAGGCGAGTATAGAACAAAGCGATATTCGTATCGCGGAACAAATCCTTTATCCGCGCAAGTTTCATGGGAGACAGTTGAAGATGATCTCGTTTTCCCTTGGAGGTGTTGCGGCGGGCAGCATAGGTTTGGGTGGGCGCGGACAACTTTGCAATTGGGAGATTTTCAACCGGCCCAACAAAGGCTTTCGCCCGCCTTATGCATTTCCTTCTATCTGGGCTCAGGCTGGCAGTCAGACGCCTGTGGCCCGCGTATTGGAGTCGCGGATTCTTCCGCCGTATGAGGGACAGGATGGTCTCGGCTCAGAGAATGTACCTGGATTGAGTCGTCTCGAGTCAGCAGTCTTTACCGGCGGATACCCGTTCGCGCATATCGAGTTTGAGGATAAATCTTTGCCAGTCAAAGTGGAGTTGGAGGCGTTCTCACCTTTCATTCCGCACCAGCCGGATGATTCCGGACTGCCGGTCGCAATTCTCCGGTATCGGGTGACGAATCCGAATCGGGCTGTGGCCAAAGTCAGCATCGCATTCTCCATCGACAATCCTGTGAAGACCGGTGACAGAAGCAGTGACAAGCGCGTGAATGCGTACCGCTCCAGCCTGGACGCTACGGGACTGTACATGAGCAATCCTGGATTAGCGCCGGACAATCCCATGGCCGGCGGCTTTGTTTTGGCTGCTCTAACGAGTGCCGGCACGCGCATTTCGTACTGGGAGGGGTGGCCAAGAGGACGATGGTGGAACGCCCCGCTACTCTTCTGGGACCAGTTTTCGAAGAGCGGAGAAACCGGAGCACAACCAGAGCCGCATGATTCCGTCGGCGTGCTCTGTCTGCAGGCAACAATCTCTCCAGGGAAGTCCGAAGCCTTCCCCTTCCTGCTGGGATGGCATTTTCCGAATCGTACGCCGGAGTGGTGCGGATGGAGTGCTCCTCCCGGCGAGGAGAAAACAATTATCGGCAATTATTACGCAACGCGCTTCAAGGATGCGTGGGAGGCGGTCGAGTACGCTGCGAGGAACATCGACAGCCTCGAAGCACAAACGACGAAGTTTGCCGGAGCATTCCGTGACAGCACCGTGCCTGGCGAAGTAAAAGATGCCGCCAGCGCGAACCTTTCCACACTCGCTACGACAACTTGCTTTCGTACTGCCGATGGAGAGTTTCATGGCTTCGAGGGCAGCGACGACACACGCGGATGCTGCTTCGGAAATTGCACGCATGTCTGGAACTATGAGACGGCAACCGCATTTCTGTTTCCTTCATTTGCCCGGTCACTGCGCAGAAGCGCCTTCGGCTATTCGATGGATGATGCCGGAGCGATTCACTTTCGCCAACTGTTGCCCGATGGCAAAGCGCGATCTGGGTTTGCTGCGGCAGATGGTCAAATGGGCCAGATCATTCACGCGTGGCTGGACTGGAAGCTTTCCGGAGACGACACATGGCTGCGTAACATCTGGCCGAGGGTGAAAAAGGCGCTCGAGTTTGCGTGGGTTCGTGGCGGGTGGGACGCCTCCAACTCCACTTTGACTGGCAAAGATTTATCCTCAAACTCGATATGCGCGAACGGGTATCCACCACATATGATGTGGAGTTCTACGGCCCTAATCCTATGTGCGGGATTTATTACCTGGGCGCGCTGAGTGCCTGCGCAGAGATGGCGGAGGCCGCCGGAGATGAGTCTTCGGCAAATCAATACCTCCGATTGTTTGAACACGGGCGGCAATGGATCGATGCCAATCTATTCAATGGGGAATATTATTTTCAGAAGGTTCAAGGCATCCCGAAAGATCAGATTGCGCCACATTTGACGAGCGACATGGGATCGGAAAAGACTGAAGCGCCGGAGTACCAGGTTGGTCGCGGATGCCTCGTCGATCAGCTTGTCGGCCAGTACCTCGTGGAAATTGGCGGCCTTGAGCCTCTGGTCTCGGAGGAAAATATACGCACGGCGCTGCAGTCTATTTACCGCTACAACTACAAACGCTCCCTCGCAGACCATGACAACGTAGAGCGCACCTATGCGTTGAATGATGAGGCCGCGGTTGTAGTCTGCGACTATGCAAAGGCGGAACGTCCGCGCATTCCATTTCCTTATTACGCAGAAGCATGGACGGGTCTGGAATATACCGCAGCGGCCCTTATGATCCATTGGGGGATGGCCACCGAAGGAGTCGAGATTATCCGCAGCGCTCGCCTTCGCTATGACGGAGAAAAGCGGAATCCTTGGGATGAGGCCGAGTGCGGACATCATTATGCCCGCGCCATGTCATCGTGGTCCGCATTTGTGTCGCTAAGCGGATTCATCTATGACGGCACGAAGGCGCACGTGATTGCAGTGCCTCCCATTGCTCATGAACAGTTCCGCTGTTTCTGGTCGACCGGAACGGGATGGGGCACGTTCTCTTATCAACCATATTCAGGTGGTGCACGCTTTTCGATTAAGGCACTCGCTGGCACGCTTAACTGCGGCTCATTCGAAATCACAGCGACGGATGCGACGGCCGTTGTTAACTACAACGGACAAACGCTTCCAAACGATGTGGTGAGATCGGGCCGACGTGTCATGGTGAACCTGCACCAGGCCGTAAATCTCAAGACAGACGGCGAACTATCAATAGAGGTGCGCTGATGAACGCGCACCGTGCCTGGGTAGTCGTAGTCGGTGGATTCCTGGGAGCGGAAAGACCACTTTGATTCTTACCGCAGCACAACTTTTAGCGCAGAAAGGCCTGCGCAGCGCCGTGATTCTTAATGACCAGGGAAAGGAGCTTGTCGACACGCGCTATGCGGAAATGAACGACCTCGCTGCTGATGGGCAGCACTGGCTGTGTACGGCTCAGCGCCTGAATCTGCGACTTCTCATCAACGCACAACACCAGCGCATGATGGGGCGGATCGAGATAGAGCCCAACAATATCCCGCACCTTATCGATCAGCAAAGGATCATTCGAGAGTTGAAAGCTTTCCGTGCGATGTGGCTTCAGTCCAAAGGCGCGCCAGATGCGGCTGATAGTGGACTGGCTCAACCCGGTTCTGGCTGCCAGCATGCGGCTGGACCAATGTGTGGCACCCTTGGGAGTTTTCTCCAGCGTCAGCCGCACTACCTGTTCGATCTTCTCGTCACCGATCTCACGCGGCGCTCCCGGACGCGGCTCATCCCCCAGTCCAGCAACTCCTTCGGCGATGAAACGGTTGCGCCAAAGACCAACTGTGAAACCAGTGGTACGCAACTTCGCTGCTACGGCCGCATTGCTTGCTCCGCTCCCACACTCCAGAACGATACGGGCGCGAAAGGCAACCGACCGGGCGCTGCGCGACTGCCTCGCCATACGCTCCAACTCGGCCCTGTGCTCGAGGCCTACCACCAACTCGTGCTTCTTCGGCCGTCCACGACGAGGCTCCATGCTTCACCATAGAACACCTCACATATATATATACAACTTATTTATGACTCACTCGCAGATGTCGAGGGGACACGTCTCCAGGCTGGGCTGACGACACTCCCCTCTTTGTCTTCACCTTCCGTTGCGTACCAATTTACCCTCTTATCGTGTGCTAAGGCGGGTTCTACCTTTGCGGTGTAGCCGCGTTTTCAGCTGGCAGCGTACCTGAGCTGTTCACGACTCCAGATTGCGCGCGTTCCTCTTCGACTCTTTTCTTGCGCAGAGCCACGATGCGGGCATCTTCTGCTGTCTGTACTGCCGCGCGAGCATAGCTGATTTCCTGCTTGCGCTGGCTCTCGTGGTCCTGAAGACCCTGGGCATCGTGCAAT
>Ga0207057_1218_pt2 | contig 11427 bp, 8 predicted proteins | sample Alteio_BWMinCont_33_FD_153265 | JGI IMG/M metagenome (GOLD analysis project Ga0207057, IMG submission 153265) | Enriched cells from forest soil in Barre Woods Harvard Forest LTER site, Petersham, Massachusetts, United States -... | ecosystem: Environmental > Terrestrial > Soil > Temperate forest >... | reverse complement strand
ATGGCCGGATCGCCTGGCAAAGCCGGCTCGGACCGTTTGTTTCCGAGTGGGGCTATGCCTCCTCACCGGCGCTTTACAAGGACCTGGTGATCGTGGCCGGCGATAACAAGGGCTCGCCCGGCGCCGGGGACGCGGCCGAAACGAGCTACCTGGCCGCGGTGAAACGGGACACCGGCGCGCTTGTCTGGCGCGTGCCGCGTCCCCTGATGGCGAGCTACGGCACCCCCGTGGTGGCGCACCTGGCTGGCCGTGACCAGCTCCTTTTGAGCGGCGCGGAACGAATCGTCGCCTACGATCCGGCCACCGGCAAGGAACTTTGGTTTTACCGCTGGGGGGCCTTCCGCTCCGCCAACTCCATGGTCCACGGGCCCGACTGCGTTTTCGCCTCGACCACCTACCCGGAGCACCAGATGGTATGCGTGCGCGCGACCGGCAGCGGCGACGTGACCGATTCCCACCTGGTCTGGAAGCAGGCGCGCAACGTTACCGACATTCCGTCGCCGCTCTATCATGACGGCCGGCTCTACCTGACCATCGACAGGGGCATGGCGGTCTGCCTGGACGGCGCCACCGGCACCACGGTCTGGCAAAATCGCCTCGGCAGCGCCATCAGCGCTTCCCCGGTGCTTGCCGGCCAGGCCATTCTTTCAACCGACGAAGAAGGGGCTACCCATCTGTTCAAAACGGGACCCCAGTTCGAACTCCTGGCAACCAACTATTTGAGCGACCGGGTCCTCGCAAGCCCCGCACTCAGCGGCGCTCACGTCTTCCTTCGCGGCCAAAACTTCCTCTATTGTTTGGATGGACAAACGCTTGCCCCGCCGCCGTCTGCGCAACCGATTGCCAAGGCATCCCGACCCAGCGAGCGCCCCGTGGCCCCGAAGGTTGGCAGTCCCAAGGCAGCGCGGAGCGTGCAAGACGATGACGACGTCCCGGGCTGGGTTTGGCCGGCCACCGTCGTCCTCGGCGTGTTGACGGCTGTCATGCTCGTCGTGTTGGGGACGCTGATCCGCCGCGACAGGCTCTTGGCCGCCAAGGAAAATCTCCCATCACGCACCAAGGACAAAAAGACGGCGACAACTAATCCGTCCTTGATTTTCTTTGCCTGCTTCACTTGCGGAAAGAAACTCAAGGTCAAAGACCAACTGGCGGGCAAGAAAGTGAAGTGTCCCCATTGCGGCAAGGCCGCACTCGTTCCGAACGCCCCGGCGACGGGAATCGTACCCATCTAATAATGTTCTTCGCCATCTTCGAGTGGAAGACCGGTGTCCTGCTCTCATCCTCCGTGATGGGAAGCGGCGAACGCGTCGAAGCTTCAGCCGTTGTTCGGTCAAATTACGGCTTCCCTTGCCTCATCGATAGGGTTAACCTGTTTACGAGTTACATCGGGTCCCCTCTAAATGACCTGGGCCTCGATTTCGGAGGCGATGTCGATGCCCGTCGTGATCGTTTGTCCCGCCGAGCAGTGCCGGAGAAAGATCCAACTTCCCAACCAAGTCCGGGCCGAGGCCTCGCTGCGCTGCCCGTTTTGCCAAAACGTGTTTAGGCTGGCTGACGCTACCGCGAAGATCCCCATTTTCAGTCTAGCTTCCGAGCACAAAAGCGGTTCGGCGCCGACGCCCCTTCCAGGCGCTTCGGCTTCGTCCTATTCGTCAATTTCCGGCCTGCCGACGCAAGAAATCGTGTCGGTCCCGGAACAGCTAACCAGGGACTTGGTTCCTGCCCCTCCGGCAGTCCCAGGCGACGCACGAAGGGGAACCGTATCTTTCGTGCCTGATAACTCGGAAACAAAGGACACCGCAACATTGCCAGGGCGAGGCCGCCAGGTCGCCGACCACGTGGGACGCTTTCAGATCCGGCGCATTCTGGGTGAAGGGGCATTCGGCAAGAGGGCCCCGGTTCCGCGGTCATAGGCGATCAAGGCCTGGGTCTGGGCCCGCTCATCGGCGCTGGAGACAAAAACCTGAGCGCCGAAGATGACCGGGGAAGCATGTCCCTGGCCTGGGACCGCGACTTTCCAGCGAATTCCTTTGGAGGCCGACCAGTGCGTCACGGCCAGCGGCTCGGCCCGGATGCCGAAGCCGCCTGGTCCGCGCCAGGAGGGCCAGGCGCCGGCGGAAACGGGGGATGCGGGTTCGGCGGCCGGGAGTTCGCCCACCTTCTTGGCGCCGGCCACGGCAGGCTGACTTCCAGCGCGACTCGCCGCGCTGAGCAGCAGGATGTGCGCCAAGACAAAAGCCAACGCCGCTTCGAGCACTTTCGGCGCTTTCTGTCCAACGGTGCCGGTTTGTCCCTGTGCCATGGCGATTCTCCATCAACGGGCGGCTAGTAATAGTGCTAAAAAGTGGGGAAACGGGTTTGATTTCTTTGAGAAAATACACCGAGGCGAATCTGTCTGAGATTTCGTGTCTCACGAGTCCGTGAGACACGAAACGGAAAATGGCTTAAGTTATTCGCCACCATCGTCTTGCGGGTGAGGCTGTGTGTATGCACCTGTGTGAGACACGAACGCACTACCTCGGCTCAGCAATGGGTGAACGGATCGACGGAGTTTTCGACGCGTTCGCGGCTCGTTCAGCGCCAATATAGTAATCGCGGGCTTGCAAGGAGACGTTATCATGCTGAAGCTGCTCACTTATTCCTGGTTGCTGTTTGCCGACGCGGCGCCGGCACCCGTCATGCCGGCGCCCTTCACGGCGGCGCGGTTCCGCGGGCACGTGGCGTACCTGGCGTCCGATGAGTTGGAAGGTCGCGACGTCGGCTCCGCCGGCTCCGCCAAGGCCATGCAATATCTCGTCCGCCATTTTCAGGATGCCGGCCTGAAAGGGCTCGGTAACCAGGACGATTGGTATCAGGAGTTTCCCTTTGGCGGCAAAAAAAAGGTCGCGGCCCGCAACGTCTTGGCTGTCTTCCCGGGCCAGGGCGGCCTTGCCAACGAGGCCATTATCGTCAGTGCCCATCACGATCATCTCGGCATCGATCCGGATCTTGTGAAGGCGGGTAAGGACGGTATCTTTAACGGCGCCGATGACAATGCGTCCGGCTGCGCGGCTCTGCTGTTGGTTGCCCAGGCCTTGAGCGCGGAGCGTGCCCGCTTGCCGTCGTCTTATCGCACCGTTATTTTCGCATCGTTCGACGCCGAGGAACGCGGCCTGGCCGGCTCGCGCTACTACGTTAGCCATCCGCTCTGACCTCTGAACAAAACCACGGCCAATATCAACTTCGACCAGGTGGGCAGGCTCTTCCGCGGCAAGGTGATGGCCCTCGATAGCGAGTCGAGCGCGTATTTCACCGAGCGCATCACGGCGCTGGCCGCCCAGTGCGGGCTCGGCGTGGAGACGCGCCTCGGCGGCAGCGGCCGGGCCGACAGTGCCAGTTTCCTCGATCAGGCCATTCCGGCCGTCCACTTCACCAGCGGGCTCCACGCGGACTACCACCAGGTGACCGATGAAGTGAGCAAGGTCGATAACGACGGCGGCGCACGCATCTCCTGGCTGGCCTATCGACTCCTGCGGGAAATGATGGACAACCCACAACGTCTTCGCTTCCGTCGCCCGTCGCCGGAGTTCAATGTCCAAGGCATCATTCGACTCGCCCTCCGTCTGGGCCTGGTGCCCGAACAGAATGCGCAAGCGGGCCGCTACCCATTGATTCGCTTTGTCTTGCCGAATTCAGTCACCGCCAAGCAAGGCTTCAAGGCCGGCGACGAGATCACCTCCATCAACGGTCAGAAATTCGACAACATCATCGACGCCGCTGTCCTGTTTGGCAAGCTGCGGCTCGATCGCGACACGCAGCTCACGGTCCTGCGCGAAGGCAAGACCGTCGAGTTGAAGATCCCCGCCGAGGCGCTCAAAGATTTCGCGGGCCCGGGGGTTCGGGACCTGGGCAAGGATCAATTTGAGGTCCTCTTTCGCTTCAAACCCGGCAAGAAAGTCGATTCGGTGACGTTGGCCGGCACGTTCAACAACTGGAACGTCAAGGCCCTGGCAATGGAAGGCCCCGACAAGGACGGTTTCTACACCGTCAAACAAACGCTGACGCGCGGCGTCTACGAGTACAAGTTCGTCATCAACGGCAACGAATGGGTCACCGATGCGAGCAACCTGCGCACGACCGGAACTTTCGGAAACAGCGTGTTGACACTGGGTAATTAGCCGCGGCGTTTTCACACGAGCCGGCGGCTGAAATCGCCGCTTCATCTGAAAACCGTTACCAGATGACTTTTGCCCTGACCTAAATCGTCCCAGATGCGATTGCTTGCTTTTCCGTTATCTGGGACGTCATCCCAGATGCGCGTTCTAAACGGTTCCAAAAACAGACACGTAACGCGTGACAATGCACTACTTCGGCTCATCGACGGTGAACGTGTCGACGGAGATTTCGACGCGTTCGCGGCCTCCCATCACGGAGCGAACGTACGACAGCAGGGCGCCGGTCTTCCGATCGAAGATGGCACGGACGAACGTTTTCGGGCCGCTTTTGTCGCTGTCCTTTCTCATGAATTTCTCCATGTCATCGAATAGCCCTTCCATGCCGCGGTAGCCCAGACGTTCGGGCGGCTCCGGTTCGCCGTTGTACCTGGACTCGACAACTTTCCCTTTGCGGACACGCACCCAGAAATGATCGCCGACGGGCCTTCCGTAGACATGGTTGGTATAGGACATGGTGTAGTCCGGCGGGCCCTTGTCCTTCCACAGCTTGTGGGCGGCCTCGAGCTGTTCGGGCCGCAGCTGTTGCTGCCAATTGAACGCGATCAGCCCGATCGAAGCGAGAATCGCCAGTGTGAAGACCACGACGAAGTACCAGATCCAGCGGCGATTTTTCCTGGCGGGCGCTGGTGGTGGTGCTGTTGTGCTCATGAATTAGGAAGAGAAAGATCAGAAGTAAGAATCAGCGGGGGGCGGAGAACGTTTCGGGCAGTTCCGCCTTGGCGATGACGACGACGCCCTGTTCGGTGATGGTGAAGCCGCGGCGGCGGTCGTGGTCCAGGTCGTAGCCGATGGTGGAGCCGGGGGGGATCTTCACGTCCTTGTCGATGATGGCGCGGCGAATACGGGAATGGCGGCCGACGTCCACGGTGCTGAACAGGATCGAGTTTTCCACCAGGGCATAGCTATTGACGCGGACGTTGGGTGACAGGATGCTGCGGCGGACGTGGCCCCCGGAAATAATGCAGCCCTGGCAGACCATGCTGTCGTGCGCTTCGCCGCGGCGGCCGAGATCGCCGGAACCCTCGTCGCGAAAGACGAACTTGGGGGGCGGCAACTGCGGCTGCTGGGTGCGAATGGGCCATTCGCGATCGTAAAGGTTGAGGACCGGGTCAACCTCGATGAGGTCCATGTTGGCCTGGTAATAGGCGTCGAGCGTGCCGACGTCGCGCCAGTAGGGAGTCGCCTTGCGGTTCTTGTCGCGGAAGCGATAGCCGTAGATTTTGTGGGTGCCGATCATGCCGGGGATGATGTTCTTGCCGAAGTCATGATCGCTTTCGGGCCGGGTGGCGTCCTGGCAGAGCAGCTCATACATGAGGCGGGCGGTGAAAACGTAAATCCCCATCGACGCCAGGATGAGGTTGGGGTCCCCGGGCATGGGGTTCGCTTCCTTGGGCTTTTCCTGGAAGCCGGTGATGCGGCTGTCGCCGTCCATCTGCATGACGCCGAAGTGGACGCTATCCTTGACGGGCACGGTAATGCAGCCCACCGTCAGGTCCGCTCCCTTGTCGAGATGGGCGCGGATCATGTCGCTGTAATCCATCTTGTAGATATGGTCGCCGGCGAGAATGAGCACATAACGGGGGTCGGCCTTCTCGATGGTGTAGATGTTCTGGTAGATGGCGTCGGCGGTCCCCTTGTACCAGTGCTCGTCGATGCGCTGCTGGGGAGGCAAGACTTCGATGTACTCGTTGAGCTCCCGGGAGACAAAGCCCCAGCCGGCCCCGATGTGCCGATCGAGGCTGCGCGCCTTGTACTGGGTGAGCACCAGGATCTTGCGCAGGTCGCTATTGATGCAATTGGATAGCGTGAAGTCGATAATACGATAGAGGCCGCCGAAGGGCACGGCGGGCTTGGCCCGGTCGCGCGTCAAGGGCTCCAGGCGCGTCCCCTTGCCTCCCGCCAAAATCAACGTCAGAACGTCTTTCACGATGCGTGCTCCCTGGGCAGAGTTCCGTCAGGCCGTTCCCCTTCGCATTGTTGCGCGAGGCAACCACCGTGGCAATACAAAACTGGCCGCCTTGGGCGGTTTGGGCGAAAATCGGAGCGCGGCTCATACGCCATGCTTTTCCCTCGCAGCCGCGCCAGGATCAGGGAAGAGCTTGGCCGTTTCATAAAGCTCCCGGCAGCGCTCGACGAAGCGCGCGGCCGAGAAATGTTCGCGCACATGCTCCCGGGCAGCTTCCCCCAGGCGCCGGCGCAGGGAGGCGTCCAGGAAGAGTTGCCGCGTCCGGCCAGCCAGCGCGGTCTGCTTGCCCGCGGGCACCAACAGGCCGTTTACTCCGTCAACGATGATCTCCCTCAGGTGCGGCAAATCCGAAGCGACGACCGGCCGCCCCAGGGCCATCGCTTCCAGGGCCACTTGCCCTCCCGTCGCCGTCAGGCTCGGCACCCAGCAAACGCCGGCGCCTGCCAGGCAGGCGCCGGCATCCTCCGAAGGTCCCAGGAGATGAATATTGCCCGCGTGATAGACGGCCTCTCGATAGCGCTGCAGGACGGGGAGAAACGGGCCCGCGCCGATGACGTGCAACTCCAGGTCGGCGAAGGTGTAGCTCAGGTAATCCGCCGCTCGCATCGCCTCGCGAAATCCCTTGTACGGTTGCAAGTTCCCCAGGCACACTATCCGGCGGCCGGTATCGGCAGGCTCGACCAGTCTGGGGCCGACCTCGACGCCCGGAGAAACAACGACGACACGATTCAGGCCGAGCAGTTTCAGGCAGCGCGCCTCCGCCTGGCCCCCTGCGATGATCTTGTCTACCCGGCGGAGCAACCAGCGGTCGAGCTTGCCAAGCCGCGGCTGCAAGCGCTCCGCCGGCAAGGCCTGACTGACGACGCAGCGAGGCAGGAATCTCCGACCCACCAATGCCAGGATGCGCAGCGCCGGCATTCGCCAGACATGGATACGGTCAGGCTGGAACTCGCGCAGGAGACGCCGCAATCGCCACAGGGGGAGCGGATCGATCGGCCTGGACCACTCCAGGGAATGTACGACGCTGCCGGCTTCCCGCCACGGCCCCGCGCGCCGCCCTTCGTCTGCAAAAATGCAAACGCGTAGCTCGCAACTCCCGGCCAGGCCGCGCGCCAGCATCAACGCTTGGGTGGCCGCCCCGCCATGCTCCAACGACGGAAGTAGGTGCAGAATTTTCAGCATGTCTTCCGACCTCCCATCCCTGACCTCCGACTACTGTTCTTCCAGCACCGCGATGTAGGGCAGCTGGCGAAACTCGTCGTTGTAATCCAGTCCATAGCCGACCACGAACGCATTGGGAATATCGAAGCCGATGTACTCGGGCTCAAGGACGACTTGTTGGCGACCCAGCTTGCGCAGCAGCACTCCGACCCGAACCGAGGCGACTCCCTGGCCGCGCAGATGCCGGACCAGGTAACCAAGGGTCTGACCTGTGTCCAGGATGTCGTCCAGGAGGAGAACGTGGCGGTCGCGAACGTCGGGCAGCAATTCCGGGGCGATATGCAATTCACCTGGTTTCGTGCTCGGACCGCGGTAGCTGGACGCCTGGATGAATCCGATGCGCAGGGGCACTTCGAGGTGGCGAACCAGGTCGGCCAGGAACATGAGACTGCCGGTAAGGACACCGACAATAGTAACAGGCCGATCTCGATAATCGACGCCGATTTGCCGCGCCAGGCTGGCAATTCGGGTCTGGATCTGCTCGGCGCTGAGAAGGAGCTTCATGGTGCTTATTGAACGAGAAGGCGGCGGCCACGGAAAGGGACCAGCCCGCGCGCTGCGGTATGGCGCGGGTGATTTCTTTTGCCAGCTTCTCCATCTTTCCACATTCCTCGTCCGCTTTGGCCTCCTCCGGTTCCTTCGGCAAAGTCTTACTTATGCGTAGGGTCGTTACAGCCGATAAGAATGGATGAATCGGTCCAGTCAAGCCCAATATTTCCGCCCCCGGCCGGCCTTGTGGGCGCGGGGAAGTTCATCGTGCTGTGTAAGGAGTCCGTCCCATGGTGTGGTCGAACTGGAGAGGGGCCGTGTTGGTGATGTTGGCCTGGGTTGGCCTGGCGTGGAGCCAGGCTCCGATGCCGACGTCTTCCGTGAACACGGCCGAACGCATCATGACGGTCCACGAAGACGGCAGGAGCGTGCGTTGTCGCGTAGTTTCGACCTGGCGCACGCCGGAGGGGGCGACCGCCTACCAGCTTCAAGTGCTGGACACGGGTGAAATGATGACCATCGTCGAAGATGGTCCCGCGGCCACGATCCACGAGCCCTGGGCGACGAAAGTGAAAGCACTTCCCATGCGGATCTTCCACTGGGGCCGTAACCGCGTGCCGCCGGCGGGCGTGCCCGTGCCGCCGGACACGTACATCGCCGCCGGTTCCTCGAGGGGTGGCGCCGGTTGCGCATGCGACCAATGCCAGAATGGGTCCTCCCGCGTCGCCTCGGGCACATGTGACCAATGCCAGGTTGGGTCTTCCCGCGTCGCCTCGGGCCCTACTCGAATGGTCCCCGGCAGCAAGGATGAGGTTGTCTGGTGGGAAGAGAAGAACGGCCAGCGCGTCTCACCGACGATTGTCACGAGCGGCAAGAATCCTTTCGAGCAGCCGATGATCATGCCAGCGCCCGGCGCGGGCACGCCCTTGCCTGTCATCGTCGATCAACGAGGCAATCCGGTCGCTCCGGGCCAGGCCGGCGTTCCCATGGTTGTCGATCCCCGTCCGCCCGTGGCGGTCAAGACCCAGCCGCAACAAAATCCCAAGACCACTCCGGGAGTTGTGCAAACCGTGCCGGGCATGCCCGCGACGACCCAGACCATTCCGGCGTCGGGCGAGCCGACGATCAGGCCGCAAACTCCATACGTCCAGGTTGGCCCGACACCCTTGCCCAACAGGATCAAGGCGACGGTCGCCGGCCAGACACAGTCCCCGAACAATACCACTGTGACGCAACCACCGGCGCTTCAGGCCGATCCCACCAGGCCGGCGAACCCGGCAAATCCCGCCAGCATCGGCAAAAACAGTGTGAAGCCCGCGGTCACGGTGGCCCAAAACAGCCCTCCCTTGTTGCCGACGCTGCCGTCTGCAACCACGAACAACCAGGAACCGCGCGCGCAGGTTGATCCAAACGTTACTCCGCCATCGCAGAACAACGTAAGGGATCCCGCCAAGACAAACGTTGCACCCGTTCAACCAACACGTCCCGCGCCTCGGCCTACTGGCGTGGCCACGAACCCTGCCACGGCCGGCGCCACCATGCCGCAAACCCAGGGCGATCCATCGGTGCGGCCAAGCATCGTCGCAGCACCGGCTGCCACGAGCGGAACCGTGGCCGGCACCACCAAACCGCCGGTTGCGGTTGCACAGAAGACTGCTTCGACGGATGCCAAGGAGCCCACCACGAACGCCGCGGCGGCCGCCAATACCCAGCCGCCGCCCACGGTGGCCAAAGCGCCCCCCAGGCTGACGCTTGGCCAAAAGATTCACAACTGGTTGAATCCCAAGGAAGACACCATCGCGGGCCAGCCCAAGAAGGCTGCCGGCACCGATAAGGTTGCCGCTGCTGACAAGGCTGCCGGAGCCGAAAAACTCAAGGAAGCCGTCGGTGTCGCCAACACGACGAAAGCCGCCCAAACGGCGCCGTTCTCGACGGCTGCCGGCTCTGGTGCCAACGTGAAGAACACGCCGCCCCTCGGAGACAATTCCAAGGCTCTGTCCATAGCCTCCGCGACGAATCCGGGAACCGGCACCGCCGCTTCGGACAAGGCCGACGACAAAGCGCCAATCGTTCAGGTGCCGCCCAAGAAGGATTGGCGGACCATGTGGGGCCAGCCGAAGGAGGCCAAGGCCCAGGTGCCCGGCAAATCCATGATCGAGCAGGCGTCCGCCAAGCCCGATCCCAAGGCCGTGCCGCTGATTCAAATTCCCTCGGGCATGCCGGCCACGCTGCCGCCCACCTCGATGGTCGAGAAAAAGCAGTCCGATATTCTTCTCAACCCGGAAAAGTTTGATCCCGACGGCAGCAGGATGGCTCCCAAGGGAATCAACATGAACTCCTATCGGGGCGATCCCACGAAGTCGCTCCAGCAAGCGCAGGCTCCCGTGGTGCAGCCGGTCGCGGCGCAGATTCCTCCCGGCCAGACGGCGGTCCAACCGCCCCCCTTGCCGCCGTATAATGGCCGCTTGCCCCTCGGCGCTCAATCGGTGCTGGCCGCCAACAACAACGTGCCTTCGCGGATAACCTATGTGCCGGTCCCCGTCGCCACAGTGCCCGACCCATTCCGCCCGCCGCAACCGCCGGCCGCCAAGCTGCCCGAGCCGCCGCAACCGACCGCGTACCTCAACGCATTCTCCCCCGCCGCGCAGCCGCAGGAGAAGCCGCCGCAAAACCCGATGACGGTCAATGCCTTCAGCAATATGAATCCGCCCGCCAACCCGAACGGGCTGGCCCAGGGATACCCGTTCCCGGTCCACGGGCCCAATCCGTATCTGCCCAATCCGATGGCTCAGGGTTATCCCATGGTGCCGATGGGCGCGCCCAACCAAAACATGATGGCCGCCCAGGGCGCGCCGAACCCGTATTACTACGGCCCGCAAGGACCGGCGCCGCAAATGCCAATGTCGCCGCAAGGATATCCGCTGGCCCAGACCAACTACCCCCAGAACTATCAGGGCCCGCAAGCGCCGAACCCGTACGCGCCGCAGATGCAGCAAATGCCGCAGCAGCCGCTCCAGCCGATCCAGTACAGCCCGCTGCCCAACCAGCAGCAGATGGTCAATCAGGCCATGGAGCGCCGCCAGGTATCCGGCCCGCTCGTCTCGAGCCCGGAGCTGCTTCAGGTCATCAAGGTGTTGCGTGAATCCCCGTACCCGGCACAACGGGAATGGGCTTCCAACACCATGGCGACGTATGATTGGCGGGCCCACCCCGAGGTGGTGCAAGTTCTGCTCCAGGGCGCCCAGCAGGACCCGGCGGCCACCGTGCGTGCCAGCTGCGTCTACAGCCTCGGCCGCATGAACGCCGCCAGCGAACCCGTCGTCAGCATCCTCTACACCCTCCGCAACGACGGCGACCCGCGTGTCCGCCAGGAAGTCGAACAGGCCCTGGTGCGGCTGGGCGTCAACCGGCAGTAAAGCCGGCGGAGTCCCGGGCCGCGCCCCGCCTTTACTCTTGTCCGCATTTCCCGATTTTGCTAGACCTACCCAGACCCACGGACCCCTTGGTCCGTGGGCCTGTTGTTTTTCCTGGTCTGCT
>Ga0207057_1167_pt1 | contig 11512 bp, 12 predicted proteins | sample Alteio_BWMinCont_33_FD_153265 | JGI IMG/M metagenome (GOLD analysis project Ga0207057, IMG submission 153265) | Enriched cells from forest soil in Barre Woods Harvard Forest LTER site, Petersham, Massachusetts, United States -... | ecosystem: Environmental > Terrestrial > Soil > Temperate forest >... | reverse complement strand
GGTCTGGGGCCGCCTGAGCTGGCGAACATCTTTGGATTCTCGCCAAAAGTGAGGCCGGAGAATTGCGTGCTGGTGGGGGTGCGAGATATTGACGCCATCGAAAAAGAAAATGTCCGCCGCGCCGGAATTGAAGTTTTTACTATGCGCGACATTGACGAGCGGGGGATGCGCACGGTGATTGAAGAAGCCTTGCGCATGGCGGGGCGGGGGACGGCGGGTTATCACGTGTCGCTCGATATGGATTGGATCGATCCCGAGGACGCGCCGGGAGTGGGGACGCCGGTCAGGGGCGGCGCAACGTATCGCGAGGCGCACCTGGCGATGGAGATTATTGCCGACCACGGGCGGATGTTGAGTTTCGAGATCGTGGAAGTGAATCCGGTGATCGATGAGCATAATCGCACGGCGGATTTGGCGGTGGAGCTGACGTTGTCGGCGTTTGGGAAGAAGATATTGTGAGGGGATGGGTAGGGTAGGGATCTTTCGACTGCGCAGAAGCGGTCGCAAGCGCCCACTTCCGCTGCGCTCAAGATGACAACAAGGGGCAGCAGAGCTGCCGACCTCCTGAGTTCGCGCTGCTACACTGTTACCTCTATGATCCCGGGAAGGGCAACCGCTGGAGGCACCTCGGAGTATCGTGGGCGGTTTCCGCAGTTGCAGGAGGCGGGACATTTTCGTCGTCCGGAACAGGCGCCGGGGCCGGCTGAGTTGTGGATGTCGTCGATCGGTTTGGGCACCTACCTGGGCGAGCCTGATGATTCGACCGACCGTGAATATACCGCTGCAATTGCGAAGGCCTTATGCTCGGGCATCAACGTGCTCGATACCGCGATCAATTACCGTCATCAGCGGTCGGAGCGCAACATCGGCGCGGCGCTGCGGCAAGTGATCGATTCCGGGGAAGTGAAACGCCACGAAGTGGTGGTGTGCACCAAGGCGGGCTATCTTTCGTTTGACGGCGAACTGCCGGCTGATCCGCGCGGCTATTTCCTGCGCGAATATGTGGAGTCGGGGATCATCGATCCCGCGCAATTGGCCGGAGGCATGCACTGCATGGCCCCGGCGTATCTGGAAAATCAGATCGAGCGCTCTCGCCGTAACCTGGATCTTGAAACGATCGACGTTTTCTACGTGCACAACCCGGAGTCGCAACTGGCGGAAGTGCCGCGTGAGGTTTTCCGACAGCGGCTGCGGGAGGCATTTGCGACGCTGGAGAAACTGGTCAAAGCCGGGAGGATCGCTTACTACGGCATGGCAACGTGGAGCGCGTTTCGTCTGGCGGAGGGAGCGCGCGATTATGTGAGTCTGGAGGAAGTCGAGGCGCTGGCGCGGGAGGCGGGCGGTAGCCAGCATCATTTTCGCTTCGTGCAGTTGCCCTTCAGTCTGGCCATGCCCGAGGCATTTGCTTTGGCCAACCAGCAGGTGGAAAAGCACAAGATGTCGTTGCTGGGGGCGGCAACAAAATTGGGGATTGCGGTGGTGGGGAGTGCGACGCTGTATCAGGGGCATCTTACGCGCGGCGTGCCGGACCCGGTGAAGCGGATTCTGGGCCTGCACACCGACGCAGAGAACGCGATTCAGTTCTCGCGGTCGGCTCCCGGGCTGATCACGGCGCTGGTGGGGATGGCGCAGCACGAGCATGTGCGCGCGAACATGAAGGTGGCATTAGTGCCGCCAACGCCTAAAGAGGAATGGACGGGGCTGTTCACCAAGACGTAGGGACTTGAGGTTGATCGGGACGAAGCAGGGCCGTGCTACTCTTCCGCCCCTGCGGAGCTTGGTGGTTTTTTGCTTTTAACCTGCCGCTCACGCCGTGGGCTTTATTCTGGCGCCGCTTCGCGGCTGATTCACTTCATCTCTTGCAGCTTGGAGCCGGCCAGTTGCGCGATCTCGCTGGCGGGATTTTCTTTCTGGAGCTGTTCGTAGATCCGTTTAGCCTCGAGGGGTTGATTGTTGGCCTGGTAAGTGGCAGCCAATTCGATTTGCGCAGTGGCTTTGCTGACAGTGGTGGCCGGCTTCGCCGCGAGTTGTTTGTAGATCTCAATGGCCTGCGGGTTGCGGTTGGTATTGCGGTAGACGGAGGCCAGGGCGAATTTCGCTAGAGCGGCGAGATCGGCATTGCGATAGGAAGCGACGGTTTGCAGTTCGCGTTCGGCAGCCGGGTAGTCGCCGAGGTCGACTGAAGTCAGCCCCAAAAAGTAGTGAGAGAAGTCGGCTGAGTGAGTGTGGGGATATTTGTCGACGATTGCCTGAAATTGCTTATGGGCTGCGGTGGCGCGCTCGGCGGAACTGGCAAAACTCGGATTGTCGGGCTGGGCCGGCATGTTGGGCGGGCGCACCGGAGTATCCAAAGTGCGAATGGCTGCGCCAAACTCGACGCTGGCTTTCTGGTCCTGCTGGTTGAAGTAATACCAGATGCCGGCGGCGCCGGCCGCGACTACCAGCGCGATGACGCCCAAGACAATGAGCCGGCTCTGATGCTCGGCCGACCAGTGCGCGGTCTTCTCCGCCATGTCAATGGTGGTCTTGGTGAACTGATCTGTTTTCAGGTTATGACGGGTCTGTGCGCGCACGAACTCCCCTTCTGGCGGCTATGTAGGCTTAGCGGCGAGACTTCAGTTTAACAGGCGAAAAACGGGGGCGTCAAAGAGAGGCGGCTGCGGATCGGGGTCGATGGTGGCGTGCCGAGTTTTTGGGGCCGCAGCTTGCGCAGACTTGCGCTGGGGCCTGAATAGGGTGAAGACTTTTGCGGCACGGCTGAAGCCGTGCCATTCTACCGTGCTTCCCGGCGGCATTTCTTGCACAAAAAACGCAAGTTGGATTCTTCGGACCGGCTGGGTGAGAATTCCTCCAGGCGCCGGTTGGCGCTACAAAGGATCCTTCGACTCCACAGCTCGAATCGCGAGCGATTCGAGCCGTTACGCTCAGGATGACAGCGCAAAAAAAGGGACAGCTTATTTCGAGGTTTCTTCGAGTTGGCCTTGCTCGAGTTTTTCCTGGCATTCGATGCAGTGGCGGGTCCAGGGTACGGCTTCCAGACGTTTGGCGTTGATGTCTTTGCCGCAGGAGATGCACTCGCCGAAGGTGCCTTCGCGGATGCGGGACAGTGCGTTCTCGACCATTTGCAGGAGTTGACGGTCGTTGTTGCTCTGGTGGAACAGGAATTCCTTGGTATAGGAACTGGCGGCGCGGTCGGCAATGTCCTGGGCCGAGTCTTCGTCTACCGTGCGTCCGTCCTGCTCGGTGCGCGTGACCATGCGGCGCAGTTCCTGCTGCCGCGTCTCCAATCGCTTCTTGAAAGAATCCAGTTTCTTTTTTTCCATGGATAATGACTTCACAGCTGCCTGTCCCTTCACTGGCACCTTCCGGCACTAAGGGTAAACGACGATAATATGCGTCTAAATTAAGATGCGTCAACTGGCCGACAGGATTCGGTAGTGTCTTAAAAAGGCAGCAACACGCAAATCAAGACAAGACCCAGGATTCCCATTTCGATCTACGGCGTTCGCAACCGACAAATCAGGTCAACGGGGCAGCGGTTGTGGCAGATTTGCGAGTGCATATCCCATCACCGCCATGGCGGCAGCATTCTCGCGCAGTTCCTGGGGAACGATCTTATCCAGCGTGTCGGCGGCGGTGTGATGGTAATTGAAGTAGGTGCGTCCATCCTGCAAGATGCCAAAGGCGGGGACGCCAGCTTCGGCGAGCGGGGCGATGTCGGACCCCGGACTAAATGCGACCAGTTGAACCAGGTTGGCGCCGAACAGTTGGAGAACGTCCTGCGCGGGCTTCAGGAGTGGCAGTGCCTGGGGGTTGACCTTGACCCAAAAACCCAACGGATGAGAGGCTCCGAGATCGCTCTCGATTGCGGCCACGTGGTGGGGGATTTCGGAGGCATGGGCTTGAGCGTAAGCGTCGTGTCCGCGGCCGCCGTTTTCTTCATCCATCCAGGCGATGACGCGAAGGGTACGCTTAGGGTGCAGGTGCAACTCCTGAACCAGTTGCGCGGTTTCCATGGCGACAGCGACGCCAGCGCCATCGTCGATTGCTCCGGTCCCCAGATCCCAGGAATCGAGATGTCCGGAGACGATGACGATCTGTTCGGGATGCTCGGAGCCCTTGAGATCGGCGACGACGTTATGACTCAGCACCTCCGGTCCATTCTGCGATGTGAGGGTGAGATGCATACGTAATTTTCCCTGCGCACTGAGGCGGTCAATCAAATCGGCGTCTTCGCTGGTGACGGCCCCGGCAGGAATGCCGGCGGGGACACTGAATCCGGTATGGGGCAGGCGGTAGTCGGCTCCGCCGACCGAGCGTACTACGCAGGCCACGGCACCCATTTCCGCCGCAGCCTTAGGGCCGGTGGTGCGGTACTCAACGGCCTCGCCGTAGGCTTCACCGGACAATCCGTTGGCCGCCTTTTGCCGGTCGAAGGGAAAATTGAAAGCCACGATTCTGCCCGCCACTTTCTCTCGACCCAACGCTTTCAGCTGGGCAAAGTTTCTGGCGACGACCACTTCCGCGGTGATTCCATCAGCCGGCGTGGAAGAGTTCCCACTCAGAGCAGTTACGACGATTCTTTGAGTCGTACCGGGAGCTTGTCCGGGATAGCCGGTCAGTTCGGCGGTATCGATGCCGCGCATCCAACGGCGCAGGTGAACGTCTTCGAGCCGGACCTCAAGCCCCAGGTTGCGCAACTCGGCGGCTACGTACTCGACAGCCGCTTCGGCTTGCGGCGAGCCCGAGGAGCGCGGCCCGATATTGTCAGTCAAGTGGGCCACTTGCCGGTAGGCGTAGTCGTCGGCCAAAGCGGCGTCGCGCAGGGAAACGAGCTGGTTTACGGGTTTCGCGGTCGATTCGTCACCCGCGTGGACCGCGGGCGATAACGCAACGACAAAGGCAACGAAGATGAGGAGGACGACGGCAGAGTGTGGGCGCATGTGGCTTTGGACTGTACTACATGTTAGATGGCTTCGAAGGGATTTGCGTCTGGGAGGCTGGAGAGAGGGAACGAGCAGCTACCCTGAATCAGTCCGAGCGTAGTTGGGCAAGCTCCCTGCGGATTTCCTCCAACCGGTTCAAGCGGAGCTGGTACTCGGCCTTTTCCTGACGGGTGCTGGCCGCCCCCACCTTCCAAAAGCGGGCGTTGGCAAAATGGATGGCGTCCAGTTCCTTGCTCAGGGCCGCGATCTTATCCCGAACCTTGCCGGCGGTATTCATAGAGCCCGCTCCGGGATTTTGGCAGGACTGGGAGAATAATGCGGTGACCAGGATCACAGTTTCGCAGTGATCTGCCGCCGTATCCAGGCTGAAAGGGAACAAGAAAAAGCGGCCCCATTTCTGGGGCCACATTCTCAAAAGAGGCTGGTCAGGTAGGAGTCAGGAAAGGCGATGCAAGGGACCGATCCGGTACACGGGTCGGCTGAGAAATCGGGTATACAGAGTGAAGGTCAATTCGTCGGCGGCCTCTTTCATTACTTTGGAAAGGGAGCATTTGCCGCACCAAATGAACGTGCACATTCGCCCGAAACAGCGAGCTTCGTAAACTACTGTAGTAATTGGAGTTAGTCTGAAGTAGCGGACTAAGGACAAGGGCTGCGCCGGTACTCCGGGTCAGGGAGTCTGCAGAATCCTGCACATTGCGTGCAGGGCACTGTTCCCTTTGGGTTAGGAATTGCCTGCCACGGTGCGCAGCTTGCCGGGCAAGAAATGGTACGGCGGCCAGGGTCCGCTAACCGAGATCTCACAGTTCTTAAGCTGCTTAGCGGCGCTGCTGTAGCGGTTCTGGTACTTCTCCACCGACTTGGAATCGATCAAGTGAGCAATGTCGATCAGCATCCCATTGGTGTTTACTCTCTTACAACTAATCTCTTCCTCGAGCGGGTTAAACATTTTGTGGACTTGTACCGACAAGGCCCGCGCCTTAGTCTGGCGCTCGCGGTCCTTGGACGCTTTTTCGCGCAGTCTCAGGAGATACTCGCCCCCGACGGATTGGGGTAAGGGCAGCTCGGCCAACGCATCCCGCAGACTACCGTCCCGCACCAACAGCTTCAGGTGCATTTCCGACTTACCACGCAGGCGCTCGACACTCTGCCCGAAGGCGCGGCGATTGGCCCGGACGGCCTGGCGCAGGGCTTCGTCAGTATCGAAAATGGTGCCGAAACGGAAGGGCAGCACGGTGCCGGTGCGGAAACACACGCTGACGACGTGGGCGTGCTCCAGCACCGCCTTATCCTCAATTTTCTGGGTCCCGCGGTCATATTCGCTTACCACCACGGCGAATTCGCCGCTGGGGTAGCTCAAAACCGGGGCTGCGTTGACTCCTTGAATGCCTTCCAACAGGAAGGGGCGCCGTGCGCGGGTTCCATTTGTTAGGGTTTCTTGCTCGGTGAGGCAATATGCGTACCACGCCATATAGGGTCTCCGTACCTAGCCCGGGGCATAAATGTCCACCCAGGACGAGACAGTTAGTTACGGCTATTGAACCTTGGAAGTAAAGGGCGGTACCACGACTGGATCTAACGCTCACTACAGCGTCCGAGTAACATATTACTTCGGGACGATCCCAAAATGCAACAATTTTGTAACAATTTGTAAGTGAAAGTCGGCGGCTGCGCGGTTACGGCGCTGAAACGCGCGAAGGATCTCTGGAGAAAGCGTCTCTCAGTCGTCATCTCATCAATCCGGTGTTTGCCCGCAACGCATTGACTCAGCATACCTTGACGCCTACTATGGTCGCGTCCGGGGCGAGTTCCGGCTTTTGATCGGGCAAACCATCTCGCACCACCGCATCGTGGAAAAAATCGGCGGCAACACTTAAGCGCCTGATGCAAAAAGCCGCACCCGGCTCCTGTAAACTTCCCTCAGTGTCAGCCTCGGACCAACTCGGCTTCATGTTCATTCCTACGGCGCGGCGTACCTGGACGGTGCGCGACCTGGTGGCGGCGGTACGCACCAGTGTGGAGCGGGAGTACGGCGACATCTGGGTGGAGGGCGAAATCTCGAACTTCAAGGCGCATGAGTCGGGGCATCTTTATTTCACTCTTAAAGACGCCAGCGCACAGATGAGAGTCGTGATGTTCCGCTCGTCAGCGAAGCTCTTGCGATTTCGTCCTGAGAACGGGATGGTGGTGGTGGCGCGGGGGCGAGTGACGGTTTATGAAGATCGCGGCGAGTTGCAGATTTCGGCGGAGTATCTGGAACCGAAAGGCGCAGGCGCGCTGCAAGTGGCGTTCGAGCAACTCAAGGCGAAGCTGGAAGCCGAGGGATTGTTCGAGGCGGCGCGGCGGAAACCGATTCCCACGCTGCCGCAGAGAATTGGGATTGTGACTTCGCCGCAGGCGGCGGCGCTGCGTGACATTCTTAACATTCTGCGGAGACGGCATCACGGGGTCAATGTGCTGATTTATCCGGCGCAGGTGCAGGGGGAGGCGGCGGCGCTCGAGGTCACGGCGGGAGTGCGGCACTTCAATAAGACGCGCTCCGTGGATGTGATCATCGTGGCGCGTGGCGGCGGGTCGGCGGAAGACCTGGCGGCGTTTAATCATGAAGGCCTGGCACGGGCGATTGCAGCGTCAGAGATTCCGGTGATTTCGGCGATTGGGCACGAGACGGATTTCACCATCATTGATTTTGTCGCTGATCTGCGGGCAGCGACGCCTTCGGCAGCGGCTGAACTAGTGATTCGTTCGCGGCAGGAAATCGCGGAACAGATGGAGGGCTTGCAACGGCGGCTGGAGAAAGCGGTGCGCTACCAGTTGCTGATGGTACGGCAGAACCTGACGGAGTTGGCGCAGCACGGAGCGTTTGGCCGGATCATGGATTTGATTCACCGCCGGCAGCAGCGGCTGGATGAACTGGGACACCGGCTGGGGCAGGGGCAGCGCGGGATCATCGAAAAGCAGCGGCGGCGGTTTGAAGCATTGGCGGCGACGGTCCGTCACTATGACGTGCGGCGGGTGCTTGCCGGGATGAGGAAAGACCTGGCCGCACAACAGACGGGTTTGATAGGTGCGTTCCGCAATTTTCTTCTGGAGCGTAGAGTCCGGGTGGAGCGCATGGAGACGGCGTTGCAGGCACTTTCCCCGGTGGCGATTCTGGAGCGGGGGTATGCGCTGGTGTTTGATGCGTCGGGGAAGTTGCTGAAGGATGCGCGCAAGGTGAAGGCAGGGGATGAGATTTCGGCGAAGCTGGCGAAGGGGACGGTGCGGGCGCGGGTGGAGGGGAAGAGCTAGCTTATTCGGCTAGAGGTGTCCCCAGAAACTGCGCTAAGAACGATCGCGCGGACGCAACTCCAACCTCGGTGCCGGAGAGCGGATTTAACCAACTACCTTGCTCGATTGAAACAGCAAGGCTTGAGCCGGGGAACAAGATCCCACCGACAGTAGCAGCGGCGGCCTTGTCGCGACCGGATCCCGCCCTGAGATTTTCGAGTTCGGCGACGTTTTGCGGGCGCGATGCGTCGATAGTGTTAACGAATTCGATGGCGGGATCGCAGTAGGGGGCATAACTTGTTTTGCCGCATTCAAGCAGGACCCTCTCGAGAGTGCCCTCGTGTTTGTTATCTGGGAAGATGTGAATACCCACTCGGGGGGCGCCCGCGCTGACCGAGCCCGCTGCCGGAGGGAGTATGAGCGGAAATCCCCGTAACTCGTCGGCGACGCTCTCCGCGTTGACGCGGTTCAGGCCGTCATTCAACCGCTGAAAGCGGGCATCTACCCCGATGTCGTCGGCATCGCTGACTAGGGCCACACCGCCGAGTAGGGCGACGTCCAATATTTCCAGAGAGGCCTGGACCTCTGGTATGAGACGGGAATCTCCTCCAGCCACGGCAATGGCGACTGAGGTGAGGTGGGGATCGGCAGTTTCATAGATATCAGGGAAGCGCACTACATGATCTAGCCGACCTTGGGGGTTAGCTGGGAATTGTGTTGGTATGAGTGGTGCCCAGTAGTCATCTACCGAATTCCGCAGACGCACTTTGGTGAGACCATTCTCGGCTAGAAGTCGTCCGATGAAGGCTGCATCGTGCGGCCCCTCTACGACAATTAGAAAGTAGGCCATGGCTATCGAATGTCTAGCCCCCGATCGCGAACTAAACGCTGGATCATTTCCGCGCTGTAGCGCTTGGGCGAAGGCTCTGGAGGAGCGCCCAGATGGTAAGCCACGGTCGTTCCCTCAGAGTCGTCAGGTATCGCGTTAACCATTGCCGTTATGGCTTCCAGACTGTGCGTTGTGGCAAACAGCTGGACCCCGAACTCCTGACATGCGCGGATCAGCCAAGAGAACAACTTCTGCAGGAAGGTGACGTAGAGTGCAGTTTCTATCTCATCAATTAGAAGCAGGCCGCCTCGCGCTCGCGGTATTGCGAGCGCAATTTCCAAGGCGCGCCTAAAACCGTCACCCAGTACGCTGACAGGAACAGGTCCAGAAATGCGATGTCGAACCAACATCGAGGGCGCACCAGTGTAGCGGTCGGTGATTATTTCGATGTCCTTGATATTTGGATCGAGGTCAGTGAGCAGTCGAACAATTGAGAACTTTTCGTTGGACTCGATGAGTTCCGACAACCTCCTTAGCTGCATCGGCTGATTGCGATGCGAATACGGCGCTAAGGTAACGGCTGGTAAGTGCGGTCCAGTTCTGCGGTCGCCGCGGTAGTAGCCGACTGAAGGCCACAGTTGTGCCTCGACTCTGTTTGCTTCATCGGTTGAGATCGGATTGTTCAAGCTTATAGTCGCGTTTACCAACCACCCCTGGTCCTCTTCGAGTGGAGAAAGATCGCGTTGCACGCGAACCGGGCGCCGAGGGGGTTCGGGGGGCAGCCCTCTGATCTCTGTGCAGGTTGCGGCTAGGTCACGCACCCTCCATTCCCCCTTAGCGAGCAGATTGAATTCGCCGCGCAAGCCTGGCGCAGTGGGTGTGCCGTTCGCATGTTGCCCGAATAACCAACGGATCGCCTCAACACTCGAAAGTCCGCGTGAAAGTGCGAGGTGTCGCACCTCACGCATCCGAGCGATAATCCCCCAAGCGGATATATCCAGCGGAGATGCAAAGACTGCCAAGGCTTCAAGGATGCTAGTCTTTCCGGAATTGTTGGCGCCAACAAGCAAGTTGCAGCCCCCGAGTTGACGCAGAGTAACGTCATCAAGGGAGCGGAAGCGGCGAACAGCAAATTCATCGAGGATGCGCGCGGTTTGCAATTTCTTCTTCGCCCTATAAGGCAACGCTTTACGGCGGAAGAATATCACGTGCTGTTCCTGAGGCGATAGCGGCGGGGTTCTCAACTCGTTAGCTGGATCGTGGCGGACTCTGCTTTATGCCGGAGTCCTTCGTATTTGCGCTTTTCTCCGTGGGGGCGTTGTCGAGCGCGCGACCGGACGGCCCGTTCAACTGTACTCAAGGCAAGCCGAGGGCGGCTGTCCCCGCGCGAGCATTTTCACTTTTTGCGGGGCTTGAAGAGTTCCCAGTCTTGGTCGCTGAGTTGCCTTCCGAAAGAGCTGAATTCGCCGGCGCCCTGGAGCCATTCGCCGCCGTCCATCACCACCACTTCGCCGTTGATGTAGCCGGCGCCGTCGCTCACCAGAAAGGCGGCGAGGTTGGCCAGTTCCTCTGGAGTGCCAAAGCGGCCTAGGGGATTGCGGTCGAGTGCGAACTTCTCAAGTTCGCGCCGGGGCAGCAGGCGCGAAAAAGCGCCTTCGGTGGGGATCGGTCCGGGAGCGATGGCGTTCATGCGAATGCCACGATTGCCCCATTCAACAGCCAGGCTGCGGGTGAGGGCGGCGACGCCGGCCTTGGCAATGGCGGAAGGAACCACGTAGGCGCATCCGGTATCGGCGTAGGTGGTGGCAATATTCAGCATGACGCCATTCTGTTTTGCAGACAGCCACCGGCGGCCGCAGGCCATGGTGATGTTGATGGTGCCCATCAGCACGATGCCGAGAACGGCTTCGAAAGCTCCGGGAGAGAGTTCTTCGGTGCGAGCCATGAAGTTTCCCGCGGCATTGTTCACTACGATGTTGATCGGACCGTCTTTCCAGATGGTGGAGACCATTTCTTCGACGCGGGGCAGGTCGCGGACGTCGCATACGGCGGAGTGAATTCTTCCCGGCGTAAGCTGAGTGAACTCGGCGACGGTCTGGGCGAGGACTTCATGGCGGCGCCCGCAGATGTAAACGGTGGCGCCGAGTTCGAGAAAGCGCTGGGCCATGGCTTTGCCCAGGCCGGTGCCGCCGCCGGTGATCAGGATGCGCTTTTCGCGCAGCAGGTCGGATTGAAACATTTTGTAGCCTAAACCGCTTCAGGCGAAGCCAGGCGGCCTCACTGCGCGGGAGCTTGTTTCTTTTTTCCCAGCTTACGACGGATATCAGGCCAGAATTCTTTGATCACCAGGGTGATGGTGTCGTAGCCGACCTGCGATCCCCATACACTACCGGTATTCGCCAGATTGCGATCGCTGCTGGGATGGTAGCTGTAAGTGGAAATTGCGGCTGCGGCGGCGCTGCCGACG